>ENA-USUJ01000805-USUJ01000805.1-human-gut-metagenome-genome-assembly--contig:-NODE-805-length-27891-cov-10.549687_pt1 | contig 27891 bp, 27 predicted proteins | sample MGYA00250061_ERZ773398 | MGnify/ENA primary metagenome ERZ773398 (study PRJEB29103, sample SAMN06111992) | human gut metagenome | biome: human gut; feature: ankylosing spondylitis patient; material... | reverse complement strand
TCCTCTACTTTCCCATACAATTCTGATGTAGAAGCCTGATAAATACGGCACGAGTCCACCAAATCACACTGTCTGACAGCCTCAAGTATGCGGAGCACGCCTGTTGCATCCACATCACATGTAAACTCTGGAGAATCAAAAGAAACCTGGACATGACTTTGAGCCGCCAAATTATAAATTTCATTTGGTCGTACTTTTTTCACAACTTGAATAATACTCATTGAATCACCCAAGTCTGCATAATGCAAATGAAAATTAGGCAAACCTTCCAGATGCGCTATTCTTTCACGATAATCCACCGACGAACGCCTGATTGTACCATGCACATCATAGCCTTTTTCCAACAAAAATTCTGCAAGATATGAACCATCCTGTCCTGTAATTCCCGTAATAAGAGCTCTTTTCATATATTTGATGTTTAATATTTTATTTTTTGTAAATTAACTTCAATCAATTTAAACGCATACCTGGCACCCTCAAACACTACATTCGAAAAAACTCCATTCTTCTTATATGCTTTCAAATGTTCCTTAAGTATGCGTTTGTGACTTGCCCATCCAGATGTAGATGCCCCACCAGAACGCATAGTCACAAAATCTTTATTGATATATCTTATTTTAATCTTATTTATAAAAATCAATCGCAGTAGGTTCTCAAAATCCGCAGCAATACCCATTGTGCTGTCAAATCTGCCATATTTTTCATACACACTCCGCCTACAATAAAATGACGGATGTGCCGGCATAAAGCCAAACCGCATCTGCCATGGACGGAAATACTTCGATGTATAATATCTGACACATTTGTCAAGATTCGCGTCTTCCACAAAATGGATGTCTCCATAAACAGCATCTACTTCATCACTCATATTAGCTGCTATTGTTTCTACGATATCATCCGACGTATAGAAATCATCAGAATTAAGAATTCCAACCACATCTCCAGTAGCCATTCTCAATCCCTTGTTCATCGCATCATAGATTCCATTATCCGGTTCGCTTATCCACCGCATTTTATCCCCGAATTTGGATTCATAATCCTTTACTATTTCAAGTGTATCATCTTTGCTACATCCGTCAACTATCAGATATTCAATATCCTGATAGGTTTGGCGCAACACACTTTCAATGGTATGGCGAAGTGTACGGCCACTATTGTAAGTAGCCGTAATGATTGAAATTTTCATCTGCTAAATTTTATTGATTGGATTCAAATGTTATGCGTAAAGCATATATGTTTCTCAAACAATTCTCTCATACAACCGCACATAGTCGGCATAGCGGTCATCCTTGTTGAAGCAAGTCACAGCCCTTTGGCGGCATGCCTCCTCATATTTTTGTTTGCCACGCCCGCGCACCGCTTGCAGCGCATCTGCAATGGCTTTTATATTGCCTTTGTCCACCACGAAGCCTGTTTCCGAAGTCACCGCCTCAGGACTGCCACCAGTGCGATATGTCACCACTGGAGTGCCGCACGCCATTGCCTCAAGGTTGGTCGTTGGAAAATTATCCTCATAAGTCGGATTTGCAAACAACGTTGCGCCGGCATAAAGTTCCGCCAATTGGTCAACATTCTGCGTGCGTTCAATGCCCACGATGCCATCAGGCAACGCCTCCACCTGCTTCCGTGTCAGCCCAACGAGCACAATGTCGACATCCGCCGGAAGCTCACTGCGCAATGCGATGAAGTCATTAAAGCCTTTTCTCTCGCACCACGGACTCGCCACTCCAAGCACATAGTCGCGCGCCGGCTTGTTTCCGCGCAGACAAAACACGTTGGTGTCAATGCCGTTGTAAATTGTCTGCACGGCAGTCCCTTTGAAAAACGACTCTTTCACCAGTTCCTCCAGCCAATGCGACACCGGCACAAGCGTGAGCCTGTCGCCAAGCGACGTAAACAATTCGCGCTTCAACTCATAATTGCGGCTCGTCCTGTCAACGAACAGCGAACGAGGATAAGCCCTCAATTGAGGGCAGTCATGGCAGCCCGACCTCCATCGGTCGCAACCGATGAAATCGAAGTGGGTGCAATGCCCCGTAAACGTCCAGCAGTCGTGCAGCGTCCACACCACCTTGCAGTCCGCGCGCTGCAACCAACGGAACAGCACTTCATAGTTGAGATAATAGCCATGCACATTGTGCAGATGCACCACATCCGGCTGCAACGCATCCAGCCTTCGCACCAACCGCTCGGTTGCGCGTTTTGACCCCAACCCATGCCCATCGAGAAGCAGACTGCGCACACCGTGCATCCTGTCGCCCCACTTGCCCTGCGTGCAAATGCACGGCAACTGGCTCTGATTCACATAGCGCGGGCCGTGCACCATCGTGCATTCCCAACCTTCACGTTGTGCCACCAATCCTATAGACTCGGCAATCCGCCCCGTCGACCCATAGTTGACCGCCGCATTTATCTCTACCAGGCGCTTCATTTCTTAATCAAATTTCTTTTTGCAACTCAAGAAATAATCGATATGTGAGATTGGCCAAAATGGTTCAAAGTGACGCCGATTTATAACTTTGCCATTAAAAGAGAAATAATGTTTATAATCGGAGCAAGAGAAAACACATTCATAAGTGTTGCTTGCTATATCTATAGCCTTTTGATTTGCATGGGATAACTTTCCATATGGGAATGCAAAATATGCACATGGTACTCCCAATTTTTCTTCAATTACCACCTTGCACATCCCAATTTCATATGTCAATTTTTCTTTATCATCTGAATTTATCATAAAATGATTCATCGTATGAGCACCTATCACATGGCCTCGTTTATGCAATTCTGTTATCTGCTCCCACCTCATAGGCCGTTTCCCTGGTGTCATAACAATGTTATTGTCGAAATTCTCAATGTATGCATCATCTCCACTTGCATAATTTGGATTGATAAAGAACAAGCCATTAACGCCGAATTCCTCCAATATTGGAGCAAAATGAGTATAGCATTCCATAAAACCATCATCAAAAGTAAAGGCAATAATCGGTTCCAAGACATTTTGCTTTGACTCTATTAGTTCAATTGCATCCTCGATTTTGACCAACCTTGCCTTTGTCGCAAGATGCTGCAATACTTTTTTAAACTGCTCAGGTGATTCATTGTCCTTTATTCTATGACAATTCAATATGTGAATGCCTGGAGCCGGATTACAAAATATCCCTATTCCAGATAGATACATCCACCTGAATGTTTGCCTAATAACTCTTTGTGGGTTTGACATTTTATTTTAAATTTATGAATTCAACACTTCTTTGAACACCCTAATCTGATAGTTGGGATTCCATTCTTTATCTATTTTATCATAACAATTTCTTCGAATAGTATCTCTTCCACATTCAGACATTATTCTATTCAAATTTTCTATTGCCATAGCCAAAGATAACTCGTTATTTCTCTCAAAGAAAGCCCCTGTTTTTCCATCCTCTATAACTTCAAATTCAGGTCCTTGATACGGAAAATCATTATGGGTTAAAACCGGGGTGCCAAAAGTAAGGCAATGAATAGCTGTCAATCCGACATTCCCTGGAGACACACAAAAATCAGAATTGTAAATAAGTTCTGCATTCTGTTCTTCATCATAACTCGCTCCATAAAACCAAACATTTGAAAGATCCAACTTCACTACCATTTGTTCCAAATCTTTTCGTCCCTCTCCATCTCCGACTAAGACGACGTTAAAATTCAAACCTTTTTGTGACAATTGAGCCACTGACGACAACAATAAATCAATCCGTTTTGATTGCGTCAATCTTCCGATAAATATTATATTTGCATTATCATTTTTAAAATGCGATTTATATATATCAGAAGGTTTCAACCTTTCTCGAATCCGTAGCTGGACATCGTAATCCAATGAGTTATGAATTACAACTAATTTATCAGACGGCAGTCCGTTTGACATCATTAGATTCCTCGCATAATTTCCATATATAAAGGATTTTGTCGGCAATCTAAAATAAATTTTTTTAATTGTTTTTTTCAAGAATGACTCCCGTCCATACCAGCCATGTGTCCAGAAATAGACCTTTTTGTTCGGTATTATTCTTGCCAAAATCGAAACGACCCAACTTGTCACAAAATATGGTTCTCCATTGACAACAAAACTTATGCGCTTTCTTGAAAAAAGATATTTTATTATCCCCTTCTGCAAATAAAAAGGATTTAAAAATCTCACAATCTTTGCTTCCTTGACATCTTTCAGCAAAGACCAATCCAACTCTTTTATGCCATCGGCACCTTTTCCAAACAGCCATGTAACATTGAAATCTTTATCCAACAGCTCAAATATCCCACGCCTGTATAAAGGGGCTATCAAATCCTGGATTATTATTTTTTTCCTATAGCCGTCCATCAATCATAGTTCTGTCAAGGCAACCTTTCACATCATACACTACGCCTATATTTCTGTCCGCCAAGAATTGCCGCACATCGATATTTTTGAACTGATCATGAGCGACACAAAGTATAACAGCATCAAATTTCCCGTTCAAACTTTCAAGAGCCTGTTCTGTTAACTTCACGCCATATTCCTTTTCTACTTTTGAATGAGATGCCCATGGATCATACACAACTATTCCATCTGTATACTCCTTCAATGTGTGGTAAATATCCACAACCTTTGTATTTCGAATATCTGGACAATTTTCTTTAAAAGTCAATCCAAGCAATAAAATTTTTGAATCTTTCACCAGAACGCCTTTCTTATTCATCAATTTTATGGTTTGGTTAGCTACATATTCGCCCATTCCATCATTTAAGCGCCTTGCAGATGACATCACTCGTGGCAACACACCATATACTTGAGCCTTTTGAATTAAATAATAAGGGTCAACGCTTATGCAATGGCCTCCGACCAAACCCGGTTTCAACTTTATAAAATTCCATTTTGAAGAAGCCGCCTCTATCACATCGTTAGTATCAATTCCCATTGCATTGAATATCTTTGCCAACTCATTCATAAATGCAATGTTCACATCTCGCTGTGAATTCTCAATTATCTTTGACGCCTCAGCCACCTTTATTGATGGGGCTTTATGCGTGCCATTTACAAGCACAGAATTGTATACATTGTCAACAATATCAGCTATTTCAGGTGTTGAGCCAGATGTGACTTTTTTAATTTTTTCAACAGTATGCTGTTTGTCGCCAGGATTTATTCGTTCTGGCGAATAACCTGCAAAGAAATCAATATTGAATTTCAGACCCGACACCTTTTCTACCACTGGCAAACATTCCTCTTCTGTCACTCCCGGATAGACCGTTGACTCATAAACCACAACGTTCCCTTTACTAATAACCTTTCCGACCGTCTCGCTTGCGCCCCATAAAGGTCTCAAATCAGGACGATTATTTTCATCCACTGGAGTAGGCACTGCCACTACATAAAAATTACAGTCCCTGATTTCTTCGAGATTTGTTGTGCATTTAAAACCAGAATCCAATGCTGTCTGCAATAATTCATCTGCCACTTCCAACGTTGCATCGTGCCCTCCATTCAACGCATCGACACGTGACTGATTCATGTCAAACCCTATCGTCTCAAACTTCGTTGAGAACAGGCGAGCCAATGGCAAGCCAACGTAACCTAATCCGATTACGCAAATTTTTATCCTATCCATTTTATTTTGAATTTTTATCTTTACCTCTTGTTTTGAGAAATAACTTCTCGTCTTATACCCACGACGCTATGTCGTCATGCTTTTTATTATTAGACATCAACTTTAATCCAATCTGTATGTATTGAGAATTCTATGATATACATCTTTCTCCGCAATCTCATTGTAGAGATTCAACTTGTAGAATGACGGCAGATTGGTTATAAATAGTTTGGAATAAGTCATTTCCCTAATTTCAAAGCAATCTGAGCAACAACAGTTCTAAGACTTCTTCTATTTAAATGCAACAATCTGTATACATTCTTTTTGGTCGGAATTTTGCCTTTCGAAATATACTTATTGTATAATTTGAGCATACCATATTCTTTTTCCGCGGGGACATGCAATATTGTTACTGGATTATATTTATAACACGTTGAAATCAATCGGAAACTCCCTGTCCAAAATCTATAAATATATGCTCCGGCATTTTTAACATTGAATTTCACCGCCGCTAACGAAATTATGAATTCATCACCATGAGTCGTTTTGAAATCGGCTTTTGTCATCTGCGCATATACCTGCTGACACTCCGACATAAACATAACCGCATCCTCCTTTTTAGCCGCAAAAAATTCGCCACCATAATGAGTTATATCGTTGTACCCCCCCCCCCTATATTTTTAGTGAAATTTTTAATTTCATCAAGAAAGTGACGATAGTGTTCAACTTGCAGACCATGGCATATATCGTACATCATTATATGTGAATCGCACTCTTTCCAAATATTTTCAAAATCAGACTGCACATAAACATCCGAATCCAAGTATGCATAATAATCATAGTTTGTTTCTAGCAACACATGCTTCAACGCACACAACTTGTAGAATGCAAGAGCCCACATATAGTTTCCTCCGAAATTGAAATCATCAAAATCAGCTTTTATAATCTTAATCTCATTGCCTTCCAATATTGTTTTATATGAATTGGGGATATCTATATTTGTTACTAACGCCACATCTGCTTGTTGACATGCATTTTGTTTAGCAGACATACACGCAACACAACAATTCTTCAAATAGACTTCAAGTCTATTTGAAGAACATAGATTTACACCTGTTTTATATGCCTCTTTATTGGCATATGGAATCAATATCAAACCTCGCTTCATAAACTATTGAATATTTTGATGATATATTTTACTTTCCAATTCCGCAGTACGTTCCCATGAAAAACATGGCTTTAATTTCTGTTCAATTCTATTGTTCAATAAATAGACTATTCTATCAGCAATGTTATAAGTAAACATATCACCCAAAGAGAACACGTTGTCTTCCCCCAAAACCTCCGGGATTCCTCCTACGCAGGAACCAACAGCATTTGCCCCACAAGCCAATGCTTCTACTGTTACCAATGGCAAACCTTCATTAAGACTCGGCAATACCAATACATCAATACAATTATATCTATCTGGCATTTCTTCATTTGACACATTGCCACAGAATTCAACAGGCAATTTATAGTCAGCAAATCTCTTTCTCAAAGGCTCTTGATATTTTCCACTACCTAGAATCCAAAATTTGACATCTCCACAATAATTTTTATAAACATTATTGAATATTTCAGGTAAAGACATAGGATTCTTAATAGCCAATAAATTTCCAGCAAAAGCGACAACTTTTTTTCCAACTACATGATATTTTTGTTTCAGCAGGACTCTCTTTGAATCCTCATATCTAACAAATTTCGTATCATCATAGCCATTATATAGAACCATCTTGTTCTCTTTTGTAGAGATTTTATTCGCTGTTTCCAACAAGGCTTTACTAACCATAAAATTAATCTCTGCATTGTCCAATATTTTTTTCGTATAAGACCATGCATACCTACTTGAAAACGGCCATGTATGTATATCAGAGCCATGCCATGTTACATAAAATGGTATTTTATACTTATCACGGATTGCCATCAATAATTCTCCACAATCTGCAGAATGAGACATTATCAAATCGTAACCAGCAAACATATCTACATATTTCAGCATCCAATTCCTATTGACTATTGGTGCCTTATTCAATTTCACAGTCAAGACATAATCTATAAGAGAAAATTTTCTCCATTTAAATGATATCTTCACATCTTCGACAATCTTTGACAAAGGAGTTTCCTCTTTTGCTGTATGGCGCAGTTTCCTGACAAGCCACCCCTCATATATTGCAAAAGAATAGACATCTATTTGCATATTAGAAATCTTTCGTAAAGCTTTTATTCTACTCAATTCAGCATTTGCCTGTCCCCTCAATGAAGAAAAAGACTCTGTCACAATTATTGCCAATTTTTTCATTTACAATTTTCTGCTAGTTCTACAAATTGTTTAGCGACATTTTCAATTCTATACACGTCTAAAGATTGTACCTTATGCTGTCCAGAGTAATCCCCATTAAGGAACTTCAAAAATGTCTTATCTATACGGAAGTCGTTTTCGATATCCAATATAGGCCGTCCTGCTATACCATAATCTATCAATTTGCTCGGAGACTGAACAGTATTTGGATTAACTATATTAATCAAAAAGTCTGCTTTGCTACACATAAGTACGACATCTTTACGTCCTTTCCCTATGATATATTTTATTCTTCCTCCAGACTCTTTCTCATAGCGATTTTCAAGCGGCTTCCGCATCATCATAATGAATTTATAAGGTTCCCTTAAATTCAACAGATAGTCCATAAATGAATGAGGGTCTCTGACCCCTGGATATACAGTCCCGACAAATACAAATGTAGGAATGTCGTTTTTTTTATACTTTGCAATTGGCGTTTTCGAAAAATCAAATCCTTGTGGTATGACTTTTATCTTTTCCCAATATTCTTGATAGTATCCTTTATAGCTTGCGATAGTTGGGACTGATATGTAATCACATTCTTTACACCAAAGGCGTTCATATTTTTCAAAATATTTAGGATAATTAAAAAATGGATTCAGCATAAACGGATCTCCACAATCACAAATCCATATTTTTGGGAATATCTTAGGATATTTTTTTTTCGCCTTTGCTGCACCACTATGAATGGAATGAGGATACGCAATAGTTATCAACATATCCATATTAGGATTCTCTTTGATAATTCTACTTACAGAATAATGGAATTCACAATATGGCCAAAACAATAACCTATGAAAGAAGTGATACATAATTCTGTCCAGCAAATTATACCTCATACTTTCATCATTCGCAGATGTTGCAAATTTGGGTTTTATATCTTTCATTATTACACCTGTCTGCTTCTCATACTCAGTATAATCATAATGCCCATGCACAGAGTACAGAATCACTTTATGTCCCATTTTAACCAATTGTTCTGCTAATTCTGTCGTTCTAAAGGCCCTTGGCCCTTGCTTCGGAAATGTATTATTTGAAATTATCAGAATATTCATAAAAAGACCTAATTACACAAGAAATAGAAACCTAATTATAGTCACAGGAGCTGGGTATAAATACAAACCTAATTCAGTTACCCCTGACATATATCGGCACCAATACAAAATATTATATGCGTACAATAATGGCACAAGGTAAAACAAACGATTGTATTTTGTTAATACGCAATAATTCTTCGCCCATAGAATTGCCAAGAAAGGTATTGTCATATACTGAAATCTACCTACTGACGGAATTCCTGACAGAAAATTAGTCACAGCAGCTATCAATAAGTAAATCGTAAGCAATTGTCCGGAATTATTTCGGTTAACACTTTTTTGATTAAACACAAGCAAATACCCAAGTAGTAAATGAAAATATTTAGGCAAAGCATTTAAGATATCTGCATATAACGCCCCATATTCCGAATGTCCATTCATTCTATCTAACGCCGTAGATGACTGTGTATAGCTATATACTAAATTCTGCAAAAAGGGCGGCAATATGTCTGAATAATTTTCCAGGACTCCAACAAAAGATGCAGCAGAAACAAAAGATGAAACCACAAATAACACAATTGAAACCTTCCGGAAACGACAAAACAACAGGCAACAACAAGTTATAGCAATCCATATTATCATTGATGCATGAATTAGCGGAAGCAATAGCAACAATGCTAACGATTTCTTTTTTCCTACAAATACTACGTTCAATAAAACATAACAACCAATCCAAGCTGCCGTCCAAAATCTCACTCCATTTATATTGAATATCGGATTACTAAAGCATAACATAAACAACAAAGCATATAAAACGACCTTGTTCCCTATATTATATCGCAATAATATTTGCAAGGATTTAATATAAAAGACACCGAATACCAATGCATATATAAAGTATGTCCAATGATAATTAGTTGTCGTAAATATTCCAACTAAAAAGTTGACACTAATTGTATATATATCTTTTATGTCACTCTCAAAACAAAAATATTCTTGAATGATTCGAATGTATTCATCAAAAGAGTATCGGCTTTCCGTATAAAACTTTTCCACATACCGAAAAGAGTCGAAGGCTCGAACATTTGCACAAAAACCGATACCAAACATTATGAACCATAAATACAAAAATCTATGCGATATCCCATCCCGGATATTCTTAAGCGAGTAAACAGCAGAAAGAAAAGGATTCAACAGGAAAAATATGAATTTGCTACCAACATTGTTTAGATGCATCATTTTCAACGTATTTATGGTAATAATTTTACGAAAACCGAAAATCTTGTATTATTTCCTAAAAAACCTACAAGAATATCTCGATAACTAACCTTGAAAACCCAACAAAGTATGTAATAATCAATCAAGAAAGTCCCTAAACTAACAAATAATGTCAACCACTTGCCTAATTCAATCGAATTAAATAAAAAGAACGGTGGTAATGAGGCAAGTACTGATACAAAAGCCACCCCCCCAATTAACTTGAGCGGTATCAAATCAGAAATCTTCCTTTGCGCATAATTTGCAATAATTCTCATAAAAATGACAATCTTTATCAATCCACATATCTCTGAAGTAATTGCTATATATATCGCAGAATCACATGTCTTGCAGACAATATACTCAGCAATTACTATAACAATAGCGACTATCATATGAACATTAGCATATACGCTAGTTTTTCCAATAGCAAGAATGATTGGATAAAATGGAATAATATAAAGGAGTCCTCCCAAATTCTTAATAACAAAATAAGCAGAAGATTGGGCATACATATCGCCATACATACACATCATGATTGGACGTGCGAAAAACACACTAAAAATCAGCATTGGAAAAATCAACTTTGCAGACTTCAGCAACGCTGAAGTCCAAACAGACAATGTCTCCTTACTCATTCCATCACCTTTGTCCATACCAGAAAAAGCTGGGAGGAGAACCGCAGAAATCGAGCCCAAAATCATCCCGACAAAAGGTAATTCCATAAAACCATTTGAGAACTCCGCAAATGTTTCATTCCCATAATAACGACTAATAAAGAACTGATTGGAAGAAGCTATTATCATTCCCCATAAAGACGCATAAAGCAACGGAAAAGAAAACTTAAAAACCTCTTTATACGTCAAATCACTCCCTTTATGCACAACATTCTTTATCGGCCAAGACTTGAAATAAAGAGCGAGAAAAAATGTAATAAGTGAGGCAACATCAAAACCAATGATGGCATATATATAATTTCCCGAAAACAATAAAACAGGAAGCACAGTGCAAAAAATCGTAAGGATTCTTGTTGCAATGGTGTAAAACGCTAGATATTTAGTCTTTCTGAATGATGCATAAATTGCATCAAGCCCCATTGTTGGCAATAGCAAGAAAGGGGTTGGTGAAAATACAATCAAAGCCAACTTTAAATCTGGATTACCCATCACCCTTGCAATAGGCGTTGCACAACATAATAAGAATATTGAGAATACACCTCCAAGGATGTAAAATATTTTTGTCACCTTGGAAATAATATCACGAGAATACTCTTCTGCATATTTAGGCAAAAAGTATGCATATGCTTTAGGAAGTCCCAGAGTAAATATTGTAAGCAATGTATTGTAAACGTACATCACTTGCTTATACGTTCCATAATCTCCTTTACCGAAATATCTACTCAATATCATCGGACTGACAATACCAACAATAAACGAAAAGAAACTGCCTATGGCAATCCATGCAGCTTGTTTAGTATTTGATGTTTGTTCCTTTGACATTATTATATATCTAAATACTTTTTCCTAATAGATTCAAATTTTTCTTTCGGTATATAACCATAATATTCGTTTTCATAATGCCAAGGTTCGAATTTTTCTTTATCAAGATATTTAATAACCTTAGCTGGTACACCTGCTAAAATACAAAATCCATCAGGAAAACTCTTGGTTACAACAGCTCCAGCAGCAACAATTGTTCTTGGACCAAGCGTAACACCAGCTGTGATAATACTATTCATACCAATCCATGAATAGTCCCCTATTATGATAGGAGCTTCATTGTAAATTCTTTGGTCATACAAATTGTGGTTTGCACTTAAAATTCCAACATTTGGCCCTAATTGGACGTAATCTCCAAAACGGACAGTTCCAGCTCCCTGTATGTAACATCCTGGTCTTGCCACAGATGAATTACATCCCACATAAACTTTTCTTGAATTGGCAATAGTACACGAGGGATGGGCAGGATAGTACCCCCCCCAATTACTACATTTGCCAGTAAGCCTAAATCTTACATAGTTCAAATAGCTTTGATTATGAATCGTAGAACTTAAAGACTTAATATATGATGAATAAAATGGAATGAGGCTTTTTACAATCCTTTTTACTAAACTCACAAAAAACAACTTAATAATATTAAAATACAAGAATACCGAACTAAGCAAAGGTGTTTTTTTACATATGGTACACTTTTGCTAAATCATGCAACACATTACAACAATCAAGAACTACTTTTCCTCTAAGAGATTCTTTATTATCAAGAATATGTTTGTGCTTAACCATTACTACTACCATATCCACATCTCTCAAGAATTCATCAAAATCTGAGAATTGATTTTCTGCAATTTTATGATTCTCCAAGAATGGATCGTAACACTTCAGCGGACGTGCAAGATGACGCTCCTGTGCCTCCAAAAGTTGCAAAGTTGGCGACTCTCGGTAATCGTCAACATTCTCTTTATATGTCAAGCCATAAAGACCCACCTTGCGATTGTCAGTTATACCATTCTCTTTCATTATCTCATAAATACGGTTGAGAACAAATGTTGGCTGACTATCATTTGTCTTCATAGATTCGTCGATTACTTTGGCAAGCTGAGGATAGTCTCCAACCAAGAACCAAGGATCTACAGATATGCAATGTCCTCCAACACCTGGTCCTGGCTGGAGAATATTTACTCGCGGATGCATATTGCAAATCTTAATGATTTCATACACATCCATATTATCATGACGACAAATGCGTGAAAGTTCGTTGGCAAAAGCAATATTTACAGCTCGGAAGGTATTCTCTACCACCTTGCTCATCTCAGCCGAACGGATGTCAGTCACCACAATCTCTCCTTGACAAAAGCTTGCATAATACTGCTTAACCTTCTCGCCAATCTCCTGGGAGTCGGCACCTATTGTACGGTTATTATGCAACAACTCGTACACCATATTGCCTGGAATTATTCGTTCCGGCGCATGCACAAGATTTATATCCTCCCCTATAACAAATCCGTTTTCTTCAATCACTGGACGTACGAACTTATCAATTGTGCCTGGGCTTACCGTTGACTCAATAACAACCGTTGCTCCTTTTGGACATACCTTCATCACATCCTTAACAGCCGCAACTACATAGCACGCATCCACCTTTTTTGAAAATTTATCATAAGGCGTTGGTACAGAAACGATATACATGTCTGTCCTCTGATACTCTGTGGTGAATTTAATGCCTGCCTTCAGTGCATTCTGAAAAAGATCATCAAGACCATCCTCTTTAAATGTTGTGTGACCAGCGTTTAAGGTGTCCACAAGTTTCTTGTTGTAGTCTGTTCCAACCACTTCAACTCCATGAGAAGCCATCATAAGGGCTGTCGGAAGGCCGATATAGCCCAAACCAATTACATTAATCATATCTAACGTGTTTTTTCTTACACAAATATTAATTCTAATTTATTTCTTCTAAAAATGCTTTTGGAATATAGGTTGTGGCGACGGCGCAGATGCCGCGGATGCTGACGAGGAGGCGGCGGTCGCCATGGATGCGCTGGATGCTGCCTTCGGCGCCACGGAAGGGGCCGTCGGTGACGCGCACGCGCTGTCCTTCCGCAAACTTGCGGTCTTCATCGCCAAAGTATTCCAGCCCGGTCTCTCCCGACGAGGCGACAAGCATAAACACGTTCATCTCCCGGTCGGGGATGGCATAAGGCTTGCGTCTGCAGTCATCGCAATGGCGGGTGTAGAGGATGGCGCGGTCGGTGAGCTGACGCTGCACCGCTACGGCGCGCTCCTCGGCAGCGCGGAAAAACATCAGCGAATTTATCACGGGACGGCGCACCTTGCGGCGCTGCCCGCATCGCTCCACCATGGTTTCTTCCACCGGCACGTAGCACTCTGTGCCGTCGGCCGTCAGCTCCTCCTCCACAGCAAAAACTTTGTTGTAGAACACCTTCAAGGCATACCAATGCAATTCGTGATTTTCCGCCTCAACCATTCACGTAAGGATATAACTTCCATTCCTGCCCACCGCGGTTTTTTCAACCTTCAGCGCACAGCAAGTCGGGTTAGTCCGCTAATTTTCATCTGTCTAAAACCCCGGAACTCGGCGCGTTCCACTACCCGTGGTCGCTGTCCGTAACCCTCTTCGTGAGGTTTCTCCGCAAGAAACCTCACAACCTTTTGCAAAGATAGATAATTTTCTTGAAAAAGGCTTGTGGAATGCAATATTAATTCAACCTTTTTTTTTAAAAAGTTGAATTGCGCAGACGTTGTAAGTGGATGAAAGTTAATCGTTCAGCCACTACGGCAATGCGGCGGTTTCTCTATCGTCGCCATGTCACGTATCTTGATTGCGATAGCTAAGCTGCCGAGACCTGCGGCCCATTTTCGCACGCCCAAACCCGCGGTTTTCACTATATGCCGGCTCTATATTCCTTTCCTCCAGCACGTTCCGCGGTTGTGCGGTTTCTTGCGGAGAAACCGCACATCACAAGCACTTCAGAATTTCATGGTTGGCATTGTCCAATGCCACATTTTCCACCGAATCAAGATAAATAAGCGTGGTGCGCTCGGAAGAGTGCCCAAGTCCGGCGCTGATGATTGACAGCGGCACGTTGTGGCGCCGTGCGGCGGTAGCCCAACTGTGACGCGCCGTGTAGGTCGACAACTTCTCCGAGATTCCTGCAATTTCAGCCAACTGCTTCAGCTTACGGTTGTGATAGCCCAACGCCGTCTGGTATTGCCGATAGGCATCCTGTCCGTCGGCACTGATTATCGGGAATACATACTCTCCTGCTTCGTTTTTGTAGCGGTTGATTATGGCAGCCATCGGCGGCTCAATGCGCACGGTGAGCCGTTGCCCCGTCTTGCGGCGCACGTAGCTGAACCAGTCGCCACAGATGTCGTCGCGCCGCAGAAAAGCAATGTCGACAAACGCCATTCCACGCGCGCAATAGCTGAACAAAAAGATGTCGCGCGACAATGCCAGCGACTCATGCTCGGGCGGCAGCTGCCAGCGAAGCAACTTGGAGAACGCCGCCTCTGGCACAGCCAGCTTGCGCGTGGCGCACACTCCTGTGAACACTTTCTGAAACGGCACAATCCGCCGTGCTATGCCTTCTGATACCGCTTGGTTGCAGACCGACCTCAGGCATCGCAGATAAAACGACACGCTGTTCATCTTCAGCCCACGTTTCCGCAGCCACAGTTCATAATCAGACACCAAATCGGCATCAATTTTGGAAAATGCGATGTCGTGCCTGTCAAGAAATTCAGAAAACCTGTAGAGCGAGTTGCGATAATTACGCGCCGTGCCAAAATTCATATTGGTTTTCAAGTTCAGAATCAGACCACGCCAATATTCAAGTACTCTGCGCGGTCTGCGCACTGCTTTTTTCTCAACAATATTGTTTCTTTCCATCTTGTTTTGATTTTTTGAGAAAAAGTAATGATTAATTTCCGCATAACTGACGTAATTTTGCAGAAGAAAAGTAGCACCAGGCATAATAATGATTAAACGACGCTTTATGCCCGTGTTTTAAAAACCCAGAAGAATTATGAAAATATGCCTATTCGTTGTAGGAAAAACAAATCATAACTATCTGTCGCCAGGCATCGAGGACTACAGCCGGCGGGTGAACCGCTACGTGCCGTTCGCAATACAATATATCGCCGATGCAAAAAACACCCGCAATCTGACGCAAGCCCAGCAAAAGGTTGCCGAGGGACAGAATCTGCTCGCCGCCTTCGAGCCGTCGGACTGCGTTGTGCTGCTCGACGAGCACGGCAAAGAAATGAAATCTATGGAATTTTCAGCATATATTGAAAAGAAGATGCAGACCGTAGGCAAGCGGTTGGTGTTCGTAGTAGGCGGACCATACGGATTTTCCGACGATGTCTATGCCCGCGCCAATGAGAAAATATCGCTGTCGAAAATGACATTTCCGCACGACTTGATACGCCTTGTGTTCTGCGAGCAGCTCTATCGGGCATACTCCATAATGCACAACGAGCCATACCATCACGAATAGAGCCAGACACCCAAAAGGCTGTCTGGCTCTGCATATTGCCTTCAAAAGCGCTACTTCAAATTCTCGCGCACCTGTTCAAGAAACTCCTTCATCGCGTTGGAATCCTTGCGCGCCACAATCTCCTTCAGCGTTTCCAACTTGTCCTGGATCTTGCCAATCTGTTCCACAGTGTGCGGATTAAACAGAATCTCCGTGAGCAGAAAATCATCCTCCGACATCAGACCACGGGCTATCGCCATATGGCGTTTATAGGTGGTTCCCGGCGCGTCCTGATGCTTCATCACGCTGCCAAACACAAGCGTCGACGTAAACGGTATTGACAACGAATAAGCAATCACCTCATCGTGCTCCTTAAACGTGTACTCGCGGATATTGAGATGTAACTCGTTGTAAAGGTCCTTGAAAAACACCTTGCCCAAATGGTCGCCCTCGCTTATGATTATCGCATTCTCATCCTGCAGATTGCTCAACGAAGCGAACGTGGGGCCAAACATCGGGTGTGTGCTGACAAAGGGATGCCCGCATTCGGCATAAAACTCAGGCAATCCCGTCTTCACCGAAGCTATATCGGCAAGAATGCATTCTTTGCCGATATACGGCATCACCATGCGGAATGCCTCGAGCGTATACTTCACCGTTGCGGCATTGATGACCAACTGAGGGTCGAAGTCGGCAATCTCATCCGGCGACGACATTCGTCTCACATTATAAGTAAAACGCAAACGCTGCGGATTAGTCTCAAAAACCGCAACAGAATGCTTGAAACTCAACAAATCGGAGAAAAACGAGCCCATCTTTCCGGCTCCTATAATCAGTATTCTCATCGTCACTATCGCATTCTATTGTTCAATACCTCAATTTGCTGACGAACCGACTCTTCGTGGATCGCTTGGTAAACCGTCTTCATGAAATCACCGTTCATGCCCAACTCTTCCGCAGCCGCCGCACGTGAGTTAAGGATGTCGTCGTAACGTCCCGTCTGCACCACCGGCATACTGTGCTCTTTCTTATATTGACCAATCTCACGCGAAATGCGCATACGCTTGCTCAAGGCTTCAAGCAAATCATTGTCTATCTGATCAATCTGCTGGCGCAATAGCGTGAGGCTTTCTGTGGTCTGCGTTGTGTCGCGCACAACAAGCATATTTATAATGAAGTTGAGAACCTCTGGTGTTACCTGTTGGCTCTTGTCGCTCCAAGCGCTGTCAGGGTCACAATGCGACTCCACGATAAGTCCGTCAAAGCCCATATCCATCGCCTGCTGCGACAACGGAGCCACCAGCTCACGCTTGCCTCCAATGTGCGACGGATCGCAGATCAGTGTCAGTTCCGGCATACGGCGGCGCAATTCAATAGGGATGTGCCACTGCGGCATATTGCGGTACAAATGTTTGCCGTAAGCACTGAATCCACGGTGAATGGCTCCAATCTGCCTGATTCCAGCATTGTAAATGCGTTGCATCGCACCAATCCACAACTCAAGATCGGGATTGACCGGATTCTTAACCAGCACCGGCACATCCGCTCCGACAAGCGAGTCTGCGATTTCCTGCATGGCAAACGGGTTGGCCGAAGTGCGCGCGCCAATCCAAAGCACATCCACTCCGGCATTGAGAGCCTCTTCAACATGCTGCTTGTTTGCAACCTCTGTTGCCACAAGCATACCAGTCTCCTTCTTCACCTCCTGCAACCATGTCAGACCGACACTGCCCACACCTTCGAATCCGCCCGGTTTGGTGCGCGGTTTCCAAATGCCGGCACGAAAGATTCTAACACCATTCTTTGCCAAATCCTTAGCCGTTTCCATCACCTGTTCCTCTGTCTCGGCACTGCACGGACCAGCAATTACAACAGGGCGTTTTGAGTCAACGCCACAAAACTTAATAGGTTTAATATCGTTCATAATCTTATGTTTTTATTTCATTTCTTTAATTCTATTCAAAGCCTCCCGCATCTTTTCCTCTGTCGCACAAAGCGATATTCTGACATAGCGCTCTCCGTTGCTTCCGAAAATAAATCCAGGAGTGATAAACACCCGCGCACCATACAAAATGCGGTCGGCGAATTTTTCAGACGACTCCTCCCCTTCAGGAATCCTTCCCCATAGGAACAGTCCCTTCTGAGATTTGTCAAATGTGCATCCGAGTTGCGTCATAATCGCCTCCGCCACCTTTCGGCGTTCGGCATACACCTTATTAAGCTCGGCATACCACGACCCATCGCACGACAAAGCCTTTACCGCCGCCTCCATTGTCGGGCGAAACTGTCCGGAGTCAATATTTGACTTCACTTTAAGTATCCACTCTACAAACTGAGCGTTTGACGCCAGCATTCCCAGACGCCATCCCGCCATATTATGCGATTTGCTCAACGAATTCATCTCAATGGCAATGTCTTTTGCTCCAGGCACAGAAAGCAGGCTTACAGGGTTGTCGTTTAAGATAAAGCTATACGGATTGTCATTGACAATCACGATATTGTGCCGTCGGCCGAAGTCCACAATCTTCTGAAACAACTCCATTGTCGCAGGTGCGCCTGTTGGCATATTAGGATAGTTCACCCACATCAGTTTCACCCTGTCGAGCGGCATCCGCTCCAACTCGTTGAAATCAGGATACCACCCATTTTCTTCTTTTAGATTATATGTCAGGATTTCAGCCTCCGCCAATTTGCTCACCGAAGAGTATGTAGGATACCCCGGATTTGGCACAAGCACAGCATCGCCAGGATTGACAAAAGCAAGCGTAATGTGAAGGATACCTTCTTTTGAACCAATCAACGGTTGGATTTCTTTATCAGGATTCAGTTCTACACCGTACCAACGGCGATACCAATCAGCATAAGCACCGCGAAGCGACGGCAATCCAACATACGGCTGATAGCCATGAGTGTCGTGCCTCCGAGCCACATCACACAATGTGTCAATCACCGACTGATGCGGCGGACGGTCAGGGCCTCCGATGCCCAAAGATATAATGTCCATACCTTTTGCATTCAGCTGCGCCACTTCTTTCAACTTCTTTGAGAAGTAGTACTCCTTAACTTGTCTCACCCGATTTGCCGGGCATATATTGCTATTCTTTTCCATCTTGATTGAAATTGGAATATTCGCCTAAAATTTTAAAATCAGTAATCAATGGTTTTACAGCCTCTATCGACTGACGGTAACGCGTATAGTCATCAAAAGTCAGATTGATGAAAAACCGATATTCCCACTCTCTTCCGATAATTGGAATCGATTGGATTTTAGAGAGGTTGATATCATAGAATGAAAAAATTGTAAGAATCTTAGCCAGGCTGCCCTGCGTGTGTGGCAACGTGAAAACCAACGACGCCTTGTCTATTTTTTTGCCATAGGAAAGCTCATGCGACATTATCGGATCGGCGATGATAAGAAACCTCGTGAAATTACGCTTGTTTGTCTCGATGCCTTCTTCCAAAATATTCAAGCCGTATAATTGAGCCGCCAATTTTCCACAAATAGCAGCATGTCCACGCAATCCCAACTTTGCAATTTCTTCCGCACTGCCCGCAGTATCGGTCTTCTCCACCATCTTCAGATTTGGATGGCGATGCAGAAACTGCTCGCATTGCATAAGAGCCATTGGATGCGAGTTAACCTCTGTCAGCTCGTCTATATTCTGTCCTGGCAAAGCGCACAACACATGTGATATGCGCATCTTGTATTCTCCTACCACCGTAAGATTGCTTTGGCGAAGAAGCTCGTGATTTTGCAACAGACTGCCGGCAATCGTGTTTTCAATCGCCATCGCGCCAATCAGCGAACTGTCGGACTTCAGACAATCAAACATACTGCCAAACGTTTCACACGGCACCACGTCAATATCCTCTCCCGCAAAATATGCTCTTGCCGCAGCATCATGGAAACATCCTTTTACGCCCTGTATTGTTACTTTTTTCTTCATTCGGTCATACTAAATAAAAAATCCCGCTCAATGGCGGGATTTTAATATGATTGCTAATTTTCTTTGTCTTTATATATTGCATATCGTCCCGCCTCTATTTTTTATCAAAATAAAAGTAAAAGCCAAAATAATATGCGAAATGATTCACGTTCATTTTATTGTTTTCTTGATTGCAAAATTAGATAAAATCTTTTAATCTGCAAGAATTTTTCCACTTTTTCTTCAAATTTGCCATCATTTTATTTTCCGCAAGATTACCCACAACACATAACCATCAGAAACAGAAGCAAAAATGGTTAAATATTTCCGTATAGAAGAATTAATTATTACTTTTGTAGAACGTAATAGAATTGCCTTATGTGTGAAGATTTTTCATTTGTCGACAATCCAGAATTCAAATCATTCATATCCCAATATAGCACAACCGACGCTTCCACACTAAGGCTGAAAAGATTTGACAATCTCAAATTCGACAAGAATTTAGCAATAACCCAAATAGAATGCAGGCGCAAGGCAAAAAAGAAGCTACCAGAATTAGCTGAAAAAATTGCCTATCCCACCGACGTCTCCATAGAGCAATGCTCTTCTGAAATCTTGGCTAAATTCCACGCCAACCTGTTTGCCGGATGCGATGCTGTGGTCGATTTGACATGCGGGCTCGGCATCGACTCGTTCTACATTGCTCAACAGACGAAATCAGTGGTAAGCATTGATGCAGCCGAGATTGTCACATCTGCGGTAAAACACAATATGCATAAACTTGGGATAAACAACGTTTCCGTAGTAAACGACTTTGCCGAAAGTTATTTGGACAAGGTCAAGAACCCGTTCTCCGCAGCATTCATCGATCCGTCGCGCAGGCTGACCGACGACCGCAATTCCCGCACATACGCAATCAAAGACACCGTCCCCGACTTAAACCTAATTATCCCGCAGATAGAATCCCGCTGCAATTTCATCATTGTCAAAGCATCTCCAATGGCAGACATTTCGCAAACAATCAGCGATTTCCCTGGGATTACAGAAGTCTGGATATTGTCAGTGAAAAACGAGTGCAAGGAGCTTTTGTTTAAAATTGACTTTCCACAGGCAGCGAAACAGCCACAAATTCACTGCATCGACTTCGTTGCAAACGAAGCAATAGAATTCACGTTCAAATTCGAAGATAAATCCATTTCAATCGCAGACGGGACACCACATCCCGGTCAACAGTTATTCGTTCCAAACGCATCAATAATGAAAGCCGGAGCTTATGACATTGTCGCCGACAAATTCGGCCTCATCCGTTTGGCGACGAATTCACATCTGTATCTGTCCGATATCACCACCAACCACGAATATCCAGGTCGGGTGTTTTCCATAACGAATGTTTTATCTTTATCGAAGCCCGACATAAAGAAGATTAAATCATCTGTCAAGTCAGCAAACATCTCTTGCCGCAACTTTCCAATGAAGCCAGATGATTTGAGGAAAAGGCTCAAGATTGCCGACGGAGGAAATGATTATATTTTCGCCACCACCCTTGCCGACAATTCAAAAGTCCTTATTCTATGCCGCCACGTCACCGTTTAAACATACGGTCCATTTCGCGTTTGTCTTCGCGCTCTTTTATCGACTGACGTTTGTCGTATTCTTTCTTACCTTTGGCAAGAGCAATGACAACCTTTGCCAGCCCCTTGTCGCTTATAAACACCTTCAGCGGCACAATAGAAAATCCGCTGTCTTTCGAAGCCTTGCCTATTTCACGAATCTCCTTCTTGTTCAACAGCAACTTGCGGTCTCTCCGAGAAGAATGATTATTGTAGGATCCATAGAAATATTCCCCCACATACATATTCTTTATCCAAATCTCGCCATTGTTCTCATAACAGAACGCATCTGTCAAGCCCGCCTTGCCAAGACGAATTGACTTGATTTCCGTGCCTGTCAGCACAATTCCTGCCGTGTAGGTTTCTACAATGTCAAAATCGAACGTGGCACGTCTGTTCTTTATGTTGACTGCATTCAGTTTCAATTTCATATTACATCCTGTGGATTAAATTTCATAATTACTATAACCACTACTATCGGCACCAATGCCAGGGCAAGGAATACTCCAAACACAAACCATATTTTCTTCTCATCCGTGTCAGCCCCGAAGATTTCAGCACACTTCGACAAGACAAACAGCAGATACACAACGAAAATATACAGAGGCATCATCGGCGTTGGCAATAGGTTCTGCACAATTGCCACTATCACTCCTATCGAATAGACAAACATCGTCAATATTTTCAAATCCGATTCTGTGACCGACTCCGACTTTTCCGTTCTCAATCTACGCACCACAGAAGATGCAAGAGCAGGACTTATCATATAGCCAAGGAAGAATGCCGAAAACATTGCAATACCGCGCACCAACGCAACCGTCAATGTTTCTCCATACAACATTTGCACAAACGATGATGCTCCAGCGACAGCAAGCAGCGGATAAAACCACCCTCTTTCATGCTTTGACGGCAAGTGCCCATTTTGTTTTTCCATCGTCCACGAAGATACCGGAGCGATAAGAAAACGTAGTGCCAACAGCAAATCTTTCATACTTTCTTTTTTGGGGATTATTCAAGGATTATTTTTCCGAAATATTCAGGCCTATGGAAATCCGGCTTGTCAGTTTTTATCGGCGCCCAGCTCAGATAATGCGGCATGCTCGTCGCCGACGCACATTTATACAGGTTGCCTTTCATTTCAATCGGGCGCTTTGAAACGTCAACCCCTATCAACTCAAACGGAATCGCGATGGCAAGTCCCCAATTAAAAATACCCTCAAGTTCCTGGAACGGATTATTTCCGCATGTGGCATACCTTTTCACTGTAGCCAGTTCCATATCGGTAAGCCGTATAGGATGCTTGCGGTCTTTCCGATGAGAAGCATTTATTGCACCGATACAATTAAATTCAAAGTTCCAATATTCCTCACTGCCAGGCGTCTGCAGGAAAAATTCCACACAGCTGTCCTCTGCCACCGGACTGTTGTTTTTATAATTCACCGCACGCAGATAGTTGCATCTAACAAAATAGTTCACATATAGGAATTTGTCAGAGTAAGCCATCGAGAACACCGTTATTGGATGATATGGATATTTATCCTCCCAATTCACACAATTTATTCCCACCTTCTTCAGATGCAATTCCATATAGTCTGCAACCGAAGCCATCGACATTGCATCAAGACCTTCCACAAAAGGCACATTCAATACATATTCTTCTCCGTTCATAGCAACTCCATTATTGAAAGCCCCATGCCGATAACCGACATCAAGCAAATTAAACTTCCTATGAAAATGTTGATCAACCACATACTCCTCACATTAAAACGGCCTCTGACTTTGCTGACAAAGTAGGTTATCAAAAACCACCAGCCCAAAGCCCCAATAATAATAGACAGAAAGCCAATAAAATAACCGTAGATTGATGTTATGTTGGTCAAGAAATTAAATCGTGCATACAATCCGATTATAAGGAAAATTATCAACGGATTGGAGAACGTGAACAAGAAACCGGTAATCAAATCCTGAACATAGTTGTTTTTCACCGGATGTCCCTTCTTTTCCTTTATCATTTTTGCAGGGTTTTTCCGTGCAATGTACACACCAAAACCAAGCAATACGACACTTCCGAAAATCTGAAGCACCGTCTGATTTTTTTCTATGAAATTTATGACAAACGACAGTCCAAATCCTGTCAGCAATGAATACAACAAATCAGAGAATGCCGCGCCTACACCGGTAAAAAAGCCAGATGCACGTCCCTTGTTCAACGTGCGCTGAATGCACAGCATTCCTATCGGCCCCATTGGTGCAGATATCAATATTCCGATAGCGAGACCCGCTATTATTACTTTCACTATTTCCATATGAAATGCAAATTTAACAAAAATCAGCCAATAGAATGGTGAGTCAATCCGAAAAAGTGACTCAGAGCGTCTACATATTCTGATTTTTTACTTACTTTTGCATTATTGACAAAGGTTCATAACCTTGTCTGACACGCATCAAATACAACATCTCTTATTATGAAAATCAAAACGTTATTCCTGGCTTTGCTATGTTTATCATTGCCATCAACAACATATTCAGAGCATATTTACTGGGACTGCAACAATGACTGCGACATCAGTGCCGGGCTCGACAGAAATTCCCGTAATGAAATTTTCATCGACAATGCCGGCTCCAATTGTCTGAAATTCATACCATTCACTTTCAACAACCCCGACAGTTGCGACTTCTCTTTCAAAATAAGGTTGCGCGATGGTGATGAAATCGACAATGCCTCACGACTTTTGTCTCCATCTGCGCCAAGTGCGGAATTCGGAATTGTTTGGGACTACATCGACTCCGACAACTATTCCTCCGCTATATTCAAAAGAAACACCAAAAACCATTTTGATGAAATCACCCGAAAAGATTGCTTTCACGTAGCCATACAGGTCGTTTCTAATGGAGAAAAGTCAATTGTCAAAGAATCAGACATTGACAGCAAAATGGCATTCGAGCCCAACAGATATAACACCTTTCAGATAAAAGTGGACAATGGCGTCCTTTCCCTTTCTGCCGGAAACAAAGAGCTTTCCACCCTTTTCTCCTGCGAATATATTCCTCAAAAAACATTTTCCGCAGGAATTGTCGCTGGCAAAAACAAGATTTCAATCAAAAGAATCGAGTTCAAAAGCATTCCCGACAAACGCGTTTCCAACAAAACAAGCTACACACAGGCAGATGTCGAACAGGCCGTAAAGAACACCGGCAATGATTTCTATGTTGGCTTTTGGCGCTACTTTGACCGCAATACCGACGATTCCCGTTTTGAACTTGGCGGCAAATACACAATCGCTCTTGTCCCTACAGATTCAGGATACGACATATTATACATCTCAGGAGCAAACAGATTCTCATCATACTGGTCGCCATATATGAAGAAAGGAGCGCTTGTCCGCACCCCTTTCTATAATCAATATGAGATTCATTGGTTTACCGCTGACAAGAATTTGTATTTTGATGAATGCTACGCTTCTGTGTCAGAGGACATTCTTACGCTGCACTTTCCCATCCAGCAGTCAACCGTTAGATTCTACCGTTTCACTCCCTCATCAGAAAATCCTTGAATTCACGGAACGACGGCAGCATTTGGACCGACTTCTTTTCGCCTTCCATAAACGCTTTCAAACGTTCCGGAATCGCGACATCTCCACCTGTAAGAGAATCAACCGTTTCTTTAAACTTAGCAGGATGAGCTGTTTCCAGACAAATTCCCACCTCATCATCCGCCAAGCATTCAGAAATAGCCCTGTAGCCCACAGCTCCATGAGGATCCAGCAAATAATTCTCCGTCTTGAATGTTGACGCCAATGTCTCTCCGATCTGAGCATCAGAGTATGTCACACCGGAAATGTCTCTTTTAATATTCTCCCACGAACAGCCGTACAGGTCAAGTATTCTTGCAAAATTGCTTGGGTCGCCAACATCCATTGCGTTGGCGATTGTCTGAATTGACGGACGAGGATTGTATTTGCCTGTTTCAAGATACTCATAAACCACATCATTGCTATTGTTTGCCGCAATGAATCGTTTTATCGGCAAGCCCATGCGCTTCGCTATAAGTCCAGCCGTAAGGTTGCCAAAGTTTCCGCTCGGAACCGCAAAAACAATCTGTGACAAATCTTCTTTCCCTGCAGCAGCCAGCTGTGCATATGCATAGAAATAATAGAACATCTGCGGCAGGAATCTTGCGATATTGATAGAGTTGGCACTTGTCAATTTCATATGGGCGTTAAGTTGCTCGTCCATAAATGCCTTTTTCACCAATGCCTGACAGTCATCAAATGTCCCGTCGACTTCAACCGCCGTTATATTCCGTCCCAATGTCGTGAATTGAGACTCCTGTATATGACTCACCTTTCCTTTCGGATAAAGCACGTAAACGTGCACGCCATCCACTCCGAGAAAGCCGTTGGCCACTGCGCTACCGGTATCGCCAGATGTGGCCACAAGCACATTGACAGGGCGTTTGTCTGAATCCTGTGCATTGAAATAGCCAAGCATACGGGCCATAAATCTTGCTCCTACATCCTTGAACGCCAATGTCGGACCGTGATACAGCTCCAAACAATAACGTCTATCCGCAACCTTATGCAACGGTATGTCGAAGCTAAGTGCGTCATCGACAATACGTTTCAACACATCAGCATCGACATCTTCGCCGAAAAGCGAATCTGCCACCGCATAAGCGATTTCCTGGAGCGACAAGCCTCCTATATTTTTAAAAAACGCAGCCGGCAAAGTCTTTATCGATTCCGGCATATAAAGTCCCTTGTCAGGAGCAAGCCCTTTTATTATCGCTTCTTTTAGCGTCACCTCGGATGCCGCTCCGTTCGTACTATAATATCTCATTATGCCCTATTTTAGCAATTCTTTTATAAAACCATCTGTTTCAAGCGTTCCCAACGAACCATTTATTGCAGAACACTCATTATATTCACTTATGCCATCGGCGTTTTCTCCTTTGGAATAAATCATAAAAGGCACTGGATTCGACGTGTGAGTCTTTAATCTGCATGGCGTAGGATGATCGGGCAGCACGGCTATCCTAACAGATTCCTGCATCCTGTCGGCCGCTTCAACAATAGGCTTGCACAAACGCTGGTCAAGATATTCAATAGTGCGAGTTTTTAATGCCACATCGCCTTCATGTCCAGCCTCATCGCTCGCCCCCACATGAACAAACACAAAATCATTGTTTTTCATCGCCTCTATAGCGGCCTTGGCTTTTCCCTCATAGTTCGTGTTCCACAATCCAGTCGCGCCTTCCACAGCCACAGGCTTAAGCCCGGCATACACGCCGATTCCACGGATCAAGTCAACAGCGGAAATAACCACACCGCTTTTTATGCCAAACCGCTCCGCCAATGTAGGCATTGACGGGCGATAACCTGGCGACCACGGCCAAATGCTGTTCGCCGGATCTTTCCCCTCTGCAATACGCTTTTTATTTACAGGGTGATTTGCCAACAACACTTGCGACTTCAATATCAAGTCATTTATCAAATCAGCCGTTTCCTCGGCTTCCGGCACATCCGCCTTAACAAGCACTTCGCGGAAAGGCGTTCCCGGCACATCGTGTGGTGGTGTGCAGTCTATACGCTTGTCTCCACCTCTAATTTTCAACAAATGCCGATATGAGATCCCAGGATAGAAGCGCACCGTGTCAGAGCCTAATTTCTCAGAAAGGAAGGCAATCAATTCCGCAGCCTCCTCATCAGAAATGTGTCCAGCAGAATGATTCTTTATTTTACCATCCTCAACGCAAATCAAGTTGCAACGCATTGCCATTTCTCCACGTTCAATATCCACCCCGATGCTTGCCGCCTCTAAAGAGCCACGGCCCTCAAACGTTGTCGGAAGGTCGTAGCCGAGCACCGACATATTAGCCACCTCACTTCCCGGATGGAATCCTTCAGGCACCGTCTTAAGCATTCCCATCCTCGACCTGGGTGCCATATAGTCGAACGTCGGAGTATCAGCCGCTTGCAATGGCGTTTTTCCATTCAATGACGGTATAGGCTCGTCTGCCATACCGTCACCAAGTATAATCACATATTTCATTATTATCTGATATTTGCTATGCTTATAATATCCGCGAA
>ENA-USUJ01000803-USUJ01000803.1-human-gut-metagenome-genome-assembly--contig:-NODE-803-length-27928-cov-8.429787_pt1 | contig 27928 bp, 27 predicted proteins | sample MGYA00250061_ERZ773398 | MGnify/ENA primary metagenome ERZ773398 (study PRJEB29103, sample SAMN06111992) | human gut metagenome | biome: human gut; feature: ankylosing spondylitis patient; material... | reverse complement strand
GCGAATTGTGCGCAAGCGCCCATCGCTGTCTTCACTATGCCTATGCGCGGCTCATTGCTCGCGTAACTTTCTATTTAGTCGTTCAACGCCATCTCTTTCAATTTCACAAACAAATTTCGTATCGGCTTAGCGCTTAAAATTACCAGAGTTATGGCTGCTTCAGAGAAGATATAGATAGCATTGTAGGCGAGGGAGTAAGGCAGGGGATCCCAGCCTTCCCAGGCATAGTAGCCGAAGAAGATCCATCCGGAGATCACGGCAAACACATATCTTCCAAGAACCCCGGCAATATATCCCTTGATCAGTCCTAGCTTCGCATTGGAGAAGAGACCGGACAGTCCCAGAGCGCCGAAAGCAAGAAGATAGTCTACCACCAGCTGCAGGGGATATAATACATAGGGATCTATGAGCAGCTGCAGGACACCGTAGGCTACACCTGTGGCAATACCGGCACCCAGACCGAACCAGTAGCCGGGCAGGCAGATCACCAGCATGGACAGCAAAGTAATGGAGCCGCCGGTAGGAAAATGGAACAATTTGATATTGGAAAGAACGGTTCCCAGGGCAATGGCCATGGCACAGAATGCCAGCTGCTTCACGGTGAGCTTGCCGTGCTTCATCCTGGAATCACCATCGGAAGAAGCGGGAGCTGCCGCAGTCTTTTTCATCTGCATGCGGGCAAATAAAACAGCGGCCGCCAACAGTGCGGCCAGAATGATCACCAACAGGACATTTCCCAGGGTAGTTGGGATATAAGTAGTCTCTCCCCAGTCATTGGTAACAGAAGTGTACAACATAAAAAAATCCTCCTTCGTGTGCGCGAGGAGGGACAACATCGTATTCATACAGATAAACTCTCTGTATGAATAATGTGCTTCCTTACGCCGGTATTACCCGGTTCAAGTAGTGAGGGTTAGAAGCGGAGCCTTGACGGCGGCACTTCAATCTCAGCGATGTGCTCCCCTAGCGGATATTCTATTTACCTGTTTACTATAGTGCTTTATCGCAGCAGTGTCAAGCGTTTACTTTCGGAATGCCCCGGGGAATTTATAAAAAAGTTTTCAACACCTGCAACACTCCGTTTTCCCAATAGGGCGCACAGGTATCCCTTGCAGCGGCAATGACTTCCTCTCTTGCATTGGAGACAGCATAGCTCATTCCGGCGCTTTGCAGCATTTCGATGTCGTTCAGATTGTCTCCAAAGGTACAGGTCTCATCCGGCGCGATCCCCAAATATTCCTGGAGAAAACGGATCGCAGACCCCTTATTTACCCCAAGGGGATTGCAGTCCACCCATTCTTTTCCGGCAGAAGCAAGCTTCGCCCGGGACTGCCAGGTGGGAGTGAAGACAGGTGCACACATTTTTTCACAGGCGGAAGGATGATATACAGTGAACTTGATCACATTGTCCACGGGCGTTTTCATAAGATCGGCAGATTCCCGGATGTCATATCCGTAGGAATCCGTAAGCCACCGGAACATCCGGCTTCCAGCATCTTCCGCCAGACAATAATCCGGTGTGGCAATAAAATAATCGCAGTCCGGTAATTCATTCCGGACTGTCTCACACATGCCGTGCCAGATCTCTTCGGGTAAGGTATGCACCTTTAAAATTTCCTTCGGTGTGCGGACCACGGTACCGCCGTCGGTGATATAGAGGAGCTTGTCGCGGATGGGAGCAAAAAGCTTCCGCTCACTGATAAATTGTCTGCCGGAACAGGCAACGAAACGGATGCCTTTTGCAATCAGCTTTTCAATGACGGTCATGTATTCAGGATCCAGCATCAGAGTGCCGTCCTTCAATAGCGTGCCGTCAATATCAGTTGCAATAAGTTTGATCATAGTGCCTCCTGAATCTTACATTTCATTATATCGTGAGCACAGCTCACTCAATGCATTTCGCAAAATCACACTTGCACGCAAGTGATTTTGCTTTATTATATCATGATTCGCACCTTCGGTGCTTAACGTTGCTTCGCAACTATCATGATCAACTTCGCCGTTCGCCAATCATGCAAGCATGTGGGCTCTCTTGCGCTCATTATATCATGAGCTCACGAATCCGCGCTATCGCGCTCTACATCCTGCTTCGCAGGATATTCGTTCACTAATGAGCCGTTCACCAATCATGCAAGCATGTTGGCTCTCTTGCGCTCATTACATTATATCCTACGCGGTGCCGGATTTGCAAACGGTATCTGGAAATACAAAACAGTTGGAAAATGCTCATGGATATAGTATTCTTTATAATAGAAAAAACGTTTTATACGTGCCTGCAGGATGATGCTGGCATTGGAAGGATAGGATAAGCATGAAAAAAAGTATCGTTGGGATCCTGGCACATGTGGATGCCGGGAAGACAACATTGGCAGAAAGCCTTTTATGTGCTTGTGGTGTCATAGAAAGGGCCGGAAGAGTGGATCACGGAGATGCTTTTCTGGATAATGGGGACATGGAACGGAAAAGAGGAATCACCATTTTCTCCAAACAGGCGAGAATCCGGTGGAAAGATGTGGATATCACACTGTTAGACACCCCGGGACATGTGGATTTCTCTGCGGAAATGGAACGGACGCTGCAGGTACTGGATGCGGCGGTTCTGGTCATCGACGGAAGCGATGGAGTGCAAGGAGATGTACATACGCTGTGGCGGCTGTTAAAAAGATATGAAGTGCCGGTATTTTTATTTGTAAACAAGATGGATCAACCGGGGACGGATCCGGAAAAAGTACTGACGGAGCTACAGAAAAAGCTGGATAGCAATATTACATCCGTGGGAAAACTGCTGCAGCCTGGGGACAATGAAGGAGAACGGGAAACAGAGCTGGAACACGCGGCCATGTGTAGTGAAGCCTTGATGGAAGAATATCTGGAAACCGGAGAACTGTCGGCGGAAAACATATCGGACACTGTGGCGGAGCGTAAGCTGTTCCCATGCTTTTTCGGCTCCGCCTTGAAACAATGGGGAATTACAGAGCTGTTAGACGGATTGAATGCGTATCTGCCCCAGCCGGAATATCCGGAGGAATTCGGAGCCCGGGTTTATAAGATCGGCAGGGATAACGCAGGAATCAGATTGTCGTATTTGAAGGTCACCGGAGGAAGTCTGCGGGTTAAAATGCCGGTGGGAAACAGCAGAAGCGGTGCAGGAGAGGAAATCTGGGAGGAAAAATGCGACCAGCTGCGTCTGTATAATGGCGGAAGCTATGAGGCAGTGGATACGGTGAAAGCCGGTGAGGTCTGTGCGGTCACGGGACTTACGAAGACTTTCGCCGGGCAGGGACTGGGCTATGAAAGCGAGAACTCCACGCCGATACTGGAACCGGTGCTGACTTACAGACTACTGCTCCCTCCGGAGGTGGATCCTGTCGTGGCACTGGGGAAACTACGCCAGCTGGAAGAGGAAGAACCGCAGCTGCATGTGTTGTGGCAGGAGGAAAACAGGGAAATCCATATGCAGGTCATGGGACAGGTGCAGATGGAAATCCTCAAAAATATCCTGTGGGAGCGTTTCGGTCTGGAAGTGGAATTCGATGCTGGAAGCATTGTATACAAGGAAACTCTGGCGGAGCCGGTGGAAGGCATCGGGCATTTTGAACCCCTTCGTCATTATGCGGAGGTACATCTGTTGCTGGAGCCCGGGGAGCGGGGCAGTGGATTGCAATTTGCCTCTCTGTGCAGCGAGGACATGCTGGACCGTAACTGGCAGCGGCTGATCCTGACGCATCTGGAGGAAAAACGTCATGTGGGTGTGCTGACCGGTTCCGAACTCACGGATCTGCGGATATTGCTGATTGCCGGAAAAGCCCACACCAAACATACAGAGGGCGGAGATTTCCGACAGGCCACTTACCGTGCAGTACGTCAGGGAATGCGCAGCGGAAAGAGCATTCTCTTAGAACCATGGTTTTCCTTCCGACTGGAGGTGCCTACGGAGAATCTTGGCAGAGCCATGTCGGATATCACGAGGATGAACGGAAGCTTTGAAGCACCGGAGACAGAAGGCAATAACAGTGTGCTGACGGGAAGTGTTCCCGTGGCTTCCATGGGAGATTATGGAAAAGAGGTGGCATCTTATACCAAAGGTCATGGGCGTTTGTCCTGCACACTGAAGGGATATGAACCCTGCCATAATCCGGAGGAGGTAATGGCAGAGATCGGCTATGATCCGGAAGCGGATGTGGTCAACCCCACCGGATCGGTATTCTGCGCTCATGGTGCCGGTTTTCAGGTGTCCTGGGACCAGGTGCCAGAATATGCCCATGTGGAGAGCAACTGGAAGCCGGAGAAGGAAGGAACCAAAGATGCGGACGGCATTTCGGATGCGGGACTGCAGGCAGTAAACAGGCAGCAGGGCGCTATTCGTCAGACCGGGGGTGGTGTAGAGCGGATTATTTCTCAGGAAGAGATCGAAGAGATCTTCCGCCAGACTTATGGGAAAAAGGCGGAGGATCCCCACAGATTCCGCAGATACCATACTTCTTCCGGAAACCGTGGCAGCTATACGGGCAGCTTGGCGGGAAGTGCCGGTGACACCGGTATGCGGAAGGTCGTACCGCAGGAAAAACCGGAGGAATACCTTCTGGTGGACGGTTATAACATTATTTTTGCCTGGCCGGAACTGCGGGAGCTGGCGAAGATCAATCTGGACAGTGCCAGGGACAAACTGATGGATATTCTGTGTAACTATCAGGGATATCAGGGCTGTCGCCTGATCCTGGTCTACGATGCCTACAAGGTGAAGGACAATCCCGGCTCCACCATGAAATATCATAATATAGAGGTGGTCTATACAAAAGAAGCGGAGACTGCAGACCAGTATATCGAGCGCACGACCCATCAGCTGGGGGCTAAGCCGCAGAAATACCGGGTGACGGTGGCAACCTCCGATGCACTGGAACAGATGATCATCTGGGGCAACGGTGCCACCAGAATGTCCGCACTGGGGCTGAAAGCAGCGGTAGAGGCAGCAGGTGCCGAATATTTTAAATAAGAGAGTTTTATTGGACTTGAAAAAGTGTAATCTATACCTGTCAGGACGGGAAAATAAGATTTCCGACAAAATCCTGAGCACAAAAAGCAGAAAAAGAGGTATAGGTTATGAGAAGACAGTTCGTTTCCAATGTGGCATTTTACAGTACTACCGCAGTACTTATTCTGATCATTGTATTATGTATCGGTGCAACCGTGAAGAGCGAGAGCCGGGATGAGACGCAGCGCATGGAGAACCGGATACAGGAACAGCAGCTGATGAGCGATATGAAGCAGTATCTGAATGAGAACGGTTATCGCAACAGCGGCGTGACGCTGACCTATGCACTGGAAGAAGACGGCAGTCCGGATTATACGTTTACCATTCATCATAAGAAGATCAACAGTATGAGTGAGACGGAACGGGGAGCATTGAGCGCAGAACTGGCACGGGCCTGCAACGCAGGCGGCAATTATTCGGTCTCTTATGAATATCTGCTGACGGATTTTTAGAGACTATTTACATGACTTTTTTGGAAATAAGGGGTATACTGATACCATATGCCACAGTAAACGAGGCGATGGGAAAGGAGAACGACAGATGACATTTATTCCCAAACCACATGAGATATATAAGCACTTTAAGGGCAATCTGTATCAGGTCGTAACGATTGCGGAACATTCAGAGACCGGAGAACAGCTGGTGATTTATCAGGCTTTGTATGGAGATTTCAAGACCTATGCAAGGCCTCTTGCCATGTTTACCGGAGAAGTGGATCGTCAGAGATACCCTGAGGTGACACAGCGTTTTCGTTTTGAATTACAGGGAGCGGAGGCGGACAGACAGGCACACGAGGCGGACGCAGTGAGCGGGACACAGACGGCAGCAGTACAGACGAAGACAGCAAAGATGCCGTCGACTGCATCCCAGCCCGTAGCAACCCAGGCAACGCCGATTGTGGCGCAGAACATAGCAGCACAGGCAACGGCGACCGCGGCACAGACAACAATAGCACCGGTTTCCCACGCAGAAGATGAAGAGCCCGCACTGGATCCGTTGGTACTGGAATTTCTGGATGCGGATTCCTACGAGGAGAAGCTAAATATTCTGGCAGGACTGCACCATCGTATCACCAACGAGATGATCACGACCATGGCGATTTCCTGTGATATTGAAGTAAATGACGGTGAGCCGGAAGAGCGTTATGAAGAATTGAAGAACTGCCTGCTCACCATGGAGAAGTTCGAATGCAACCGTCTGCGGTAGACTCTATGGATAAATACAATGAAAATTTAACGGATGTTAAGGAAATCTTTAGGAAAGGTGACCTTCGGGCGATTCCCAAACCACTTTTAAAATGGTATGATAATAACCGTAGGATCCTTCCCTGGAGAGAGGATCCTGCTCCCTACCGCGTATGGGTCTCTGAGATCATGCTGCAGCAGACCAGAGTGGAAGCGGTAAAGCCCTATTTCCAGCGCTTTATGGAGACGTTGCCGGATATTGCTGCGCTTGCGCAGGCACCGGAAGAGGTGCTGTTAAAGCTGTGGGAGGGCCTGGGATATTATAACCGGGTACGGAATCTACAGAAAGCAGCCATCCAGATCATGGAAGATTATGGCGGAGTCATGCCGGATTCTTATGAGGAGTTATTAAAATTAAAAGGAATCGGCAGCTATACGGCTGGGGCGGTATCCTCTATTGCTTACGGCAAGCCCAATCCGGCGGTGGACGGCAATGTTCTGAGAGTCATTGCAAGAGTCCGCAAGGATGAACGCTGTATCTCTGAGGATAGAGTAAAAAAGGCTGTGGAAAAGGATCTGTGGGAGGTCATTCCTACAGATAGGCCGGGAGATTTCAACCAGGCTATGATGGAAATCGGTGCCTGTGTATGTATTCCCAACGGGGCTCCGCACTGTGAGGAATGTCCCCTACAGCAGATATGTCTGGCGTATGCGGACGGTACACAGCTGCAATATCCGAACAAAGCCAAAGCAAAAGAACGTACGGTGGAGGAGAAGACGATCCTCATTATCCGGGATGCGGAGCTGGCGGCATTGCATAAGCGTCCGGCGAAAGGTCTGCTGGCCGGTATGTATGAATTTCCTTCGATGAAGGGATATCATACTGCGGAAGAAGTCAAGGAATATCTGGCGGAGAACGGGTTGCAGATACTCCGGATCCAGCCCCTTGAGGATGCAAAGCATATTTTTTCCCATAGAGAATGGCATATGAAAGGATATCTGATCCGTGTGGATGAACTGGCACCGAAGCGTGAAGGCCCGGATTCAGCAGACTGGATCTATATTGAACCTTCGGAGACAAGGGAGAGATATCCCATTCCGTCCGCATTTGCAGCCTATGCGAAGGGATTGGATATGAAGCTGGGGGTGTGGGAGAACGATCCCGGACAGTGAACAACAAGATAGTGAAGAAAGGACAGCGATATGAAATTACTTTCCATAGCAATTCCCTGTTACAATTCTGAAAAGTATATGAGAAAATGTATTGACTCCCTGTTGATCGGCGGTGAGGATGTGGAGATCCTGATCATCGATGACGGTTCCACCAAGGATCGTACGGCAGAGATCGCAGATGAATATGAAGCACAGTTTCCTACGATTGTGCGTGCTATTCATAAGGAGAACGGCGGACATGGTTCTGCTGTGAACACCGGAATCGCCAATGCCACGGGACTATATTTTAAAGTGGTGGATAGTGATGACTGGGTGAAGCAGGATGCATATTTTAAGATCCTGGATACTCTCAGAGAACTGGCCGGCGGCGGTCAGGCGTTGGATATGCTCATCAGCAACTATGTCTATGAAAAAGAAGGCGAGCGCCGCAAAAAGGTGATCCAGTACCGTCATATCCTGCCGGTGGAGAAGATGTTCACCTGGACGGACTGCCATCATTTTCTGAAGGGCCATTACATACTGATGCACTCCGTGATCTTCCGTACCAGACTGTTACAGGAATGTGGACTGAAGCTTCCGGAGCACACCTTCTATGTGGACAACCTGTATGTATTTGAACCGCTTCCTTATGTGAAGAATATGTATTATCTGGATGTGAATTTCTACAGATATTATATAGGAAGACAGGATCAGTCGGTGAATGAGACCGTGATGATCTCCCGCATCGACCAGCAGATCCGAGTGACGAAGCTGATGATTGATTATCTGGTGGGCAGAAAGTCGGAACTGGTGAAAAACCGACGTCTGTACCAGTACATGCGCAACTATCTGGAGATCATCATGACAGTATCTTCCGTACTGTTGATCCGCTCCGGTACCACAGAACATCTGGAGAAAAAGAAAGAACTGTGGGAGTACCTGAAAGGAAAAGACAAACGCCTGTATCTGTGGATGCGTAACGGCATTATGGGCGGTACCATGAACCTGCCCGGAAGAGGCGGACGGAAGATTTCGGTAGAGGGATATAAGATCTGCCAGAAATTGTTCGGATTTAATTAGAACGGAATTGTTTAACATAGTCAAAATAGCGGATACTTCGGCGGTTTACCCGAAGTATCCGTTTTCTTCTGTTTTTCCAGCCATCTCGTCCTGCATGAAGACCCCAAACTATTGACAATACCTGTTTTGAACGTATATAACGGTTACATTTAAAACGGAATTAAAATTACGTTAAAAACGTAGAATAAAATTTAGGAGTAGTAAAATCTTCCATTATTTGGGAAGAAGGAGCTCACATGAAACGAAAGATAATGACCATTGTGGCAGGAGCGGCAGTCGGTGAATCCGGATGTGTATGCCTGGATCACTGTACCGGGGACAGAAATTGAATATCCGATTTTACAGCATCCTTCCGATAATTCCTATTACTTTATGCATAATATTGATGGTTCGTATGGATATCCCGGGTGCATATATACGGAGAATCTGAACAGTAAGGACTTTACAGACAACAATACGGTGATCTATGGACACAACATGAAGAACGATTCCATGCCCGTTAAACAATAAGAAATCCGAGGGCAGAATTTATGTCATTTTGGAGTTATATTAAAGCAATAAGGTAGGAATAGGATTACAGGGATTAGGTGTTCGAAAGTTAAAATGGGTGATATTGATTGCAGTAATTATAAGTTACAGTATAGAATTCAGCCAGTTATTAACAAAACGTGGACTCTTTGAACTTTTTGATGATCCGTTTCATAATGTCCCTGGAGCAATAATAGGATTTACATTATGGAGAATGATTATGAAAAGATGTTCAGAAAAATCTGAAGGACAGGCTATAAGACAAAAATAAATATATAGATGGAGTTAAAATTAATTTTAAAGCATAATGCCCAAATTCGCCAGGGACAGATTTTGTTATTTTGCCACGTTGACAAGCGAGTCCCCATTTGTTATTCTCTACTCGTAAGCAGATTTTCTATTTCGAATTTCTATATCGGCATAAGCCGGTGTCTATGACTTCAGAGGAATGAATTCCTGCTTAATTACCCCCAATGATCATAATAGAGCAGGAGAAGGCGTAGAGCGAATGGAAATTTGATTTGCTGACGTTGTCAGCGTATTCTCCTGTGGCAAGTGTGAGAGGAGAATGCAAATGATAATCAGTCCTAAATGGGATTACTGTATGAAGGAATTATTCCGTAATCCGGTGATCCGAAAGTATTTTATCAGTGTGGTGTTGAATATTCCGGTGGAGATGATTCGCAGTACGCGACTGCTGAATACATACCTGTGGAGAAAATATCGTTACCAGAAACAGGGGATCCTGGATGTTCTGGTAGAACTGAATGATGATACGAAAATTAATATTGAACTTCAGGTGAAAGCAGTCAGAAACTGGGACAAGAGACAACTGTTCTATTTAGGAAAGATGCTCACAGAAGAGATTTCTTTTGGCAGAAGCTACGATGTGATGAAGCGTTGTGTAGCAATCAGTATATTGGATTTTAACCTGACGGAAGATAAACAGTACCATAAGACATATTTGTTGCGTGATGAAGAAGGAAGATTGTTCAGCAATCTGTTGGAACTGCATGTGATAGAACTGAATAAGGTCTTAATGGGACAGAACATAGATGAATGGATACGTTTTTTCAACGTAAAGACGGAAGGAGATCTGGATATGCTGCGAATGCAGACAAATAATGCCGGAATTTTAGAGGCAATAAAAGAGGTAGAGCATATGAGCTTGAGTCGATGGGCAAAGGCACAATATGAGGAGCATATGAAACGAGTGATGGACCGGAAGGCTGAGGATGCCTATGTGTTTGATCGTGGTGTGGAAAGAGGAATAGAACAAGGAATAGAACAGGGGATAGGACGTGGTCGACAGTTGGAAAAAGAAAACCTGATTAAATTAATTTCCAGTATGAATGCCGGAGGAGATACAGATAAGGTGGCGCAGCTGGATGATCCGGAAGTGCTACTGGCAATGCAGAGAAAATATGGAATGATTAATCTGTGACATTTATAAGACAATCCGTTTGCAAACCGGAACTTACCAACAATTACACAACGCAGAACGACAGATAACTGGAGAAACTTATGTAAAAAGATTGTCCGGTTATTTTGAATTTGTGTACAGAGAGGAAAAAATGAGAGCAGATAAAATAAAAACTATAATTGGCAATATCAATGACTTACCTTATAAGACCATCTTGTTTGATGGAACCTGGGGTGTCGGAAAGTCTTATGCGGTAAATGAGGAGTTGGCAGGAAATCCGGACGTTTGTAAAATATCAATGTTCGGAATGACAGATGCGAGACAAATATATCATGAAGTATTGTTTCAACTGGCATTGAAGAATAATGTCGGCGGGAAGATTGGTGAAATAGCTAATAATATCATAGAAGGCGCAGCAAAGGTCTGGGATAAAGTCGGACAGGCCCGGGATGTGGTACAAAATATAGCAAACGAAAGAGAACTATTTTTATTATTGTCCAAAGAATTTACATTCCTTCACATTGTGGTCATAGACGATCTGGAAAGAATGAACAGTAATATGAATTTGGAAGAGATATTTGGAATCATAGAGGAACTGAAACAATGTAATTATGTGAAAGTTATACTCGTTGCGAATACCGCAGAAATGTCAAAAGATAAAAAAGAGATATTTGACAAATACAGTGAAAAAGTAATTGAACGAACATATGCTATTACGGAACGGGCAGAGAGTGTCGAGTGGAGTAAATTGCATATCCATGCTCAATTTATTGAAAAATTTCTGAACCTTCATAAAGTGGAAAACTTGCGGACACTTGAAAAGGCGCAGCGATTTTATGATGATGTAATATTATTTTGTGAAGACTGCAATAAAGATGAATTTTTGGAGGAACTGAGACTGATATGTTATGCCATCGTCGTTGAAAGTATACACAATCTGTATTATAAGGAGGATGATCCCAACAATACGGATTCGGTGAAAAAGATGGTGAGCAGTATTGAAAATACGTTGGAGCATAGAATAGGGAAATATCTTTATGGTACAAAGAGCAGTAATAATTTGACCGGAATGCTGTTGAGATACTATCAGGAGGGGACGCTTGATAAAGAACAATTAGAAGCCGAGTATCGACTGTTTCTTAAATCGGGAGATAAACCCAATTATTATAAGACAGATGCAGAGATAAAAGTAATGCTGCCGGATTTAAAAAAGGGATTGCTTCAGGCAAAAAACATTGTGGAATTAAACGAATTTGCAGATTCCTATATGGTATGGAGTGATATTCTGGAGGAAGATAATGAGGATGTTTTAACCATATATAAAAACGGGTTAAACAAAATGCTAAAACAGGCAGTCAGAGATGGAAAAGAAGAAATTTTAACGCACTCTTATGATTTATTCCATATGTCTTCAGACAAGGTGAAAATAATATACATGGAAGAAAATGAAAACATGAAAGAATTTTTGATTGAGACATATGTAGAACATTTGAGGATCACAACCCACGGGGAAAAAGCGTACCAATTTTCATATAAACTCAGAAATTATTTTAGCAACAGTTATTACCATGAGATCATAATGACAAAAGTGGATCGGCTGTATAATAAGACGTCTTTTCCTGTGGGGGACGTAGATCAGAATAGATATCATACCTGTTATAATATCATGTATTTACTGTACCATGCAGATAAGGAGAAATTTTTGAACTATTGTACTGACATAAAAAAAGATTGTGATAAGATGTCAAGACATAGGATAGAGGTTTTGTCGGAAGAGATAATGAAAGACCAGAAAACATGAGAAAAGTGATTCCTTCGTACAGTTGAAGAGGAAAACAGAAAGTGCTACAATTTACATGAAAATACAAATTGTAGCATTTTTTATAAATAACAAGGGGGACCGATATATGGCAACACAAAAGCAACAGGGTATTAAGAAACGATTGACAAAGGGATTCGCAAAAGTGGCGGTAATTGGAGCGGTAGCTGCAATCATTGGAATCGGAGCGCTTCTGATTGCTGCGGCGCAGTATGAAAAAGCACTGAATCGGTATGGTTTTACACAGGGGGATATCGGTAAGGCGATGACCGCTTTTTCGGAGAGTAGAAGTGCATTGCGCGCAGTGGTCGGGTATGATGATGAAGCTGTGATCGAAAAGCAGACAGCTCTGCATGACCAGAAGAAAGAGGCATTCGAAACTTATATGGATGAATTGAGCAGAACACTCAAATTCTCCGAGGGAAGAGAAGCTTACAATGCGGTCTTGACGGAACTTGACGGCTATTGGGAGCTGGATGCACGAATCTTGGAATTGGCAACTTCGGATGATGCGGATGGTTATCTGGAAGCGCAGGAACTGGATACGACAGATTTGACGGCTCAATATGAACAGATTTATGCAGAATTCGTTGAACTGATGAACCTGTGCGTGCAGAAAGGTGACCGTGCGGAAGCGGATCTGCGGGCAATGGAACGGAATATGCTGTTGGTGATCCTGGCAATCGTTGTGGTTTCTTTCTGGAGTTCGGTGATCCTGGGACGAAAAATGGCGCAAGACATAGAAAAGCCCATGATAGCATTGGCAGATCGTCTGCAGACCTTCGCACAGGGAGATTTAAACAGCGCATTTCCGGAGTGTGCAACGGAAGATGAGATTTCTTATATGATACAGGTGGCAAAGGGGATGGCATCGGATTTGGATATGATCATTACGGATGCCGGAGAACTTCTGGGACAGATGGCAGAGGGAAATTATGCTATCGGCACTAAGATTGAGGATAAATATGTAGGACAGTTTGTGGCATTGAAGGATGCCATGCGTAAAATGAACCGCCAGATGAACGGTACGCTGCATCAGGTAGAAGAAGCTGCAAAACAGGTATCAGCCGGCGCTGAGAATCTGGCAGAATCTGCCCAGTCCCTTGCGGAGGGAGCTACCGATCAGGCAGGTTCGGTGGAGGAACTGACAGCAACAATTACAAATATTGCGGATGCAGTGAACCGTACGGCGGGTGAATTGCAGAAGACCACCCGGAAGGCGGAAAATTATGCACAGCAGGCGGATGCCGGACATGCACAGATGAAATCTCTTATGGAAGAGATGGATCGAATCAACGATACGTCCAAAAAGATTCAGAATATTATTGCAGAAATCGAAGACATTGCCAGTCAGACCAACCTGCTGTCATTGAATGCCGCAATCGAGGCTGCCAGAGCTGGGGAAGCAGGAAGAGGCTTTGCTGTTGTGGCAGAACAGATTCGCAAACTGGCAGAACAGAGTGCACAGTCCGCAGTGGATACCAGAAGTCTGATCGAAGGCTCTCTGCAGGAAATTGAGAGGGGAAATCAGGCCGCTGAAGCGGCAGCGGAATCACTGGAGCAGATTGTGACCGGAGTTAAGGAGATCGCAGCAGATTCCAGGAGACTTAGTGAAGAATCAACAGCGCAGGCACAGGCAATGGAACAGGCAGAAGTGGGAGTGACTCAGATTTCGGAGGTCGTACAATCCAATTCCGCATCTGCGGAGGAATCTTCTGCAACCAGCGAGGAATTGTCGGCACAGGCATATTCCTTAAATGAAGTGGTAGGCAAATTTACATTACGTAGAGATTAAACTATTAGGAAGAAAATAATTGTTTATGAAATACCGATTTATCAGGCATTGGAAACGGATGCAAAATAAATCGGTATTTTTTTACCCATAACTTTCATTATGACTGAAACATTCATTTCTTCATTATCCTTTAGAATTGTAGAGGTAGGAAACAGGAGATGCGGGAATGAGTCAGAAACATTCGGAACAATATAAAATTATAGGACAGGCGATTAAAAAATATCGAAAACAACGAGGACTTACACAGGAGCAGTTGGCGGACAGAGTAAGTATTAGTATCAGCTATCTCACCAAGATCGAGGCACCGAATTGTGACCAGCCGTTTTCTTTGGAGGTAATATTTGATATTGCTGAAGTGCTGGAGATACCGGCACATGTATTATTGGAGGATTTATAATTTTGTGACAGAGATGAGATTTGCAGTAAGAAAATCTACAGCGTTTGTGAAAAACAAAAAGCGGAAACACTGTAAAATCAATGTTTCCGCTTCTTATATGAGAGCTGCTGACGGGAATCGGACCCGTGACCTCCGCACTACCAATGCGACGCTCTACCGACTGAGCCACAGCAGCATCACGTGACGGCTAACGCAATCACCGTGATTCATTCTAACAAAAGAGATACCGTTTGTCAACAACAAAAATTGCAAATTTTAACAGTATTTGTCGATGAGAAAAAATTGACACAAAATCTACGAAAAGTAAAATATAAGCAGATGTAAAACAAATTTTTACTTTATAGTAAAATCATCTATATTTAGTACGGGGATAAATGTTAAATTATAGAGTAAATATTTTAGAAAGATAAAACCTCTATATGAGGCGATGGTAGGTGCACATGCAGAAAGAAGAGACAACAGGAGACCATCAAAAATTTGATGAGATGTACCGTAGGACACAGGCGGAAATATACAAGTTTATCCGCTACAGGGTGGCAGACAAGGAACTGGCAAAGGATGTCCTGCAAGAAACGTATTATGTTGCGTATAAAAAGTGGGATATTCTCTGTGAACATTCCAATCCAATGGGATGGCTGATCAATACTGCCAAGAATAAAATACGTGAACTGAATAAGTCATTGAAGAAGATAGAATGTGAAGTCGGCCTGGATGCCGACGAATATACATTCACGGAAGACGGTTACGAAAAATCAGAACTTGATCTCATAATAACGAAAGGCCTGACGGAAGAGGAGAAGAACAGATTTTACAAATATTTTCTTCATGGTTATTCAATTTCTGAGCTGGCACAGCTTGAGAAAACATCCGAGAACAATATGAGTGTCAGGATCAGCAGATTGAGAAGCAAGATAGCCCAAAACATACCCGACGAGTCCGGTATCGACAAAAAATACAAAAAATCTGTAAGAATTGACAAAAAAGAACCATGTACTTAACGAGGGATCAATATTACACCAGATAAGGATATGCAGAAGGGAAAGGAATTGGAATTAAAATGAAGAAGCAGGATAACGAAAGCCTGATTCAGGAGCTTACCAAGCGGTTGGACTGGTACATTATGGAAGCATCAGATGAAGAGTTTGATGCGGATGAAGTACAGACATTAATGAAACTGCTGGATAACCTGAAAACAGAGGAAGACAATATAGAAGATGAATTGCCTGTGGAAGAGGCATTGGATGATTTCTGGAAACATTGTGAGGAAAGGGAAGAAGAGGAGCGCCTGTTGCTTGGCACCGAAGAAGAGAAGGACAAAAGTGAACCTGTTGCAGAGAAAGAGGAGGACAAGCCCAGGGAGGGTAAGCTTCATAAAGTGCTCTGGTACTTTCACAGACGCAGATTTGTAGTGGTGACAGTAGCGCTGCTTGTCGTAATGATACTTGGCGGTTCCTGGCAGGTAGTCGCCAATGCGGAGAAGCATGGTGATTTCTTCTGGTGGATGGATAAGAATGAGGAAGGAACGACTATGATTACGGCACCGGAAGGTGTGGATAATGATTTTAATATTCGCATTGTTGGAAATTATTATAACATAGAAGAGGTTCCAGAAGAGTATAGACAATACGTTGAAGAAATAGTTGAAATAAAAGGAATTTCAACATACACATTCAATTACGCTAAAGTTATTAAGGGCAACTATAATGATACGCTGTATGTTTATATGAATAATATTGATGACACGATGAGATTCGAAATAAGAATATATCCTCAGGAAATTCAGAGAGTTAGGGAAACATATCCGGGTTATACTTTTGAAAAAGAATTTGAAGATGGGGGAATTAATTTTGATATTTTTTCAAAAGAAGAGTCATCTGGGGAATATACCTATATCATGTATTTTTATTATGGTAAGGAGAAGTATATTGTTATAGGCAGAAGTGATGAGGATAGGATCCAGGATATTGTAATAGAGTATAAAAATGTGATTTTAAGTCACGAAGGGAAGCTACAATAGGATGTATATATAAAAACCTTGAAATTCTATGGTTAGAATTTTAAGGTTTTTTTGTTGTGAAAACGGAAAGAGAGAAATTATAAATAAATGATTAATCGAATGGTTGAATGAATTCGTTGAATGAATTCGTTGAATGAATCGTTGAATGAATCGTTGAATGAATTCGTTGAATGAATTTTGAAAAAGTTTGTAAGATTTGTGCGGTATGCGTCATGTAGTATATAGAGGGACGTCATGGTAAAGATGATAATACCTTAAAAGTGTGGCAAAATATTCTTATGATGGAAAGGAGTAATGAATTGAAAAGAACGAAAAAGAGAAAGTGGAGTGTCAGAGCATTGGCAGCTATGTTAATAGCAATTTTGGCAGTGCCGACGGTTTCGTTAAAAACGCATGCAGAGGAACTTACAAATAATCAAATTGCCGATGTAAATGTTTCGAACAAGGAAGTTGGGTATAGTTCGTCTGTAAGACCATTAACAACGATGGTCGATTGCGAAATTACGATGGCATTTACATTAAAAGGATTGGAAATGTCATTTACTACGTTGTCTGTAGAAGTATCCAGTGTTATTGGTGTAAAAGATATTAAAGTTCAACAGAAAATGTGGTATGGATGGAAGACGGTAATGACTTCTAATGGGGGAGAAAATCAAAACGAAGATATTTTTGTAGGAGAACTTATTTACCCCGACGCAGTTAACGGTAAAACCTACCGGGTTATTTGCACACATTATGCCAACTACGACGTTTATGAAGAAGTAGAAAACGACACCGGTGCCTTCAAATTCGTACTATAACAATTAGAACTACCAGGTAACAAACAACACACAATAAATCCTTGCTACACTTACGAAAAAACTTAATAATGTATGAACTGCAGAAATACAAAGTACATATTACTTGCAGCAGGAACCACTGGGGGTGGGGATACAACAATGTATTCAGAAAGTATGCTAAAACCTGCATAAGGGAAAACGAAGGGAAAAATAAAATATACTGCAATTGTCACAGTGGGTGGGACAAAAATCTTCACGTGAAAGTATAAGGGGAAATCTTTCAGGAAAAAGATACAGCTGAACGCCTTACAGCTAATGGACATTTATGTCAGGGGTGACAACAAGCAGGATGAGAAAGAGAGAACAAAAGATGAAGCGAATAATGTGGGCAAATCCCATGATCAAGTCTGCCGGGTACGATGCCCAGCAGCAAATGTTGGAAATCGAATTTGCAAACAACGGACAGATCTGGCAGTTTGATAATGTACCGGAGGATATCTGGTATCGCTTTCGGAGTCACCATCTTCCGGAACTCTTTTTCCATAATTTCATTATGGGACATTATCCGGAACGAAGAATGCAGGAAATTGGGTAGGGAACCCAGGCATACGGGGAATACAAACAGGGGAATGAAATTATAACGCAGGAAGCCGCAGAGATAGCAATATCTCCTGCGGCTTCCTGCGTTACAAAATAACATTTTACATAAATCTCTTTCCCAAAAAAGTGGAATATGCTATACTGTTACAGAAGTCTTGTCTGATGGAGGCTGAGATTTTCGAAATAGGAAGAGAGACGTTAACAGATTCATGGCAAAAGAACTGCAACAGACATTGCCGGAAGCCCGGCGAAAAAGAGTGCAGCGGTTGAAGAAGATGATCATAGGTATCGTGGCGGCGGGAATCGTGATTCCGCTCCTGTGCTGTGTGTATCTGATCTGCAGGCTGCATACGATTGACGGAACTTTGAAGACACTGGAGCAGAGACTGGATGAACTGGATATCCGGAATCAGGAGTTACAGACGCTGCTGCAGCAGTTGCAGGAGCAGAAGAGTACACCGGTACAGACACCTCAGATACAGGAGGACAGTTCCGGCGCAGAAGCTTCAGAGCCGGTGGCGGAGGAAAGTTCCGGGCAGGAAGAAATTCACAAGGTGTATCTGACGTTCGACGATGGCCCCAGTATTTATACGAATGACATCCTGGATATTTTAGACAGCTACAATGTCAAAGCCACATTTTTTGTGGTGGGAAAAGAAGGAACCAATGCAGAAGAGGCGCTGCAAAGGATCGTTGACGAAGGACATACGCTGGGAATGCATTCATACAGTCATAAATATAAGGAATTGTACGAATCAATGGACAGTTTTACACAGGATTTTGCCCGGATCAGGGACTACATCTATCAGGCCACCGGAGTGGAGAGTGTCTGTTACCGGTTCCCGGGTGGAAGCTCCAATACGGTCAGCGAGATCGATATGCATGATTTTATCGATTATCTGGACAGTCAGGGAGTGGAATACTACGACTGGAATGTGTCCTCCGGAGACGGCGGAAGCATGAAGTTATCCACGGATACATTACTGGAAAACTGTACCAAGGATATCGATACCAGAGACACGTCTATCATACTGTTGCATGATTCCGCGGAGAAGCCGACTACAGTGGAAGCTTTGCCGGATATCATAGAGAATATTCTGGCCCGGCCGGATACAGTGATCCTGCCGATTACGGAAAATACCAGGCCGATTCATCATATAGAGTAGGAATACCTGTAAGAAGAGAATGCCTGTTGCGGTTTTGATCGTTCGCAGAACGCGAAAACCGCTGATAAATAACAAGAAACAAATGGAGGTACATAATCATGGGATTTTTCTCAGACTTGAAGGAAGATCTGTCCCAGGCGGTCAATGAACTGATGCCGGAGGAAGAGCTGGATCAGGCAGCCGTGGAAGAGACGAAGGAGCAGCCGGTGGAAAATACGCAGGAGACAACGGAAGAGACTCCGATGGAGCCGCAGGCGGAAGAGACACCAAATGACAATGCAGCATTGGAAGAAATGTTGAAGAACCTGGATTCTATTGAAATTCCCCAGGAAAAAGAAGAACAGCCGGAAGAGGAAACAACGGCAGAAGAATCCCGGATAGAGGAAACTCCCATAGGAGAGGCCGTACCGGAACTGGATCTGGACAGTATACTTCAGAACGATATGACTGTGGACAGTGTTCTGAAGCAGGAGAATACAGAGAATAGCAAAGGAGCAGAGAAGAGAATGGACGCAAAAATCGCATCAGATGAAACAGCAGTTATCACCACAGGTATGGTTATCACCGGAGATGTAAGTTCTGAAGGATCTATGGATCTGGTAGGTACGATCAACGGAAATATTGATATTCTGGGCAAACTGAATATTACCGGATATATCAATGGAAATTCCAAGGCTGCCGAGATCTTTGCAGAGGGAGCCAAGATCAACGGTGAGATCGTCAGCGAAGGTTCTGTGAAGATCGGTGCAAGTTCTGTAGTCATCGGCAACATCACTGCCACCAGCGCAGCTATTGCAGGTGCAGTAAAGGGCGATATTGATGTACAGGGACCTGTAGTGCTGGATTCTTCCGCCATTGTAATGGGCAACATCAAGTCCAAGTCCGTACAGATCAACAACGGTGCCGTAATCGAAGGTATGTGCTCTCAGTGCTATGCGGATGTCAGCCCGACTTCCTTCTTCGATGATTACAAGCCCGAGAAAAAGAAAGTAAAATAAGGAGCATATGACCATGAAGAGAATATTACTGAAGCTTAGTGGAGAAGCACTGGCAGGAGAGAAGAAGACCGGTTTTGACGAGGAGACCGTCAGAAAGGTAGCATTACAGGTAAAGGAACTGGTAGATGACGGTATTCAGGTAGGTATCGTTATCGGTGGTGGCAATTTCTGGAGAGGACGTTCCAGTGAGAACATTGACCGTACCAAGGCAGACCAGATCGGAATGCTGGCTACGATCATGAACTGTATTTATGTCTCCGAGATTTTCCGTTCCGTAGGCATGATGACCAATATCTTGACACCTTTTGAGTGCGGATCCTTTACCAAGCTGTTTTCCAAGGACAGAGCAAATAAATATTTTGCCAAAGGTATGGTAGTGTTCTTCGCAGGTGGTACGGGACACCCTTATTTCTCCACCGATACCGGCGTTGTTCTTCGTGCCATTGAGGTAGAGGCAGATGTCATTCTGCTGGCTAAGGCAATCGACGGTGTCTACAATGCAGATCCCGCCAAAGATCCTACAGCGAAGAAATATGATGAAGTATCTATTGATGAAGTAATTGCCAAGAATCTTCAGGTAGTGGATATGACCGCTTCCATTCTGGCCAGAGACAACAAGATGCCCATGTGGGTATTCGGCCTGAATGAAGAGAACAGCATCGTGAATACCTTGAAGGGCAAGTTCAACGGAACCAAGGTAACCGTATAATTTCAGAAAATAAAATGGAAAGGCGCAGAGCGCAGAAGAGAGGAAAACAATGGACGCAAGAGTACAGGTATATAGTGACAAGATGCAGAAGGCTTATGAGTTTCTGGAGGCAGATTTTGCTGCTATCCGTGCGGGACGTGCGAACCCTCATGTATTAGACAAACTGAGAGTTGACTACTATGGAACTCCTACCCCCATTCAGCAGGTGGGTAATGTAACCGTTCCCGAGGCACGTATCATCCAGATCGCTCCCTGGGAGAAGTCTCTGATCAAAGAGATCGAGAAAGCAATCATGACTTCCGATATCGGTATCAACCCTTCCAACGACGGCAGTGTGATCCGCCTGGTATTCCCGGAGCTTACCGAGGAACGCAGAAAAGATCTGGTAAAAGAAGTAAAGAAGAAGGGTGAGGAAGGCAAAGTAGCTATCCGTAATATCAGAAGAGACGGCAACGATGCCTTCAAGAAGCTGGCAAAGACAGAAGTATCCGAAGATGAGATCAAGGGTCTGGAAGATGATCTGCAGAAGCTTACCGACAAGTATGTAAAGGATATTGATGCTCTGATCGACAGCAAGTCCAAGGAAATCATGACGGTTTAAGAAGGTTTAAAACTATGGAAGAGAATCTGAAAATTCCGAATCATGTAGCAATTATTCTGGATGGCAACGGCCGTTGGGCCAAAGCAAAAGGAATGCCCCGCAATTACGGGCATATGCAGGGAGCCAAGACGGTGGAAGTGATCTGTGAAGAGGCGTACCGTATGGGAATCCAGTATCTGACAGTATATGCTTTTTCTACAGAGAACTGGAACCGCCCGCAGGATGAAGTGGATGCGCTGATGAAGCTGCTCCGCAATTATATGAAGACCTGTCTGAAGACAGCGGAGAAGAACCGTATGTGTGTCAGAGTCCTGGGTGACAAGACCAGACTGGATGAGGATATCCGGACGCGGATCGCGGAACTGGAAGAGGCCACAAAGAACAACGATGGCCTGCATTTCCAGATTGCCATTAATTACGGAGGCAGGGATGAGATCGTCCGTGCAGTGAAAAAACTGTCCGCAAAAGTACAGAGTGGAGAAGTGGATCCTGCAGGGATCACGGCAGATACTCTGGAAGGATACCTGGATACTGCTGGAATTCCGGATCCGGATCTGCTGATCCGAACCTGCAATGAACAGAGGATTTCCAATTTCCTGTTGTGGCAGCTGGCATATACGGAGTTTTATTTTACCCCGGTTCCCTGGCCGGATTTTACAAAAGAAGAATTGATCAAGGCTGTGGAAGCATATAATCATAGAGACAGAAGATATGGCGGCCTGAAGGAGGAATAGCTTATGTTTTGGACCCGTTTGCTCAGTGGCATCGTATTGCTTGCCATTGCACTGGCTACGTTCAGCTTCGGCAATGTATTTCTGGCAGTGCCGCTGTGGCTTATTTCTCTGATTGCATACAGAGAGCTTACCAAGGCATTAAAATGTGCAACGGATGAGAAAAAATTTAATGCACTGGAATGGATCGGTTTTGTGGGAGTGACGGCATATTATGCAACACTGTTTTTCACCAGAGACCATACATTACTGCTGATGTGTATTGTAGCACTGTTCATGGCGGAAATGTTCTGTTATGTGGCAGCCTTTCCGAAATATCAGGCAAGTCAGGTTATGGCAGCAGTGTTCTCTTTCCTGTATGCACCGGTGCTGTTGTCCTTTGTCTATCTCACCCGCGAGTGTGAGACCGGAATTTATCTTGTATGGCTGATCCTGATCAGTTCCTGGGGATGCGATACCTGTGCCTATGTCGTAGGCAAACTGATCGGAAAGAAGCATATTTTCCCGGAATTAAGCCCGCATAAGTCTCTCGAGGGATGTATCGGCGGTGTCGCCGGAGCAGCCCTGATCGGTGGTTTGTATGCACATTTCTTTGTGGAAGCGGCATTCCCTGATCAGATCATCACCTGGACAATCGCATTCATCTGTGCGGCGGGCGCGGTGATGAGTATGGTTGGTGACTTGGCGGCATCTGCCATCAAGAGGAACCATAACATCAAGGATTATGGCAAACTGATCCCCGGACATGGTGGGATCATGGACCGGTTTGACAGCATGACGGTGACAGCACCGATGACGTATTTTCTTGCCATTCTGATGATTGGACTGCGTTAGTCCCAAAGGTAAGATACAAGGAGCATAGCACTATGAAAAAAATAGCAATTCTGGGGTCTACCGGCTCCATCGGAACCCAGACTCTGGAAGTCGTTCGCAATAATCCGGAATTGCAGGTGGCAGCACTGGCTGCCGGAAAAAGCGTAGAACAGATGGAACAGCAGATCAGAGAATTCCATCCTCTGATCGCAGGCATGTGGAGTGAGGAAGCGGCAGCAGACCTGCGGAGCCGTGTGGCGGATTTACCTGTGAAGGTTGTAAGTGGCATGGACGGTCTGCTTGAGATCGCAACAATGCCGCAGTCACAGGTATTAGTGACGGCGATTGTGGGAATGATTGGTATCAGACCGACGATCGCGGCCATTGAAGCAGGGAAAGATATTGCCCTGGCTAACAAGGAGACGCTGGTAACGGCAGGGCACATCATTATGCCGTTAGCGGCGAAAATGGGTGTGAAGATCCTGCCGGTGGACAGTGAACATAGCGCAATCTTCCAGTCACTGAACGGAGAACCGGCCGGAAGAATCGAGAAGATCCTGCTTACGGCATCCGGTGGACCGTTCCGCGGCAGGACCAGAGAGCAGCTGCAAAATATTCAGGTGGAGGATGCTTTGAAGCATCCCAACTGGTCCATGGGACGGAAGATCACCATTGATTCTTCCACACTGGTGAACAAAGGTCTGGAAGTCATGGAAGTAAAGTGGCTGTTCGGTGTGGATCTGGACCAGATCCAGGTCATTGTGCATCCCCAGAGCATTATCCATTCCGCAGTACAGTATGTGGACGGAGCGGTGATCGCACAGTTGGGAACTCCGGATATGAAACTGCCGATCCAGTATGCGCTGTTTTATCCGGATCGGCGTCCAATGCCAGGGAAACGTCTGGACTTCTATGAACTGGCACAGATCACATTTGAAAAGCCGGATATGGAGACATTCTTTGGCCTGAAGCTGGCTTATGATGCACAGCGCATCGGCGGCAGTATGCCTACGGTGTATAATGCAGCCAACGAGAAAGCAGTAGGACTGTTCTTAGACCGTAAGATCGCTTATCTTCAGATCCCGGAGCTGATTCGTGAGGCCATGGAGCAGCATAAGGTGATCGAGAATCCGAATGTGGAGGAGATCCTGGAGACAGAGGCATCTGTCTATGATTTTATTGAAAAAGTGTATTCTGAGAGGCAATAAATGGTTACTTTGATCTTGTTTGTATTGATCTTTGGGGTGGTGGTAATCTCACATGAATTCGGACATTTTCTGCTGGCGAAGGCCAATGGAATTCATGTGATAGAATTTTCCGTGGGTATGGGCCCGAATCTGTTTTCTTTTCAGAAAGGAGACACGAAATATTCCCTGAAGCTTCTTCCCATCGGCGGAGCCTGTATGTTTGAGGGGGAAGACGGTCTGAATGAGAAGGAGGACGGTGAAGATCACAGCGGATCTTTCCTGAACGCCAATGTGTGGGCGAGGATTTCCACCGTGTTGGCAGGACCGATATTTAACTTTATTCTGGGCTTTATCATTGCCTTTATTATGGTGAATCTGATTGTGATCCGTGATCCGGTAGCCACGGAGATCGTGGATGGCGGCGCCGCACAGGAAGCGGGACTGGAGGCCGGGGACAGGATACTTTCCTTAAATGGCAGTAAAATACACCTGTATGAAGAAATACAGTTATTTACTCTGACTTACCGTGGCGGAGAAGTAGCGGTGGAATATGAAAGGGATGGTGTAAAGGGAACTACAACGCTGACACCGAAGTACGATGAGAGCGAAGGCCGCTATCTGATCGGCATCAGTAATGCGGATTTCGTAGAACTGTCCGGATTGGACAGCTTCCGGTATTCCTGGTATGAGATGCGCTACTGCGTGAACATGACCTGGAAGAGTCTGGCGATGCTGGTGCAGGGGCAGGTCTCCAGGCAGGATGTGGCAGGCCCTGTAGGCATTGCGGTAAATGTTGTTGGCAAGACCTACGAAAGTACCAAGGATTACGGCTGGCAGAATGTACTGGTGAATATGTTGAACATCACCCTGATGCTTACTGTTAACCTGGGAATTCTGAATCTTCTGCCGATTCCCGCGCTGGACGGCGGCCGACTGGTATTCCTGATCTGGGAAGCCATCACACACAAGCCGGTGCCTCCCGAAAAAGAAGGCATGGTACACTTTATTGGACTGATGTTCTTCATGGTACTGATGGTGTTCCTGTTATTTAATGATCTGGTTAATATCTTCGGATAAGCCGGATAATTCAAGACGTTCAATAAGTAAGATCCGTTGACAAAGGGCATACCGCATGGTATGCTCTTTTTATATTTGTGCAAGGCACATTTCTTTGAAAAATTTCATGCCGATCGGCAAAAATTTCCTGATGTAGCAATGTAACACTGAAGTAAGAAACAGTACGGACAAAACAGAATAAAAAAGGAGGAATGCGTATGGAGCATGTGACAGCCTGTTATTGGCAAAAGGAAACACCTGCAGAGCTGTTTTTATCTTTGCAGCAACGAAAATACCGTAGGCTGGGGATTTCCGTGGTATGTGCCTGTATCTCGGACAACGGGGAACTGGTAAGAAGTCTGCAAAACAAAATGGAGGAGGAACTGGAAGAAGAGAATGTCTGGAGGCCGTTTCGGGAAGAAATATTGCAGGAGAAATGGATGGACATTATAAGGCAGCAAAAGCAGGATGACAGTTATGCGGGAATCTTATGCGTGGGGAGCAGAGTATTGTTTTTCAGTCACGGGAGAATGCGGATCTGTGGATGTTTTCAGAGATTCGGCAGGACACAATGGAGGACGATGCAGGAATCCTGCATGGCGGGAGAAGTGGAACCGGGGACGGCCATGTTGATGGCGGACAATGGGTTCCTGAATTTCTGTGAAGAGGAACTGACAGCATGTCTGCAACCGCAGATTGCAGGAAGACCGGATGCACGGCAACGCGTGGAAGGTGCTGCAAGACGGCTGAAGGAACTGGGAGAAAAGGCGGAGAGACACGGAGGAACACACATGGGAGCGGTGTGGATCCTGCCGGTTATGGGAGGAAAAGGATGGAGCAGAGAATAACAGAAAATATGGGCAGATCATTAAAAGAACATGGCTATCTGGATCCGGTATTTGTGGGCAAGGGGAGTTTCGCGAAGGTTTACCGCGTCCGGGACGAAAAAAGGGACTTTCAGGCATGTAAGATATCGAAAGTTACAGAACAGTGGGAACAGGAGTGTCGTAACAGCAGAGAGATCTGCCATCCTCTGTTTCCGGCCTACAGAGAACACTGGACAGACGGGGAATGGGGGTATCTGGTCATGGAATTCTGGGATGGCTGTGACTTGCGGAAAATGCTGGACAGGAGGGGGAGACTGTCACCGGGACAGGCGGCCCGGATAGCTTTGCAGATTACAGAGGGATTGCAATATCTGCATGAACGGCCGCATCCGTTTCTCTACCGGGATCTGAAGCCGGAAAATATCCGCATCCGCGTGGATGGCAGAGCGGGGATTCTGGATCTGGGATGTCTGTGGAACCGGGAGCAGGACTGGTCGGGAGCGGGAAACCGAAGCTTCAGCGCTCCGGAGCAGTTCGTGCCGGGGGAGATTCCCGGGGAAGAGAGTGATGTCTATGCAGTGGGCAGACTGCTGGCAGTTATGTTGGGAGATGACACAGATGGCACAGTCGGACAATCTGGGGGAATAAGGAGGCGTAATGCGGAAAAACGTTGCGGACGAAAAGACCAAAGACAGGAAAAATGGCTTCGCAAAGTGATCGCCATGGCAACCTGTGAAGAGCGTAAGGATCGTATCCCGGAGATCAAAATGCTGCGTACTCTTTTGATGGTGACGGATGATTCCGGGAGGGAGAGGAAACGTGCATGTAGGGCAGCTGATTTTTACTATGTCCGGAAGTTGTACTGCCCATAGTTGTACGTTCCGTGCTCGAACACAATCAAGAAATTTTACAAAAAAGTGCTTGCTGTTTTTGAGAGAAATGAGTATACTGTAACTAAAGGTTCAAAGAAGCGTATGAGGACCGGAAGCAATTAAATTTACATAGCAAAAAGGAGAAGAGTTATGCGTTTTTTTATTGACACTGCAAAAGTAGAAGACATTAAGAAAGCAAATGACATGGGGGTTATTTGCGGAGTAACTACCAATCCCTCCCTGATCGCAAAAGAGGGCAGAGATTTCGTAGAAGTGATCAAAGAGATTGCATCCATCGTGGACGGACCTATCAGCGGTGAGGTAAAGGCTACCACCGTAGATGCAGAGGGTATGATCAAAGAAGGAAGAGAGATTGCAGCGATCCATCCGAATATGGTCGTTAAGATCCCTATGACTGTAGAAGGTTTAAAAGCATGTAAGGTATTAAGCTCTGAGGGAATCAAGACCAATGTGACCCTGATCTTCTCTGCGAACCAGGCTCTGTTGGCTGCCCGCGCAGGTGCTACCTATGTATCTCCTTTCCTGGGCAGACTGGATGATATCAGCACCAGAGGTGTAGATCTGATCCGTGATATCGCTGATATTTTCGCAGTGACCGATCTGGATACCCAGATCATCGCAGCAAGCGTGCGTAATCCCATCCATGTAACCGATTGTGCACTGGCAGGTGCGGATATTGCTACCGTTCCTTACTCCGTTATCGAGCAGATGGTAAAGCATCCTCTGACTGATGCCGGTATCGCCAAGTTCCAGGCAGATTATAAGGCAGTCTTTGGTGAATAGTCTGTCAATGCATAGGCGGGACGACTGCTTGCAGTCAGGAACGCCTATGCATTAGACGGACAAACAGACATGAGCAAGTAGGGCGACAGCCCGGAATGCGAATGGCTGTAGCGGTTCGAGAGTGCGAAGCACGGAGAAGCGCGTGATTCACCAAAGAAGACGCACCGTGAGCAAGTAGGGCGATAGCCCGGAATGCGAATGGCTGTAGCGGTTCGAGAGTGCGAAGCACGGAGAAGCGCGTGATTCACCAAAGAAGACGCACCGTGAGCAAGTAGGGCGATAGCCCGGAATGCGAATGGCTGTAGCGGTTCGAGAGTGCGAAGCACGGAGAAGCGCGTGATTCACCAAAGAAGACGCA
>ENA-USUJ01000800-USUJ01000800.1-human-gut-metagenome-genome-assembly--contig:-NODE-800-length-27950-cov-10.066157_pt1 | contig 27950 bp, 34 predicted proteins | sample MGYA00250061_ERZ773398 | MGnify/ENA primary metagenome ERZ773398 (study PRJEB29103, sample SAMN06111992) | human gut metagenome | biome: human gut; feature: ankylosing spondylitis patient; material... | reverse complement strand
CATATTATTTTTGTTTTCGAAAATATGTTTTAAAAAAAACGGGCTGTGAGAGCCCGTTTTTTGCACTATTCTGTGTCCGTTTTGCTTTTGTCTTGAGTTGTCTCGGTGTTGCCTTCGTCATGTTTTAACTCGTCATTTTTTTGGGTGAGTTGCTTGATTATTTGATTTGCTCCAGTCGCACTGAGTCCACTTGAACCGCCAATGAGAATTGCAGACAGCACATTATTTGCTGGAATAACGGCAGGACACAAATAGAAAGCCAAAATTCCAAGTCCCATTCCAAGGACGCAAGAAATTGCAGGAAACAGTTTTGACACAACTTCATTTTTGGTGCAGATTTTGATGACTTCAATAATCATATAAACAATGAGCACAATGCTCGGGATGCTAACAAATTCTTCCATATCTTCCTCCTTCAAAACATTATTCCACTCATATTCGGCATATTCAACAAGGCGTGCCAATTTTCTTGCCAAAGACATTTTTTTGAATTAAAATTATCGCATGGAAAATTGCAAGGCAGAGTTTTTGTATGAGGAAAAAAAATCAAAGTTTTTTTCATACTATTTTCAAATTGATGCCGCTGACGAGATTGAGCAAATTTTAAAGAATGTGAGGGCGGATAATAAAAAAGCAACTCATGTTTGTTTTGCGGTCAAATTTGCTGGCGACAACTTTGTTTGCAAATGCTCTGATGATGGTGAACCATCAGGAACCGCGGGACGTCCAATTCTCAATGTTCTTGAAAAGCAAAACAGAAAAAACTGTATGGTTGTTGTCGTGCGATATTTTGGTGGAATAAAACTTGGCGCGGGTGGACTGGTGCGAGCATACACAAAAGCGGCGGCTGGGGTTCTTGGCGAGGTGCGAGATGGAAATTGAACAAATAAAACCAATTGGAAAGAAGAATGAGAGATTTTATATCATGCTTTCATCGGGCGAAAAGGTTGTTTTGCATGGACTAACTTTGCTCAAAACAAAACTCAAAGTTGGTGACGACATCAACAAGGAAACTCTTGAGGAATATCAGTTTGAATATGAAAAACTAACCGCTTTTGACAAGGCAATAAACTTGCTCTCACGTGGAATGAAAACAAAAAAACAGATTTCGACATACCTCAAAGACAAGGGTTATATGCCAAAGGTTTGCAATTATGTTTTGGACAAGCTCATTGAGTATAAATATGTTGACGACCAAACGTATGCTTCTTGCTATACAAAGATGACATCAAAGAGCAAAGGCAAACGTGCAATCGCATATGAAATGAGACAAAAAGGTGTGTCAGATGAAATTATTGCAAATTGCCTTGACGAAATTGATGACCAAAAAGAAGTCGCATTGTCACTTGCACAAAAATACATAAAAAACAAGCCAAAAGATCAAAAGACCAAAGAGAAATTATATCGACATCTTGTCGGCAAAGGCTTTTCACATGAAGATTGTTTCTATGCACTAAACAAATGCTTTTCTGAAATAAACGACGAAGATTTCAACTAATTTGTCTTATTATTTGACACAAAGATATATTTATGATAAATTGCCAAGCAGGAGATTATTATGGATTTTGAACAACTTAATCAGAGATTACAAAAACTTTCAAACGAAGTCGACATCAGAAAAGCAAAAATTGACTTTTTGAAAGAAAACGGCATCAATCCTTATCGTGAGGATTTTGTTAGAACCCACACAATAAAAGAAACTTTGGCACTTGATGAAGGTGCAAAAGTCAAAATTTGCGGAAGAATTATTTTCCGCCGTATCATGGGGAAATTTGGATTTGCAAAAATTCAAGACATTGACGGCATGATTCAAGTTAGTGTTGGAAGAAACGAAATTGAAGAAAGCGAATATGATTTCTATAAAAAACTTGTTGATGTTGGTGACTTTATTGGCGTTGAAGGCGAACTCTATCGCACTCAAACTGGCGAACTGACAGTCAGAACACACAAGGTTGAACTACTTTCAAAAGCAATGCGTCCTCTTCCAGAAAAATTCCATGGACTCACAGATGTTGAAGCAAAATATCGTCAACGCTATCTTGACATCATCATGAACGAAAAGAGCAGAGAAGTGTTCAAAGCAAGAAGCAAGATTGAGTCGCTTATCCGCAGATATCTTGAAGATAATGGATTCACAGAAATTGAAACACCAGTCCTTCAAAAAAATGTTTCGGGGGCAGCGGCAAAACCTTTCTTCACAAAACACAACGCACTTGACCTTCAATGCAATTTGCGTATTGCAAAAGAAACTTGGCTCAAAATGGCAATGGTTGCTGGTTTTGACAGGGTTTTTGAACTCGGCAAAGATTTTCGAAACGAGGGCATGGATCCAACTCACTTGCAAGAATTCACACAAGTTGAATGGTATGCATCTTTTTGGAGATTTGAGGACAATATCACATTCTTCCAAGAACTCGTCAAAAAACTTCTAAAAGAAATCATTGGCACACTTGAAATCAACTATCAAGGGAATGTCATAAACTTTGGCGGAGAGTGGGAGAGAATTGATTATGTTGCTCGTCTTCGCGAAATTTTGGGATTTGATTTCATGCAAGAAACAGACCTAAATGAATTTAAGAAAAAAGTTGTTGCAACAAAATTATTTACATCCCACGACCTCGAAGAATGCAAGTCAATCAGAACTCTCATTGACTACATCTATAAACGCACAATCCGTGAAAAAATTGTTGGACCAACAATCCTTTATAACTATCCAGCAGTTCTCAAAACATTGGCAAGACATAGTGACCAAGATTACAACATTGCCGAAGCGTTCCAAGTTGTTGTTTGTGGTGCTGAAATATGCAACGCATTCTCCGAACTTGTTGACCCAGAAATTCAAAGAACAGTGCTTGAAGCACAACAAATTGAAAAAAATCAAGGCGACGACGAAACAATGGACGTTGACGAAGATTTCTTGCTCGCAATGGAACACGGAATGCCTCCAATGTCAGGACTTGGATTTGGAATTGATAGATTTGTTATGCTCATATTTGACCTTCCAAATATCCGTGATGGGGTGTTGTTCCCAATCATGAAATAATATTTAGCCTGTCGATAATCGGCGCAACCGTGAAATTAATGAAATTTCACTTGCTGCGTTTGCTGAAAAAAGCCCAAGATTGGTCATTTAGGACAACTAAACTCCCAAACTTGGGCTTTTTCGAGCCTTGCCTTGCTTGTTTCTCGACAGGCTAATAATATTTGTTGCTTAAACTAATGTTCTTTTTCGAGATGCGAAAATTCTCGTGCGAAGCACTCTCTCGTCACGCAGTGACTATCTCGCAAACGCAGTTTGTCATCTCGCAAAGATGTGCTTTTTTAACTTAGAAGACCCAAACTTATGACGAGGGCTTCGTTTGCTTTTCGCATGAAGCGGTCATCAAGCGTGCCGACATGATTTTTCAGACGGCGTTTGTCGATTGTTCGAAGTTGCTCAAAAAGGATTACTGAGTCCTTTGGCAAGTTGAAGGTGTCGGCGGGGAGTGAAAGGTGAGTGGGTAATTTTGCTTTTGTTAGTTGTGAGGTGATTGCGGCAACAATGATTGTGGGGCTATATTTATTTCCGATGTTGTTTTGCACAACAAGAACAGGTCTAAGTCCGCCTTGTTCGCTTCCAACAACTGGGCTTAGGTCTGCATAAAATATATCTCCACGTTTGATTTGTTGCGTATTAGTCACCAGAAATATCCTTTTCGTAGTTTTCAAGAGTTTCGAGGTCGTCAAAATTCTCGTTTGCGAGTTCGGTTTCGTGAGTTTGGTTGCTCTCGTTCTCGAAGAAATTTGCGACATCTTCTCTCATATTCATACTATGCTCGTCGCCCAAGTATTCGTGATATAAACTTTGCGTGATGTCAACGCCATACAAAGCGACAATGCGGTCTTTTTCATCAGTGAGCTCTTTTTTGTATTTATTAAATTTTTTCATAAGAAATATCTCCCAATAAAAATTTTCTAAACAAAAAAAGGACTTTTTTTAAGTCCTTAATTTAATTTGTCTAAAAATTATTTTATTATGCAGATGGCGCAGGCAATTTCTTTTGTGTGAGATATTGAAATTTCAACAACATTATTTGCGATGCCCAGTTTTTGTTTGGTGCTTTGTTCAATCTCCAAATATGGTTTGTTGCTCTTGTCGTGCAAAATATAAATTTTGTTGAGTTCAAGCGAAGTGATTCCAGTCCCCAGTGCTTTCAAAAAAGCTTCTTTTGCTGCCCAAAATCCAGCAAGATGCACATGAGGGTCAGAGAATTTGTTTGCGTATTCAAGCTCATGTTCGCAAAACATTTTTGCAAAGCAAGGCTTTTGTTCTTTGAACCTTTTTGTTTCAATAATATCAATTCCAACCATATATTCATATTAACACAAAACATGTCTTCATCAAACAAAATTTGAAAGGATATCAAAGAATTTATCAAATTTGGTCTTGAAAATGTGTTTTTGCAGTGCTATAATGAGGCAAATTGAGGTGAAATATGAATAAAACAAAGAAAAGAATTTGGATTGCAGTTTTGTGTGTTGTTGTTTTGGTGCTTTGTTCATATTATTTGGTTAATCGTCAAAAAGAAAAAGAAAAAGCAGAAAAAGAAGCCGAAACTCAAACACAAACTCAAATTGTTGCATTGGTTTAACAATAGTTTTCAAACTATTAAGTAATTGTCCTTAACAAAAAACACGAGGAAAACCTCGTGTTTTTTGATGCTGACTATCTTTCTCTTGTGAAAGTGAGTCTTCCCATTGTGAGAAATGGGGAAATGATGAGCCAAAGTGCTGCAACAAGAATGATGCAATAAACAATGATTGAGCCCACCGCTCTTGTTCCGCCAAAGATTGCACCAACCAAGTTCCAGTCGAAAATTCCAACAAGTCCCCAGTTTACGGCACCAAGAAGAACAAGAATATACGCGATAATGTTTGCAATATACATATTTACCTCCGAGATTAGTGTTTGCAAATTGATGCAAATTATTAAACAAAGATTTGTTGCAAAAAAAGTTTAATATTGTTAAAATAAAATTAGAGGTGAAATATGATACTTGAAGAAATAAAAAAACAAAACATTCAAGCAATGAAAGACCACGACCAAGTTGCTCGTTCAATCTTTTCAGTCGTGATGAACAAAGCAATGCTTGAAGGCATCAAAAAGAGAGAAAAGGGCGAAGAACTTGTTGACGCCGATATGGTTGCAATTTTGCAAAAGACCATAAAAGAACTCACAGAAGAATGCGAAAATTTCAAGAAAGTCAACAATCAAGAACAGATTGAAACAATTGAAAGACAAAAAGAGATTATTTCAAAATTCCTTCCACAAATGATGAGCCAAGATGAAATCTATGCCATTATTGAAAAAATTGAAGACAAATCAATCGGCAATGTCATGAAGACATTCAAAACACAGTATGCTGGCAAATGTGACATGCGTGATGTTCAAACTGTTCTTAAAAGGTTTAACTAGTGAAAATATATTCAATCAGTGATTTGCATCTCAGTGACGGCGACAAACCGATGGACGTTTTTGGCGGGAATTGGGAAAATTATGAGAATATGATTGCTCAAGACTGGAAAAGCAGGGTGAGTGATGACGATGTCGTTTTGATTTGCGGGGATTTGTGTTGGGCAATGAAAATTGAAAACGCAGGGTGCTTGTATGATTATCTTGCAGCTCTTCCCGGAAAAAAAATTGTCATTCGAGGAAATCACGACTATTGGTGGAAAAGCATTAGTGCAGTTCGCGACTTTTTGCCGTCAGGGTGCTATGCGCTTCAAAATGATGCAGTGAAAATTGGCGACTACATTTTTTGTGGGTGCCGTGGTTGGAGCACGGGCGACAAAAACACAAATGAAGACGACAGGTTGTTCGCTCGCGAAGTTTTGCGAATGGGTCTTGCCCTTGACGATGCAAAAAGAATTCGAAAAGAAAATGAAAAAATTATTGTTCTAACACATTTTCCGCCATTTGACTCAAAGCGCTCGTCAAACGAAATGACTGCACTTTTTGAACAAAACGGAGTGACGGCGGTTGTGTATGGTCATTTGCATGGAAAAAATATCAGAGCAGATGCATTGGTCGAAAAAAATGGCGTGAAATATTATTTGACATCGTGCGATCAAGTTGATAACAAATTGGTGGAGATTGAAGTTTAGTGGCAAAGTATCGAAGAAGTGAGGTCAAAAAGTGTCCTCGATGTGGAGAAAAGTGCTTGTTTAATGCACCAAAATGTCCAGAGTGTGGGCTGCTTTTTTCACGTCTTAATCTTGTCACAAACAAAGCAGGAAAACGCTGTGTTAGAAAACATCAAAAGGACAAGGTGCTCTATGTTTCGTCTTGGCCGGAAGATGCAAAACGCTGGAAAGCGCTTTTGCTTTGCGGATTTTTGGGGCTTTATGGAGCACACAACTTCTATTTGGGACGATATATCAAGGCAACATTTTCATTGATTTTTTCAACAATAACAACAATTTTTGCCGCAATGACAGTATATCCTGATTTTTATTACACTTTTATTCAGTTTTTTGCCATTCCTGCGGCGTTTCCGTTGTTTTTTTGGGTGCTTGACTTTATCGCAATCGCGACTGGCAAATACAAAATTCCGGTGTCAATTCCAGACGATCCAAAGGAGATAAAATGAAAACAGTTGTTTGTGGAATGAGTGGCGGGGTTGACTCGTCTGTTGCAGCATATCTTCTCAAAGAGCAAGGTTATAATGTCATTGGACTATTTATGGTTAATTGGGAAGAGAATGACGAAAATGGAAACTGCACATCAGAGGACGATTATGAAGATGTAAAAAGAGTTTGCAATGCCATTGGCATTCCATATTATTCAATTAATTTTGCAAAAGAATATTGGGACAGGGTGTTTGAATATTTCCTTGACGAATACAAAAAAGGAAGAACGCCAAATCCAGATGTTCTCTGCAATCGAGAAATCAAGTTCGGTCCATTTTTGGAGTTTGCAAAAAAGATTGGCGCCGACTATATCGCAACTGGACACTATTGCAAAGTTGAAGAAAAAGACGGATTGTTCTATCTCAAAAAATCAAAAGACAAAAACAAAGACCAAACATATTTTCTCAATCAACTTTCTCAAAATCAACTTTCATCAGTCATTTTTCCGCTTGCTGACATAGAAAAGCCAAAAGTGCGTGAAATTGCTGAAAAACTTGAACTTTCAACAGCAAAGAAAAAAGATTCAACAGGCATTTGTTTTATTGGAGAGCGAAATTTCAGAAACTTTCTCAAAACATATCTTCCCGCATGCCCGGGTGATATTTGCACTCGCGACGGAAAAGTTGTTGGACGTCACGAAGGGCTCATGTATTACACTCTGGGACAGCGTCGCGGACTCAATATTGGTGGACGTGCCGACGGAAATGGCGAGAGATGGTTTGTCACACACAAAGACCTCAAAAACAACATTTTGTATGTTTCGCAAGGTGAAGATGATGAACTCTTTTCAAAAAGTCTCATTGCAAAAAACTTTAACTGGATTCCAAAGTGTCCAGACAAAACTGAATTTGAATGTTTTGCAAAATTCCGCTATCGTCAACCCGACCAAAAAGTCAAGGTCAAAATTTTGGAAAATGGCGATGTTGACATTTCGTTTTTTGAAAAGCAACGTGCAATCACCCCAGGGCAATTCGCAGTGCTATATGATGCGGACGAAAATTGTCTTGGTGGCGGTGTGATTGATAGTTATACGCTCTAATCAAAAGAATCAGAATTGATGAAATCCGATTTTGTTATTGCTGCAAGTTTGACGACTTTGCGGCAATATTTTTTGTTAAGAAAGTCAACCGCGGCGTTAATTTTGTCCGCTTTTGAAGTGAGTGCAGAAAAAAAGTTCGTTTGCTCATTGTCTTTTGTTGAAGAAAGCGTGCTGCAACAAAGTCGCACGGCTCTGATTGGCTCGCCAAACTCCCAAAACTCATGAATAATCCGCATTGCTTCTTTTGCTATTTCAATTTCGTCGTTTGTGGGAAGCATGATTGTTTTTTCGTGATGAAGAGTGTGAAGTGAAGCATTTTTTATTGAAACGCCAATATTTGCACAACGAAAACCTTTTTCGCGAAGACGGCTCGACACTGAGCAAGCAAGGTATTGAATTGTTTGTTTGACTTCTTGTTCGGTGCAAATGTCTTTTATGGTTGTTGTGCCATTGCCCACACTTTTGACGGGGTCGAGGTCATCAACATTTGCAACTGGGTCAAAATCAAATCCCAAAAGTTTTTCTTTGAGTCGCACTCCAACAACGCCAAACTTTGCTTGCAGCGCACGAATGTCTGCTTGGGCAAGGTCGCCAAGTGTGTTTATGTTCATGCGAACAAGTTTTTTTTTCATGCGTCTTCCAATCCCAATAATTGTATCAATCGGCAAAGGATAGATGATTTGTTTGAAGTTGTCGCGATGGATTGATGTTGTGGCGTCTGGTTTCTTCATATCAGAAGCAAGTTTTGCAAAAAGTTTACAAAACGAAATTCCAACTGATGCGGTGACACCGATCTCATTTTTTATTCGCTGTCTGATTTCATATGCGACCTTTTCGGCGTCGGGGAAAAGTTTTTGGCAGGTCGTGAGGTCCAGCCAACACTCGTCAATGCCAAAAGGTTCGATTTGGTCAGTGTAGCATTTGTATATTTCAATGATTCGTTTGGATATTTTTTCATAGAGCGCGTGGTGTGGCGCAAGGCAGATGAGATCTGGACATTTTTGCATCGCTTGCCAAATTGGTTCGCCCGTTGCAACACCATATTTTTTTGCAATTTCATTCTTCGCAAGAATGATTCCTGTGCGTTTTTTGGGGTCGCCCGCAACAGCAACTGGACGACCAACAAGGTCGGGGCGAGTGGCACATTCGACAGACGCAAAAAAGTTGTTTATATCACAGTGCAAAATTATTCTGTCGTCGCAATTCATTTGCAAAAAACCTCCATTTGTAGTATACTCAATTTTAATATTTGAAATATGACAAGGGTGTGAAAGTTTGAATATAAGATTAAAAAATGTCAAAGTGTATTCCACGCGTCAAAACAAGTTTGAGAAGCGAGATGTTTGCATCAATAATGGCGTTTTTGTGGGAGAAAATAATTTTAATGCAGATGAAGTTTGGGACTGTGAAAACGAAATCTTAATTCCAAATTTTGTGTCGAATTTTGGTGGAGTTGCAAAAGAGATTGCAAAAGAAGTTTTTGACCCAAAAGAAATTGCTCGGCGAGTGACACAACTCTATTTTGAAAATGGCTATTCCAAAATTGTTGAAGAGATAAATGATTTTGAACTGGCAAAAGCATTTGGAGAGTGTTGGATTGAAACTCAAATTGTCAGCGGAGATTTGAAATTGCTTGAAAAAATCAAAAGACTCAACAAACGAAATCTCACAGTCGGAGTGGTGGTTGATCTCATTTTGGATTCGCCGGACGAGATTGATGAAAAAGTCACGTATGCACATAAAAATGGACATGCAATTTACACAAATCTCTATGAATCTCTCATGCGAGCGGGCGAAATTTCAACCCAGTATTCAAAATCGCCGATTGAGGTCGCAAGAGATTTTGGGATGCTTGACGGAAAACTCGTGTCGACAAATAATGTGTGCCTTGACAAAGAAGACATTATTCAAATGGGCGATGTCTTGCTCACTATTGCACCAAAAACAAATATGTTTTCGGCTCTTGGATTTGAACCTTTGGGGCTTGTGAAAAACTACGAAAAAGATGTTGGGTTTTGGACTCCAAATGAGTTCGGACTTGATATGTTTGAAAACATGAGAGCAGCACTTTGCGTGTGCCGAGCAAGCATGAATGATGAGGAAATTTTGAGCGAAAAAGATGTGTTTTGTTGGGCAACGGGTGTGTGTGGGCTTTGTCCCGAAAACAACAAAATTGCAAGTTTTTTGCTCATAAATTCAAAAAAATCGCAAAAAAACATTGAAAATATTGTGGATTTGGTGAAATTTTCAAATTCCGACGACATCACAAAAAATGTTTTGGCAGGCAAAATTGTTTATCAAAAATAAAAAAAGGAAAGAAACAAAATTATGGATATTGCATCAGTTTTATCAAAAGAATTTAACATCAGATTGGATTATGTGAACAACATCATAAACCTTATTGACGAGGGCTGCACAATCCCATTTATTGCAAGATATAGAAAAGAACTCACGGGGTCATGCGATGACCAAGTGCTTCGTGAATTCAACGACAGACTTGTTTATCTTCGCAATCTTGAAAAGAGAAAGCAGGAGATTTCAAAATCAATTACTGAACAAGAAAAAATGACAGACGAACTTCAAGCACAAATTGACGCTGCAAAAACTCTGACTGAGGTTGAGGATATCTATCGTCCATACAAGCCAAAAAGAAAAACAAGAGCAAGCATGGCAATTGCAAAAGGTCTCAAACCTCTTGCTGATTTGATTTTTGCACAGGACATTCATGAGAGTGTTGAAGAACTTGCAAAAGACTATGTTGATGAAGAAAAAGGCGTGAAAGACGTGGAGAGTGCTTTGCAAGGTGCAAAAGATATTATTGCTGAATATATGTCAGACGACAGCGAAATCAGAAAAACGCTCAGACAATCAATTGTTGAAACTGCTGAAATTGAAACAGTGCTTGTTGAAAATGAAAACTCAAAAACCTACGAAATGTATAAAGAATATTCAGAGCCTGTTGCCAAAATCCCTTCACACAGAATTTTGGCAATCAATCGTGGCGAAAAAGAGGGCTGCCTCAAAGTTTCAATAAAATACTCAGAAAAACTTGCTCACAAACTGATGGCACAAGCTTTTGTTAAAGATAATCCATACACGAATGATCTCATGGACGAGGTTATTGAAGATAGTTTTTCAAGACTTTTGTTCCCTTCACTTGAAAATGAGTGCAGAAATAATCTCACAGACAAAGCGGATGAGCAAGCAATCAAAATGTTTGAAGTTAATCTCAAACCGCTTCTCATGGTCGCACCGCTCAAAAACAATATCATTTTGGGACTTGATCCCGCATATCGCACAGGTTGCAAAATTGCAGTTATTGACAAAAATGGCGATGTTCTTGACACAACTGTTATCTATCCAACCCCGCCTCAATCAAAGATTGAAGAAAGCATCTACAAACTTCGTCAACTCATTCTCAAACATAATGTTGACATCATTTCAATCGGCAATGGCACCGCTTCAAAAGAAGCAGAAATCTTTGTTGCAAAACTCATCGCTCAAACGCCTGAACGCAAACTCAACTATGCAGTTGTCAACGAGGCGGGAGCATCAGTTTATTCCGCTTCAAAACTTGGTGCGCAAGAATTTCCTGACTTTGATGTTTCTTTGCGTTCGGCGGTGTCAATCGCTCGTCGACTTCAAGACCCACTTGCAGAATTGATTAAAATTGATGTCAAATCAATTGGTGTTGGACAATATCAACACGACATGCCACAAAACCGTCTCACTGAAGTTTTGGAAGGCGTTGTTGAAGACTGCGTCAACTCTGTTGGTGTTGACCTCAACACGGCGTCTGTTTCACTTCTTTCTTATGTTTCGGGACTAAATCAAGGCATTGCAAAAAATATTGTTGAGTTCAGAAAAGCAAACAAGAGTTTCTCTTCGCGTGAACAACTTCTCAAAGTGCCAAAACTTGGTGCAAAAGCATATGAACAATGTGCGGGCTTCCTTCGAATTGTGGGCTCAAAGAATGTGTTTGAAAACACTGGCGTTCACCCAGAAAGTTATGAAGCAGCAAAAAAACTTTTGGCTTTGTTTGGGCTTGGGGAAGAAGATGTGAAAAATAACAACTTGACAAGTCTTCCACTTCTTGTTAAAAATATTGGAGAAAGTGAGGTTGCGAAAAAGATTGGCGTTGGTGTGCCAACACTGGTTGACATGATTAAAGAACTCATAAAACCTGGGCGCGACATTCGTGAAGAAATGCCAAAACCAGTGCTTCGCAGTGATTTGCTTTCACTCGAAGACCTAAAAGAAGGCATGGTGCTTTCGGGCGTTGTTCGAAACGTTATTGACTTTGGTGCATTTGTGGATATTGGCGTTCATCAAGACGGACTTGTTCATATTTCTCAAATTTGCGACCGCTATATCAAGCACCCGTCCGAAGTTCTCAAAGTTGGCGACCATGTTCAAGTCAAAGTTCTTTCTGTTGACCCAGTTAAAAAGAGAATTGCTCTCACAATGAAAGATATATAGGATTATTATGACAACAAAACACAATTTCAAAAATCGCGAAGAAATAAAAATTTATCTTTTGGAACAAATGAATGAATTAAACCGCAAAGGAGAGTTTAATATTTTTGTCCATCAAATCAACAACTACAAAAATTATTTGGATTCGGGCGAAGATGTTCTGCAAAAAAAAATTTGTGGCATTATTGATGACGGGTTGCGACTGGGCAAATATTCAAGCATATTCGGAACGACAAATCTTGTTGCGTCATCTTTGGAAAGAAATGTTGACCCCGTGATTGACTACAACTATTATCGCAACTCTGATTTTCCAATCCTTGTTGTTGCCATTCCAAAATACATTGATGTTGACGGCAAAAAAGTTGAGTTTTCATCTTACAAAAACAACACCGAAGGGGCACGCGAAGAAATCAAAAATGAATTTCGCGAAAATAATATTTTTGAGAGCAATCACAACATAAAGGCATGTCTTTTTGATGTTCTCAAAGGTTATGGCAATTTGCCACAATACTATATTTTGGGAGTTTTGTCAAAAGGCGAAAACAACTATTCATATGTCGAAAACAATGAACATTTGAAGAACTTGTCAAGGGAAGGTTTCAAAAAATATTCTGACCGAATCGCGCATAAAATCAAGGATAAATACAAAGAGTTTGCAACAAAAGACCCGCTTGCTCTCATGATAAAAAGTTTTCGCACCGAGCAAAAATGGAGAGATGAGCAGTTGTTGGATTATGATTAGAAAAAAGTATGATTGCAACGGAATGAAAGAAGTCGCCACAAATGGCGACTTTTTTTTATTATTTTGTTTTGTTGCTATTCAAATATTTGTTTTTGAGTTCGTGGAATATTGCAATTTCGAGGTCAGCAGCTTCGGGCGAATCTGATGAATGAACAACATTTTTTGTTGCAGAAATAGGCATGTTGAGCAGTCTTGGAATGTTGTGGCGAATTGTTCCTTTTTCGGGATTTTTTGTTGAGCCACAAAGTGCTCGAATTTTTGCAATCGCATTGTCTCCCGACACAACCATTCCATATGCCTTGTCGCTTGTTAAGTATTGTTCAAGTTCTGGGTAGAATGGTTTGTTGACATGCTCATGATAGTGTTGTCTTGCATGTGGAACATCATATTGAATGTAGCCTTCTTCTTCAATTTTTATTCCGTTTGATGCAAGCTTTTCTTTGACCAAAAGAATTATGATTGATTTGTTTGCAAATTCTGGTTTGATCATAACATAAGATTTTTGTTTCATTTTGACTCCTAAAAAATTATTATTACCATATAATAACAAAGTACATATGATATTGCAATATTTTATTTGACGAAAAACAAAAATAATGTTAATAATTTATCAAAAGGACATGAGTGTTGTGGAGAAGTGATGCAAAAAATTTGTTCGAAATGCAAAATGAACATTCAAGATGTTTTGGACTCGGGAATTGTTGGGTGCAAAGAGTGTTATGTTGAGTTTCGTGAAGAGCTTTTTCCAATCATAAAAGATATTCAAAAAAACACGCAAAATTTGGGTAAAAAACCACAAAAAGACAACTTTGACGAAAAAATTGAACAAGAAATTCAAGATATTTTGAGAGGTGACAATGGATAATTTGACAAAAGAAATTGTCGTGTCATCTCGTGTTCGACTTGCAAGAAATTTTGATAAATACAATTTTCCAATCAGGCTTTCAAATGACGCAGACGCAAAACAAATTCAACGCGAAGTCTTTAGTGTGGTTAATTTTGGCAATAATTTTATGTTCTATTCGCTCAAAAATATGGACAACAACCAAATTCTCAAATTTTTGGAAAGACATCTCATTAGTCGAGAATTGATTGAAAACAAAGATATTGCTGGCTTTTGCATAAACAAAAACGAAGACAAGATCATCATGATTAACGAAGAAGACCACATTCGCGAGCAATGTATCAAAAAGGGATTTGCGCTTGAATTGGCATATGACGAACTTCAAGATATTGACGACAACATTTTGGAGAAATGCGACATCGCTTATTCGCAGGAATTTGGCTTTTTGACAGCGTGTCCAAGCAATATTGGAACAGGAATGAGGGCATCTTGCATGATGTTTTTGCCAGCGCTCACAAAAACGGGTGCAATCGAAAACATTATACAAACTTTTTCAAAACTCGGCTTTGCTGTTCGTGGTTTTTTGGGCGAAGGGAGTGAAGCGGAAGGATATTTATATCAAATATCAAATCAACAAACATTGGGACTGAGCGAAGAAGACATCCTAAAAAGTGTTAAAAATGCAGTTCTAAAAGTTTGTGAAATGGAAAATGAAGCGAGAGAAGTTTTGTTTCAAACAAAGCAGGATCAAATCAAAGATGCGACATATCGCGCTTATGGAATTTTGGCAAACTCTTATCGTATGCCCGAAAAAGAATTTACCAAACTTATTAGCGATTTGAAACTTGGGTTTGCTTTGGGATTGATTGATTTTAGAAATCCAAATATTTTGGAAGAAATTGAAGTGTCTTCGCGACCAGCAAACCTTGACGCGAGGTTTGGCGAAGAACTGGACGATGACAAGAGGGATAAATTTCGTGCGGACTATTTGTGTCGGGCACTAAAAAATCAAAGAATCTAGGAGGAAAAATGTTTTACAATTTGAACCTTTCTGAAAATGCACTAAAAGCAATAAAAAAGGCGGGGCGAATTGCGCTCAAATATGGCTCAAATCAAGTGGGAACAGAGCATTTGCTTTATGGGCTTTGTGAAATCAAAGATTCTCCAAGCCGTGATATTCTTGCAAAATTTGGGATTAATTCAAAGTCTATTGAGGAAATCTTTGCCGAAGAAGACGAAGTCCAACCAATTGAAAGCAGTGTTGAACTCACACCGCGCTCAAAAGAAGTGCTTAAAATTGCGGGGAGCATTGCAACAGGACTTGGACACAACTACATTGGCACAGAGCATATTCTTTATGCTTTGCTTTCAATGACTGATTCGTATGCGGTGCAAATTATTGCTGGCATTTTTGGAGTTAATGTTTCAATGCTACGAAACAAAGTCGCCGCTTTCATTCAAGGCAGAAGTTCGGTTGACGAAAACGAAGAGAGTGCGGGTGAAAATCTTGAAGCGCAAAACATTCAAAAAAGCGCGCTTCCTGAAAAACTTTTGGAAATGGGAATTGACCTCACTCAAAAAGCAAAAGACGGGAAAATTGACCCTATAATTGGACGCGAACAAGAAATTGAACGCATGATTGAAATTCTTTGCCGAAAGACAAAAAACAATCCCGTGCTTATCGGGGAGGCGGGAGTTGGGAAAACTGCTGTTGTTGAAGGGCTTGCGCTTGCAATAACAAGCGGAAATGTCCCAGAACTTCTCAAAGACAAAATCATTTTTTCGCTTGATATTGGCTCGCTTATGTCTGGGACAAAATATCGCGGGACAATGGAAGAAAAACTCAAAGATGCAATAAATACCATCATTTCGAACAAAAATATTATTGTGTTTATTGACGAATTGCACACTCTTGCACAAGCTGGGGCAGAAAAGGGCGAAGTTAATCCGTCAGACATTCTCAAACCATATCTTGCTCGTGGCGAACTTCAAACAATCGGTGCGACAACAACTGAAGAATATCGCAAATATATTGAAAAAGACAAGGCACTTGAAAGAAGATTTCAACCTGTTCTTGTCAATCCTCCAACCGTTGAGCAGACCATTGAGATTTTGAAAGGTCTTCGAGATTCGTTTGAAGCATTCCACAAAGTGACAATCACTGATGAGGCGATTGAGCAAGCAGTGACACTTTCGGACAGATATATCACTGACCGCAACTTGCCAGACAAGGCGATTGACCTTGTTGATCAAGCGAGTTCGCGGGCAAAACTAAATTTTTCGACCAAGCCACTTGCTGTTCGCGAAAAGGAAGAAAAAATCAAGCAGCTTTCAGCGAACCGAGACGAGGCATCAATGCAAAGAAACTATGAAAAAGCAGCGTTGTTTCAACAACAAATCATAAAACTTGAAAATGAACTTGACGATTTTTCACGCCAACAAGCAAAGTCGAACAAAAACTCAAACTGCATAACAGGGAATGACATTGCACACGTCGTTTCGCTTTGGACGGGCATTCCAGTCACAAAAATAACCGAAACTGAAAAACAAAAACTTATGCACCTTGAAGAAACCTTGCACAAACGAGTTGTGGGACAAGAAGAAGCAGTTAGTTCTGTTGCAAATGCAATCAGGAGAAGTCGTGTGGGTCTTCAAGACGCACGCCGCCCAATTGGCTCATTCTTGTTTTTGGGACAAACAGGCGTTGGAAAAACCGAACTTTGCAAGGCGATTGCACAAGCAATGTTTGATGACGAAAAAAACATCATAAGACTCGACATGAGTGAATATATGGAACAACATTCGGTTGCAAAACTCTTTGGTGCTCCACCGGGATATGTTGGATATGACGAAGGGGGACAACTGACCGAGCAAGTGCGTCGCAGACCATATTCGGTTGTTTTGTTTGACGAAATTGAAAAAGCACATCCAGATATATTCAATGCATTGCTCCAAATTCTTGATGACGGAAGACTTACGGATAATCAAGGAAGGACAGTGAATTTCCGCAACACGATTTTGATTATGACAAGCAATGTTGGAGCGGCAGAGGTTAAGGCGCAAACAAAAGCTCTTGGTTTTTCTGATGAAGGCGAGCATTGCGAACTGACTTATGAGCAAACTCGAAAAATTTATTTGGATTGTCTAAAACGTAAATTCAAGCCGGAATTTTTGAATAGAATTGATGTGATTACTGTGTTCCACAATCTCACGCGTGATGACTTGTTAAAAATTGCAACAATCCTTATTTCCGACCTATCAAAACGCTTGGAAAAACAAGGACTCAAACTCAATCTAACCTACGAAGCATTGGAGTTTATTGTGGATAACGGCGGAAGCAGTGAATATGGTGCAAGACCGCTCAAACGATTTATTCAACAACACGTTGAAGACCTTATCGCCGAGAAGATTCTCATGGGCGAACTCAAAAGTGAAGGGGAGATCACAATTGATTGCAAAAATGGCGAACTTCAATTTGTTTCTAACTAAATTCGTTTTGAAAAAAAATATCATTTTGCTATAATAATATCAGGGGGATAATTATGAAAATTGAAATTGTTGAAAGAAATTATGATGTTGGAAAAAGGCTTGAAAGTTTGATTGAGAAAAAACTTAAAAAACTTGAAAGATATTTCCCAGATGACGCAAAAGCAACCGTTGTTTGCCGTCAAGAAAAGAAAAATTATATCATGGAAGTCAGCATAACAAACAAAAATGGTTTTTATCGCAGTGAAGTGACGGGCGAAAACATGTTTGAAAATCTTGATATGGCACTTCCAAAAGTTGAAAAACAAATCATTCGTGCAAATCAAAAAAGACAAAGCTTCAAAACACAAGTTGAAGCTCCAATCCTTGAATTTTTGCAAGAACTTCCAACTTTTGAAGACAAGCACATTGCAAAGAAGAAACAAATTCACCTTGATCCGCTTGACATTGAAGATGCAAAATATATGCTTGAAGCAACCGACCACGATTTCTATGCATTCTTGAATCGCGAAACAGGAAAAGTCAACATTGTTTATAACAGAAAAGACGGAGATGTTGGACTTATCGAACTTCAATACTAAAAAACAAAAAAGAGAGCGACAAGTGCTCTCTTTTTTGTTGCAGTAAATCCATTGTTTTGAAATCACTCAACAATGATTGTGAAGGTTTGAGAAAGGCTTGGGTCTTCAAGTGTGTATAATCTAAACTTCAAAGTGCCTTTCGACAAGATCTCAAGACCAATCATTGAAGTTTCAATTTCAACATTGATGTTGTTGCCTTCCAAAATTTCACATTTGACTGAATATTTTTTGGTTGTATTCATTTTGAAAGCCAATGATGTGAGCATTTCTTCCGTGAAACCACTGATTCGAATTGTTGAATCGGTTATCTTGATATTATTTGAGGTGGAAGGAGGTGTTAACGTAAAAATTCTCTTTGCGGGTTCAATCGGATCGTCGTCAGTTGGGTGGTCATCGGTTGATTTGTCGTCAGTTGGCTTGTTATCAGTTGAGGTATCATCGGTTGGATTGTCGTCAGTCGAATTATCTTCAGTCAAATTATCTTCAGTCGAATTATCTTCAATTGGGTTGTTGCCGCTTGGGTTGTTGTCGCTTGGGTTGTCGGCAGGATCAACATGATTGTCTTCAGGGTCATTTGAAATATCTGGATTGGTTGGTTCATCTGGGTCGCTTGGTTTTGAATCGTCATCTTTTGAAACATCGGGGACTTTTTCTGAGTTGTCGACAACAAGCTTGTCCAAAAGCAAAGTGTGCTTCATATTGTCAGCGTCCAAAACAAGCTCGAATTGCAAACTATGTTCAGCTTTTGATTCAAAATAAACATCGTAGCTGCGACAATTGCCCGAAGTTTTCTCGTTTGAAACTTTGACATAGTCAGATGCAATCAAACTCAAATCATAAAATTTGAGATTGACGCTCGTCAGTTTCAATGTGTATTTTTCTCCAAGCAGGGGATTTGTGACTGAATTTTCGTTTTCGTCAACAAGATTTATTTCTGCTTCAATTTCAAGTGGGAGAACGACAACTTTTGTTGTGTATGAATATTCCTTGTCACCAATTTCAACAAAACTTTTGATGCTTGTTTCACCAACTTGAAGCGGTTTGACATTTCCAAGAGAATCAATCTCAATAATATTGTTATCAAATGCGGAAAATTTCAAATTTGTATTATCCGCATTATGCACGCTGGCACAAACATTTGCAGTCTTATCACAAAGGACGAGTGTTAATTTTTCTTTTGCTAAAACAAAAGGGTCTTCAACTTCAACAAATTCTTCAATCTCTTTGCTTTTATTTTCACTTCCGGCACTAATGTTGTCTTTGTTTTGTTTGGTAAAACCAAAGTAAATTCCAATTCCGCCACCAAAAACGAAAACCAAGACAATAGCCAAAATTATAAACTTCTTCATATCTTCAATATCTAACATTTTTCGACACAATTTGCAATATCTTTTGACAAATTTGCCAAAACTTTGTTCAACATGACCCAAAAATTTGACGATTATTATCATATTTGATAAAAGTTTAAGAGATGAGAGTCTTATTTTATCCGCAATAATGTGAAAATTTATTATTTTTTTTTGGGGGGGTAATTATGAAAATGATTTTAAGTAAGAAGGGGATTGATGGCAGTTTTTGCAAGAAGCCTGTGCCAATTGAAGGTGTGGGCGAACCATTACTTTTTGTTCCAATCCCAGACAATGGAATCAATCAAGTTAAAGATGAAAAAACTTATAATGACTTAAGGATGAAAGAAAAAATTCAAGAAGTTGTCAAATATTTAAAAAATGGTGACATGAAGTCGTGTTGTCATGTGGATCCTCAACTTTGTTCTGGGTGCAATGATGATAATTTTCTTGGGAGTCTTGGGCAAATTGGGGCGGCTCAATCGCATTTGTCAAATAAAGTTAGTGTGGGAGATTTATTTTTGTTTTATGGATGGTATAAAGACGGGGATTTGCATTCAAATGGTAAAAATGTTCTTTTTGGCTATCTTCAAGTTGGTAAAATAATTCCAGTAAATGAAAGTCAAAAATTAACAAGTATTGAGTCAAACCCACATTGGAATAAAGATAAATATCAAAATGTTAAAGGTAATACAATTTATGTAGCAAAAGAAAAGCTGGAATTGGGAGAGGGTTTTGACAAAAACCTCAAGGGTTATGGCATGTTTAAATACAGTAATGAACTTGACTTGACAGACGCACATAAGAAAAACAGAACAAACTGGAAAATTGAAAAATTCAGGAATCTTAAAACTTCCTGCAAGGGTAGAGATGGCAAGGCGGAGTTTGATGAAAATGGAGCATATAATGCACCTTGTCGATGCCAAGAAATTGTTATTGATATTGGCGACTCCAGCGGTACCAACAGATATAGTGAGTTTGAGATAAAGAAATGGATATATGATCTCATAAACAATAATTGCATAAAATAAAAAATGCTTTTCGATTTGAAAAGCATTTTTGGTTTAATTGGTTATCAAGTTGTTATATTCATTGAGATACTCTTGGGCGGTGGTTAACCAATCTTTTGGAATTGTTTTTTCTGCTTCATCGCCAATTTGTTTGAGACGGGCTTTGTCTGAAATGGCTTCAATAATTTTGTCTGCGAATTCTTGGACGTCATTTTCAACAACAAATCCTGACACATTGTTTGTGATTCTTTCGCTGCTGCCAGTGTTTTTGATTGTGATTGCTGGAACGTGATGCAAGGCGGCTTCAACAATGGTGAGGGGGTCGTTGTCAAAAATTGACGGGAACAAAAATAGTTCTCCTGCACCATAGAGTGAACTCAACAAATCTTTGTCGGTGATTTGTCCGGTGAAGATAACGTTTTCTTCCAATCCCAATTTTTTGCATAGGTTTTTGAAATAATCATCATCAAATCCATGTCCAACAAACAACATTTTGAAATTGATGCCACGGTCTTTGATGATTTTTAGTGCGTTGATTGTGAATTCGAGATTTTTGAATTTGACGATGTGACCAACATAGAGAAAAATATTTTCTTCGTTTGCAAGATTGTATTTTTGAATCGCAAGTTTTTTAACTTCTTCCAAGTTGTTTATTCTGCTGAAAGTTGCACCATTTCTGATGACTTTGACCTCGCCACAATATCCGTAACTTTTTAATTCGTCAATCATGTCATTTGAAACAGTGTAGACTTGTTTGACTTTGTTGAGTTTTTTAACAAGATTTTTGATGAGTGCATTGACAATAACTTTTGACTTGATGCTTCTCTCAAATGCAGTTTTGAATTTTGTATGGACGGTCATGACAACTGGAATATTATGCTTTTTTGCATAACTCAAAGCATATTTCGCCATTGGTGAAACAGATTGGCAATGTATTATTTCCGGATTGAATTTTTTCAGCTCTTTTTTAAACTTGCAAGATGTGAAGGGGAACGCAAAATAGTCGTTGTTGGTGATTTTTATGCTGTTTGCTCTAAGAACTCGAAACCGAAAATCGTCTTTGTATTTTCTTGAATAATATGGAGCACAAACAACAACCTCATTGTTTTCTGCAAGTGCAGTGGCTAACCCCAACACGGCTTTTTCAGTTCCTCCAACTCCCGGCAAAAAGCTATCTGTAAATATTGCAATTCTCATTTTTTTCTCCTTGTTTGTTTTGGCGTTCCCAGAGGGAATCGAACCCCCAATTTTCCCTTAGGAGAATTTCCTGGAACAGTCATTTTATTCACTCAATTTAATAAAGAAAAGTGCGATAAATCAAGGAGTTTAGCGAGTTTAACAATCAAAATTGTATTAAACAATAAACACTTTGGTTAACCCAATTTCTGATACACTTTTTACAGATTTGGGTACACTTTTTTATAAAAATTGATACATTCTCAAAGTTGGGATCACTTTTTTCTAATCACAAATATATTATAACAAAAAATCCGTCTAATTACAAACAATTAAACGGAATATCTATTACAAGTGGTGAATTTAGACTCAACCTGTTCGCCACCATTATTTTTTATAGATAGATACTTTGGATAATTAGTGCCGTCGCTAAATATTAGAATCATTATATCAGCCCTAACACAACAAACCATAATCACATGCCAAACACCCTTGTCGTCAACAAACATGTCATTGCGGTGCATTTTGACAATATCATTCTCGCCAGATAAGTGGTCACGAAAATACATAAAATTATGATGTTTCAATACAACAGCCCTTTCAATGAAATATTGCTTTTCAATACCTAATCCCTCATCAAGCCGATTTCTAAGCAACCTGGCATTAGGAACATTATCAATAAACCTTGCTTTCATATTGACTCCTTACTTTTGAAATATTTTCTTACATAATTCATAAGTCACAATAATCGCTTTATCAATATGCATATTGCTAAGACAACCTTTTTCAATGTCTAAGTCAAAATATTCTTTCCATTTATCTTTTGAAAAGCATTTAACAAACTTATCTTCCAGGTCGCATATTTTATTTAATTGTAACTGCTCCTCAGCAGTTGTTTTTTGTTCTTCTAAAATGCTATGAACCATATCTAAAATTTCAAACATAAACATTACCTCAACTTAAACACTTCTTTGCAGATTTTATGAGTTGCGACAATATGATTATTAATTTTAATATCTTCTAACTTATCTCTAGCTATTAAGAAATCAACAAACTTTGCAACCTGGTCTTCTGTAAGTATTTTTACAAAACTATTTGTAAGACCTGTTACAAGAGTTTCTTGCTCTATTTCTTCTTTGGTAAATTCGCAATTATCTCTTACGATTTGAATCAACTTTTTCATAAGCCCTCCTTAGGTTGTCTTGTGTTTTACCTCTAAAAAAGATAAATTGCAAGTCATTTCAAAATAAATTAAAAAATTATTAAAATTCACTGGCTATTAATGAAAAAAATGTATAATGTAATGTTAGAAATACATAAATGGGGAGAAATATGAAATATTTTATATCATCAGATATTCATGGATTTTATGACGAATGGATGAAAACATTAAAAGATAAAGGTTTTGATATCAATAATCCAAACCATAAAATCATTATTTGTGGAGATGCCCTAGACAGAGGTAGACAGCCTAAACAAATTATAGATTTTATATTATCAAATAAAGACAAGGTAATTCTTATCAGAGGTAATCACGAAGATTTAATGGAAGAAATGATTCTAAGAAAAAACAGCACTGCAATGGATTTATCAAATGGAACCGCATATACAATTGTAGATCTATATCCAGAATGGCAAATAACTGAATTTGACCTATCTAAAATCGCTAAAGAAACACGATTACAAGAAGTTTTAGATTTATGTGTAGACTATTATGAAACTGACCATTATGTATTCATTCATGGTTGGATACCAATTATAGAAAATTGCTATTTATATGATGAGAATTGGAGAACAGCAAGAAAAGAAAGATGGCAAAAGGCTCGTTGGACTAATCCTGTAGAAATGTATAAATACAAGATTTACGAGCCTAACAAAATTATAGTCTGTGGGCATTGGCATTGCAGTGCATTATGGCACGAACAATATCCAGAACAATATGAAGAGTTTGGCGAAAAGGCAAACTTTGAACCATTTATAACTGATAAAATGATTGCTTTGGATGCTTGTATTGCTTATTCAGGAAAGGTAAATGTTGTAATAATCGAGGATTAAGACTTTAACATGTTTAAACAATGAGATATATTTGCTATATTTATATAATTTTAATTGGACTTCTAATTTAAAATGCGGTAATGTATCTGTTAACATAAAAAGTATTAAACAATTTTAAATATTTTTTATTTATTAATACAAAATCAATAAGAATGTGTTATAATATCAAAAGGAGGATTTATGGCAAATAAAGTTTACTTTGAAGAACAAAATGCAAAGATTATATGTGATGATACAATATCTACAAAGCAAGTTGATCCAGAAAGTATAGATTTAATTGTTACATCTCCGCCTTATAATTTAGATATAGATTATAAATCTTACGATGACAAATTAGATTATAACGAGTATTTAAAATTTACAAAAAGATGGTTAAAAAAGTGTTTATTATTACTAAAGAATGATGGTAGAATGTGTTTAAATATTCCACTTGACACAAATAAAGGTGGACATAGGAGCATTGGAGCTGATATTACAGAAATAGCAAAACAAGTGGGTTGGAAATATCATTCTACAGTTATCTGGAATGAAGGCAATATTTCTAAATCTTCAGCTTGGGGATCATGGTTAAGCGCCTCATCTCCTTATGTTATTGCTCCAGTAGAGTTAATAATAATATTATATAAAGATAGTTGGAAAAAAACATCAGGTAGTAGAAAAAACGATATTACTAAAACAGAGTTTATTAGCTGGACAAATGGTATTTGGACATTTAAAGGCGAAAGTAAAAAGAAAATAGGACATCCTGCACCTTTCCCTGTTGAATTGCCAAAGAGATGCATTAAACTATTTAGTTATGTTGGAGATACCGTTTTAGATCCTTTCATGGGAAGCGGATCAACAATAATTGCAGCAAAACAATTAAATAGAAATGGTATTGGAATAGATAAAGAAAGAGAATATTGTGAACTAGCTATGCACAGAATTTTAAAGGAGACAAACTAAAGTGATAACTTATATTGATTTATTTTCAGGTCCAGGAGGCTTGTGTACAGGTTTTAAAAGTGAAGGATTAGTTCCTAGAATTGCTGTAGATTTTAGTGAACACACAGTTAAAACCTATGCTGCTTCACATAACGCAGAAATTTACGAGTTGGATTTACTATTAAACAACCTTGGACAATTAGAAAAAATATTAAACAAGACAGATAAAACCTGCGTTATTCATGGTGACATTAACAATGTTTCAAATGAACTTATACAAGAAGTATTACTAAAAAAATTTAATGAAACAAGTGTTGATATTGTCACAGGAGGAGCTCCATGTGAAAGTTTTTCAATGGCTGGTAAAAGATTAGAAGATGACAAAAGAAATGATTTATTCTCTAATATTTTAAGAATAGGACATTGTGTCGATGCTAAATTCGTAATGTTTGAGAATGTTCCTGGCTTACTTACAAAAAAAAGAAATGGAAAAGTTGGCGGTCAAATAGAATATGTGATAGAAGAATTTGAAAGAGAAAACCCGACAACACACAATCATTATATACTTGCCAGCAAAGATAAAGATGTTTACAAATGTATGGCTTCTGATTATGGTACTCCACAAAAAAGAGAACGATTATTTATAGTTGGCTGTAATAGTAAATACGGATATAATCCATTTATTTATCCAGAGAAGACACATGGTAAAGGTCGACAATATGATGCTATAACAGTAGAAGATGCTTTTAGATATTTACCTAAGATCAAGAGTAACGATGGAAATGAAGTTATTGAGTATTGTTTACCAGAGTATGAATTAGATTATCAAAACAATAAAATAACCGAAGGTGCATACTTGTATTATAAATTTATTTACGGAGATGATTATTGCGAAGATATTAACTATAAAAAGAATATAGTAACTTATCATAAATCTTTAAATCATAGTAAAAAAATGATTCAAAGGTTTGAAAATATTAAACAAGGCGAAGGCATGCAGTCTGCTGTTGATAGACTAATTAAGGAAGGCAAAGAAGATATTGTAAAAGCTTGTTTCCCTAATAAAATATATAGTTCGAGAAATAGAAGATTAAAAAATAATGAACCAAGCTATACTGTAACATCTCACTGTTTAGATGAGATGGTACATCCAACTGAGGATAGACAACCAACACCAAGAGAAGTTGCTCGTCTGCAAGGTTTTCCAGATTGGTACAAGTTTGAAGGTCCTTATGTAAAATTCCATAGTGATCCACAACAAGATAAATATGAGCAAATTGGAGATGCAATTCCAGTTATTATGGCTAAAGCCTTAGCTAAAAGTTTTAAAACAGCAATAAAAAAATTAGATGATAAAAAATAAGGGCAAACAACAACCCTTATTTTTTATGCTTTAAATTGAATTTTCTTTCCTTTTGAACCTGTAGCATATGTCCAGCTTAGTCCTGTTCCAAAACCACCTTTCTTTAAGTTCCCGTTTTTATCATACATAATTTCGTCAATATAATCTTCTATATTATAAACTTTATACGATTTCAACGAATTATCACTTTTATTAATATCAAATTTGATAATCATAGTTGGTATTCTAATGTCATCACTAACAATAGGAGAACCCGTGATTACCCATCTTACAAAATTTCTCGCAATTGGTCTTAATTTTTCCTCCAATGTTTCTTTTTCTTCAGAAGTAAAGTTTTTTGCTGAAGCATCTTCTTGATGTTTATTTAATAATCTTATTAATTCTGGGTCTGTTATACCAACTTCTTTTACAATGGTATTAACATCAAATTCAGCAAAAGCAACTTTTCGTGCCGTAGATTGTTTTACACTTATTGGATATTTTATAGAATCATTAACTGTCATGATAACATCTGTTTTGGATAAACCGTGTGACATCCTTACTGGCACAGGATCTGCAGCAGTTATATTCTTAACGAAATCTTTATTTATGTTATATCCATTCATTACCTGTGCGAATAATTCATACTCCCAATCTTCACAAATAGTATCATTATTATACGATGATAAATAAGACTTATTTTCTAACACATTAACAACAAATTTTTCATAAACATCACCTAATTTGTCCTGTAATACACCAAAGGATAAATTTTTAATATTATAGCTATTGTATAAACCTTCTAAAACAAATGATTCCATAATATACCTCTCTGCAAAGAAGTATATCAAAAAAGCATAAAAAAGTCTATTAAATGAATTTTTATAATAAAAAAATACAAAAAATATGTTATAATAAAGATATGAAAGCATTAATTATTAAAAAACCGTGGATTGATTATATATTAAATGGAAATAAAGTTTGGGAAATTCGTGGAAGCAAAACCAACATTAGAGGACAAATAGAACTTATACAAAGTGGTAGCGGTTTAGTTGTAGGTTCTTGCGAGATTATAGATTGCAAAGAATTAACATTAGAAGATTACAAAAACAATGTTGATAAACACAACATTCAAGATGTTGATATGCTTCCGTATAAAAGAACATTTGCTTGGGTTTTGTCAAATGCAAATAGATATAAAATACCAAGAAAGTACAAACATCCTAACGGTGCTATAATTTGGGTAAAACTATAAGAAAGAACAGCCATCTGTTCTTTTTTTATATGTTTTTCTAAAAACATATTCAATTTGATGGGATTTATGTTATAATATAAAATAATCCGGAGGAAATATGGCTTTTATTGAAACATATAAACAAATAATGAAGGATGGTTACGAAAAAATAATATATTCTTACGATAAGACTATTGGGAAATATGAATATAAACCTTTTTCGCACGCCAACACTGATACATGGAAAGAAGATTTTGTTGAAATTCTTATAAACAACCTTCTTAATTATTGTTATGAGCCAAAAGAATTGGAGATTTTATACAATCCGAACTTCCCAGAACTAAAAAAATATATAAATAATTCAATTAAAGCAAGATTAAATAAAAAAACTAAACAAGCACAACAAGACGGTTTGTGCGGAGAATTGTTAATTGATTTAATTTTGAGAATGGAAAATATAAATAATGCAACACTAATTTGTAGACCAAAATATCAACAACTAGGCGCAAAAGCAGAATTAAAAAATTATGATGTATTAATGTTTAGAGAGGAATCTGATAAAAATATTACATTGGTTTTAGGACAGGTTAAAACAGGTAAATTTGATTATTGTACAGAAAATATGAAGGATGATTTGGATACAAAATACAATGAGTCATATTTTGGCAATGCAATTTGCTATATTGCAGATCATAGAATTGCTGACATGCCAAATATCACTTTGTCAAATATACTTTCTGAATTTAATAATATTGCTTTGGGGGCAGAAAGCACATCAGTTCGCAACAATAAAATTTGCGAATATATAAAAAATAATAATATAAAAATCGAAATTCCTTGTTTATTACTATATGGAAAAGACTCTGTGTACAGTGATATTGAAAAAATTAAAGAAAACATAGATGCTGAAGTTGTTTTACTCCATGTTTATTTTACACCTATTTATGCTACGTCATTACCATATGGAGATCGGAAGAGCGTCGTGTAGGGAAAGAGTGTAGATCTCGGTGGTCGCCGTATCATTAA
>ENA-USUJ01000786-USUJ01000786.1-human-gut-metagenome-genome-assembly--contig:-NODE-786-length-28127-cov-7.193298_pt1 | contig 28127 bp, 30 predicted proteins | sample MGYA00250061_ERZ773398 | MGnify/ENA primary metagenome ERZ773398 (study PRJEB29103, sample SAMN06111992) | human gut metagenome | biome: human gut; feature: ankylosing spondylitis patient; material... | reverse complement strand
GCCCTTTGATTTCCACTCTGAATATGGAAGTGGAAACTGGTAGATCGTACCATCGATGTTCGCAGTATAATCTCTCCGAACAGCTCGACAGTGTCTATGCCCCGATCGGAATCGAGATCGGAAGCGAGACGCCGGCGGAGATTGCAATCAGCATTGCCGCACAGCTCATTCAGATCCGGTCAGCAAAAACCGGAAAACGAAAAGGTGCACATCCGGCGCTTCATACGTAAATATACAAAATGAGGAGTCAATTATCATGAAAAAGAAAACCGTATCCATTCTTCTGATGGCAGCTATGGCACTTTCTCTTGCCGCATGCGGATTTTCCAATTCCACAGATTCTTCCAGTAAGAGCAGCTCCAAGGCAGAGAGCACATCTGCATCCAGCGCTTCTTCGGAAGCAGAGAGCGCATCCAGCGCCAAGAGCACAGCAGACGGCGAAGTATTTGACGATACCACTGTCACCGTATTTGCCGCAAAGAGCCTGAACTCCGTAATGGAGACGCTGATCAGCGAGTACAATAAGACCCAGCCGAATGTCAAACTGGTTGGAAGCTATGACAGTTCAGGAACCCTGATGACACAAATCGAAGAGGGTGCATCCTGCGACGTATTCTTCTCCGCAGCAGCAAAACAGATGGATCAGCTTGAGGAAGAGAATCTTCTGGTTGAGGGAACCCGCCACAATATCGTAAACAATCAGGTCTGCGTTGTAACCTATGAGGGAAGCAATACAGAAGTTACGGGCCTGGAGGATCTGAACAAGGCATCCAGCATCGCACTGGCAGACGGTTCCGTTCCGGTTGGAAAATACACAAGAGAAGCACTGGTCAATGCAGGCATTCTGGAGAAAGCAGACGACGTATCGGCCATCACAACCCAGCAGGTTTCCGAAGCGCTCAGCGGCGTGGAAATCAATGAGTGTGCAAACGTAGGAGCCGTTACTTCCGCAGTTGCAGAGGGATCCAACGAGGTTGGTACGGTTTATTATTCCGATACCTACGGTCTGGAGGACCGTCTGAAGGTTCTGCAGGTCGTTCCGTACGATCTGACCGGAAATGTCATCTACCCGGCAGCACAGGTTGTCAACAAAGAGGCAGATGAGACCGAGCAGGCAGCAGCGAAAGACTTTGTAGAGTTTCTGACTTCCGATGAGGCAGCCGCCATCTTCCGGAATTATTACTTTGATACAGAGGTAGAATAAAAAGAAGATCCCACAAAAAACAGCAGGGATTTGGAATCACCGTCCGAAAAAGAAAGATTTCGTTTCTACGGACGGTGGTTTTGCATCAGAGAAAATCCGGGCAGGATGCGTGATGCAGGTATGCAGGGCTGCCGTGGATAGAAAGGAAATGTTATGCAGGAAATACTGGATTTTTTACAGTCACTGGACTGGAGCCCGCTTGTCATTTCGATCAAGACCGGTATTGTGTGAGACTGCGGTTTTCTGGTTGGGGATGAGAGAATCGAACTCCCACAAGTAGAGTCAGAGTCTACCGCACTACCACTATGCAAATCCCCAGTATCCTGTTGTGTTTTGCGGCGGTAAGCCGGTCAACGTGTGCTATTATATCTGTCTTTACGCGTTTTGTCAAGCAGATTTTTGAAAAAAGTTGTACTTTTTTCTTGCAGACCGTGATTCAGACGTGCTGACGTACTTTCGAACGATTCAGAGAAGCCGACGCCTGACCGGGCAGAAGCAATTTCTTCTGTACTCTCTTGTGGCATTTTCTGCACGTTCCGCACCATACAATAAGGTGTACCTGATTTTCTACTTGTTAACAAAGGAGGACGCCTTATGCTGCAAACCCCATCCAAGACCACCCAGACTCTGCTTTCGCCCCGCATCCCCCGCGACAACGAGCACGAGCGCTACCACCCCGAGCTGGAAGAAGAGCTGAAAGAGTGCCTGTTCTGCCTGAAGCGGAACGCGATGATGTTCGACCTCGAGGTGGACTCCGACCTCATCGAGCAGCGCATCTACGAGCGGCAGGCGCTTTTGTGCCGCTACCGCTACCTGCTGGCCCGCGCCCGGGAGCTGGGGCTGCATACCATCCTGAAAAAGTATCAGCCGCTGGGATAAAAACCTACCCGCAAAATCTTGACAGAATCCGCACATCGTGTTATCATACATAAAGATAACACTGTATACAGAGAGCTGTATGCGAAACTTTGGAGCTTAGAGAGGTTTTCAACTATGGAACGTATTAAGACTATCGCTACTCGTGACCTGACCAAGAGCGTCGTGACCGGCGGCTGCGGCGAGTGCCAGACTTCTTGCCAGTCTGCCTGCAAGACCTCCTGCGGCGTCGCAAACCAGAAGTGCGAGAACAGCAATAAGTAATCATTGCAGACCCTATGCCGCCTTTGCAGGGCGGCATTTTTTTATGGCAATTATAGATTGGAGAATGAAATGGTACATCAGTATCAACTGAACGGATATAACATCGTGCTGGACAGCTGCAGCGGCTCGGTCCATGTCGTGGACGACGTGGCTTACGACGTCATTGCGATGTACAAAGAACACTCTGCCGACGAGATCGTGGCCGCCATGCTGGCAAAGTATGCCGACCGCCCCGACGTCACCGAGGCCGACCTGCGCCAGTGCCTCGAGGACGTGGCCTCTCTGGAAGCCGCCGGCAAGCTGTGGGCTCCCGACGTCTACAAAGACATGGCTTTCGACTTCAAGAACCGCCAGACGGTGGTCAAGGCGCTCTGCCTCCACGTCGCCCACACCTGCAACCTCAACTGCTCCTACTGCTTCGCCTCGCAGGGCCGCTATCAGGGCGACCGCGCCCTGATGAGCTTCGAGGTGGGCAAGCGGGCTATGGACTTCCTCATCGAGAACTCCGGCACCCGCCGCAACCTCGAGGTCGATTTCTTCGGCGGCGAGCCTCTGATGGCTTGGGATACCGTAGTCGAAACCGTAAAGTACGCAAGAAGCATAGAAAAACAGCACGGCAAGAACTTCCGCTTCACCATTACAACAAACGGTATGCTCCTTGACGATGAAAAGATAGATTATATAAACAAGGAAATGTCAAACTGCGTATTATCGCTTGACGGCAGAAAAGAAGTTAACGATAATATCCGTCCTACTCCGAACGGCAAGGGAAGCTATGACATAATCGTTCCGAAATATCAGAAGCTGGTAGCCGGCAGAGGCACAAAGGACTATTATGTAAGAGGTACGTTCACAAAGTACAACCTCGATTTTGCAAACGATGTTCTGCATATAAGCGATCTCGGCTTTGAACAGCTCTCCGTAGAGCCTGTTGTGACCGATCCCGAAATGCCCTACGCTATCACTGAGAGCGACCTCCCCACTATATTTGCCGAGTATGACAGACTTGAAAAGCTGATGGAGGAGCAGAAGCTCGCTAATAAGCGCAAGTTCAACTTCTTCCACTTTATGATAGACTTGAATCAGGGTCCCTGCGCCGTAAAGCGTCTGCGTGGATGCGGATGCGGCAACGAATATGTTGCCGTTACTCCCGACGGCGATATTTACCCCTGCCACCAGTTCGTAGGTATAGAAGAATGGAAGATGGGCGACATTTTTTCAGACAAGATTGATCAGAAGATAAAGGATTACTTTGCCGGTATACATATCTACAGCAAGGAAAACTGCGGTAACTGCTGGGCAAGATTCTACTGCTCAGGCGGCTGTAACGCAAACAGCTTTATCTATGAGGGCGATGTAAAGAAGCCTCATAAGCTGTCCTGCGAGCTTCAGAAAAAGCGTATCGAATGCGCCATAGCACTTGCGGCGGCAGGTAAAGACGCCGAATAACCGAATATAAGACAAGGACGTGACCGATAAAGTCACGTCCTTTATTTTATATATCTATCTTTAACAGCTTCGCCGCATTTTTATAAAATATCTTATCCTTTGCGCTGTCGCTTATCGGCATTTTGTCGATCATTCTTATCTCATCGTGCGGATCGCTCCACGGAAGGTCGCTTCCGAACAATATCCTGTCCTCGCCGTATGCCCTGTACATTTCCATAAACATCTCGTCCGACATATACTCTGCACAGTACGCTGTGTCAAAATAGATATTCCTTGCGTCCCTGATATAATACAGCACACGCTCCCAGTTCGCCATTCCGCCCATATGCGCCCCGATAAATGTGCAATCGTGATACTTCTTCGCCATTTCGGCAAGGTCTGCCGGCATTGCGTGGAATGTCATAGATGATATAGGATCATATCCCATGTGAAGAATAACAGGCAGTCCGAGTTCACCGCATTTTTTGTATATCCTCTGCATACACGGCTCAAACATAAAATGCCCCTGATAATCCGGATGTAATTTAACGCCGTGAAGCCCCAAGGACGATATGCGTTCAAGCTCACTGCAAAGCTCTTCACTGTCTGGATGCACCGTGCCGAACGATATTATGTTGCCGTGATTTTGCTCATTTGCCCAGTTGTTTATAGTCGTCTGCTCGATCCTGCCAGCCTGCCGCTGGGCCGCACCGAGGTGGATGGCGAGGAAGTTTTTATCAACACGATGGATGCCACGCTCCATTCGGACGATGGCTACCACCCGGAATATCACAAAAAGTATGCCGACCTGCAGCTCGACATCACCGGCAGCGAGGGCTGGGGCTTTACCACAAATCCCGGCAGGGAGATCGGCGATTTTACCGGCGACTGCGGTTTTCAGGACAGCGCCAGTGTCGTGACCGGCACACTGGGCGAGGGACGCTTTGTGCTGTTCTTCCCTACGGAGCTGCACAAACCCGGCCTTGTACAGCACGGCTGTGTGGGCGTGCGCAAGGCTGTTGTAAAGATTCGGATGGAGGATTGAACGATGGATAAGGAAAAACTGTTTGCTCAGATCAAAGGCGGTCTGATCGTTTCCTGTCAGGCACTGGAGACAGAGCCGCTGTACACGAAAGAGGGCGGCGTGATGCCGCTGATGGCAAAAGCCGCCGCCATGAGCGGCGCAGTGGGCATCCGTGCCAACACCGTGCGCGACATTACCCAGATCAAGCAGGTGGTGGACCTGCCGGTCATCGGCATCATCAAAAAGGACTACCCCGGCACGCCCATGTACATCACCGTTACCATGAAGGAAGTGGACGAGCTGGTAGCCTGCGGCGTGGACATCCTTGCCGTGCAGGGCACCGGCGCTCTGCGCCCGGACGGCTCCACCTCTGCCCAGTTCATCCGCGCCATCAAGGCAAAGTACCCTGACCAGCTGGTGATGGCCGACTGCGACAACTTTGAGAACGCCATGGCCTGCGCCGAAGCCGGTGCCGACTTTGTGGGCACCACCATGCGCGGCTACACCCCGGAGACCAAGGGCATTGACGATATCGACTTTGATTTTGTCCATAAGCTGGCCGCAGAGTGCCCGGCAAAAGTCATTGCCGAGGGCCACATCCACTACCCGGAGCAGGCGGTCAAGGCGCTGGAAGCCGGTGCATTCGCACTGGTGGTGGGCGGTGCCATCACCCGCCCGGCAGAGATCACGGCCCGCTTTACCGGTGCCATCAACGCCGCAAAAAAGTAAAATGGAGTGTGCCGGATGAAACAGTATTTTGGCATTGATATCGGCGGCACTGCCGTCAAGCTGGGCATCGTGGACGAGACCGGCAGGGTGCTGCTCAAGGGCGAAGAGAGTGTCAGTTTTGACGGCTACCAGACGCCTGTTCTCACCACCGTGCGCAGGGCCGCAAAGGAGTTTTTGACTACAAATTCCATCCCGGTGGAAAGTCTTGCGGGCATCGGCGTTTCGGCCACCGGTCAGATCGACAGCCGCAAGGGCATCGTGGCCGGTACCTGCGGCAACTTTCCCAATTACATCGGCAGCCCTATCAGGTCTGCGCTGGAAGAGGACTTCGGCCTGCCCGTCACAGTGGCCAACGACGCCAACTGCATGACACTGGGTGAAGTGTGGGTCGGCGCTGCACAGGGCTGTACGGACGTGATCGGTGTGACCCTTGGCACCGGCGTGGGCGGCGGCATCCTGACCGGAGGCCATTTGTTAGAGGGTGCACGGGGCCTTGGCGGTGAGCTGGGTCACTACCGCACCCACGCGCTGGACGGTGTGGACTGTACCTGCGGCGCAAAGGGCTGCTGGGAACGCTACGCTGCCACCACCGCGCTGGTGCGCGCCGCACAGGAAAAGGACCCCGATTGGAAGGATGGCCGCGCCATCTTTGCCGCAGCCGAAGCAGGCAGCGAGACAGTTCTTGCCCTGCTGGACCACTGGACGGACGAGATCGCACAGGGCCTTGCAGGCATGGTGCACATCTTCAACCCACAGCTCATTTTGATCGGCGGCGGCGTGAGCGCACAGCAGAAACTGCTGATCGATCCCATTGCCGCAAAGGTGAAAGCATCGGTCATGCCCGCCTTTGCAGAGGGGCTGGAAGTACGTGCCGCTCAGCTGCACAACGATGCCGGTATGGTGGGCGCAGTGTACTACTTCCGGCAGACCATGGAAAAGGAGTAATCATATATGAAAACACATATCCTCTGTCTGGGCGATTCCAACACCCACGGCTACTGTGCCGACCCGAACGACTGCGCCGACCACGGCATCCGCTTCAATGAAGAGGAGCGCTGGACCTGCCGCCTGCAGAAGGCGCTGGGCGACGAATACCTTGTGACCGAAGAGGGACTTTCCGGCCGCACCACCGTATTTGTGGACCCCATCCACGAATCTATGGATGCCCTCAGCGTCATCTATGCCCTGCTCAAGAGCCACGAGGTCATCGACCTGCTCATCATCATGCTGGGCACGAACGATGTGAAGGAGCGCTTTGGTGCCAATGCCGCCTGCATTGCTGCAGGCATGGAGCGGCTCATCCTCAAAGCCAAGAGCGTAGACTGCTGGGGCACCAAACAGCCCAACATTCTGGTGGTGGCACCTCCTCCCATCGGTGCAGGCTTCCACGATGCTGTGATGGGCGATGGCTGTGTGGAGAAGTCTGCCGGTGTGGCAGAGCAGTTCCGCATCATCTGCGAACGGCAGAGTGTGCACTTCCTGAACGCAAAGGACTGCGAGTTCAACAAGGTGGATTTCATGCACCTGACCCGCAAGGGCCACGCACAGCTGGCGGAGCTGCTGGCAAAAGAAGTGCCGGGCCTGATCTGAGCACGATTTTAAATGCTCTCCGCTTCGCTCTGAGCATCTTTAGTGGAATTATTATTTTTATTGGGTTCTCAAAAAGCCTGCGGGCTTTTTGAGAACTTTTTTCACGAAATAGGGTCATAACCACAAACGGCATCAAACTCACAAGCAGCCTATATTTTATTTTTAATTTCCGTTTTGTTCATCTTGTAAAACATAGCAGAATCGGCTATACTTTCCGCAGAAAGATCCATTGAAAGGAACTGTGCCATGCCTGAACTTTTAAAAGCGCCTGTCACCCCTGCTCAGCAGGCAAGAGATGCCCTTCTCGGTGCCCTCGTGGGGCTTGCCCGGGCCACCACCAGCGAGCCCAAAACGGACGACACCGACGAGGTGCTGAACGCCGGTCTGCGCCTTGCCGCGCAGCCGGATGCACCGGAGGAAAGGCTGCAGCGGATGCTTGCCATCGTCCAGACTGAAAAGCACCGCGTTGCCCCGGGCTGCGCCACCTGTGCCATGCCCTGCGGCAACACGAACGATTACGATTTTGTCCGCCTGTGGGCTGCGCCCGAGAGTATCCGCACCCTCAAGCTGCAAATGCTTTCCACCGCGTTTGCGCTGGCCCAAAAGCGCCCGCAGGGTCAGGCGCAGGCCGCCGTTTATCAGCTGCTGTTCACCCTTGCCGAGGACTGGGACGAGGAGCTTCTTACCCCTGTTGTGCAACACGCCGAGGAGCTTTGCCGGGTGTAAATCCGGGCCGGAAAGCCGCCGCTTTTACCCTCCGGGTTTGTAGTGGGAGCGTTCCCGGCACAAACCAGAAAGGTCCGCCTTTTTTGCGTATTTTTGTGGCAGTTCCGTAATACTGTTGCATCAAAATGCATTCCAGTGAGTTTCACACCTGATTTCCTGCCTTTTTCCGAAAGTTTTTTGCAAAAAAGACTTTACAAACCATTTCTAAAAACTTATTATATAAGTAATATATTTCATGGAGCCAATGCTGTGCAGCCCCCTGTGCAGCATCCAAATACGATCAAGGAGGGGTTCATCTATGCCCGAAAAGAAAAAGACCGCAGCGGCTGCTCCTGCTGTGGAAGCTCCTGCCGCTGAGACCAAGGAGTCTAAGACCCGTAAATCTGCCAAGGCCCCTGCACGCCGCGGCCGTCCCCCGCTTGCACCGGAGCTCTATGTGGAGTTCAGCGGCAAGCAGTATAACGTGACCGATATCATCGACCGTGCCAAGGCCGATTACCGCGCTACCCACAAGGTTGGCGTGCAGTCCTGTAAGGTATACGTCAAGCCCGAGGAAGACGCTGCCTATTACGTGATCAACAAAGTCTCCGGCAAGCTGGAGCTGTAACTTTTCCTGTATTCTTTTCTCCTGCTGCAAAGCACTCCGCACCTGTTTTGCGGCAGGTTGTCCGTTCCCACACAAGGCTCCATTTTAAACCGTAAAAAAGCTGCCCTGCATCCAAAAATGCAGGGCAGCTTTTCATTTTACATCAAACCATCTTTTCCAGATCGGATGATGCTGGATCACGGGGTCCGGGTCCGGGATCTCGAACACATAGCGCTCGGTAGCGTTGATCACGGTGGTCTTGCCGCGGGTGCACACGCGCGGCAGCTTTGCATCATAGTTCAGGTGCACATGGCCGTGCACGAACCACTGCGGCTCGTATTCATCCATCAGATCATTGAAGCACGCAAAACCCTTGTGAGCATGATCCGTGCTGTCGTTCAGGCCAGCCGCCGGGGAGTGGGTGAGCAGCAGGTCGATGCCGCCCACATGATGGGCCTTGCGCCAGAGTTTGCGCACACGGCGGCGCATTTCCCTTTCCGTATACTGGAAGCTGTCCTCCCGGTTATTGTAGCGGATGCTGCCGCCCAGTCCCATAATGCGCAGGCCCTTCCACACATACACGCTGTCGTCCACACAAATGCATCCGCCAGGTTCATTTTCCCTGTAACTGCCGTCGTGGTTGCCGTGGACATACAAGATGGGCGCAGCCGTAAAGTTCGTAAGATATTCCAGATACTTCTGCGGCAGATCCCCGCAGGAAAGGATCAGGTCGATGCCTTCCAGATGTTCGCGGGTACCGTAGTCCCACAGTGCTTTAGAGGGCACATCCGAAATTGCAAGAATTTTCACATCGGTTTGCTCCGTTCTCTCTCGGCCTGAGGGCCGCTTATTTCACAAACCCTTTCAGGGTATTGAGGCCGTTGATTGCCATCAGCGTATGCGTTTTTACATCCAATTCATCGTAGTGCGGCAGCGCACCTTCCACGCATTCGTCCAGCCAGTCCATCTCCATCAATTCCTTGGGACTGTAGACCACGGCCTCCGGCGAGTGCAGCACATGCCCCTGCGCGTACAGGTCTTCCGGGAAGATGCGCAGGTCGTTCTCGCTCAGCATCTTTTCCATCAGGTCCAGCAGCTGTAAAGTGCCTGCGGGCAGGTCTTTGCTGTAATCGATCTCCTCTGCGCCGCTGCGCATGCCCCACCAGTAATTCACCGCCCGGGCACCGGCAGCATCGCTGTCCCATGCACCGTCAAAAATGGAGCGGATGATCTCGGTATAAAAGGTATCCCACCGCCACACCGGCAGGCCCAGCGGCTGCAGGGTGCCGTCCGGCTGGCGGCGGCACAGACCGTAGTCCCGGTGGGTGCCTTCCGGCTCGCGGTTATCACGGGCATAGAAGATCTCCACATCCGGCCGGTCAGAGAAATCCAGCGGGTGTGCCGGGTCCGGCAGGCAGGCCCAGCGCAGCACCACCTTTGCGTCCGGGCGCACGGTCTTCAGGCCCTGCGCATAGGCGTTTACTGCCGCCGGGATGCCGTACACCGGGTTTGCCGCCACATAGCCCACGCGGTCGGTCTTGGTCAGTACACCGGCCAGAATGCCCAGCAGATAGGTCACTTCATACGTGCGGGGATAGTAGGTGCGCACCAGCGGGTGCGGTGCGTTGAGCGAGCAGTTCAGGATGCGGGTCTTGGGGTGCTGGGCCGCCACCTTCAGGCAGGCGGTATGCATCCGGGCACTTGAGGTGAACACCACGTCGGCATTGTCGTGAGCCACATCCTCCAGCACCTGCTCCGCGTCCACCTCAGGCTCGATGTTCTCTTTGCGGGTGATGAATACCCGGTCCGGGAACGCCTGCTGCAGTGCTTCGATGCCCTTGTCGTGGGCGCGTACCCATGCGCTGTTTTCGGCGTTGTGCTCGTGCAGGAACACCACCTTCAGCTCACTGGGCTTTGTAAAGATGTTCAGCTTTGCCAGCAGCGGTTCGCCGGGGCCCTGCTTCGGCTCCAGCGAAAGGGCCACGGCCTGCGGCTCGGTGAGCACCTTCACCTCATCCCACAGCTTTTCCAGATTCTGCTTCATCTGGCTGGGCGTGCTCTCGCAGGCATCCGCGTAACGGTAGACCGACAGATACACCAGCATGGCATCGCCGGCAGTCAGATTCAGTCCGCCGCCGCCCAGAGCCAGAAACTGCTGGCGGAACATGGTATAGAAGGCGGAAAAGCTCAGCCGGTCATCATCCGTCCAGCTTTCACCGCTGGCCTTGCACACCAGCGTCTGCAATTTTGCGTAACCTCCCAGACGGGAGAAATGCACATCGTTGACCTTGGAGAGCTTGTAAAAATCCAGAAATTCGTAGTAGATACGGTTTTCCAGACTATCGTTCCGTTCCGGGATGAGCCGCGTGACCGTGCCCGCGATCCTGACCGCATCAAAATACTTGAGCACCGATACCCGCTTGTTGCCTTCCTGCACATAGAATTTGTTCAGGAACTCATAGGCGATGATGGGGGTGTGGATCCCTTCTTCCAAATGCGCATCGCAGAGGTTCGACCACTTGGCTGCAAACTCGGTGTCCGGCTCCAGCAGGGGCATAAAGTTCGGTGCAAAGGCGGTGTGACGGCCGCTGGTCTTTGTTCCGACGATGCTTTCCGCCGGGAGCTCCACAAGGCCCAGCGGCTCCTGCGCCACGATGTTCACATTGACCAGAATATCGTCCAGCACTGCAAGATACGGCGACTGGCCGCGCGCCACACAGGCACGGTAAGCGCGCTGACCGCTCTTCAGTGCGTTCTTGTAATCTTCCAGCATAGTTGCTCCTTTTTCTCAGCTGCAATGCGCTGCAGCCAGCTGCCGCAGCGTCCTTCTTTAGTATACCATGAAATTTGATTTTATGGGAGGATTTTCCGCACAAAAGAGTTGATTTATCCTGCAGTTTCAGGTACGATAATAGAAAGCAAACAATGATAGGAGCATTCTTTCCATGCAGACCGAACAGATCCCCGTACTCAAGGCCGACGAATATCCCGGCGGCATCTGGTATTACGAGCCGCATACATATCAGCCTTACCGTTACATACTGGGCCGCATTGGCACCCACCCGCTGGTATGCATTGGCATCAACCCCAGCACCGCCCAGCCCGGTGCGCTGGATCCCACCTTGAAAAGTGTGGAGCGCCTTGCCGCCGCCAACGGCTTTGACAGCTGGATCATGTTCAACGTGTATCCCCAGCGCGCCACCGACCCTAACGATATGGACCGTGTGCCGGACCGCGCCCTGTGCGACGAAAATCTGCGCTGGCTCCGGGCAGTTCTGGCCCAGACCGAACCCACCATGTGGGCAGCGTGGGGCACGCTGATCGAAAAGCGGGACTATCTGCCCGGCCTGATGCGGGAGATGGTGGCCCTGACGCGGGAACGGGAGATCCCGTGGGTCACCTTTGGCCGGCGCAGCAAAAAGGGCCATCCCCACCACCCGCTGTACCTGCGCAAGGATTCCACCCCGGAACCCTTTGATGTGGAAAATTATCTGGACACCTGCTTTTAATTTTTCAGGTGCCCGATGCGGAGGGATCTTTTTGACCTCAGAACATTATCACGCCCTGCACAGCTGGATGGATGCCCACCCCACAGCCAAGCGCTGTGTGGTGGCACTGGATCGCTGGCTGCCGCTCATCCCTTTTGTATGTTATCCGGTGCTGCTCTGCCTGCTGAACGTCCGGCTGTTTCGGCTGCTGGGCAGTCAGCGTCAAGCCGCGCTGGATCTCACCGCCGTCATTGCGCGGACGGTGTTCGTGCCGGGGCTTACCTTCTGGGGCGGCACCATCCTGCGGGACAGGCTGAACCTGCCGCGTCCCTATGAACAGCCCGGCTTTGAACCGCTGCGGCACAAGGAGACTCGGGGACACTCCTTTCCCTCCCGCCACGCACTGAGCGCTTCCGTGCTGGCCATGGTATGGATGTATTTCTACCCGAAGGCGGGCTGGGTGATGGTGGGCATCACGGTGCTCATCTGTGTTGGCCGTGTGCTGACCGGCGTGCACCATATCCGCGATGTCGTGGGCGGAGCCGCGCTTGGCTTTGCTTTGGGCTTTGCGGGCATGTGGCTGCTGTAAAGCAGTGCTTTGCGGGCTTTGAAAAAAGAAAAAAGATTTTTGCATTTTTTGCTTGACAGAATGGGTCCTGTATGGTATTATACTTCTCGCAGCGTGTGCCGACACACAGCTGCCGCCATAATGGAACCCATGGGATTACAACGTGCGCCCGTAGCTCAGGTGGATAGAGCAACTGCCTTCTAAGCAGTGGGCCGGGGGTTCGAGTCCCTTCGGGCGCATCTATGTGGTGCCCATAGCGTAGTCGGTTAACGCGCCAGATTGTGGATCTGGAGACCGTGGGTTCGAGTCCCACTGGGCACCCCACCAAAAAATCCGCTGATGCTTTGCATCGGCGGATTTTTTTATTTGGTGGGGTGCCCAGTGGGGTTCGAACAAGGCGGCTCTGACGCATCAGCGGCAGAGCAACCAACAGCCCAGTGGGCTGTTGGTTAGCCTGCGGGTCCCAATCAGTAGGAATGTCTACCAAGACAAATGCTGTGCTGATGCTTTGCATCGGCGGATTTTTTATTTGGTGGGCGTGCTCAGTGGGACTCGAACAAGGCGGCTCTGACGCATCAGCGGCAGAGCAACCAACAGCCCAGTGGGCTGTTGATTAGTGCGCGGGTTCCAATCAGTAGGAATGTCTACCAAGACAAATGCTGTGCTGATGCTTTGCATCAGCGGATTTTTTTATTTGGTGGGCGTGCCCGGTGGGGCTCGAACAGCACGCCATTATTTTCTGCTAAAAAAGCATGTGCAGAACACCTCTGGCCGGAACGGCTCCTGTGTGCTCTGCACATGCTTTTTATTGTTTGATATCCATCCGCACGGTCAGCGCTTCATCTGCTGCAGGATCTGTGCGATCTCTGCGCTGGAATAGCCATCCTGCCGCAGTGCGGTGCTGATGCTGGTATCGCTCTTGCCCTGGCTGCGCATCAGCATGGCCATGTAGGGCACCGTCACATTCCGGGAGGTGTCACTGCCCAGACGGGTGGCAGTGCCCGTGCTGCGGCTGGCCGTACCGGAGGACGTACTGCCCGTACCAGGGCCGCCAGTCTTACTGCCTGCCGCCGTGCTGCCAGCGCGGCTTGCCTTCTGCGCTGCATTGGACTTTTTCAGGTTCCACTCGCCCAGTGCGATGTTCAGCTTCTGGCTTGTGACATCGTTGTTGAATTTCTGCTGGTTGAGTTTGTCCTGATACTCTCGCTCGCTCGTCTCGTTCTCGTAGCGCTGCTGGTTCAGGCTGTCCTGATACTGACGCTCCTGCAGCTGCTGGTTCCACTGAGTGTCCGCACGGGCTGCCTCGTACTGACGGTTGCCGGAGTAGATGTTATAGCCGGTATTCAGCAGGCCGCTCAGCATGGAGCCAACGCCCGTGGTGCCGCTGAGAACGATCTGCACCGCATCGCCCAGCACACCCAGCACGGTCATCACATTGTTGAACACCTGCTGGCGGCGTGCTGCCTGCTGCTGTTCCTGCGCGGAGTAATAATCGTGCAGGGTGCCCAGCTGGCTCAGATAATCCTGATACTGCCCGTAGTCCTGCGCATAGGCGTTGTTGTATGCTTCGCCCTTCTGCTGCAGCTGGGTGTAGTAGTCCGAGAGCTTGTGGTTGTACTGCTGCTGGGCATCCTGTTCGCTGTTGTTCAGCTGATCCAGCTGGCTCACCAGCTCGTTGCCGCCGCTGGTATACGTATCCAGTGCCAGACTGTACAGCGTGGGGATGGCGCTGCTCAGCGCACCGATCTGCTGCTGATACGCCTGCTGGGCGGCGCTCGTGGCATAGCTGGAGCCATAACCGCCGGTCAGGGCTGCAGCCTGCGCCGCAGCATCTGCGCTGGCGTTGTGGGCGTTCTGCAAATAGTTCTGCTCGTACTGGCGGTAGAGCGGATCCTTGGTGTAGCTGTACTGGAAGCTCTCACGCTGCAGCAGCTGGTTCAAAAGCTGGTCGATCCGCTCCTGATAGCTGCTCTGATAATCGCCCGGGCGGTTTGCCTGCCACTCCTTCAGCGCATCTGCGGCATCCGTCACGGTCTGGCTGGGCTTGTAGCTGGAATTTGCCAGCGCGTTTTCCACCTCCGAACGGCTGTCCAGTCCCGCTGCCGAATAGCCGCTCTGCACGGCAGGCTGGCCGCTGCCCTCCGTCTGCGCCTGCACAGCGGCAAGCGCTTCGTCCTTTTTCTTTCTGTTTGCCATATATGATCCTTTCCTTATAAATTCTGCAGTTTCGTGCGCATCTCGTCGGACATGTTTTCAACGTCCAGATTGCTCAGTACATACTGCAGCTGTTCCTGCATCTGGTACAGGTAGCTGCGCAGGGCGCGGGCATCCTCCGGGTCCATGTTCTCGCTGAGCTTGGGCAGGCCGATCTTGTTAATGCCCATCACGCTTGCCATTCGTCACACCTCCCCGCCTGCAATGCCGCCCTTGGCAGCGGCCATTGTTTTTGCAATGCTGCGCAGGGTGATCTGTCCCCTGCCCTTCAGGCGCAGCCGCAGGGTGCCGTGCCTCCGGGGCACGAACGGCAGATCAAAGCTGCGCCGCTTGTCCTGTGCCGTCAGGCTTGCCACCGTCTCCCATGGGCCGCCGTCATAGCTGGCGGCCACCTCCACCGTACTGCTGCACTCGGCATCCAGCCGCAGCGTCAGTCGGGAAAGATACCGGTCCTCGGCCCCGTCCAGCCCAATGTCACCAGTGGTCAGCTCAAAGTTCAGCTTTTCCTCCACACCGTCGGTGGCCTGCCAGTCCGCTTCGCGGCTGGGATCTGCGGCCCACAGTGCCTGCCCGTCCCACAGATAAAGCTGTCCGCCGGTGCTGGTCATCTCGTAGGAGCACACGTTTTCTTCGCTCCAGAGCGCGCGCTCGGTATCGTACACCAGCAGCCTTGCCGTATTTTCGCCTGCCGCCGTGCGGGCCACATGCAGGTAATAGCGGCCATCCAGCGCACTGCCCACCGCGCTCTGCACATTGGCCAGTCGGCCCGAATCCAACGCGCCGGACACTTTTGTTGGAATGCTGCCGTCCCATGCCATCACACCGTCCGGCGAAAGATAATAGAGCGTCTCGTTCAGCACACACAGGCTGCGCGCCGCGTTTTTGGCAACGCCCCGGCAGCGCAGCGAGGTGAGCTGAAAATCCGAAGGCTTGGAGCCATAGAGCTTGTGCAGTGTGTTCTCCTTAAAGAACAGCGCATAGCCCATGCATGTGGCCGCGCCGGTAAACGCACCATCGCTGCCCACCGTCACTGCGTAGCTGTCTGCCGCAATGCCCCGGTAGGAAAACCAGTTGGTGGGGTCGCCTAAGCGGCAGGCATAGATTACGTTTTCCCTGCTGCTGCAGCCCCATACCCGGTTGTCGCACTCGGTAACGTAGTCCAGATCCGGCACGCGGCGTTCCATCCGCACCGGCGTGCTCACCGCAAAGCTGCGTGTCTCCTTGCCGTCCAAGCTGGTCCACTGGGCGCTCTCGGCGCTCTGCACCAGCGTGCCGTAAACATGATCTCCCTCCGGGCTTACCCGCACGCGCAGCCCGTTTTCCAGCACATCGTAAACCACCAGATCCCCGTCCAGCTTTGTCCACATGCCAGCCTGCTGTGCTGCCGTGCCCTGCACGGTCACGGTGTCCCACTGGGCAAATAGCCTCTGCGCGCCCGCCGCTGTGATGCGGCAGTATTCCAACGGCACTGCCGTCCAGCTGCCGGAGGATGTGCTGTACTCTTCCAGTGTGCTGGTGCTGGCCCATGGGTGCTCCTCGTCCTCCACCTTCAAAAAGAGCTGTCCGTCTGCAGGCTTCTCCGGTTCCTCCTTGCCGTAACCGCTCACCTCGTAGGTCTTGCCCGCGGCATCGCAGGGTGCAAACTGCACGCTCTGTCCCTCTGCCTGCCATACAGCTCCCAGTGCCGAAACACTTCCGTCCGCTGTATCAAATGCTACCTTGTCCGGGAAGATCAGGATTTTTGTACCAATGCCCACCAGTGCCTTTTTGCCGTCGGTCACTGCCTCGGTGCAGGTCACCGGGTTCGCGCCGTCGGCATCCGGCGTGTAGATCAGATCCTTCCCACAGACGGTCAGCAGCCCGTTCAGGTGATACATGCCGTTCAGCCCGGTCAACTCCCTCAGCTTGCGGCGCGGCTTGCGGGTGCTCAGCGCCGGGAAATCCCGGGCAGAAAAATTCACGCCCGCGCTGTACTCTGCTTCCGAGCAGGCATAGGTCTCGTTCAGCCCGCCGAATACCCGCACAAGACTGCGGCTGTTCTGCAGCTTCGCTCTGTTTGCCAGAACCATGCTCTCACCTCCTTACCAGCGCCACTGGGCACCCGTCAGGGTCGGGTAGCTGCGCCGCAGCCACGCCGCCAGATCTGCCAGCAGACTGTTGTACTGGGCCTGCTCCCCGACGTAGCGGTCGGTCTCACCAAGGGCCGCATCGGTCATGGCACACAGATAATGCGGATACAGCGCATCAAAGGGTGCCGGTGCCAGCAGCACATCGTCGTCCTGCAGGCTGTCGTCCCATGCAAGGTCTGCGCCCACATCGTCGTATGCATCTGTGATGCTGTTTTTAAAAAAGCGTTCCCGCAGCATCGCGTCTGCTTCCTTCAGCCACGCCTGCCGGGTGGCCAGCGCAATGCGGCTGCCCGGGCGCAGCTCTTCGGCGCGTTCCAGCGCCTGTCCTACGGTCATATGCTCACTCTCCTTTTTATAAAGGCCCGGCCGGGCAGACTCCCCAGCCGGGCTTTTTGTCTGTTGCGGGTTTACTGGGCGGCGTTCTCTGCCGCCGCAATGCGGGCGGCGGTCAGCTCATCCTGCATCTGGCTGTGCTCCAGCACCTCGGCCACTTCGGGCGGCACTTCCACCTCCACGCCGCGGCGGATCTTATAGTTCACACCGTTCACGCTGACGAACAGATCGCCCTTGTAGCGGCTGTTATCCTTGAACAGCCGGATGCGCACATTTTTCTTTTCAGCCATGGTTCACGCCTCCTCAGTTTGCAGCAGCGGTGGCGGAATAGCTGGACGCGCTCTCGATGCGCACCATGTACTGCTCCACCAGACGCTCTGCCGCACGCATGCCCTTCCAGCCCACGGAAGCGCGCTGGTTCAGCGGGTCGTCGCCGTAGCCCAGCTGCTTGACGATGTGCTCCAGACCGCCGCCTTCCAGCTCGGTCACACCGTAGGCGTGGGCACCCAGCACCAGCGTGCCGAACACAGCCAGACCGTCCGGGCAGGTGGAATCCTTCCAGATCTTGGCCTCGCTGGTCTCGATGAAGCGGATGTTGCCCAGCTTGCCGATCTCGCCGCGGAACATGGTGTCCGGGTCGGCGTACTTGTGCACCTCAATGAACTCCTTGCTGGTCTTCAGGTCGTAGGCAGCGTAGGGGTGGATGATGGCAATGTAGCTGTCGCCGATGGGGTCGGCGTTCATCGCGCCCAGCTGTGCCGCCGCCTGAAAGAACAGCTTCGGGGTCAGGGTGCAGGTCTTGTCCAGTGCCTTGCGGCTGGCAACGGCAGTCTCGGTGCCGTCTGCGGCCAGCTTGGGCGCATAGATCACATTGGTGCCGCCCGCCAGCACATCGCGGGTAATGCTGTCCATGGTGCGGCCTGCCTGACTTGCCAGCACACGGGTGGCCTGCACCACATTGTTGTCAATGGCGGTCATCTGCAGCATATCGGTCAGCGGAGTCCAGCCGCCGTACTGGTGCAGATCGCTGGTGATGGTGGTCACATTCAGCGCCTGACCGTTCGGGGTCACGCCCTCGGTCAGCGGAGTGGATGCCTTAGGCAGGCTGTCGTACTTGCGGAACTCAATGGTCTTGCCGCCGTTCTGGGGCACAGGGTAGTAGTCCGCAAACTGGTCGTGTACCAGACGCGGCTCTGCCTGATCGATGAGACGCTTCTCATAGAAGGTCTTCATCTCTTTCGACATGGTAGCGGTGGTGTTCAGGTTTTCCGCAAACAGCTGGATGTTGAAATTCTTGTTCATGCTCATATTCCTTTCTCTTGTAAAATAGTCACAATTCGATCTGTGCTCCGTGGAGCACACGGCGTTCCAGTGCTTCTCGCTGGGCGCGGGTCATGCTGGCTACATCCGGGCGGACGGTAGCCGCGCCGCCGGGCCGGATGCCGTTTTCGGTGGGCCGTGCGGCCCGCTGCTGAATGCGTTCCACCACGCCCTGCTCCACAGCCTGCGCTGCAGTGCGCAGGTTTTCGTCGTAGTGGGCCAGACGGTACGCATCCCGCACCCTCATGCCGGGCAGCTGCATCAGGCGGCGCATCTCCGGGCTGCGCAGCTCGTTCTGCAGATCAAAATCCGGCTGGCTGCGGCGCATGGCCGCTTCCTCTGCCGCCCAGCGGGCATGCAGGCTGTGCACAGCAGCCTGTGTGCTGCGGGCAAAGCTGGACAGCGGCGGCAGTTCCGGGCGCTGCACGGGCAGTTCCTGCCGGGGCTTTTCCGGCTGCAGCTCTACGGTTTTCTCTGCCGAAGCCTGCGGCGCAGCGGGTACTTTTGCTTCGTCCGGCTTCATGGTGCCGGAGGCCACCGCCTGCCGGGTCTGCGCTTCGCTCAGGGCAGGGGGAGCGGCTTCTCCCTCTGCAAAGAGCTGCAGATCCATCATGCTCTCCTTTCCTCTGCGGCTCACATCTGCAAAGCGGACATTCTCCGGGTAGCGTTCGGCCAGCAGCACAAAGCAGGCTTTGGCCAGCTCAAAGGCACCGCGCACCCATTCTTCGCAGGGCGCATCCACGCTCACTGCCAGACGCGGGCCGTCCGGCTCATCAAAGGCTTCGCTGTGGGCGTTCTCTTCCCCGGCCAGCAGGTACACAAGGCCCTGCATCACGGTGCTGGCTCCTGCACAAACGATGTCCTGCCCGGCAGGCGCATAGCCTGCATGACCGGCAGCTTCCAGCCGGCAGCTCATCCCGGCGGGAGTATCCATCTCGCTGTAACAAACTTTCATCATAAAATTCACCTCCTTTTTAATGGATGTCCATGGCACGTGCAGCGGCGGCCACCGGCAGGGCATTGCCAAGGCCCGCCAGCTTTACCGCCTGCACGTCCTTCTGCGCAGACGCACCGCCTGCACTGCGGGCCGGTTCGTCAGGCCCGGTGCCCTGCTGGGCGATCACCGCCGCCATCTGTGCCATCTGCTGCTGCATCCGGGCCAGCTGCTGGGCAAGAGTGCCGTTCTGCCGCACCCTCTGACGCACCTTCTCAATGCCTTCAAAGTCCATCATTTCCAGTGCCGCAAGGGCGGCATCGGCATTTTCCGGCTTGAAAAATCCCAGCTGATAGCACTCCTTAGCCGTCTCGTTCTGGGAAAGACGGCTGAAGGTGCTCTTCTTGGCGGCGCTCACCACGATGTCAAAGATCGGCTCCCGGCTGCCTAGTTCCACGCCGCCCACGCTGCCGCCGGGCACCGCCCGCAGCGCCTGCGCCGAGAAGGGCACGAACCGGCTCTCGCCGCTTTCGCCCACGATGCGGAATACCCGCTGCTCGTCGTAGAACTGGCGCATCAGCTCGATGATGAGATAGCACTGCTTTGCAAAAGCACGGTAGGCGCTCTTGAGCATATCGCGGCTGAGTTTGCTGCCTGCCTCCTGCAAGGCCGCAATGGCGCTGGCTGCGGTCACACCTCCGGCAGTGCCGCCCTGCGTCATGTCCCGGTTGCCGCTGATCTCCTTCAGCTCTTCAATGCGGCTCTGGCGGTAGCTCAGGCTGTTGCCCTGCAGGCCCGCCGTCTGCAGCGGACGGAAACTGTCGTCGTTGAGCCGTCCCACCACATGCACGATGTCCCGGCTGAAATCGGCCAGCTCTTCCTCGTTGACCCCTGCCGTGTCGCTGAGCACATACCGCTGCTTTGCACTCAGCAGCACGTTCTCGTCCATGGCATGGTTCATCTTGTCAATGGCCGTCTGGCAGTCCTTCATCACATCGATGTAGCCAAAGCCCGCCGGGCTGTCCTCCTCCACGAACAGCGGGTCAAATACAAAGGGGTACTGCCCGTGGTCGTACAGGCCGCTTTCTGCCAGCGCCGGGTCGTTCTGGCTGGCGTACAGCACCACGCCGTTGCAGAACTTGCAGTAGTGCAGCACCATGCGCCCCGTTTCATCCGGGCGCTTGTAGTACCAGTCCACCACCACGCTCTTGGAGCTGGTGTCCTGCCCTTCATCGTGGATGTACCGGGGTACGTCCAGCACGCTGGCGGTGTGTCCTGCCAGCTGCGGGTACTGCGCGCACAGCCGGGCCGTGTCCTCAAGGCTCAGGCTGAAAAAGTCCGGCGATGCCTGAATATCCGCCACGCCCGGCTCCCAGTAGAGCATCAGCAGGTTCACGCTGTGCACCGCAATGTCGCCAATGCCGCCGCGCATTGCAGGGTCCCAGAAGATGCCGGTCACGCCGGTGCCCTGTTTGAGCTTGCGCCACCAGCAGTCGCTGTACACCTGCTCGTAGTCGGCCTGTTCCAGCACCACCGGCAAAACGCTGGAAAGTGCCCGTGCGGTGTCCTCGTCATCTGCCTCTCGGGGCAGCACGTTCGGTTCCGGGTAGTTGTCCATGGCATCGGCGTGCTTGTTGGCAATGCTGTTGAACAGCCACCCGCTGGAAGGCTGGGCCTTGCCGGGCATCATGGGGTTCTGGTAGTTCTTCCAATGGCCCATGCGGAACCACAGCTCGTTATCCACAATACGCTTGTCCAGCGCGGCCTTGCCCGCCTTGTACCGCTGCAAGGTCTGCATGGCCTCGGCCACCTGTGCTTCACCCACGGGCAAAGCTTCGTTCTCGTAATCGTCCATTGCGTTTCTCCTTTAAATTCTGTAAAATCTTGCCCGCTTGTGCAGGTTCAGCGGGTCGTCGGGCATGGGCGGCGCAGCACAGCGCACCGGCGGGCTGATAGGGTTCTCCATCAGCACATAGCGGCACTCGTCGTAAATGTGATCCTCCTGCCGGGTGTCGATGTCCTCCACGTTGCTTTCGTCGTACACAAGGTTCGGGATCGTGCGGATAAAGTGCTTGCAGGTATTGAACACCTGAAACATCGGCCTGCCGTCCGCATCAAAATTCAGCCGGTAGTGGAACTGCATCTTGCCCGCAAGCCGGGTGTTGTCGCCGGGGGACCAGCGCAGGAAGTTCGGGCTGCGCTCCATCATAGCGGCAATGCTTTCGCCGCGGCTCTCATCGAAGATGGCCGGATCGGCAATGCCGTGGATCACCCTGCCGCGCAAAAGCGGGTCGTTCTGCTCTGCCTCCCGGATGCGCCGGGCCTGTTCCACCGGGTCGATGCGCAGGCCCTCGTTCGGCCTGCCGGTGCAGCCGTACAGCTCCTTGATGCGGTACAGCCGCCCCTCCTCGTCCGCTGCGTACCACCCCACCGAGAACGGCTTGGAAAAGCCAAAGTCGAACCCGCGGTAGAGCTGCCAGTGCTTCGGGATGGTGAACGGTGCGATTACATGGGTCCAGCGCTGGTCTTCGTAGCGGGCCGGGTCGTTGCGCCATTCGGTAAACACCTGTCCGGAAAAGCTGTCCCAGCTGCCGTAGAGCAGCGCCTGCTTTTCCGCTTCCGGCATACTGGCAAGGCTTGCAAGGTAGCCGGGGTCGTTTGCCAGCAGGGCGGGGTTATCAAAAATGCTGGAAGGGATGAACACCCGCGCCCGCTGCAGCTTCTGTTCGGTGCCGTCCGGCAGCTTTACCGTGTATTCTTCGGTGATAGGCGTTCCGGGCGGTGCGGGCGTGATGAACCGTGCCTTCACCCACCCGTGGCCGATGCCGCCGGGATTCGTGGTGGCTCGCATGTACACCCGGGTGCCCGGGCCGGTGGGACGGTTGCGGCTCATCATGTAGCTGTACTCTTCCCATTCAAAGTGGGTCAGCTCGTCAAAGCCGATAAAATCGAAGGCCTTGCCCTGATAATTGGTACGGTCCTTGGTGTACTGCATGGAGCCAAAGTAAATTTTTGCCCCGCTGGGGAAGTTCCACACATGGGCCGTGGCGTTGTACTGTGCCTGCGGGAACGCCCTGTGGTAGTACACCTGGCTCTTGTCCACCAGATCGGAAAGCTGCGGGTAGGTCTTGCGCAGGATCAGCGCCCGGTAGTGCGGAATGTGCACCTGCCGCAGCGCTTCGATCACCAGCGCGTCGCTCTTGCCGCCGCCTGCTGCACCGCCGTACAGCGCTTCCGGTTCCGGGCGGCTCATAAATTCGGCCTGCCGCGGCTGGGGCCGCCAGACCACCGGCACTCTTGCTTGTACAATGCTCATGGTTCTTCCTCCACCGTCGGCAGCAGCACCACGCCGCACTCCGCTCCTTCTGCCTGTGCCCCCTGATCGTTCAGGGTCTTGGCTACACCGGCCAGATCCTTGAGCACCGCCGTGGCCTCCTTGAGGTCTTTCATGGTGCCTGCTCCCGATGCGCCTTCCTTTTTTGCCGCCTTCTGCCGGGCATTCAGCTCCCGCACCTGCTGTGCCAGCAGGGTGCTCAGGGTATCCGTGGCTCGGCTCAGGCTGGCCAGCCCTCTGGCCTGTTTTGTCTGCCCCATGGTGTTGGGTATCAGCTCCTTTCCGCCCTGGTGTGCTGGGCTATGGCAAAAGGATACCACTGGTGCTGCTTTCCCAACAGTGTGCACTTTTACAGGGCCATAGCGTATATTTTAAATTCAAGAATCCGATTCGTATACTTTTGTCCCTTGTAATTCATCGCTGTTTCGTATCTTTTCAAAAGCAGTGTTTTTTCTCCATCAAAATTTGTGGCAGACCCGCAGAAAACTTTCAAAGTCATACTCATTTGCGATTTTTGGACAAAAAATGAAAAAAGTGTGTTTATTTCGTGGACAAATGCTTTTGTAAAATGTTACAATAGGTTCTGTTCTTTCCCGTCCCACGCACGGACGGGATGTTTTATCTGAATCAGGAGGTTCCTCATGTTAGAAAACATCTTTCATCTGAAGGAGAACCACACCGATGTCAAGACCGAGATCATGGCAGGTATCACCACCTTCATGACCATGGCTTACATCCTTGCGGTCAATCCCAACATCCTTTCTGCTTCCGGCATGGATTCGGAAGCCGTTCTGATTGCCACCGCGCTGGCATCCTTTGTTGGTACTGCGCTTATGGCTCTGCTTGCCAACTATCCGTTTGCACTGGCACCCGGCATGGGCCTGAACGCCTACTTCTCCTACACGGTCGTTCTCACCATGGGCTACAGCTGGCAGTTGGCCCTGATGGCCGTCTTTGTAGAGGGCATCATCTTCATCGTGCTGTCCCTCACCAATGTCCGTGAGGGCATCTTCAATGCCATCCCCATGACCCTGAAGAGCGCCGTCAGCGTGGGCATCGGCCTGTTCGTTGCTTTCGTTGGCCTGCAGAACGCAAAGCTGATCGTCAACAGCGATTCCACCCTCGTCACCTACCAGCACTTCAAGGGCGACACCTTCTCCAGCGTAGGCGTGGGTGCCATTCTGGCCCTGATCGGCGTGGTCATCACCGCCGTTCTTCTGGTTAAAAAGGTCAAGGGCGGTATCCTGTACGGCATTCTTATCACCTGGGTGCTGGGCATCCTCTGCGAGATCGCCGGCATCTATGTTCCCAACCCCGACGCAGGCATGTACTCCGTTATCCCCACCGCTTTTGTCAGCTTCGACTTCTCCGCGCTGGGCAAGACCTTCGGTCAGGTATTCAAGACCGATTTCTCCGGCGTTGGCATCCTGAACTTCTTCGCCGTCATGTTCTCCTTCCTGTTCGTTGACCTGTTCGATACGCTGGGCACCCTGATCGGTGTTGCCTCCAAGGCCGACATGCTGGACGAGGACGGCAAGCTGCCCCACATCAAGGGCGCACTGATGGCCGACTCCATCGCCACCTGCGCAGGCGCTGTGCTGGGCACTTCCACCACCACCACTTTCGTCGAGAGTGCTTCCGGCGTTACCGAGGGCGGCCGCACCGGTCTGACCGCCATGACCACCGGCATCCTGTTCCTGCTGGCAACCATCTTCAGCCCTCTGTTCCTCACCATCCCGTCCTTTGCAACGGCTCCGGCCCTGATCATCGTGGGCTTCTACATGATGGGTTCCGCCGTCAAGATCGACTTCAATGACCCCAGCGAGGGCATCCCCGCCTTCCTGACCATTCTGGCCATGCCCACCGCTTACAGCATTTCCGAGGGCATCGCCATCGGCGTGATCTCCTGGACCCTGATCAATCTGGTCACCGGCAAGGCCAAGGAAAAGAAGATCAGCCCCCTGATGTATGTGCTGACCGTGCTGTTTATCCTCAAGTACGTGTTCCTCTAAGCCGCTGATCTTACCGCAAGCAAAAAAGCTCCCGTCCTGATGATGGACGGGAGCTTTTCTGCTTCCTGTGATCCGGAACAGCCTGCGCATTCGCTCCGGGCTGTCCGGCGTGGAACTATTCTTTTTTAGCGATCAGGGTTATTTGCGCCGCGGGTGGATATGCACTTCCGGGATAGCCACGTTATCATAGTGGATCGGCTTATCAGCCGCCGGAGTGCCGTCCGCATCCATATGATGTGCCACCTTGCCGGTATGGATCTCCGGCACGGCCACGGTTTCTTCCTCATGGGGATGCTCCCGCTTTTTTCCGAGCCACGTTTTCAGATGGTGATAAAGCGACATTGCACGTCTCCTTTCCCGGTGCGGAAGCCCGCCCGAACTGTAAAGATCAGCTTTAGATAAAATTGATGAACACCGTAATGACCAGACTGTTCAGAAAGTCCGCAAACAGACTGCCCACCAGCGGGATCAGCAGATACGCCTTGACCGAGGGCGAATATTTATCGCAGATGGCCTGCATGTTGGCCATAGCGTTGGGCGTTGCGCCCATGCCAAAGCCGCAGGTGCCGGATACGATCACCGCCGCGTCGTAATCGCGGCCCATGATGTTGAACACCACCAGTACCACATACAGGATCATGAACAGGGTCTGCCCGGCCAGCAGCACGATCAGCGGCAGGGCCAGCTCTGCCAGCTGCCACAGCTTCAGGGTGATCATGGCCATGCCCAGGAACAGCGAAAGGCAGATGCCGCCAATGTCATTGATCTCGCCCATATACACGGTGTAGCCGCCGCCATACTCACCCACATTGCGGATGATGGCCGCCGCGATCATGGCACCGATATAAATGGGGAAGGTCATGCCCGTCAGGCTCAGAAGTCTGGACAGCACCGTGCCGATGCCCATGGCGACGATCAGCTGGAAGCTTGCCGCCGGGTACATGGTGGTGTGGCGCTCGTGCTTCATTTCTTCTTCCACCAGTAGGCTGTCATCCTCCGGTACCACCGTGGCCAGCAGGTTGTGCCGCTCAATGAGCATCTTACCGATGGGGCCGCCCATCATGCTGCCCGCGATCAGGCCATAGGTGGCCGCTGCCGTACACAGGGTGGTGGCCCCCTGAATGCCAAAGTCCTCCAGCACCGGGCCAAAGGCACCGGCGGTGCCGTGACCGCCCACCATGGGGATGGAGCCGGTGCAAAGGCCCACCAGCGCATCCACGCCCAGCAGCTTTGCCAGCCCCACGGCTACAAAGTTCTGGCTGACGATCAGCACGATGACTACGCCCAGAAACACGATCATCGCTCTTCCGCCGCTTTTCAGTACCTTGAGGTTTGCCTGGAAGCCCACCGAGGTGAAAAACATCACCATGCAGACTTCCTTTAGAATATCATCAAATGCAAACTCGGCAACGCCGGTCACATAGCACACACAGGTAAAAATGGCGAACAGCACGCCGCCAATGACCGGAGCCGGAATGCAGAAACGTTCCAGCACCTGCACCCTTGCCCGCAAAAATTTGCCCAGCATCAGCACCAGCACGGCAACGGCCAGTGTCTGATACATATCCAATTCGATCTTCATTGCTCTACTTTCCCTCAGTTCCCAGCCGCTTCATCGACCGTAATTCCTGCCGCCTTATAGTATGCGGCCGCGCCCGCATGGAACGGGATGCCAACGCCCTCTACTGCGTTTTCCTCCGGATCCAGCGGGATGCCCAGCTGCTCTTCCAGCCCTTCCCGGCTGGAGAACAGAAGCTGTGTCAGCTGCTGCACCTGCTTTGCGGGCAGCGCGTTGCTGGCCAGCAGAACGGCTTTCACGCCCACCGTCTGCACCTCCTCCGTCTGTCCGGGATAGGTGCCTGCCGGCAGCGTAACGCCGCTGTAGGCGCTGTAAGCGCTCTGCAGGCGCTGTGCTGCCGCACCGTCCACGTTCAGCAGCCGGATGCCGCACTCGCCTGCCAGAGCGGTCAGCACCGGGCTGGGCGCGCCCACCGTCATAAAGATGGCATCCACCCTGCCCGCCTTCAGCTGGGCAGCGGCATCCTCATAGTTCAGGTTTACCATGCTCACCATCTTGTCGTTCAGGCCATAGGCAGATAAGATCTGCCGCGCGTTCTGCTCCGAACCGGATTCTTCCGCGCCGATGCTCACCGTCCTGCCATGCAGGTCCTCAATGGACTGGATGTCGGAATCCGCCCGCACCACCACCTGACAGGTCTCGGTGTACAGCGCCGCCACGGCACCAAAGCCCCGGCTTTCCTCCTCGTCGGCAAAGATGCCGGTCTGGTCATAGGCATCCTGCACAAGGTCTGCCTGTGCAATGGCCAGCTGCAGGTATTCGCCGGTCAGCAGACGCAGGTTCGCTGCGGAACCGGCGGTAGCCTTCAGCTCCACCTGCCCGTTGTCCGTCTCGTTTTCCAATGCTGCGAACCGCTCACCGAACTCCCGGTAGATGCCGCCCTCGCCAGCCACACCGAAGCGCAGCCGTTTGGCCTTTTCTGTCGCTGCACATCCGCTCAGAACCGCAGCTGCCAGCAGAATGCCTGCCAGTGCCGCCGCGAGCCATTTCTTTTTCAAGATCACCACTCCTCTTCCTGCCGCCGCAATGCGGCAGAACTTTTATCCTAAATTATACGCATATTGCGGATGAAATACAATCACCTATATTCTTACCCTCCGAACAGCCCGAAGAAGCTGGTGTGGGTCACGCCCAGCACAAGGAACAGTGCGATCAGTGCAAACAGCACTCCGATGATAATATCCATCTGGTGCACGGTCAGCGGAAAATGATCGTACATCTTTTCTTTCGCATTCACAAAGTTTTTGTCGCCGTTGTTGAGCAGGCTCTTTTTTCCTTCCTCAAAATCCACCTTCTGCGCGGCCAACTCTGCCTGCTCCTGTGCAAGCTGTTCTTCCCGGGCCGCAAGGGCAGCTTCCCGCCGGGCAAGCTCAGCCTCGCGCTCTTCGGGTGTCTGTTTTTCCTGTGCCATAACGTACCTCCTGATGGTGTTTTTATTATAATACCACACAAATGCAGATAAAAAAAGCGGGCCGCCTGCCCAAAGGCAGACGACCCACAGAAAAAGCTCTTACTTCTTTGCCAGATACTTGCGGATATCGATGGCCACAGCCACGATAATGACAAGACCCTGAACGATGTAGGTGTAAGAAGAGTTGACATTCATGAACTGCAGAGCCACCTTCATCAGCTCAAAAACCAGAACGCCGACCAGAACGCCGGGAACAGTACCAACGCCGCCGGTGGTGGAAACACCGCCGATGGTGCAGGCTGCGATGGCGTCCAGCTCATAGCCCATTGCAGTGTTGACGGATGCGCCGCCGGACTTTGCAGCCAGCAGGCAGCCTGC
>ENA-USUJ01000776-USUJ01000776.1-human-gut-metagenome-genome-assembly--contig:-NODE-776-length-28387-cov-5.725574_pt1 | contig 28387 bp, 27 predicted proteins | sample MGYA00250061_ERZ773398 | MGnify/ENA primary metagenome ERZ773398 (study PRJEB29103, sample SAMN06111992) | human gut metagenome | biome: human gut; feature: ankylosing spondylitis patient; material... | reverse complement strand
ATGAAGTCCAATATCGTGATATTATTGAAAAACCGGATTACTTCCAAAACGAAGAAGATTTCTTTCATTATCAAATGTGTACAAAAGCTAAAGTCTGGGAACATGAACAAGAAGCACGTATGTTTATTTTCAAGCCTTTTCCATGGATTATGTTACCTGACTCAAATAATAAAAGTGATCTAATAGACAGAAAAGAGGTAAGAGCTTTTCCTAGAATTGGAGGAGAATGTTTTGAATCCATATATTTAGGGGTAAACATTAACGAAAAAGAAAGTGGGTTAATCAAGATTGCTAAAAAACTAAATCCTGATATAAAAGTGTACCAAATGAAAAAAAATACGAATGCCTTTAAATTAGATGCAATCCATATAAATGATGAATAATAAGTATAGTTTTCCACTTTTTGTCGTTTAAGTTGTTACCAACGGATCAACAAGATTTAATCTGCTGGTCCGTTGGTATATTTTTCAGGTCTGGCCGACAATAACGCTAACGATAACTATAATACGTAAGGGCTGATCTTGGTGTAGGTCAGCCCTTATGCTTAAAACCATTCCGCATCCGGATGCACTTCAACGGACAGATGGATCATTATTCTGATGATTAGTTCTCGTATCATAAGTATATGTTTTATTCCGTAATGTCTGAAACCCCATACGGGTTATCCAATGCGGCAATCACACACTTTTGAGCGATATTAGCTCTTCTGTCAGTAACCGCTATGATTCTGTAATTCGTTTTGTCTTCCTTAGTCGTCCGGTATGTATTTCCTAAGAAGTTTAAGTGACTAAGTTTATAACCAATCATCTGCCATAAGGCTCCTCCTACAAGATATCTTCCGATCCCTTCTGTCATGTGCAGACAGTCCCTGCTCAAATCTGTACCATAATGCCAGTTCATGAAGTTATTATCCTTACCGGCCATGAATGGATAATCTACCGCAGCCTGATTCAAGTCAGTCATTGATTCAGCCTCTTCTATGGTTGGGACTACGGTTGTAACAGGAGTGCCCGTTTCCGGATTGGATTGAGACACAACTCCCTGTATGGTCGTATCGGCCCTTAAAGACGTGCCTCTGGCATTTTGTACGGCTGTTCCGGAAGGGATGACGAATTTTACTTCCGGGCAATGTTGCAATACCTTTTGAGCCAAGCGACACAATTCCGTATACATACCCAGCTGCCTCTGCTTTTGATTAATACCGAAACTCAGCCACTTGTCCTTCGATCCTTGCGATGATGAGAGCGTATGATATACGCTGTACGCCCATGTCATGTTAAAACAGATTACAGGATGCGAGAACAGGCAACATCTATCAATGATGTCAGCAAACAGACTCACATAGTTCTTGGTAATATTCCCTTTCTCGTCCTGATCCCAATAGGTTGACTCATCTGCGGATTGATATGCTCCGTTTTGGATTATCACAAAATCCCACGCTTCGTCGGACAAAGCCTCTTTTACCGTACTGGTGCCATTCTCCCAGACAGTGGCATTCAACCCCCACTTATAGTAGGATATTTTGCGGTCGGACTCATAAAATGTTATATAATCCTTAATACCAGAAGCGCCAACATAAAGGTTGCCGATAACAATATTAAAATTATAACTGTGCGCTATATCTCCAACGTAATTAATCGTGTCAACTCCAAAGGAAGAACCGATGAAAAGTATTTTAAGAGAATGATAAAAATCAGTGATTTTTACATCATTAATATGTTTGTGAATAGACTCATCTACATCACTGATTTTTTCGTCAAAGCCTTTAACCCGAAATCCTTTGAAAAAGTAACCGGTAATCTTTTCAACGGCCGACGAAGTTCCAAAAAATGCCATCTGCGTCGCATCCTCATTGAGCTTGTAATAAGTACCGCTGTCCTGATAGGAGATGATGGATGATGTATTAGTCGAGTTTTTGAACTTCATATTCAGTCCGAGACTGTTGGCTTTCACTTGTTTTCCAGTCTTGTCATATACAGAAACCAAGTCACCGGCTTTCAAGTTTATGTCATATATTTCTTTCGTTCGCAAATATCCCTCCATCGAATCTGCTTTCAGATTTTTCCCTTCACCTGTCCAGCGTCCGGTAACCAGATCATTCTCATTAATATATATGCGTCCAATATTGCCACCATTAACCGATTCGTCAAGATTGGATATATGTTCTATATTGTCAGCCGTAGATCGTTCCAAAGATTCCACATTTTCTGTCAGCTCACTGATTTTATCCCCGGCTCCTTTCACATAAGCTCCCTTAATTACAAACCCGTTCAAAGACTCTATACCGGATGATGCAACAGTCATATAAATCTCAACAGCATCAGTATTCCCAATCTGGATACCATTACCGGATTCATACCATCTCCATTCTACCTTGTTTTTTGCGGAATCTCTGAACTTGAATGTAATACCATAACCATTCATTTTCACTTGTTTTCCGGAGGCTTCATACATTGTTAAAACTGCGCCTCTTTTAATAAGAGTACTCACCTCAGTATTACGTTTATAAGAAGAGTTATCATTATGAGTCAATGATGATCCTTCTCCCGTCCACTGGCCTGTTACCCACGATTGGATATTAAGCTTGATATATCCGGTATCACCACCATTCAAGGAACTTTCCAATTCAGCTATTTCCGCTGTCAGGCTCTTGCGTGTTTGGGGATTGACCACCGCATCATAGATGGTAGCTGGGAATATGGTTTGTCCGCCCTTCGTCAGTTTATGCATTTTTGCCATAATATCTCCTGTTTTTAGCCTAAGTTCCGCCGGAACTTGGACTGTTGTTATTTTATGTAATTATTGATTAACTCTTAAAATCACTCAGCACATCATCATACTCCTGATCTGACAGAGATACGCTCTGCACCGCATTGTATGCGGCATAATCCGGATAGGGAATGATCTCCGCTGTGCTCTCATCCGTCTTGCCGGAAACGAGGATAACACCTGTAATCTCCACCGATACAAGATTGCAGATACCATCGGCAAAATCAGCATCAGAAAGATAGTATTCGCGTTTGACCGACAGAGTGCCGGGACGGAGTCCATGCCTGTCAAAAATGACCAGCAGACTACCATCATCAAGCCTACGGCAGTTCTTGTACCCGTGCCCGTCAAACTCCGCAACAACACATCCCGACAGGACTGTACGGTAAGTGAACCGGAAGGGAGTATTCACATCCCCATTCAAGTTCTTCTCTATGATCTTAAAATCGGACTGATAATTAATTTTCATACCTATAATATTGATGTTACATCATCTATCTCCTCGGCTGTCAAGATGCCGGAAAGGTCAACACTTCCACCGCCTCCGGTTGTTCCTGTAGGACTCCATTTCCCCTTTATCTTGCAATCATATATAGGACCGGGTATGGTATCCCCCACGACAGCCCAGTCGCCCACAACTGGAGATGGGACAGCAGCATGCAATGCTTCTTCCGTAGAAAACAATCCCTTGTTGCGGACACTGTTCTGCTTGACCTTATCAATCTCGGTAGAAGTCTTACTAAAATTGTAGTTAAGCCGATCTGCCGCCTCACTCCAAGTACCTGTTTTATTTATCGAATTAAGTTCCATATCACTTCATTTTATTTGGGCAATTGGTTTTGATCCCATACAATCTCAGAACCTTTAACCATAATTATGCGTCCTCCCATTATCTGGGTCTGATATATATAACCGTCACTTCCTTTTTGCTCGACAACCATACTGTCCGGGCGGAAATACAAAACATCATTACTATTCGGGTCAAACATAGAAACCATGGGAATCAACCCTTTCAGTCCGTATATGCATGATATATCTATCAGGGAGGCGTTCGTATTATCACGCATCTCTATTGAGGGGATTCCATATTCATTTTCCGGCTCAATGCTTATTGTATAGCCATTTGAAGACTTGACTTTTACTTTTCCAACAAATTCAGGATTTCCATCTGCATCCCATTTGATGTTCCCATTGGCAAGCTGCCCGGAACCATCCTCATTCAACAGTATCTTGCCATTGGCTATTTCAACTTTTCCCCGGAAATATCCGCCCAAAGCATAGATATATCCACGAAAAAAAGCATTACCGCCATGAGTAGCGACAAAGTTCGCCATATTCGCCCATTCTTCATCCGTAGGCTGGTAATTAGGATCATTACGAAACCTCATTACGGTTAATATAGCCTGTTGAAGCGTGCCACCTGCCCAGAATGCCACATCATCATCGTCATTGTATATGCCGCTTACTCCGGCAGTGACCTTCTGTAACTTGCCATCCTTGTAGTTACCTAACTGAATCATATTGGCCAATATCAAACCGCCAAGGATATCCACAGATCCATCCTTAATCGCGCTGGCGATATAATTGATTGACTGAAAACCGGCTGTTGCCTTGTCGTTATCCAAAATGGACGGTTTCCAGTCTGTGGCAATGGTTCCTCTTTCTAACTGAAGATCACAAACGGTTGCGGTACCACTGATGAGAAATATACCACTGCCATTGAAGGTAATCTTATGGGTATATCTCTGATAAGAGGATGTGAGAGGCTGAGAAACACTGAAAGAGCCGCACGAAACAGACACAGACGTACCCTTTGCTTTATAACTGATAACATAACTTTCTCCTTTAATCAATGATACAGATTGGGACAAACTACCGATTGCAGCAGAGTACCTGGAGCCGGCAGCACTATCTGCGGATACGGTAGCCACACCCGTCCAATACTTTAATTGCTTGCTATATAATTCGGTATCAGCAGACAATTGAGTATCAGAGGACAATGTCTCACTTTCATAATCCCCGGTAAACCCAGAGTTACGCAACAGATTGACACTTCCGACAGCCGCATTGTCTATCGCATCCTGAGCCTTTTGGGCCAGATCGGCAGCCGCCTGTATCTCATCCGGAAGACCTTCCATATTACGCCATCCAGTGGAACCTTGTTCGATATGAAACATACCCTTGATATCAACACCTTTATCGTGAGTATATTCCATGTAAGTGGTCCGATCCTTGTCACCAATGTATGCATTTCCGTACACCTTCATCCGGGCTTTGCCGGTAGATTTGTCAAAATCAAAAGAAATGACATCTTTCCCAGTCAAGGTAAAATCATTAATACCCTGATACATGATGATGGACGGAGAAACTTCGTTCACCGAAGAGAGAATTATCGCCGCCTGTCGGGTCATATCGGTCTTATGACCTAACCCCACGATATCATCACCTGCCACCGGAACATCGTTCTCGACATTAGGATCACATACGGTCTTGGACAAGTCTATATAGTTCTCACCCACTGCTGTGACCAACCGCCAGTAATAGCGGTTGCCGACATGATGAGAAACGCCTGTCTTGATATTGCACTCCTGGGCTATGGCAAGAGATCCCGGAGTAAACTGGTTCTCTATCTCAATTCCGTCTTCCTCTTCCTTGAAATAACAACGGTAAACAGCATCCAACTCATCTACACGGTTGCATTTCATACCTGCATGGGAAATCACCTGCTCGCCACCCACATACGTTTTCTTCTTGACCTCAAGTTCATCAAAAACGGCTTTGACCTTGACATACAGATAATCGACAACAGCCTGTGACATACCGTTCTCAAGCACAGTAATTCCACTACCGTTTTTACCAATCAAAAGACCTTTCAAAAACGTGATCAGCTCATTGGCAGTGTCTTCTTTATCTTTGCGTAAAAAGTATTTGGTGAGCTTTTCTATATCAGAATTATCCATGTTTTCTAGAATCCCGATAAATATGCGCCCAATTCTTTCAGCTGTATTCTCTCCTTCTGTAGATGCATTTCTTACTTGAAGAGCCAGTTTCTTTAATATGTCAACAGAATCGCTCATTCTCCTATTACACGAAAAACAGTTCTATTAGATTTTAATTTCCCTTCACCGTTATAAAGTGGCATACCGCATTCTTTTAGGTAAAGCACGCATTCTTTCAGGTAGCGGTCAGCTATACTACATGCATCGCTATACACCATCATCTTTTCCTTGAATACTGTATGACTGCTATATTCACCTTCCTTGTTTACGAAGCCGAAACGGGATACATTCCCATCTCCATTTTTGACAATACAGGCATAGGTATAATAAGCCAAAGCTACGCGAAGTCCAGTGATGATTATCTTCTTTTTACATTTAGTTTCATAAGTACCTCCGTCAAGCAGTAGCTGGTATTTTTCAGGATTTTTTTTCACGTCAAGGAACAGTTCGTCTCCCAACGCTGATTTGATGTAGATATTCTCCGACTCACGGATGTAGGTTTCTATCTTGTCAGGATCGAGATGTACAGACATTCCGCGAGACAAAGCCGATACCTCATCTGTTGTTATTAGATACTGCTGCATTTCGTACATACTTTAATGGTTCAACACTATAATCATTAGAGGGGTTGACTACCTCATACCAATAGCTGAATATACGGCTAAAGGTACGCTCAATTAAGCGCTGTTGCTTGCTTACGATAGAATTGTAATACTCGAAAGCATCTTCCAAAATATCGCCTGAGAATCCGACTTTACCAATACGGATGCAATACCATGGCTCTTGGCCATAAGCTGAATAAATACGTTCAACCACACTTGCGTCAGTAACGGTAAATTCTTTGTCGTAATTTTGTGAGTTCAGATTTATTATTTCAGGTTTTTCCTCATCGCTTTCTAAAGTAACTTCCATAATCTTTCCTGCATTCGTATCACCTTGCAACTGGATGAGTGTATTTGAGAAACTGTCGTCATCGTCTGTATCTTTCACTTCGTTGCCTTCTTCGTCAAAGGTTATGTTCGATCCCTTTTTGGTGAATACCATAGCGCCAGGGAAGAAATTATTTCGTACATTTCTGTACTTGACATTGGACAGCCCTTCATCGGTACTCATTTCTGTAGCCACCCGGTCACCTTTCCCGACAGGATAAGTATTTTTCCCGGCCATTGACACCCATAGGATTTGACCTTTGTAGTATTCAATGCCTCCGGCAGCTTCTATTTGAGCCAGTATCACATCTTTTTGAGGGTTAAAAACATCTATATAGTCGATGTTTTCTTTCTTGACCTGCAGAGCTTTCCCTTTACGTGTCTTCTTTCCGCTCCAGTCTGGATGTACTGCTATTTTTGCCACATAACCGTTTTCATCTTCTTCTGTCAGACGGCAATTTTCAAACGGTACGTGCTGCATCTCCACTATCTCACAGAAAACATTGTAGTTAACATGGATTGCTATTCCATTGAGTTCGGACATGTCTTTGCATAGTAACATGTGCACATCATCCAATGTGTCACCTTTTCGATTGACTACATATTTGGAAAAAGCAACCTCACGGAATCCGTTTCCTTCAATGAAGTCAGCGAAACGGTCTGAGCATTCAGATGCAGTAGAGCTTGCAGCAATGATATTCTTTAATGTCTGCGGATATAGGTTGTCCTGTCCGTAGGCTTGAATTCCTAGATTTTGTAAATAGCTTGTATCAATGCGGTTACTGCTTTTCTTTTTTAGATCTCTTACTCTCATATTCGCGAGGTTTACGTTCGTCCTTTATTTCTTTTATTCAACTTTATCTTCGCCTTCTCCATTCATTGCGTTCACAATTTCAATGGCCTTGCTTAGATGCAGATTCAGAACTTTTTTACTGATTTTCTTGCCGTTGATTTGGAAATCTTTCAACGTGTCAGCCACGGATTCTTCAGAAACTCCGTCTTGTAATGATTCTACCATTGAATCAAGCAGGCTTTGATTGTATCCACATTTGTTAACACGTTCTTTCCAGTCCGTAGGTATATGGGCGAAATAAATTTCACCTTTTGGATTTTTGGCAAGGTACTTTTCAGCAACTTCATCAGTGAGGTTGTTATTAGTGTACATTTTATTGCTTCCGAACTCCGGTTGAAGCAGGACACCATTCTTTAATATATAATTACATTTTTCTTTCATACGGTTATTCTTTTTGATGTAAACAGTCATTTCGATTACAGCATCGCGATAGCAGTCGTTACATGATGTTTTGGTGAATTCTTTTCCTAATACTTCCTTGTACAATCTTTCTATCTCCGATTTATCAGAAGAGGAGTAGGAGGGAAGATCTCCTAGCTCCTTTAATTTATCAACCACTTCTTTTAATTCCATGATCATTCAGCTGGTTTTGTCAGTGTTTCAACAAGCGTTTTTGTCGTATCGTAAGATGTTTTGTACAAGAATAATGCTGATTTGGGAACCTTGGTTTCTTGCAAAGAGATATTCCATCCCCCTTCCGTTTCTTCAGAGTACTTGTCATTGCCGATCTCTGCGGCTTTCAAACCTTGGTAGTAACCGTAAACCTGAAAAGCTGAATCTCCCGGATTTTCGGTTTTATTTAACCCTTTGGCTTTATTTTCCAATACAACGACAAAATCACCGTTAGCAAGCCCGTCAATAATGTCATTGCATACATCGGGGTCATTTGCTAATACAACCATGTTCACTGTGTTAGTAAACGTGTTACGATAGGTTCCTGTTGCCAAGGTTGTATTGGTACCAGTAAAGGGGGTTGCACCGAATACCTGTACCTTGTAACCTTTTTTACCTGTTTTCAGTGCAAGAGTTTCGATCACATTCTTACGGGTTGCGTTGAATGTAACCGCACCGAAATCCACGTCTGCGCGATTCATTATCACACCTTCCTGTTCCAGCCCGGGAACGATAGGATCATCGCACGATGGTGCGATGTCCTTTTTGATTGTTATATCACATATTGCCATATTTGCTCTTTTTCGTTAGTATGCTACCTGTACCAACTCATCTTCGCCAATCATGGAGCCTAATTTTCCTGTTGAATAAATGTAGTTCTTGCGGGCTTTCTTATCAAACCAGATATCCAAGTCCGACATCGGTTCGGTGCCCTCACATCCATACATCAAGTTCTCAGGAGAACATAAAACAGCACGATGCGGTAAGTTAAGTTTGGTTTTGTTGTTCTGATAGGCTTGAATAAATCTATCCCAAATGGAACATTTAACGATGGTTGTTCCATCGTATTTGCTGACCTCTACACCGTCAAATACAACTTCCCAGGGCATGATTACCTTGTACTTTTCTTTCATATCGTGAGTCAGAGCATCGCACATTGACTTGGTGGCGAAAATTGCGCATCCGTCTTTTTGGAAAATCCGGCTGTCGGCATCTTGCAACATCGCATCGAATATTGATGTGGCAATGCCTGTTTCTTTCATCTTTGATTTTTGTAATGCATATGATTCTTCTGCGTTGGCTGCAATTTCAGTGTGCTGTCCGGTATTGTTGGTACAGATGGCGAACAGACGTTTGAAAAAACCGTCACATGTTTTAAATAGTTCGATGTTTACTCCGTCAGTGATTTGACCACCTCCAGTGACAGACGCTGCTGATTTATCTCCAAACCATGTAAAACGCCACATCATTTTCATCATAGCTTCAGACAGCTTCGGCAGTACAATACCGTCCATATATTCGGTCGATGTCAGGTCTCCTATATTTGTTCCCGTTTTAAGGCAGTACTTGGCAATGGTGTTTTCCAAGTCTGTATAGCACATTTCCAAAGGAATTTGCCAATCCCCGATTTCCCATTCCTTTTGGGCGGCAGCGATAGCCACTTTTTTATATTCAGGGTCGCATCCGGAGCCGGCTACTCCGATATCTTCCATTTCACCGATAAAACCTGCTTTTTTACCGTTAGTCACATTGGGCATAAACGTCATAAAACGCTCCATGTCCTCGTTTTGAAAGACTGTTAACTGAATAAGGTCTTTCAAGTCTTTTACAGCCTGATTGTCAGGTGTAAGTTTGGCAAAATCTAAAATAGGCATTTCCCCTCCTTTTATTACTTGTTGTTTCTTTTTTCTCTTTCTTCACGAAGTTTTCTCTGAATAGGCGTTTCATTTTCTTCTACTCCTTTTATACCCTTGTTGAACGTTTGGGTACGAGCTGACACTTTATAAGTACTACAATGTTTTGCCAGCCAGTTTTCGCCCCCGGCCATACGGACTGCGTTCAGAATCTTGTTGTCCTCAATGGTACGGGCATTCGTCTTTAGAGAAGCATTCTCGGTTTCCAACTCTTCTATACGGGCTTTTAAAGCTTTCACTTCATCCTCTTCTAATTCATCAGGATCTTTAATTTCTGTAATAACGCCATCTGTCACAATGATAGTCTTGCCGTCAGGCATGACATGTTCGCCATCGGGACTTGCTGTATCTCCCACTTGGGGTTCACCTTCATCTCTTTCCACGGTAAGCGTGTTACCTTCGGCATTTGTCAATTCCATAGATACGACCTGTACGTCTTCAATTTTTTGATAGCCGCATTTGGCCAGCAGCCTGTCTATGATAGTCTGCTTCACTGTTACTTCTTTTTCTTTGTTCATTTTTTTGTTATTAAATGTGTAAGTTCTCCCTTTGGCAGTTGTAGGCATAAGAACGGTCGTGATAAAACCTAATTGTTTGGCTGTTTCACCACCAAACCAACCGGCTTTATTCATTTGGGCTTCGATAACTGAGGCTTCCGCCCCTGTGCGTTCTACATACAAAGCTAGCATCTTGTTTTTTTCACTCTCCAAGTTTGATTTTATTGATTCTAGGGTTTCAAGATCAAGGTCTCCATCGTATGAAGCCATATAAGGCTTGTGAATAAGAAACTTTGCATGTGGATAAGCAAAACGTCTTTCTTTTGCAGCGGCCAATAATATCACGGTTGCCATGGATGCACATCGTCCTACTACAGTACAGCTGATTTGCTTTCCTGAAGCACGTAAGGCGTCATAAATGGCATACCCTTCAACGGCATCACCACCGCATGAATGTATCTCAATATCAATAACGTGGTCATTCGGATCTATCCAAGATAGGAAATTTTGAATATCGGGAAAAGACAATCCCTCTTCACCAGTTAGATACCAATTTTCCATTTTGTCTTTATCCGCAACAATATCTTTGTTGATGTATAATTTCGCCATATATAATCTATTTTGAAGCAAAGGTAAAAAACGGTATATGGCTATAAGAATTTCAGAACATAATAGCACTGACACGCTTTGTCAGTAAAAAAAATAGGGGGAAGAATAATCTTCCCCCTTATTGAATTGAAACGTCAACGGACAACCTGTCAATGACTCTATAGATGGTCCTTTCTGAAATGCTGTATTCATCTGCCAGGTACTGCATGATATATGCCTTTTTATGACCTTCAGCCGTAAGACGGGTGTAGTCTTTATACATTTCTAGGTATTTAATATCTGATGCATCTAATGACATTTCAGACATTATCCTAAGAGTGTTCCTGTTTATATATAATAGTTCGTATGCTTTCATAAACTACCGCTTTCTTCTATGTATTTAATTCTATTCGCAACTGAAGTAAACTCTTCTACAGAAACGACAGGGGCAGGAGCCATCATCATTCCTTTGGCGACTGCTCTGGCCAGCATATCTTCGCCTAAAGTTTGATTATTCGTTGCTGTTACATTAATAGGTACACCTCCACCCATCATATTGAAGGATGATAGGATAGGGGCGAACATGGACGTAGCTTTGGCAGTTATAACGGATTCTCCATTCGACAATTGTGCCGGAATACTGTCGCTCGTTCCTGTCCCCGGTCCTGTAACCAAACCACCTTCTGCAAATTTAGCACTTTTTACTATCTTAACAGCATTTGCAATGTTAGAAAGGATTGTTGCAATACCTGATGCCATTGTAGCTATACCAAGAATACCTTTCCCTGATTCAGCGGATACCATTTTTGCGATCGCCTTACCTGAATTGATGGCGATCTCTGCCAAAGCCAACATTTTGCTTGCCATAGCAAATCCTCTGTCAGACTCCCCAATTTGTTCTGTGAGAGCTACAAGGCCATTTGTCACCTGTTCCATTGCTTCATATTTAGTTTGTTCTATTTCAATCTCCTTATCGCTCAGTTCTTTTTTGGATTCCAGATAAGCATTCTGTGCTTCCAGCTTGCGAAGATTGAATGCTTCTATACTTTCACCTTCCATTTGCTGCAGGCTATCGAGCTCGGCTTTCTTTTGTTCCATCCTTATACGAAGAATTTCCTCTTCGTTATCATATGCTTGTGCGATTTCTGTTTCAAAGCGTATGCGCATGGCTTCCTGTTGCTTGTTGATAATATCCTGCTCATGAACTGTTGCCAGTTCGTCTATCTTGGTATTGTACTTTGCTTTAATGGCCAGTTTCATTTCTTCGGTTTGTTCTGTGCTGGTAAGTTCCGCCTCTTGTTGTGCTTGTAATTGTTGTATCTTTAACTGATACTCCTGCTCGCTGCCTTCCTTGACCGATTCCAATTGCAGGGATATCATTTTTAAACGGTTCTCCAGTTCTTTTTTCAGCTCCTCATCGGACAACTTGCTAAGTTCCATAGATTTTTGTTGTTCCAAAGCCTTTATTTTGGCGTTGATGGCTTCACGAGCCTTAGCGGTAAGGTTCTCTTCTTGCTTTAAACTGATTTGCAAATCCTCAATCTGCCGGGAATAGTTCAATTCAATCTCTTTCCGTGCTTGTTCTCTCTTGTCTTTCACTAAGGCAAGCATAGCATCTTCTGCTGCCCTTACTGCTTCCAGTTCTGTTTGCTTTGCTTCCTTTGCTTTGTCTGCACCTTCCTGGCGGATAGAGTTTAGGGTGTTTTGCTGCTCTGTCTGACGGCCGTAACTATCTTCCATTAGCTCCTGAAGTTCGTTGAATTGGTCACGGAACACTTTAAGGTCTTCTATCGTACTATCTGATAATCCAAGTTTTCCTATTACTTCATCGGCTGTAATATCACCAGCTTTAATCTGCTCCATCAACTTGCGTACTTCATTGTTCATCTCGGTAAATCCAAGGGTGTTAGCCAGTCTTGCTTCTGCTAGTTCTGTCTGTACGGCAAGGTCCTTCTTCTCAATTTCCGCAGCTTTTTCCGCAGCTTTAATACGTTCCTGTGTGGATAGGGTTTGGTCATCTGCAGCTTTTTTCAGCTTCTCAATTTCAGCTCGGTTAGCGGCACGTGACATGGACAGCATGACTTCCCTCTTGTCTATCTCATTCAAGACTTCTGCCAGCTTCCACGCCTGTTTGGTTTCATTGACTATTTCATCACCGATACCAGCGAATATGGATTTGGCATCATTCCCCGCCTGTTTGAAGTTCCCGGTAAACAGATTCACTAAAGCACTTCCCAACTTGCCTGCCCGGTCTATTAAGACATTTACAGTGGCACCCAGAGCCCCCATTATTTTATTGGCTGCTTCCACGCCCTTCTGTGTTTTGGTGAACCATGATACCAAAGATCCTAAAGCTACAATTAATACTCCAATACCAGTTCCAAGTAGAGCAACTTTCAACAGTTTCAAAACTTTAATCCAGCCGGTTGTGGTGGTCGAAACAGTAAGCATTTCTGTTTTTACTCCAGACAAATAATTTCTTACTCCACCCAAGGAGGTCACCATTACATTTATCTGCTGCACGAACGGGATATTGGCATTGGCGGCTTCCATTATAGCTTCCTTGTAATTGCCAACATTTCGGTAATACCGCTGTGTCTCTTCTTCAGCGTCCTTCAGAGCATCAGTAACCTCATTAATTTTATCCCGTAACTTAATGCCTGTAGCCGCATTCCGTTCCGCTTCGGATAAAGCATCGTATTCAGCCGTTAGATTTGACAGTTTGGCACGGAGAGAAACAAGGCTGTTTTCTTGCGCCTTCTCCTGCTTGAGCTGATTTTGCATTGTTTTCGTTATAACACGTATCGAATCATTACAGTCGTTGATATAGGCTTTAGATGCCGCCATTTCTTCATTGTACTGCTGCCTTTTTATGTCTCCAGCCTTTAACTGTTCCTTCAGTTTCGCCTCTGCTTCTTTGGCTTTGTCGATTTTTGTCTGATACTCGGCTATAGCTTTGATAGCCTCATTATAATTCACTTTGATATCAAGTATCTTTTCTACTTTGTCTGCCATAATTAATCCAATTGAAAAAGTTTACATTCGCAAATACCTGTTTTCTCTGCTTTTATTGATATGACTGCGTAATATTTTCCATATTGGGCCAGATAAACAGGTACAGACATATCCAAGTTTCGTAATTCATGATCTCTGATTTCTACCAGCTCGGTAATAATCTTAGGTTCTCTAATATATTTCTGATAAGATTTGTAGTTGTTTTCAATAATAGTGTTCCAGTCCAGACCGTCAAAAGTTGCTGTATTGTCGTTCTTTAGGACCAGTAGTCTGGGATCTGTACTTTCGTTATATTGTAAAGCTCCGTCAGATGTATAGGAATATATCGGGATAGTTGCGATTCCACCTTTCATTTCAGACGCTGCGAAAGGCAATGTCAGCGTTTCCTGTTCATATTCCAAAGTCTTATCGTCAACGTATATGATTCCATTGTATTTGTTTTTGTCGTCATTTTTCCATTTGTATACATTCCTTTGAGAGAATCCGTCAATTTTGAAAGATATATTTTTAGGACGGTTTGCACTATATGAGGCGATAACTCTTTTGGTCCAGTTCAGAGCTTTGGTCTTATTTTCTATGATGGTATCAATAGGAACGAAGCTTACGATATTTCCATTGCCGGGAATGGCAAAAGTTCCACAAATAGATGCTATAGCTTTGATAAAGTCTATCTGTTTTATATCAGGTAGGTTTGGAACATAATAGAACCGGGAGTTTGCTTCATCAGTGTCTTTCAAATAGACAGTATCTCGCATCGTTATTTTGACATAGCTTCCTTCTTCTATTGTATAATTCCCCAATTCTGCATAAGGATCGTACAGTATAGCGCTGAGTTCCTCTGTATCTCCTGGATTAAACTCCCCATCTATAGCGAAAGAATACCTGTATTGATTTTCTTGTAATAAAGATATACTCGGATTACACCTGAATTTCAACTTGCTGGTTATGGATTCTTTGTTCCGTATATCGAAAGAAACACCATATTCACCTGAACTTTGCGGTTCCTGGCTAGTATTGACTATTATATTGATAGTTCCAATAATTCTAAGGGGTACGTTCTCTTTCTGCGGCTTGAATCCGATTACCTTGCCTGACGAATCTTTTGTTATAGCCACATAATAGTTAGATCCACTTTCCACAAATTGGAATATTTTGAGAATCCATCCTCCTGGAATATTATATGGAGATATTCCGTCATTTGTTAAAGTTGTAGTGCGAGCTTCGATTTCTTTTGGTGCGCTATTTCTTGAAAGCAATGGAATAACTAAAGTTTTCAACAGTTCGTAGTGTTGTTCTTGGAATTTAAAGGTGATATCGGCATCAGCTTCTATTTTGTTCAAAACCCACATAGCTGTAACCACAGGGTGATACCAGGCAGCCGGCTCATCATTTTTAAAGCCATAATCAATTTTAGGTATTCGGGGCGAATTGTCTCCTTTCTTCCAAATGATGTAATCTTCGTTTTCTGTCCTGCCGTACGATAAATCCTGCAATGTCTTGTTGTCATTTACAATTTCTGCAAATTTAGAAACATTGCCCCATGTCATGGCTATATCTATGGTTTCGGATATTTCTATAAGAATGACGCTGGCGTCCGGTATGATTTCAATCCCATTGCGCAAATAACGTCCTTTGTGGTTGATACGAGCATATTGTGCTGAATGGGATGGGAGATGCGCATAATTAATCACATGACAGTTGTTGACTGTCAAAGGTAGCTTGATGGAGTATGTGTTGTTGCTTGTGATCTTGCTTACATCGCTAAAAATATTACTTCTAAAATTCAATGTGATATTGGTACTTTCATTAATATCCATTGCTTTGTTATCTATGAATAGTAGTTGTTCTGTCATAAGCTCTGCACGTTAGTTTCAGGTAATATAATGTTCGCTTCAAAGTCTTGCAGTGATACCCGCTGTTTGACGAAATTTCCCACAGACACATTTACGGCCATCCATCTGGCGTTACCGTTATCATCATAGCCCATGAACATATCAACAACAGGAGATGTGGCCATTTGGTAAAGGAAGTCATAAGTTATGCTGTCTATTAATGGAGCGCATACGGGAAGTGTCGTTTCTTCCATTTTCCTTTGCTTTCGTCCGCTACCTCCATGGTATCCGTTCTTGTAACTGTAATCCTGCATATTGTTTCTGATGAACTCTCCGTCATTGGATACCTGCGAAGTTTCGTCTCCTTGCATGAATAGCCTGTAACACCACATTCCATGGCGGTTGATCCATCTCAAGTATATTCCACAGTCTGAATTGTCAACCTTACAAGTGATCTTTGTGGCCATATTGAGCAGCCCTCGGAAGGTGAAATCAAAGGTGTGGTCAAAAACAGATGCTGCCGTATTACTTCCAGGTAGATAAAATTCCACCCTGTCTGAAGCATCTATTCCAGCAAGAATGATATTCCATGCATTTTGTCCTGATAATGCGATAGGGGAGCTTTCGGAACCATCTATAGTTACTTTTACATTCCCTGATGTTGCAGAGTATAAGCCTACAGAGAATGGGTAGTTTTTGAACCATGTCAGCACTCGGCTTCCATTATACTGCTCTCCAACCTTACTGGCTCCCCACAATATGAATACGTTGAACTGGAAGCTGTTTTCAAGTGTTCCTGATTCGTTATACATATCAAGCTCTATGCTAAACAGACGTCCTAACTTACTATCTTCGGCGTGAGTTGACTTGTAATCGACTTCTCTGTATTCGTCAAAATAGCTCTGCGTATAGAATGATAGGTCAAAGAAGCAGGAACCACCGAACGTCGCTCTGTTCTCTCTGTCTGATGTGGCTGTGGTGGTGTCCGTTACCGTTGCAGTAACAGATTGATAGTTTCCGCCAAGGATATTTATTATCACAGGATTAAAGCAGAATCCTATTTGGTCAGGATATTCAATTGTTGTATTATCTATCGTATGTGTTCTCATTGTCGAAATTCAGATTTATATGTTCAACTTCTGTTTCATATATAGCCGATACCCTGCTAGCTATATTGTCCACGGTATTTTCTAGATCACGGGAATAGATTTCCTCATGTTTTCTGTTTCGGTATAGTTCCGTTCCTTCCTTGGCTATCTTTCTAGCGACAAGGTAGGCGAAGGAATCGGGCTTCTTTACTTGTATACCCTTATCTTCCACCCATTGGCGGATAATCTTGTAAAATCCTTTCGGAACGTTCCCTGGTCCACGTCCGGTTTCTAGTACAGCGAATGCCTGCCTGCCCCACAAAACGCCTCCGTCCTCCGACATTTCTACTTTCAGACTGCCCTTTGTCCTTCCACTGGCTACTTGTCCGGCTGCTTCATGGTTGGCTATAATTCGCTTGCGTAACGCTTCCAGCTCTTCACCTATTATTCTTAGGGTTCCGGCTTTAGTTTCTGCTGCCATATACAATCTCTTTCACGCTCTTGTTGCAAATAACAGTACCCATTATCTCTTCTAACTTAAGTTGGATAACTATTCCGGTTACATTAACATCCAGCTTGTCATAGAAAACAGAATAAGGGATATCTCCTGATATTTCTTTGAACATCCCACTCCTGTTCAATAGCAATATGAATTCTTTGGCTTTATTCTTGCATCCTTCTATCACTGCATCATTTTCTGTGCCATCAAAATCGAACTTGGTTTTATCCATGAATGCCATCATACAGTTAGGGCAGTCTCTTAACTGCTGTCTGCCTAGATTAAAAGTTCCGCTTACAGGAAGGAGATTAAGCACTGCCGGCAATTTAATCTTGTCCAGTCTTATATTGGCTGTTTGCCAGTTGTCAAAAAGGTAACTTACACCCTCCATGGAGTCTACTATCTTTTTAATTTTTTGCTCTACCGTCATTTCTTCTTACTTAATATGTTTCTTAATCTACGTTCGAATCTTACTCTTTTGGCGTCCATGTCAAGACATTTATATACTCTGATCCATGGCACGCTGTCTACTTCTGCATGATCAGTGATACCCATGCGCTGCGCATAGTAATCAATCATGCCGAAAGGTCCAAAATTTAGCAATTCGGATCCTGCTTGCTTCTCTTCGGGTGTGGGTGGTACATTAGTCGACGCGAATAGTTTATTTATTCGTTCAACTTCTTTGGCCACCCATTGTACGAATCCCAGTACATCGCTAGCTGGAAGTTGGGATATATAACGTTTACTCAGCCCCATCAGTACAGTACAGGGAACGAACAAGATATCGTGTTCTGTTTCGATGGATTGCAGTTGCATCAGTTCTCCCATATTTATGTCGTTTAGGGTATCTGGTGTCTTATACTGCCCTAGTTGATAAGGTTTTCTCAGTTCATCCAACTTGGTTCTAATGACCTCGGGTTCGGTGGCAATGCTGCTTATTGTCAAAAATTCTTTTACTGTCATATCTTTCCTATTTTTGCTTTTGGTCGTTTTGGTGTTGGTTTGATGCGGAATATCATTGCCATTATCAGCATATCAAGGTAATCTGTGGAATGACCTAATATTTCTTTCATTTTTTCTTTGCTGATTATTCCTTTCTTCCGTGTGTCTGCATCAATATGTGCTTGTTTGAGAACTGACAATTCTTCAATGATCCGTTCTCGCTGTGCTTCCGTGCATACAATACGAAGCAATCGATTGTTAATCATCTCAGCCAGTTTGAAGGCACACTCTGATTTCAAATTGTCAAATTCAGGATTAATAGGTCGTGCTCCTCCATGAAACTCCTTGATACCGTTCAGATAGCTTTCAAGATAGTTCCCCAATCCGTCAGAGTCCGCAATCATCTTACTACGAGGAATTGAGCATTCTATCATCATCCGCTTCAGGTCTGTTTCAATGGATTTTCCAGTACTGTATTCCTGATCCAGTTTGATAAAACACACATTCCCTTTCCAATGACCGGCGATAAATCTGTCTCGTCCCTTCATTGCAAGGTCTGCAGAACCGGTAGATTCACCTGCAGGAGCAATGAACTCATTCGTGAACAAGTCACAGATAGCGTCGTAGTTACACAGGGCAGTCGGGTCATTATCATACTCCCAATTGCCGAAATATAGGCGTTCCTTTGTTACCCGGTCTTTTGTGTTTCGAAGACTTTCGATGTAGTCTTCTGTTGCCCAAGGATTATCCTGCACCAAAGCTTGGATAAATGCATAAGGAGCTTGTAATTTGTCTTCTTTCCAGGGCTTGTAGAATTCACGGTATAGCCAGTTTTTCTTCGGGTTACAGGTGATAAGTATCTTTCCGGGTACATGGTATACATCGTTCATGTGGCGGCCGATACGGGTTTTCAAGACTTCGAAGGCAAGGTAGTGCACTTCACCAGCTTCCTCTATCCATCCTCCTGTATATTCCTTAGACCCCAATCGTTCATACATCGGATCTTTCACCGGATAATACGTCAAGTCAATATAAACGATTTCACTTCCGTTGTCGAAGGCTATCCCTTCATTTGTTGTCTTGTATGCCGTGAAGCTGTGAGAAGATGCTACCTTATTGAAGGTCACGGTAACGGACTCACGGCTATCCTTCAAATTATTTCGGCCAACAAACCAGCGAGTACCGGGAAGATAGTAGGCACATTGCATCAGCCATTCACAGCCTAGCCATGATTTACCACCACCTCCGGCACCACCATACAATAAAAATTTCGTTTTGCTGTCACGAAGAAAATTGTATGCCAATCGCTGTTTTAAGTTAACCTTTTGCTCCATATCACTTCAATTTGTCAGCTTCGGGAGTATAGGGAAGAAAGTCAAATCCGTTGAAGGGTTTGCCTTGTGTTGTATGATCCACTTCCTGTTTGTCGGACAACCCTAGCTTTCGGGCTATAATGTTTGCATTGAAAGCGCCAACACAGGCTCCTTCAAATTGTTGAGTCTCGATGGTTTCTTCCACCCGCGCGATGACGTGCAAAAAATCTTCATCATTTTTTTTCATGCATTCACTTCTGAAGCTACTCCACCAACGTGATGAAGTACCTAGATAGATACATAATCCGGTGAGAGAGTAGGGGCGCTGTGTAGGTGAAACTTCTTGTTGTGTTTGCTGTTCATTAACAGTTTCTGTTCTTTTACCTTTTTTGCGTCTAACAGGCATGGTACGTTGTATAGCCTTTCTTGTTGTCCATGGGTTTTCATCACACCATTGGAAATATTCGCACGCCGCCTCCCATAACGCTTCAGGCGTGGCGAAGAGTTTATCCCTGCCATGCTTGCTGCGTAACATCCAAAACTGATTTCCTTTAGGTGCTGCCATTGTTTATAGTGTTTTAAAGATTGGTATAATTTCTTTGTCCAGATCCCATTTGCGATTATTGGGAAGAGGAAGTGTGAATTCATATTGCAACGCTTTCAGATAATCACTCTTACTTGCGCTCCTTCCGTTGGTTGATGCTACTTGAAATGACGAACCTCTTAACTCTTTTTCTGGGCTTATCTTCATTCCTTTATCGAATATGTTAAAATCCTTTCCGATGTAAGCTGTGTTTAATCTGACGATGTCAGCTGTGGAATGATAATGCTGGAAGTACCATTCACCAAAACGGAAGTTGGCTGTGAAGTTCTTTGCGTCAAGAAATACGGCTTTAGAACGATGGTCGTGTGTTTCCTTGCGTTCAGATGATTTCTGGGCGAACAGCAGCGGAATGCCAGACCAGAATATCATTCCTCCGGGCTTGCATAATGCTGATAACGAAAGTAAGACATTCTTTTCATCCTCTTCTGAGTTCACAGAGTTCAACACGCTATCGCACACAACCACATCGTACAGCCCGTAGTCCGACAAGGTCTTGCATATGGAAGCACAGTCTTGCCTGATTTCCTTTTCATCAATGATGTCCGCTCCATCTTTGCGGTGGAAGAATTCAATGGCGTCAATGAGATAGCCTTTTTTCTTCAGTATGGTTGCGTAATCCTTTTGTCCGGCACCGAAATCGAGTATGCGCATATCCTTGGTGATGTATGGTATAACCTGCGTTTCATACAACGTTGAATGGCTACGCTTGCTTGGAACCCCGTTCTTTTGCCGTAGCCGTGCCTTTTGGGCAAAAGACTGTATATAGGTCTTTCGTTCCAGATGGGAATACTCGAACACTCCATATTCCTTAGAGAAGTATTTGAGCGCGATTTCTTCTTTCCCTTCTGGAAGGACATATACAAGTAGGTCCATACCTAATAGTTTTACCGTTTTGGCATATACTGTTGAGATGATCACTTTCCCGGTATGGTCACATACGGCATTTGCAAACTGGCCGTAACGGAGAATCATTTTCGTAAGGTCAACAACACGTGAGTTGTTTCCTCCTTTGGAAAGAATGGAGATATCTTTGTTGGATACAGTATAAAATCCTTCTGTTCCTTTAGGAAGACTTACATTGATTTCTGGTTGGATTTCCGACAACTCACATTCCGCATAGTTGTGAAGTTGGTTGAACCTTACTTCATCGGTGGAGTTTACACCATCAAGAATAAAGGCTGGAATATGGGTATACCCAAGCAGCTTCATTGTCTTTGTACGTTGGTGTCCTGCCATGATACGTTTATCCGATTGACGTATGATGATCGGTTTGATAATGCCTAATTCCTTGATGGATTTTTTTAAATCTTCTTGTGCTTCATTAGTGAGCAGGCGTGGGTTATATTCTGCCGGGTTCAATATTGATATGTCTATGTATTCCATCATAAGCCAAGTAGATTATTAACAAAACCAACCATTACACCGTTCTTATCCAAATATTCAGAAGCCCGTGCTTTCAGTGCTTCCAGTTCGCTTTCACTGACTGGAATCTTATACCCCTCAAATACTAAATATTTGATATGAGCTCCGGCTTCATAGTTTGCGTTCTTGAGTACATTATGACTGTCTTCTATATCTTCTGAAAAATCTGTCGGATCAGGAAAGCTGATGCCTTCCATACCCCAATTAAGCAACTCGTTACAATCCCAGTCAAACAACTTGGTTATGTCCCATTGTCCGTTGTTAACGTTATCACGTATGATTAGCTCACGTTCCCTTTCCTCGGTCAGGTTGGGAATAAGAACGGTCGGTACTTGTTGCATACCTAGCGATATACAGGCATCATACCTTTGGTTTCCGGCTATAATGATCAATTCGCCAGTACGGTCTGACAGGATGATCGGTCGGGCTTCGAAATAATCCGGATTGTTTCGGATTGACTCTTTAAGTTTGTCCAGCTGTTCATCCGAAATAGTTCTTGGATTGTTTTCCAGTTTCTTCAGTTCCTCTAGTTTTCTGTAAATAATTTCCATAATTGCTTTTTTTGCGTTACAGAAACGAAGGTACTTAATAAGGGAGCTAAGGGGAAAAATGAGGAAAACAAAGTACTGACACGGCTTGTCAATACTTTGTTATGTGTTGTTTGATTATCTTTAGCTTGTTATACTAGCGTGAAGAAAAAGGGAACCACCCGATTAGGAATGATTCCCCGAAAATGGTTACTTTATATAGTTTGCTCATGGATTTTTCTTTTTAAGTATTTCAACACATTCCTTTACAACACGGTTTACGAGGGCGGGAAAGTAACCGGCTCGCTCTCGTCAATGACGGCAATAAAGCTTATGGTAGCATTCAGTGCCGCAACGGCGGTTATTACCACATTTATAATGGGTAATCTGTCAGACAGAGTAAACAAGAGAAAAATATTCATTTCTCTCGGCTACATAATTTGGGGTATTACAACCGGAGCATTCGGTTTTATAACAAAAGACAACATAGGCAGCCTGTTCGGCATCTCCGATTCTTATAAGGTTATCACCGCCACCGCCGTGACTGTAATCGTTATGGACTGCGTTATGACATTTTTCGGCTCAACAAGTAACGACTCGGCCTTCAATGCATGGATAACGGACATTACAACTCCGAAAAACAGAGCTACTGCCGAGAGCGTGCTTGCCATATTGCCGGTTGTTGCGATGGTAGTTGTAATCGCCTTCGGCGGTATGATAGACGCAATCGGCGGATATCCCGTATTTTTCTTTGCCATAGGCGGATTTGTTATTGTCTGTGGTGTTCTCGGCTTGTTCACTCTTAAAGATCAATCCCACCGGCCGCTTTGTCATCGGCGGGCCTCGGGGCGACTCCGGTCTCACCGGGCGCAAGATCATCGTCGACACCTACGGCGGCAGCGCTCCCCACGGCGGCGGCGCTTTCTCCGGCAAGGACCCCACGAAGGTCGACCGCAGCGCAGCCTACGCCGCGCGCTACGCGGCGAAGAACGTCGTCGCAGCAGGGCTTGCGAAGCGCTGCCAGATAGAGCTTGCCTACGCGATAGGCGTGGCCGCTCCCGTGTCCGTCCTCGTTGAGACCTTCGGCACCGGCACGGTCTCCGACGCCGTCCTGTCCGAAGCGGTGCAGAAAGTGTTCGACCTGCGCCCGAGCGCCATCATCCGCGACCTCGACCTGCGCCGTCCTATCTACCGCAAGCTCGCCGCCTACGGCCACATGGGGCGTGAGGACCTCGGCGTGAGCTGGGAAAAGACCGACCGTGTTCAGGCTCTGCTCGATGCGGTAAAGTAAATAACAGCACGACCCCGGAGGAAGCCAAGCTTTCTCCGGGGTTTTTGTTTCCCTCTTTATCTCTTCTTTTTCGGCGGGCGATCCGGCGGCGCTTCAAAGCGCACCGGCGTCTGCGTGAATACCTCGTTGAGCGGTGCGGTGAGGATGAAGTCCCTCTTCTCTTCGCGGCTCAGCCCCTCAGGCATAACGGCGGCGGCAAGCCTCACACTCTTCCCGCTCTCGCGGTCATAGAAGTTGAACGCCGCCTCGTCACTGTCGCGCACTTCGAGACGCCCGTTCCCGGCCGTCGTTCCGAAAACGACCTGTATCCCGTCGAGGTAGCAGGCGCGGCTCTCGGCGATGCAGTACAGGTTCTTCCCCTTTTTCTCCGGGCTCAGGATATCGAGCGCCGCAGCCGCGGCTCTGACCCCTATTGCAAGGCCGGGGCAGTAATGCCCGTGCAGCTCGCCGGCTTTTTCATACAGCTCTTTTATCATGTTCTCTCTCCTGTTCTCCAGTATATCCACGCCACTTTCGTGTTTATTTCGTCGTTTACGTTGCCGTCGGCATCGCATATATCTTTGAGCCGCTCCAGCGCGGCGGCGCACAGCGCATCTGCGTCCGGCTCCTCCGCAAAGTAATTGCGGCGCATATACTCTGCCATCTCCTCCGCGCCGCGCCTATCCGACCAATCGTAATCGACATACTTCACCTGAGGTACATAGCCCGCGTCTGTCACTGCCTGTATAAGAGCAGCACAGCCGGCCTTCAGATCGCCTGTATGCTTTGGGCGCGGCTCAATACCTATCTCTTTCATCAGCGCGTCACGGAGCGGCTGACGCCACTCATAGAAATTCGCCGTAAAGCACCATGAGCGTGTCATGCAGCTCATTTTTTTGACGGTGGCTGCATCGTGTATTGCAGGCGACATAGTGGATATTGCAAGGTCGAAGCCCTCCGCGAACGCCTCCTCCCTGCCGCTGATCTCATTGAAATCGCAGCAGACAGCGCGCCACGGGGTCTTGTACGGTGCCATGTTCTCGCGCGCATGGGCGATCATATTCTCGGAAATGTCAGTCAGCGTCACGTCGCAGCCGAGCCCGGCGAGATACGCACCGTATTTGCCGACGCCGCAGCCAATGTCTATCACCCGGCAGCCCGGCGTGAGCATCCCGTTTTCCTGCCAGAAGCGCAGCAGCGCTGAATTGTAGTCGTTCAGTCCAAGGCGGAATACGCTCTGGTATTCGGGTGCAGCCTCGTCCCATTTCGCGCGTTCATCCTTCATTGTCTGCACCCCAATCATCCTCGTGCATCACGACTACCGGCAGGCCATGTACAGTCTCAACATAAGCATGCATGCCGTACACCGGGAAGATGTTGTCATCCGACAGCACCTCTCTCCCGCCGTATCTGAACACGCTGCCGTCCTTCATAAGCAGGAATTTATCGCAGAAGCGCATGGCAAGACTCAGGTCATGTATGACCACGAGCACGGTTATCCCGCGCTCATCGGCTACCGTGCGCACAAGCTTCATCATCTCATGCTGGTTTCTCGGATCAAGATTGCTCGTCGGCTCATCAAGCACGAGCACCTTAGGCTCCTGCACAAGAGCTCGGGCGAGCATGACCTTCTGCAGCTCACCTCCGGACAGCTCGTCCACAGGCCGCAGACGCAGTTCGGCAAGGCCGACGCGCTCGATGACCCTGTCGCAGATGCTCACGTCTTCGTCGCCCACCGACCATTTTATGTATGGCTTGCGGCCAAGCAGGACGCAGTCAAACACCGTGGCCTGCGTCAGCTCATTTTTCTGCGCGACATATGCGATGTTCCGGGCAAGCTTTCTGCGTCCGAACTGCGCGATGTCCTCGCCGTCGAGCAGGACAGTGCCCGAACCCGGCATATTTATGCGGTTGATGCACGTGACAAGCGTGCTCTTGCCCGCGCCGTTATTGCCGAGGATACCCACCAGCTCGCCGCTTTCTGCCGAAAAGCTGACGCCGTGCAGTATCTCTCTTTCTCCGTATGAAAAACTCAGGTTCTTGACTTCTATCATTTCATGCCGCCTCGCTTTATGATGAGGTAGAGGAACAGCGGCGCGCCCAGGAAAGAGGTCAGCGCACCTATGGGCAGCACCGTCGGCGACAGCAGCGTCCGCGAGACGATGTCCGACAGAATAAGCAGCGCCGAGCCGCACAGTGCCGAGGCTGGGATAAGGAAGCGGTAATCGTTGCCGAGAAAACGGCGCATGATATGCGGCGCGATAAGGCCAATGAAGCTGATGCAGCCGACAAATGCAACAGCCACTGAGGATATGAGTGCGCACAGCACCATGCTGGAGAGAATGAGCGCGTCGACATGGACGCCGAGGCTCTTTGCCGTGCTCGTGCCGCTCTCCATCGCGTTATAGTTCCAGCGGTTATAGATGAAATATCCGAACGCGCCGAAGGTCAGTACCACGATTATGGCAATATCCCGCCACCCGGCGCGGCCAAGGCTGCCGAATGTCCAGTATACAACAGTCGCGACCATGACGTCGTCGCAGAAATACTGAATGAGCGCCGTGCCGCCGGTGAACATTGAGCTGAGCGCGACACCGACCAAAACCATAGTTGCGGGAGTTGTGCCGCGCAGACGCGAGATGGCGAGGATGACAACAGTCGTCGCCATCCCCCCCGCGAACGCGCAGAGCGTCACGAGCGCGGGATTTGTCACGGTCAGCGCAGAGGACGTCCCCCCGGCGTTGACCTGTATCCCCGCGCCGAAATACACTATCGCTACTGCCGCGCCGAAGGATGCACCCTGGGACACGCCCAGCGTGGACGACGAGGCAAGCGGATTTCTCAGCACGTTCTGCATTATACAGCCGCTCAGCGCAAGCGCCGCTCCCACTGCGGCAGCGGTGGTGAGTTTCGGCATGCGTACGTTCCAGATTATCGTCTCCGTCCTGAGGTCACCGCGGTGCGCTATCGCGAGGACGACTTCCTTCACCGACAGTCCCGCAGAACCCGCGATAAGCGAGAAAAGCCCGGACGCGGCGGTAATGACGAGCAGCACAAGCAGCACGAGCCACTTTCTCCATATGTAGCGCCCGTAGTCATTATTGAGCGTCTCAAGGCTTTTCCTTCTCATCTCTGTTTATTCTCCGATCGTCAATTCTCCGTAGTAAAGACCGCCCGCTTCCATCTCGGTAAAGGTGTCCTTGCCGAGCATAAAGGTGAGTATCTTCCCGCCGATCTCCGGCATCGTCACACCGGCAAACTGCTCGGGATAGAGCACTATTCCGGCGTAGTAGGCATCCATAAGCGCGTAGGTGATGTTCGTCCCGCAGTTATTGAAGGAGGGCATCGTGTAGACCTGCCCCTCCTTTACTGCGCGCAGCGCGTCAAAGAAGCCGGGGTTAGTGTTATATTCGTCGTTCACAAGATCCATGTTGCCCGGATCAAGGAAGATTATATCGGGATCCCATTCGATGACCTTCTCGAGGTCTACCTCATAGTAGTTCTGATCCGCCGCCTCATCGGCAACGTTGAGCGCGTTCACGCCCATGAACGGCCCGAAGTGCGCATAGGTGCCGCCGAAGCCGTGGCGGCCGGAGAACGTAACAGCGCCGGTATAGACTTTCTGCTTATCGGAATCCGGGATATCCTTCGTGCGGTCATTGAGGTCCTGCTTGCACTCATCAATGAAAGAGAGCACGGACTCGCAGCGCTCCTGTGCCCCGACGACCTCGGCAAAAACGCGCATCGCGTCGTAGAAGCTCTCGTCCACGAAATTGCGGCTGAGGTAGCGCACGCACACAACGGGTATGCCGGTCTGGCCGTAAAGCTCATCCGCCGCCTCTGCGGAGAAGCCCGCAAGTATGACGTCAGGCGCGACCGTGATTATCTCCTCGGCGTAGCCGTTGTTCGCACCGCTGCCGCCGCCCGAACCGACCGCGGGCAGATCCTTTATCTCGTCGCGGTAAACGGGGTTATAGTCGCGGAGAATGTTATAGGCCTCCTTGTCGTGATCCTCAACGCCGACCATCATGTCCACGACGTCAAGGTATGCTGCCATGCGCGGCGCACCCGAGCCAAGGCAGATTATGCTCTCGACGGTATAGGGTATCTCGACCTTGCGTCCCCATGTATCGGTCACAATGCGCATTTCCTGTGCGGCGTTTTCCTGCGCAGTATTCTCCTGCGCGGGCGCAGCGCTCTGCTCAGGTGCAGTGGAGCTCCCGCAGGCAGCGAGCGACAGCAGCGCCGCAAGCGCGAGTATTATCGCAGTTATTTTTTTGGACATCTGTTCTTTCCTCCGTTGTATCTGAGTGGAGCGGAGGTGCTCGGCCTCCGCTCCGCATACAGTTCATGAGCGCTTCATGCTTACTGTCATTGAGTATACATGATTGCCGCACAGATTTTAAGCCCCCCGGGGGGATGCAGACGCACTACAATCCGAGTGTGATTGTATAAATTTCGGCAATCTCCGTATCGAAACCGTATTCAACAGATGCTGAACACAAATCGCACAAACCATATTGACAAGTTTGCGGCATTCGGTTATCATGCAGATATTAGTTCAAATTTTTTAATCAAAATTTTTGAAGTTAGTAAAGGAGCTGCAAACGATGGATATTTTCACAAAATGCGAAAACTTTACCCTTGCAAAAGATTACAGGGAAAAAGGCATATATCCCTATTTCCATGCGCTGGAATCGCGTCAGGACGTTGAGGTCATCATGGAGGGCAAGCGGCGCATAATGCTCGGCTCGAACAATTACCTCGGGCTGACGACTCAGCCGGAGGTCGTGGAGGCCGGCATAAAGGCATTTGAGCGGTACGGCACAGGCTGCTCTGGCTCGCGCTTTCTTAACGGCACACTTGAAATGCACCTCGAACTCGAAGCAGAGCTGGCAGGCTTTGTACATAAGGAGGGCGCGGTCACGTTCTCG
>ENA-USUJ01000762-USUJ01000762.1-human-gut-metagenome-genome-assembly--contig:-NODE-762-length-28577-cov-9.565684_pt1 | contig 28577 bp, 22 predicted proteins | sample MGYA00250061_ERZ773398 | MGnify/ENA primary metagenome ERZ773398 (study PRJEB29103, sample SAMN06111992) | human gut metagenome | biome: human gut; feature: ankylosing spondylitis patient; material... | reverse complement strand
GCAACCTTTCAAAACACGAGAATCTGCGCTCGCTTTACGATCCGAACGGCAGTTATACCGGCACGCCGGCACACCATGGCTACCCCACCGTTCCCGACGGCGAAGAACCCGTGCAGGACGTTGACGACTTATGAACAAAAGCCGTCATTGCGGCAACGGCATCGCTTGAAAACAAGCAATGCCGAGAGCCGCATTAGGCTTTTGTTTCACTAACCGCGCCGAAAATCTTTGCTATCAGTTCAATCACGGACAAAAAACTCCTGCCGCAATTTCGCAAGATTGTCGGCTTGGTACTTTCGATTGGGTGGGATACCCACACCCGAAAACTGCGCAATTTAGCGAATAACTGTGTCAGAGCCACGCTTCCGTCAACTCATGTGCGCAAAGCACATTAGGGTTGCCGTTAGCATGGCTCTTTCTTGTTCTTCATCTAAATATCGCAGTTTTACAAATAAAAATCTATTGTGAATAATTGCGCCCGAAATGAAAACTTATTCGGAGCGTACTTATTAACTGACTGTGCAGCTTAAAAGACGGAACACGAGCCGCAACGGCGGCGAGCAAAATAAGTGCCGAGCTTGGCGGTTGTACAAGTGAGCAAGTGCGTGTTGTTCTTTGCACTTGCGAACGAGTGGCATAATGAATGAACGATACCTATCTATGCGAGTGCCGACTTCCCATCTTCGAGCAATGTGTGGCTAAAAAGAGAAAGTACTATGTTCGAGAAGTAGGGGAAAGCCCGAAGGGAAGGGGTAACATTGCATTTAGGGTTTCAAACGCTCACCCCTTGTAGAGCCGAGCATTTATAAAAAACTTATCGGGCGCAATTGTTTGTCGTTTCGTTTCCACGAGATTGCCACGCTTGCGCTCGCAATGACATATTTTTTTGGTTGCGCCCGAAATGAAAACTTATTCGGAGCGTACTTATACGTGCACTTTGCATTGGTTGAAAAGAAAAAGCACTCGCATAGAGTGCTTTTTCTTCATGTCTTCTTCTAAATTTCTATTATTGTTCAGAAATTGCGCCGACGGGGCAACCGTCTTCACATGCTCCGCAATCGATGCATTGATCGGGATCGACAACGTATTTGCTGTCGCCTTCTGCAATTGCGCCGACCGGGCAAGTATCTGCGCACGCACCGCATTGGATGCACTCATCGCTGATAACTCTGGGCATAGTTTTTTTCTCCTTACAAAAATGATTTGCTTTCGCTTGGCATTATATTAGCACAAACTTGCTTTTTTGACAAGCATAAATGCGTGCTTTTGAAAATCTCAATCGCAGGCGGGATACAATCCGAAATAGCATCCTGCAACTCTCGTGCGTTTTATAACGTACGAACGCTTTTCTCTTGAAACGGATATATCCCCCTTGTATCTGCAATTTTTGCAATCGTTGCCGTAAATCGTTTTGTACGGGCAGTGCGCAAACGTCATAAGCGCGATATCTTTGCTCGGAGAATATCTCTTTATCGTGTCATGGGAGGCAAAATCTCGATATTCCAAAGACGGCTCATAGGCTTTCGCGCCGAGTTGCTCCGCCGCCAAAACCGCATACCCGTTGGCGATATTATGCCCTTGTCCGGCCACTATTTCATAGCCTTTTCTTGCAAAATACAAGCCGTAGACGTTGTGGGAGACGAGCGTTTTTATCTTCGGCATATCGGCAAGCAGTTTTTCTATCGCCGCAATATCTTTTCCGTTTGCAATTATAGGCAGACCGAGCGCGACTTCGCTTTCGTCCAAATCGTATTCGTCAAGCAGTCTTTTCACTGCCGCAACAGAATATACGCTTGGATAGATTGCCGTTTTCTCGCCTTTTTTGGCAAAATCGCCGTATTCGTTTTCCCTTGCGACGAAAAGTCTCGCCGCCTTTACGTTTTCAAATTTCATGGCGAGATATTCGTCGATTTTCTCTTGATTTATCCCGACTTTCTTCGGTGAATTCGCGTTGATAATTTCTTCTTTTAGCGCGCAAAACACGTCTCTTCGCAAGGCGTTGATTACCGACTTCGGCGCAAACACGCCGTCCGTGTCCACAACGCACTCTCTCACCGAAAAGCCGCTGTCGGCAGTCTTGGAGCAAGACGCGGATATATCGTTTGCATCCGTGGGCGCGTTTTGGGCTTTTTCAAGCGTTGCCGCCGCCTTTGTCACGCTCACGACCCCATTGCGCGTGGTTGCGGACGCAGTAATTTCAAGGGGTTTGCCTGCCTTGGCAACGACTGATATGTCTATGGGGACGTAGCGTTGCTCGGACAATGCGATTTTGTCCTTTTTCGCATCGCAAATGAGATTGACTTGCCAGCCGGGCTTGACCTTGGTCTTGCTCACCACGCTGTACGTGCCGCCCGCCTTGCTTGCCTGCCCCACACCGAGACTTGCCTTTTCCACGTCCTTGTCGAAAAACTTCAAGCCGTCACCCTTTTCAAGCTCCTTGTCCGAAACGATGAATATCTCAAACAAACCGTCCTTAAACTCCTTGACGGATTTGACGTATCCGATTTTGACTCCCGTGTGGTTGTTGAATCTTTTTTCCACCACGAACGGCGTGCCGTCGTCGAGATACGCGCGTTCGAGATACTCTCCGCGCGAGTAGGCAACTTTCAAATCCCGCATTTCGCTTTTGCTCGGAATATAATCTCTGTCACGTCTTGCAAAATCCACTGCTTTTCTATACGTTTGCACCGCCGTTGCGACATAGCCTTCGCGGCGCAATCTGCCTTCGATTTTAAACGAGCAAACGCCTGCCCTTGCAAGTTGATTGACGCTATTTGCAAGGCACAAATCTCTTGCGCTGAAAAGATAACCGCCATCTTCGTCCTTGCCTGTCTTTGCCTTGTATGAAAGACGGCACATCTGTTTGCAAAGTCCGCGGTTGCCGCTTGCGCCTTGCTCTACGCTTGACAGATAGCAATTCCCCGAAAAAGCGATGCACAGCGCGCCCTGAACGAAATATTCTATTTCAAGGTCGGTGTTTTCTTTTATTGCTTTTATATCTTCGAGTTTCGTCTCTCTTGACAGTACGACGCGACTTACGCCCAATTCTTTTGCGACTTTCGCGCCGTAAAGATTATGCACGCCCATTTGCGTGCTTGCGTGCAAACATATATCGGGAAAACAATCTTTAAGGACTTTGCAAACACCTATATCCTGCACCAAAAATGCGTCGACTTTTGCACAAACGGCACTTTTAACAAGCGAAATAAGCCTTGTAAACTCTTCGTTTTGCAAAATGGTGTTGATTGTCACGTACACTTTCGCGCCGTAAAAATGGGCGCGTTTCACCACGTCCGCAATATTTTCGGACGTAAAATTTTGCGCTTTCATGCGCGCGTTAAAGTCGTCAAGCCCGAGATACACCGCATCCGCTCCGCTCATAAGCGCGGTTTCAAACGCCGTCATATCTCCTGCGGGTGCAAGAAGTTCCAACATGCTTTTAGTATATCACACGAGAGATTGGTATGCAATAAAGTTGCAATCTATTGCTATACGAAAAAAATTTGCTATAATTATGTTATGAAAAGTTTTCTCTGTCCCGTATGCAAAAATCCGCTTTGCGAAAGCGAAAAATCAGCCGTCTGCAAGAACGGTCACGTTTTCGACCGTGCAAAAGAAGGCTATTTTTACCTTCTCAATCCGCAGGACAAGAATTCGAAAGACCCCGGCGACAACAAAGAAATGGTGTCGGCTCGCCGCGATTTTCTGGACGAAGATTTTTATCTCCCGCTCGCAAAAGAAATCGCAAAAGAGATAAACGAGCGTTTCCCCGAAAAGATAACGCTCTTGGATGCAGGCGTGGGAACAGGGTATTATTTGAACGCGCTCGCGCGTGCGCGCGGGAATGCGGAAGACGAATATTTCGGCGTGGACGTATCGAAACACGCCGTAAAGATTGCGGCAAAGAGAAACAAGTGTGCGCATATCGCCGTAGCAAGCGTTTTCGACCTTCCGTTTGAAGACGAAACTTTCGACGTCGTGACGTGCGTGTTTTCCCCTTACGCTATGCAGGAATACTCTCGAGTGCTGAAAGACGGCGGACTGCTGATAGTGGCATATCCGTTCTCCGACCACCTTATCGAATTGCGCAAGGCTTTGTACGAAAACGTGAGAGACAACGCAACCGCACTGCCCGTATGCGACGACTTCGTGACGATTTCGGAAAAGGAATTGAAATACGGCATCGTTGCTCGCGGAAAACAAACTGACAATCTGCTCACCATGACGCCGTACGTGTACCGCGCGCCGAAGGACGCCGTGGAAAAAGTGAGAAACGAGAGCGAATTGTCTCTGACGTGCGATTTTCACCTGACCGCATTGAAAAAATCCCGAGCATATCGGCATTGACAAATAAGTCGCGTTTATATATAATACATTTTGTTGATTTATCAACATATCACTGTAAGGAAGAGAATTATGGACGAAAACAAGACCGTCGCGACCGACGAAACCGTAGAACCGATAGAAGACCGACAAGAACAAATCGAAATCGCACAAACCGCGCAAACAGACGAATCGCAAGTACAAGAAAAGCCTGCAAAGAAAAAAGCAAAACTTCCCAAGGGCTTGCAAAAACTTGTTGACAAAATCAACGCCAACGAAAACGTGCGCCAAATGGTCGTGTTCACCCTGTTCAGTTTCATCTGCGGCGGCTCGCAACTTATACTAACGCTCGTGCTCACCCAACTCAAATACGCAGGCGGCGTGCTTGCGGAACCTTTCAAAGGTATTCCCGTCGGCAACTTCTCTATCTTCGGATACGAAACCACCGCGGAATTTATCGGCTTTTTGGTCGGCTCGATCACGGGACAAGTGCTGACGTTTGTGCTCAACAGAAAGAAAACCTTCAACTGCACCAACAACGTTGTGATCTCGGGCATCATGTACACCATACTTGCCGTGTTCATCATCTTTATGCAAACCTTGCTCGGCGGCGCAATCACTTCCGCTTGCTACGGCGCAATGCCCGAACCCAGCAGTTTCGTTGGCTTGCTCTTCAACCTTGCAGGACAAGCGGTCGGCGGCATCGCGGCTCTCGTCATCAGTTTCCTTGGCAACAAATTTCTTGTCATGCGCAACTGGGGCAGCAAGAAAGCAACCGCCGAAACGACGGACTCCGCCCCCACCGAAGAAAACTGATTTTTATATCGCAAAACATTTCAAAAGGCACGCAACCGCGTGCCTTTTGTATAAGTAACAATTCCGCAATTATTTTAATGATAATACAAGCTTATATTATCCAAAATAACGCGCCCCTTGTTTCTGTCGCTTGCCTTAGGTGTTATATTAACAACAAATCTAAATGCCGTTCCTTCTTTTAGATATACACGATGCCTTAGAGGCGAATCCTTCAAAACCGATAAATCAGATGGCTTGAAAACTTTTCGCTTAACCCATTCACCATTTACTAGACACTCAACTGAAACCGTTTCATCATCGCTATTTAGAAAACCCTCTTTGTTACTCCACAACCCGATATCAAATTCAATCATTTTTATGTTATCATTCATATGAAATTCAAGATAGGCTTCTCCTTTATACAATGCATCATTTGATTTTCTAATCCCGGACATGACAAGATATTGATTTTCAATATAACTACAACGTAGCCTTGTGGTATTAAACTTATATCCGTTTGACAATGTTATCTCTGCTTCGTTTTCAGTGTTGAAATACTGTCCTTGCCCGTTTGAATTGACAAATGCCGTCGCAAAATCGCTTGCTTTTATTTCTTGCGCATTCTGATAATTGACATCATACCAAAAAATACCTGTGAGTGGCTCATCTAATATATCATATGATGCGTAATATGTATTATCATAATGATTATAATTAACCCTTGTTCCGAGTACTATGTGCTCTTCTCTTGCTCCTGTCTCTGGGTTTCGTCCGACCCACGTGTCATATTTATACACAGTAACATAGTGTGCAGCAAACAACCCCTTTTTGCCATTTAATGAACCATTACACATTGTTACAGGCGTGCCTTGGTCTATTTTTTCTTTTATAATTTCCAAAAGTTCATTTCTGTTACCTCCTACAATTCCAAACGAACTATGAATAGAGATTTTGTTTATTAATCCATATTTCGATAATATGCTCTTGAATCCTTCAACATAATCCCCTGGATACGTCAATGTTGATTTGTCCCCTTGTTTACCAACTTCATATGTTTTCATAGCAAGGAACACCGTCTTGGCCAAATTTATCTGTTGGTCTATATTATTAGGATCTTCCATAATCTCGGAATAACCAAATGTGCGTGAAAAATAATCGAATATTCCGATTGCTGCGATAGGTCCACAGCCGCCGTAAGTGCTTTTTAAAGTTTTATCTTCTTCCTTTGCCATTTCTAATCCACGTAAAACTGTGCTTTCACGAAATGGACTTGTTTGAATATTTATTGGGATTTCATTTGACATTTCTCTAATAGAATGGCTTATCATATTAACTTTTGTCCAACCATGATCTCCATATCTATTTATTAATTTTGTCTTTACGCCGTCATCTCCAAGCATTGAACAGAATGGCCATTCTTCTTCATTCTGATTATCTCCTGAGTACATATCAATATCGTTATTAAAACTTGTTTCAATATAATCATTTGAATATGCTTCTGCAATATGCTTTTTTTCTTCGTGAAAATCTCTTATAAAAATGGCAAACGCAAAAACAAGTGCAACTATTACAAAATTATATAAAACTCTTCTATTTTTATTTCCCATATTCATTCTCCAGTTGGGCAAATTTTCCCATAATATTCAATGTTGTCAACCGAATAATACAAATCAAAATAAATATTGTCCTTTTGATATGCATGTGGAGAAAAACATACCACATCTCCCGAGCCGCTCAAAAATTTGTACGTGTAAAATCTGCCGTTGAATGTTGTTGAATCAAATGACAAATCTTTCACAACTCTGCTATCTTCGGTTGAAACCGCAAATTCAATCCTGAAAAATTTGTTCCCGACAACGTCTTTCACCACGTTGGTTGATTTAGCTTCGTCAAATGCCGACTTTTCAATTTCAATCAGCGACAATTCTATTGCAAAACTTGCCGTATCCGCATTTGAAATATACGCATTTCCGCTATAATTTCCCTGCACAAATTTTATTTTCTCTGTTAGGCTCACCCGCGCACACGCCAAACCAATTCCTACGATGCATAATACCGCAGCAAGTACACTTGCCACGATTACGATTATTTGTTTTTTAGTCAACGATGTTTTGGAAATAAAACTCACCTCCTGCTTATTGTTGAAAAACCTCCTTCGCCTTTATACTATCATACGTTCATTTTGTTTTCAAGGACAAATTTTTGCCCACTATATGTTGTGGCAAATGCTTTGCCGTGACAAAAAATCCGCATTGCAATAGGGCGCGTTAGATTGCCGTTTGCGTTTTTACATACCCGTTTACATTGCCAAAAACACGCATTTTAAAGACACGAAAAGTGGAATTGACAAATTGCGGCATTTTTCTACAAATACACAATATGTAGTGTTTCTCAAAAAAGTTTCACACTTTATTTTGCGTTTTTTTGTGTTTCGCCCTTGACATATCGGGCGTGATTGTTATAATAAAAGGGCACATTTTCAAAAGGAGATTTTCAATACTATGTTGAACATCAAAAAAAGAGACGGAAACATCGTTCCGTTCAACCTTAACAAAATCAAAGTCGCAATCGAAAAAGCGTTCGACGCGGTGGGCAAAAACTACAGCGACGACATCATCGATATGCTTGCTTTGCGCGTTACGGCAACTTTCAACGACAAGGTGAAAGACGACTGCGTAAGCGTTGAAGACATTCAGGACGCAGTGGAAGTGGTTCTCATTCAATCGGGCTACGTAGAAGTGGCGAAGGCATACATACTTTACAGAAAACAGCACGAAAAACTTCGCGAGATGAACTCCACGATGCTCGACTACAAGAACACCGTCAACAACTATCTCAAAATCAACGACTGGCGTGTGAAGGAAAACTCCACCGTGACGTACTCCGTCGGCGGTCTTATCCTTTCCAACTCGGGCGCGGTGACGGCAAACTATTGGCTGAGCGAAATCTATGACGAAGAAATCGCAAAGGCGCACCGCGAAGCGCAAATTCACATTCACGACCTTTCCATGCTCACCGGTTATTGCGCCGGTTGGTCGCTCAAGCAACTCATTAAGGAAGGTCTCGGCGGTATCCCCGGCAAGATTACGTCTTCCCCTGCGGGACACCTTTCCACGCTCTGCAACCAAATGGTCAACTTCCTTGGCATAATGCAAAACGAGTGGGCAGGCGCACAAGCGTTCAGCTCTTTCGACACCTATCTTGCTCCGTTTGTCAAAGTTGACAATCTTTCCTACAAAGAAGTCAAACAATGCATCCAGTCATTCATCTACGGCGTCAACACCCCGTCACGCTGGGGCACGCAAGCTCCCTTCACCAACATCACGCTTGACTGGGTTGTGCCAAACGACCTTGCAGAACTCCCCGCAATCGTCGGCGGCAAAGAGATGGACTTCAAATATAAGGACTGCGAAAAAGAAATGGCAATGGTCAACAAGGCGTTTATCGAGATCATGATCGAAGGCGACGCCAACGGCCGCGGATTCCAATATCCTATCCCCACCTACTCCATCACAAGAGACTTCGACTGGTCAAACACCGAAAACAACCGCTTGCTCTTCACGATGACGGCAAAATACGGCACTCCGTATTTCTCCAACTACATCAACAGCGATATGGAACCGAGCGACGTGCGCAGTATGTGCTGCCGTTTGCGTCTCGACCTTCGCGAACTCCGCAAGAAATCGGGTGGCTTCTTCGGAAGCGGCGAATCCACAGGTTCTATCGGCGTCGTGACGATCAATATGCCGAGAATCGCTTACGTCTCCGAGACGGAAGAAGATTTCTTCAAAGAGCTTACTCGCCTTATGAACGTGTCCGCTCGCTCTCTCAAAATCAAGAGAAACGTCATCACCAAATTGCTTGACGAAGGTCTCTATCCCTACACAAAACGCTATCTCGGCACTTTCGGCAACCACTTCTCCACAATCGGTCTTGTGGGTATGAACGAGGCGTGCCTCAACGCAAAGTGGGTGGGCAAAGACATGACGCACAAGGAAGCGCAAGAATTCACCAAGAAAGTGCTCAACTTCATGCGTGAAAAACTCAGCGACTACCAAGAAGAATACGGCGATTTGTACAACCTTGAAGCAACTCCCGCAGAATCCACTTCCTACCGCCTTGCAAAACACGACAGAGAAAGATATCCCGACATCATCTGCGCAAGCAATATGGACAACGTGCCTTATTACACCAACTCTTCGCACCTTCCCGTCGGCTACACGAGCGATATCTTCTCCGCTCTCGACATTCAAGACGAGTTGCAAACGCTCTACACGTCCGGCACGGTCTTCCATGCGTTCCTTGGTCAGAAACTCGACAGTTGGCAAGCGGCGGCAAATCTCGTGAGAAAAATTGCCGAAAACTACAAACTGCCCTACTACACGCTCTCCCCGACCTACTCCGTATGCCAAGAGCACGGATATTTGGACGGCGAGCAATACACCTGCCCCATCTGCGGCAAGAAGACGGAAGTGTACAGCCGTATCACCGGTTACTATCGCCCCGTGCAGAACTGGAACGACGGCAAACGCGCCGAGTTCAAAGAGCGCAAAGTGTACGACATCGCAACTTCGCAATACCACGGCAAACACGTGGAAGAATTCAAAGAGAGCGAAGAAAACAATGCGCAATGCGCACCCAAGGCGGAAGAAAAACACGAATGTGCTTGCACTGCTCAAAAAGGCGCGGACGAAGGGCTGTTGATCTTCACCACAAAGACTTGCCCCAACTGCAAAATGGCAAAAGCAATGCTTGACAAAGCAGGAATCGCTTACACCGTGATCGACGCGGAAGACAACAAGGATCAAACTCTTGCTTTCGGCGTAAAGAAAGCCCCCACGCTTCTCGTCCCCAACGGAGCGGGATACGACGTGTACGACAACGCAAGCAAGATTAAAGGCTATATCGAGTCTAGAAAATAATCTCAACTCAAACTGCGGTATGGCAAACGCCATACCGCTTTCTTTTTAGAACACCAGGAGAAAACATGGATAAATTCGATATCATCGTTATAGGCGCAGGCCCTGCGGGCATGACTGCCGCACTCAATTGTTTGAGAGCCGGCAAAACAGTTCTCGTTCTCGAAAGCGACAGTTTCGGCGGACAAATCGCATACTCTCCGAGAGTGGAAAACTTCCCGTCCTACCAAAAAATCGCAGGCGCGGAACTTATGGACAAACTCTACGAGCAAATCACCGAATGGGGTGCGCAAATCGAGCTTGAAAAAGCAGAAAAGATAGTTAAAACAGGCAAAACGTTTACGTTAACCACCGATTACAACACGTACGAGTGCAAATCCGTCATCCTTGCAATCGGCGTGAAACCGAGAAAAATCGGTGTTGAAAGAGAAGACGAACTCGTCGGCAGCGGCGTAAGTTATTGCGCTCTTTGCGACGGTGCGTTCTACACGGGCGAAGACGTCGTTGTCATAGGCGACGCAAACACCGCTCTTCAGTATTCTCTCGTTCTCAGCGGCTATTGCAAGAGCGTGCATATCTGCACTTTGTTTGACAAATTCTTCGGAGACAAAGCACTTCTCGATCTCGTGCTTGCCCGCCCGAACGTCAAGTATACGCACAATCTCTCACTCAAAGAGTTTATCGGGGGCGACGAACTCGAAGCTCTTCGTTTTGAAAACACCGTGACGCACGAACAAGTGATCATTGACGCAAAATGCGCCTTTATCTGCATTGGACAAGTGCCCAACAACAAAGCCTTTGAATATCTCGTGCAACTTGACAAGGCAGGCTATATCGTTGCAGACGAGAACTGCACGACGTCTTGCGAAGGTATTTTCGTTGCGGGCGACTGCCGCACGAAGAAAATCCGTCAACTCGTCACCGCCGCGTCCGACGGCTCTATCGCCGCATTCAACGCATGCAACTACGTTGACTCTCTTTGATAGAAATCGTATTGAAAAAACTTTTAGTTTTTTTGATAAAAGCATATAAAAAACACCGCAAACGCGGTGTTTTTCTTTTTGTCGGATTAACCGTTGCTAAGATAAGGAAACGACGCAATCAAAGTTTTGATTCGACTAGTGAAAGCAGCACTTTTTTGCCGTCTTTCATCACTATGTAAAACATATCTCCCATTTCATGGTCGACGAATTCGATTCCTTCTACGTTTTCGATTTCGTCGGTAACGAGTTGCGCTATTTCGGAAAGCAATTCTTTCATGTTTTCTTCTCCTTTGCGTAGTAATTAAATTATATGTCCCCTTTTAGACAAAATCAATACATTTTGTACAAAAGTTAGCATACTATTTGTAGAATAATGTCGGAGATTGTCGTTTTATGTCAAAATTCCACGAAAGACTTGCGGGTCTGATTATCGAGAGCGAGACGAGCGTGCAAGAATTGTCCGAAAAATACGGCTTTTCGCTGTCTGCTCTCTACAAATGGTTGCGTGGGGTCTGTTATCCGAGTTTTGACAATCTCGTTCTGCTTGCGGACAATTTCGGTTGCTCGGCGGATTATCTTCTCGGACTTAAAGACGACGAAGTCGAATACACCGCAAACGAGCAACGACAGCCGTTCGACGTCTTATTTTACGACCTGTTGAAAGAGAAAAACGTCAGCGAATATCGTCTCGTAAAACAAACGGGGCTTGCACGAAGCAAGGTTGACGAATGGAGAAAGGCAGTATCTTTGCCAAGCGTCGGAAGCCTTGTTCTCGTTGCAAAATTCTTTGACGTAACCGTTGACCGTCTAGTCGGCAGAGAATAAAAAGACACTAAAAAAGCACCGAATCGGTGCTTTTTTTTGCCGTTTTACAAAATGTTTTTGACTTCCGAGAGTCGCGACACGATGTAGTCGCACTTTACGTCTGACGTAGGCTCGTTTCTATGATTGTACCAAATTGTTTTCAATCCGTATTCGCATGCGCCTTTGATGTCGGCAGAAAGAGAGTCTCCTATCATCACGACGTCCTGCGGTTTCACATCGGGCAACGCCTTAAAGCAAGCGTCGAAAAACTCCTTTTGCGGTTTTGGAAAACCTATCTCTTCGGACACGAAATATCCGTCGATATAACCGTCGAGTTCCGCCCTTTTCATACGGTTGGTCTGCTGATGCATCGACGCGTTGGACGCCACGTACACTTTGTATTTAGAGCGGAGATATTCAAGCAAATCTCTTGCGCCGTCCACAAGAATTGCCGACTCGTGAAAGTTTTCTCTGAACGCAGTCTCAAACGCGATGCCGTCCGCTTTTATGCCCAACTTGTCGAACACGATTTGAAATCTCGTGTCAAACAACTTCTCTTTGGTCACTTCCTTTTTTTCGAGCCTGTGCCAAAGGTCGAGATTGATTGGATGAAAGGTGTCCACGAGCGTTGTCGTGTACGGCACGCCGAATTTGTTGCACGCGCTTTTTATTGCGTCGTTTGCGCACTTGGTGAAATCGAGAAGAGTATCGTCTATGTCAATGAATACAACCATTTGTGCCTTTTTTATCTCACGATGATTGCGTCGCGTTCTGCGCCAACGGAGATGTATTTGATATTGCAATCAACCGCTTTTTCTATAAATTCGATATACTTTTGCGCATTGAGCGGCAAGTCTTCAAACTTTCTGCAATTCACAGTGGACTCGTTCCAACCGTCGAGATACACGACGTTCGGTTTTGCGATATTGAGTGCTTCTCCGCTCGGGAATTCGTCGACGGTCTTGCCGTTTACGTCGTAACTGACACACACGGGGATTTTTGCCATCGAGTCGAGTATATCGAGTTTTGTGAGTGCGATTTCGTTTGCGCCCTGCACCATACAGCCGTATTTGGACGCAACCACGTCAAATCCGCCGACTCTTCTGGGTCTGCCCGTTGCAGCGCCGTATTCTCCGCCCGCTTTTCTCAATTCTTCCGCTTCGTCTCCGAACATTTCCGCCGTGAACGGACCTTCGCCCACGCAAGTTGAATATGCTTTCATAACGCCGATTGCGTTTTCGACTTTATGGTTGGGGATACCCGCGCCGACAGGGCCGTACGCCGTGATGGTGTTGGAACTGGTGGTGTAAGGATAAATGCCGAAATCGATGTCTCTGAGTGCGCCGAGTTGCGCTTCGAGCATGACGTTTTTGCCTTCTTTGAGCGCTTTGTCGAGATAATAGCCCGTGTCGCAGATGTAGTCTTTGAGCGGAGTGCCGTATTTGTCAAACCATTCGAGCAATCCGTCAACGGTGTATGCTTCCGCACCGTATGCGTCTTTGATCATAAGGTTCTTCCAATCAACGATTGTTTCGAGACGGGAACGGAGATATTCGGGGTGCAAAATGTCGCCCATGCGGATTGCTTTCTTCATATATTTGTCCGCGTATACGGGAGAGATTCCGCGACGTGTAGAGCCGAACTTTTTGTCACCGAGTCTGTCTTCTTCAAGGCAGTCCTGCGCAACGTCGTAAGGACAACAAACGATTGCTTTGTCGCTGATTTTGAGATTTGCGGGAGTTATGGAAATTCCGCCGTCTCTGAGTCTTGCGATTTCCTTGCAGAGATGCTCTATATCCACGACCATACCGTTGCCCATAACGTTGACTTTGTCTTCTCTCAAAATACCCGACGGCAAAAGATTGAGAACGAACTTTCCTTTTTCGTTTATGACGGTGTGTCCCGCGTTGTTTCCGCCTTGATAGCGGACGACCACGTCTTGAGATTCGGAAAGCAAGTCAACCATACGGCCTTTGCCTTCGTCGCCCCAGTTGATACCAACGATTGATGTAAGCATTGTTATATCTCCAAAAATTTATTTTCGTATTTCTCGGCACGAATAATCGCGCCGTTTATCTTTGATTTCAGACCGTAACCGCGCCCGTTTCGATTGCGTCTTCGGCATTCTTCTCAAGAAGCGGGTCAACTACTTCCGATACGTATTCTTCCACCTGTTTTTCCGCTCTTCCCGTAAACGCTTTCACATCAACGATTTCGTCGATTTCTTCTTTTGTGAGTTTGAAAATCGGGTCGCTTTCGATGCGTTTCAAAAGGTCGTTGTCCGCACCGTCGAGTTTTATTGCCTTTGCGGCGTCAACCGAATGACGACGTATCGCCTCGTGCAAAACCTGTCTGTCTCCGCCTTTGTGCGCCACGCAATACATAAGAAGGTTTTCGGTCGCCATAAAAGGTATTTCGTTGTCGAGATTTTTTGCAATTATGCGCGGATAAAGGGTTAAACCGCTTATTATGTTGTCATAAAGTGCCAATATTGCGTCAACGGCAAGGAACGCTTCGGGTATTGCGATGCGTCTGTTGGCACTGTCGTCAAGCGTCCTTTCAAACCATTGCGTCGATGCTGTGATTGCCGGATTGAGACTGTCGCAAAGCACGTATCTTGCAAGCGACGCCATACGCTCGCTTCTCATCGGGTTGCGTTTATACGCCATTGCCGAAGATCCGATCTGTCCCGACTCGAAGGGCTCTTCCACTTCTTTGAGATGAGACAAAAGCCTTATATCGTTTGAAAATTTCGTTGCGCTTTGCGCTATACCGCAAAGCACGCTCATAACGTTGTAGTCCACCTTTCTCGAATAGGTCTGACCGCTCACGGCGTACGTCCCGACAAAGCCCGTTTGCTCTGCAATCGACTTGTCGAGAGCCTTGACTTTTTCGTCGTCTCCGCCGAAAAGTTCCATAAAACTCGCCGCCGTACCCGTCGTGCCTTTGCAGCCGAGAAGGCGCAGTCTTGAAAGTTGAAAATCAAGATTGTCAAGGTCGCTGACAAGGTCTTGAAGCCAAAGCGTCGCACGCTTGCCCACCGTCGTAGGTTGCGCCGCCTGAAAATGCGTATACGCAAGAGTTGCGAGTCCTTTGTTTTTCACGGCAAAATCTCTGACCGCTTTTATGCAAGACAACAATTCTCCGCGAATGAGCAAAAGCGCGTCTCTCATCTGAATGATATCGGTATTGTCTCCTACAAAACAACTCGTTGCGCCGAGATGAATGACGGGCTTTGCCTTGGGACATTGATAACCGAAAGTCAAAACGTGCGCCATTACGTCGTGGCGAACTTCCTTTTCGCGCGCGGCGGCGTAATCGTAATCGATGTCGTCGACTTTCGCTTCCATTTCGGCTATTTGCTCGTCGGTGATGTCTATGCCGAGATTTTTTTCCGCCTTTGCAAGAGCGACCCAAAGTCTGCGCCACGTGCCGAACTTAAAGTCGGGCGAGAAAACGTATTGCATCTTTTTGCTTGCGTATCTTTGGCAAAGCGGTGACACGTATGCGTCCATAAAAACTCCCAAAACAAAAAGTGTTCAAATTCATTTTAACCGATATGGTTAAAAAAAAATCGTGAACACTCCTGTCGTCTTTTTTATTCTATAAATAATATATCATCATAACAAATATCTGTCAATAAAAACAAGGGGGTGAAAATGAAACGGAATCAAGAAATATCAAACGTGAAATTTGCAAATGTCACGAAGCATAAAAAGCAAACATACTTTATAATATCCGCAAGCGATTTTATATTTATTCAATTCTATTGCATAAAATACGATATTTGTATGTATAAATATCCATTTTGTTTATAGAAAATTTTTTTGCTTAAAATCTTTTGACAATGGCGCGAATAAGTATATAATCGAAAATATAATTTTCCAAAAAAGGAGAGCACCGTTATGATGTCGGATTTGTACGGCAGTATGGTTTTCGACGATAGAGTTATGAGCAAAAGATTGCCGCAAAACGTCTATCGCGAGTTCAAAAGATGTTGCGCGCTCGACTTACCGCTTTCAAGAGAAACGGCAAACGTCATCGCCAACGAAATGAAAGAATGGGCAGTTGAAAAAGGAGTGACTCACTTCACTCACTGGTTCCAACCGCTCACCGGTATCACTGCCGAAAAACACGACAGTTTCATATCTCCCACAAAAGACGGCGGCGTGCTTATGGAACTCAGCGGCAAAGAGCTTATCAAGGGCGAACCGGACGCAAGCTCCTTCCCCAATGGCGGCTTGCGCTCCACATTCGAAGCGCGCGGCTACACTGCATGGGACCCGACGTCTTACGCATTCATAAAAGACGGTATCCTTTGTATTCCGACTGCGTTCTGCTCATACAACGGTCACGCTCTCGACAAGAAAACACCGCTTCTCCGTTCTATGGAAGAGATAAGCAAGCAAGGCGTGAGACTTCTCTCCATTCTCGGCAAAAAAGCGGAACGCATCAACGTCTCGGTCGGTCCCGAACAGGAATATTTTCTCGTGGACACCGCTCTTTACGAAAAACGCAAAGACCTTTTCTACACCGGTCGCACGCTTTTCGGCGCACGTCCGCCGAAAGGACAGGAACTTTCAGACCACTATTTCGGCGCAATAAAGCCGCGTGTTGTCAAATACATGAAAGAACTTGACGAAGAATTGTGGAAACTCGGCATTCTTGCAAAGACCAAACACAACGAAGTTGCACCCGGTCAGCACGAATTTGCCCCCATTTACACAACCGTCAACATTGCCACCGACCAAAACCAACTCACGATGGAAATCATGAAGAAAGTCGCGTCCAAACACAACATGACTTGCCTTCTTCACGAAAAACCGTTTGCCGGAGTCAACGGCAGCGGAAAACACAACAACTGGTCTTTGTCCACCGACACCGGTGTAAACCTTTTCGATCCGGGCAAAAGTCCGCAGGATAACGCTCAGTTTTTGTTGATACTCTGCGCCGTTATCGCCGCTGTCGACAAACATCAGGATCTTCTGCGCATATCCGTTGCGAATGCGTCCAACGATCATCGTCTCGGCGCAAACGAAGCACCGCCGGCAATCGTTAGCATGTATCTCGGAGACGAAATCACGGGCATTCTGCAAGCAATCGCGGACGGCAGAACCTACTCGCGCAGAGCAAAATGCGAAGTGGAAATCGGCGTTCACGTTCTTCCGAAATTCTCAATGGACTCGGCAGACCGCAACCGTACGTCCCCGTTTGCGTTCACCGGCAACAAGTTTGAATTCCGTATGCCCGGCTCGTCACAATCCATTGCAAGCGTAAATATGATTCTCAACACCATTATGGCGGAAGAATTTGCAGAAATGGCAGACGAACTCGAAAAGACAAGCGACGTTAACCAAGGAATCACCGCAATCATCAAACGCGTGATGACCGAACACGGAAGAATCATCTTCAACGGCAACAACTATTCAAAAGAATGGGAAGACGAAGCGAAAAAACGCGGACTTCTCAATCTCAAATCAACGCCCGACGCTCTGCCCTATCTCACAAGCAAAGAAAACGTCGAATTGTTCCACAAAATGCACGTTCTCAGCGAAGCAGAATTGCGCTCTCGCCAGGAAATCTACGTGCAAAACTATTGCAAACTGCTCAACATCGAAGCAATGACGACGCTCGATATGGCGACGATGGATATTATCCCCGCCGTCATCAAATATAAGGGCGACGTTGCAAAATCGGCAAACGAAAGCCTTGCTCTCGGTGTGGAAGCAGACGAAGAAAAGGAAATCGTAAAGACGCTTGCGGCATTGCTTGCAACGGCAAAGAAAAACGTCGAACGTCTCAGGCTCGCACTCAAAACCGCTCACGAAAAAGGCGAAAACATCGAAGGTGCAAAGTGCTATCACGACGATGTGCTCTCCGCAATGGACGCCTTGCGAGCAACCTGCGACGAGATGGAACTCAACACCGCAAAAGAATACTGGCCGCTCCCGTCTTACGGCGACTTGCTTTTCTCCATTCACTGATACCTGCGAAAAGATAAGACTGTATTTTGCAAAACCAAACGTTTATATAATCAAAAACGACGCATAATGCGTCGTTTTTGATTATATAATGATTGATTTTCGGTTTTTATCGTCTGTGGTTTGAAAGCATTATTTTGCCTTGTTCTCAACGAGTTCTTTTGCGTTTTTAACGATGTCCGCCGCCGTGATATGATACGTCTCAGACAAATACGGCATCTTTCCGACCTGTCCGAATTCATCCTGAATACCTACCATTCGCATAGGCACGGGATAGTGTTTGCAAACGACTTCCGCCACTGCACTGCCCAGACCGCCGTACACGTTGTGGTTCTCGCAAGTGACGATTGCGCCCGTCTCTTTTGCCGCCTTAACGATTGCGTTTTCGTCGATAGGCTTCCACGTGTGAATATTGACGACTTTTGCGCTTATTCCGTCCTTTTCGAGTTCCGCCGCCGCATCTATTGCTTTTGAAACCATTATACCGCTTGCGATAAGCGTGACGTCTTTGCCTTCTTTTACGGTGATTGCCTTGCCAAGTTCGAAGTTGAGGCTTTCATCGAAAACCTTCTCCGCTTTCTTACGTTGAAGACGAATATACACCGCGCCGTCATAGTCTGCTATCTGCTCGAACGCTTTTTCCATCATCGTAGCGTCCGTCGGCTCGAAGCAAACCATGTGCGGTATTGCGCGCATAAGTGCCATATCTTCAAACGGCATATGTGTGCCGCCATTGTTCTCTGCCGTGATGCCGGGGTCTGTGCCGACGATTTTCACGTTCTGTTTCGCATACGCGATAGAAATGAAAATTTGGTCGTAACATCTTCTCGTGGCAAAAGGCGCAAAACTGTATGCAAACGGGATTTTGCCCATCGTCGACATGCCTGCCGCTATGCCCATCATATTTTGTTCTGCAATGCCGACGTTTATAAATCTGTCGGGAAATTCCTGTTTGAACGCTTTCGTTGCGTGGCAACTCATAAGGTCAGCGTCAAGCACCACGATTCTGTCGTCCTTTCTTGCTCTTTCAACCAGTGTGCCCGCAAGCACCTGTCTCAATTCTCTTTCGTCCGTCATGCCTGATACCTTCCCGTTTCTTTTCTCCACATATCTTCGGATATGCTCATGCTGTGGCAGTTAACCGCACTTTCCGCAAAAGACGCGCCTTTGCCCTTTATCGTATTGAGAACGATCATGCTCGGCTTGCCTTTTTGTGCCTTTGCGTTGTCGATTGCGTCGGATATTGCGACTATATCGTGGCCGTCTATATCCTGCACGAAGAAACCGAACGCTTCCCACTTGTCTTTTGCGGGTGCGATATCGTTGATGTCGTGCACCGCGCCGTCAAGTTGCATTTTGTTGTAGTCGAGAAGCACGATGAGATTGTCAAGCGCGTGTGAGCCGGCAAACATACTCGCTTCCCAAATCTGACCTTCCTGCGATTCGCCGTCTCCGATGAAACAGTATATCGTCGCAGGATTCTTGTCGAGTTTCGCCGCAAGCGCCATTCCGACGCCTGCCGACAATCCCTGACCGAGCGAGCCTGCCGTCATATCTATGCCGGGAGTCTTGGTCATGTCGCAGTGAGACGGAAGTCTCGTGCCGGGTGCGTTGAGCGTGTAGAGCCACTCTTTCGGGAAATATCCTTTGTCTGCAAGCACCACGTACATTGCAGGACCGGCGTGTCCTTTTGACATAATCACTCTGTCCCTGTCCGCTTTCTGCGGATTTTCGGGATCGACGTTGGCTTTGGCATAATAAATGACCGTCAAAGCGTCCATAACAGACATCGTTCCGCCGATATGTCCCACACCGAATCTTCCGATGGTTTCGATAGCGTCGTCGCGAAGTTGCCTTGCCTTTGCGGTCAAAAACTCAAATTGTGAAGTTTCCATAACCACTCCCGTATTATTTTTAGTATATTCAGTATATCATCATAAGATTATCTTTTCAAGTGCAATGCGCATGCTTTTTATGCGATAATTTTATATCGTTTGGACAGAGAATCTCACCAAACGTTTTTCCGCATGCTCCGAAAAAATAAAATCGGACGCACTTGCGCCCGTCGCCGATGCATTTCAGATTTTGAATCCCAACGCATCCATCGCCTTTTGTTTCAACTCTTCTTTCTGTTCATTCGTAAAGTCCGACATATAAATTTCCGCTCTGCCTTTGACAAAAGCAAGCATCTTCATATCACTCATTTTCGCTATGCTCGGAAAGTCGATTCCGCCACCCGTCCTGTTTGCAAAATCGTAAGTGACGATAACTCCCTTTGCCTTTGCAACACTTATATTGTATCTCTTCGCAATGCCTGCAAGTTGCGCGTCCGTCTTGTTTGAAAGCACCTTTTCGCCTGCAATTTCGTTTTCGTAAAACGCGACGATTTCGGGCGTAATCATATCAAAGATACTCCCCGCATCGCACACGTTTTTGTCTTTTGTCTCATCGCATCTTTCTTGTCCGCTCTTTGCCGCCGCATTTGCAAACACGCACCCAAACAGCACAAACGCAAGCGCAACAAGCAACGTCACCGAAACAAGCAAATATCTATTTTCGTTTTTCATACCGTTAGCATATCACGCATCTCACGTTTTATACACAACGCCACGTAGTTGCCCGAACGGCACTTAAACCATATCTTTCACACCGTACAACCCTGCCTTTTTGCAAAAATGTCATTTCGTTTATAATTATAATTTTCGTCTTACCGCTGTGTATAGGTACAATACGGATAACCGTGGCAACCTAAAAAAGTCCCGTTTTCACCACGACGAATAACCAAAAAATCTCCGCAAACCGGACACCTGTTGTCTTTATAGACCGCCGTCTTATTATCTATCGTGTATTTGCAATACGGATAATTTGAACAACCGAAAAATCCGCCTTTTGTATTGTTGGTATCATACCAAACCAAGTGTCCAGATTTGCACCAAGGACAAGATGTTTCCTTCTTATTGTTGTTGTTTTCGCCTATATAAGTCTTGTCTTTATGCACATTTTCTTCGATTTCTTCAACGAACACGGATGGCTTCTTCGGATCGACAAGAACATACACTTCATTTCTTGTTCTTGTCAACGCAACATAGAACAATCTTCTTTCTTCTGCAAAATCGAAACCATCTTCGTCGCTCAACAACAACTGCAAAACAACATCGTCTTCCATACGATTTGGAAAACCATTGAGCGCATTCTCCGCTCCAACGAGAATCACATAGTCGGATTCCAACCCCTTAGATTGATGAACTGTTTTGTATATAATATTCATGTCCGAAAGCTGAGAAACTGTCATTTTCCCAAAATTGTCCACCCTTACATATTTTCTGTCCAAACAATCAATATCGTTCCGATTGCGCCCCAAAACCAAAACACTTGCCGATGGCGCTGTCTTTCTTATTTTTTGCAAAATTTTCACAAATGATCTCGTCTTATCTTTTGTATACACAATTGTCACAGGATCGGTTTGCCGTTTGTTTGATTTTAGATGTTTGACTATCTGTTGAGGGTTTGCCGTAATAAACGGCTCTACAATCGCGAGCAAATCGGCAGAGTTTCTATGCGTAGTTGTTATCATGTTTATAGATGCGTCATCAAACAACTCTCTAAATTTTAAGAATATTCCCACGTCACATCCCGCGAATCTATATATTGATTGCCAGTCATCGCCCACGGCAAACAACTTGGCGTTTCCATGTTTTATCAATGCTTTCAAAAAACGATATCTACTCCAAGAAATATCTTGAAATTCATCAACGATAATATATTTATACTTATAATCTTGCATATCTCCGACTTTGTCGCATGCTTGCAAAATCATATCGTCAAAATCAATTTTCCCCTGTGCTCGAAGATCGTCAACATAGCTTTCATAAAACATTTTGCAAATATGCAAAAACTTCACTGCTCGCACTTTGTCATAAATAGATCCGCAATCTTTGTTGGCCAACTCTCCAAAAGCATTAGCATTGGTATACATTGCTTTGTATAAACTTATAAAAGTCAACACCAATTTTTCAAAAGACGAAAAATCATACCCGGCAACAATTGATCTCAAAGCAGAGTTTATTCCTTCTCCGTCAATCGGATTGAACTTCACACCATTCTCTTTCAATTTGTTTTCCAAAGACTTGAAAATCGTTCCGTCAGAAAATTCATACGAGTATGTTTCCAAACAACACGTGCCGTTTTCTTTGTGTGTCTTTCGTTTCCACTCCATGCCCTCTATATATTCGAGCTCATCCTGTCTGCTATATTGCGGTGCGCGACCGTCTTTAGTTATACCGTAATGCTCAATATAAATTCCGTAATCGTCAAGATAAAAATCCGGGGTATATTGTCGTTTTTCCAAGGTCGCTGTTTTGTATTCGTATGCTTTTTCGTATGTATATTTTATGCCGTTGATATAGAGAAAGTTTGCAATTATCAGTTCTTGATAACTTTTTACAAATTCTTTTTGAATTGTTTGATTGGTACAAGCCGCATCCAAACTTCCCAGCCTGTCTTTCAGTGTCGTATAATTTGCCTGCGCCAAATCTTCAAATCGTTTGCCGTCATCTTCAAATTTCTTATCATTATCCCTATTCGAATACATATATTGACTGCAAAAATCAAATACCGCTCTTGCAAGAACAGGATTGTTAAACATCGTTTCTTCAAAAAATTTCTTCACTCGTGAAGCAAACTGCTCATCAACGGTTTGCTTCTTGCCTTCACACTTCGTAAGTATTTCAAGTCCAAGTGCGTGAAACGTTTTAACTTTGCATGCGGTAGAAATAGAAGAAACCTTATTTTCCAAATCTTTTGCCGAATTGTTGGAATAAGACATCAATAAGATTTCATCTGCTCTACACATTTTGTTACTGAGCAAATATTTTACTTTTCCGCAAATTGTCAACGTTTTGCCCGATCCTGCGCCGGCAACAACCAAATTTGATTTGCTGTCGCACAATATTGCACGACGTTGATCTTTATCAAGAGAAAAACCGTTTACATTATCAAAAATCTGATCGTCTATATGTTTTTTTACAAACTCTTCATTGTGCTTTTTTACTGACAAAAAATCATATTGCGGAATTTGATAATACTTTGTCCCCAACGCCGATATCTCATCGATAATTTGTTTAATCGGTGTATAAATTTTTCGCTCTTCTTCAGAATCTATATATTTATCGTCAAAATGGAGCTCATACGAATTGATCTTTTGTATCAATTCGTGTTGTTTTAATATTCTTTGATAATCACGAACTATATTGCCAAGCTCTATTGCATAGGAGAAAAATTTGTCTTTTTGGGGAAAATCCGCAGGAAACCGATAGTTAAGAACTTGTATTGCAGTTTTTACATATTCCTGCAATTGTTGTATGTTGTATTTTTCAATGTTGTCAACAATACTCTTTGTTGGATTGTCTTTTATTATTTTTGAATACTGCTCTTCAAGAAAATAAAACCTTTCATTGTGCAAATCAATTTCTTTTTCAAGAGTATCGTACTCATTTGCAAGCATTTTGTATTTTTCAATATCTCTCAATTGGTTTACGATTGAGCTTATTTTATCATCTTTTTTTACAATGCTGAAATTTGCCATTTCGCTTTCTTTTTCACTAATGGCTTTTTTAACTCTTTTCGCAAAACCTATTCCGAATATTTTATAAAATGTCTTTGGGGTAGAAATCATATTGCTCTCCATAAATCCAATTTATATGATTATACCACTAGACAACGACAATTTCCAGTACAAAATTGTTCAAACCATATCTTTCACACCGTACAACCCTGCCTTTTGCGAAACGATGAAACGCATGGCACGTTCTGCGCCGCAAGCGTACAACTCGCGAGAGTGGGCAACATGCTTTATCGAAACGCTTTCGTTGCCATCGTCAAAGATGACTTCGTGCGTGCCGAATACACTGCCGAGACGAAGAGAATTTATACAAATCTGTCCTTTCTCTCTTTCGTCTTGCGCACGTCTTCCGACAACGATTTCTCCGCCGCCGCGCGCCGACTTTATCGCTTTTGCAATCGTGAGCGCACTGCCGCTGGGAACGTCCGCCTTGTTGAAATGATGCGTCTCGATTATCTCCACGTCGGCACACGGAAAAACCTTTGCAAGTTTTTGCGAGAATTCACAAGTCAGCAACAACCCGAGCGACATATTGCTTGCAAAAAACACGGGGATTTTCCCCGACGCACCGCATATGATTTCGATCTCTTCTTCGGTATGCCCCGTGGTTGCAACGACAAGCGGAATTTTTCTGTCCGTTGCATATTTTGCTATTTGCCGTATTGCACTGTGGTGAGAAAAATCGAGAACGACGTCTGCTCTTCCTTTAACATCGACGATACTTTTATAAAAATGTTCTCCACACGGTATTTTATCCACCGCCGCAACGATGTTCATATCGTCTCTGTTCTTAATAAGCGCACACATTTCGCGCCCCATTCTGCCTGCCGCTCCGCATAAAATTACGTTCATATAAAAAGTTATGCATATTTTCAGGATTTTACCATATACGCGTCAAAAAACACGAAAACCGCAACGAGTGCGGTCTTCATAAACGGTTTATATGTTTGTCTTTTACGCTCTGTCCGAATTTTCGGTGATGGTCGTAATTTTGTTTTTAAGCGCAGTCGTTGCAAATCTTCCCGACGCGCGCCAAGTCCAGTTGCCTTGTGCGGTTGACGGCATGTTCATTCTCGCTTCTGCGCCGAGTTCCATATAATCCTGCAGCGGTATAACCGCAAGATTCGCAGGCGAGTTCATGGCAAACGCAACGAGCGCGGCGGTGGGAGATTGTCCGAATCGCACGGGGCATACCCTTTCAAAAGCCCTTTTTTCAATGTCGGTCATATCCGACAACCACGCTTTCGTCGGCGCACTGTCATGCGTGCCCGTGTACACCACGCAGTTGTCCGTCTTGTAGTTGCGCGGCAAATACTCGTTTTTCTTGTCGTTGAACGCAAATTGCAACACTTTCATACCGGGATAGCCTGTTTTTTCAAGCAACTCGCGCACGTCGTCTGTGATGTGCCCCAAATCTTCCGCAATTATTTTTGCTTTGGGAACTGCTTTTTCAATCTCCGCAAAGAGTTCGTATCCGACGCCGGTCTCCCAGTGCCCGCCTTTTGCCGTTTCGTCTCCGTACGGTATGACGTAATATCCCGCAAATCCGCGAAAATGGTCTATTCTCACTATATCGTAAAGTTCAAAAACGTGCTTTGCACGCTCCACCCACCAACGATAGCCGTTTTCTTTCATCCTTTTCCAGTCGTAGATAGGATTGCCCCACAACTGTCCGTCATCGGAAAACGCGTCGGGCGGACAACCTGCAACGACCGTAGGCACGAGATTTTCGTCAAGCAAAAACTCGTTTGGGGCTCTCCACACTTCCACGCTGTCGTATGCGACGTAAATTGGCATATCTCCGACGATTGAAATTTCGTTTTTCTTTGCATATTCGCGCACTTTCTTCCACTGCGAGAAAAACTCGAATTGAACGAATTTCCAAAATCCGCATTCTTGAGCAAACTCGCTTTCGTGCGCTTTTGCAAACGCATACTCGCGCATATCTCCCCATTCCGTCCACGATTTGTAGTCGTTCTTTTCTTTGAGCGTCATAAAAAGAGCGTAATCGTCAAGCCAGTCTGCGTTCTTTTCTGCAAATCTCGTATATTTCGGCGTCGGCGAAAACTTAGAGTACGCCCTTTTCAAAAGCGGAATTCTCGTCTCGAACAGTTTGCCGTAATCCACTCTGTCCCCATTGTCGATTGCGCCTTTCAAGTCTTCTTCGCAAAGAAGAAATTCTTTTTTTAGCACGTCAAGGTCAACGAAATACGGATTGCCCGCAAACGAACACGGCGATTGATACGGAGAATCTCCGTATGCGGTCGGGTTGAGCGGAAGCACCTGCCATACGCGTTGTTTGCATTCTTTCAAAAAATCTATAAACTTAAAAGCGGGCGTGCCGACAGACCCGATGCCGTATCTGCTAGGTAGCGACGAAACCGCCATGAGTATTCCGCTCTTGTGCTTGAAACCGAATTTTGCTTGCGTTGATTTCATATTCTTTATTTTTTATCAGAAAAGTCCGATTATTCTGCCGTCGTCGGTGACGTCGATTTTTTCTGCGGCAGGCACTTTTGGAAGCCCCGGCATCGTCATAACGTCTCCCGTAAGCACCACGATAAAGCCTGCGCCCGCGCTAACCTTTACGTTTCTCACACTGACGATGAACCCGCTCGGTGCGCAAAGTTTGCTCGGGTCGTCGGAAAAACTATATTGCGTCTTTGCGATACACACCGGAAGCGACGAAAAACCGAGTTTTTCAAGTGCGTCGATTTGTTTTTGCGCCTGCGGCGTTACGCTCACGCCATCTCCGCCATATACCTTGCGAACGACTTTTTCGATTTTTTGAAGAATGGAATCCGAATCATCGTATGCGTATTGAAAACGCGAATTGTCTTCGTCGCAAAGTTCGACAACCTTTCTTGCAAGATTTTCCGCGCCTTTTCCGCCGTCTGCAAAAGCGGTGCATTCGACCGCACTGACGCCGTGCTCATTGCATGCGAATTCTATCGTCTTCACTTCTTCGTCGGTGTCGCTTTCAAAACGATTGATTGCAACGACGCAAGGGAGTTTGTATACGTTCTTTATATTGTCAACGTGTCGGAGCAAATTCGGCATACCTGCTTTCAACGCGGATACGTTTTCCGTTTTCAAGTCTTTTTTATCCGCTCCGCCATGCATTTTGAGAGCACGCACTGTCGCAACTACGACTACTGCATTCGGCTTGATATTTGCCTTTCTGCATTTGATGTCAAGAAACTTCTCCGCACCGAGATCTGCACCAAAACCAGCCTCTGTAACCACGTAATCGCCAAGATAAAGTGCTGTTTTGGTTGCAATCACACTATTGCAACCGTGTGCAATGTTGGCAAACGGACCGCCGTGAACAAGTGCCGGAGTGCCTTCGAGGGTCTGAACCAAATTAGGCTTTATAGCATCTTTCAAAAGTGCCGTCATTGCGCCTTGCGCTTTAAGATCTCCTGCCGTGACAGGTCTATCGTCATAGGTGTATCCGACGATGATTTTTGAAAGCCTGTTTTTCAAATCCGCAATGGACGAAGCAAGACACAGCACCGCCATAATCTCGCTTGCGACGGTGATGTCAAAGCCGTCTTCTCTCGGCGTTCCGTTGGCTTTTCCGCCCAGTCCGTCAACGATGAAACGCAGTTGTCTGTCGTTCATATCGAAACATCTTTTCCACGTTATTTTTCTCGTGTCTATGCAAAGAGCGTTGCCTTGCTGGATATGATTGTCTATCATTGCGGCAAGAAGATTGTTTGCCGCGCCTATTGCATGGAAGTCTCCCGTGAAATGAAGATTGATGTCTTCCATAGGAACGACCTGTGCGTATCCGCCGCCTGCCGCTCCGCCTTTTATGCCGAAAACAGGGCCAAGCGACGGCTCTCTCAGCGCAACGACTGCGTTTTTGCCTATGCGTTTAAGCCCGTCGGCAAGTCCGACGGTCGTCGTGGTTTTTCCTTCGCCTGCGGGCGTCGGCGTGATTGCCGTAACGAGAATGAGTTTCCCACCCTTACCATTGCCTTTTGCAAAACGCGAATAATCGATTTTTGCCTTGTACTTTCCGTATGCTTCAAGATATTCTTCGTCGATGCCGATTGATTTTGCAATTTCGTTTATCGGTCGCAAATTCGTCTCCTGACAGATTTCGATGTCGCTTTTCATCGTTGACTCCCTGCCACGCATTTTTACGCGCGCGATTATATAATGTATAAATTATAACACGATTGACGGTATCATTCAACAACAACTTGACATATCTTTGACATAGTGATATAACACCTTACGAAATAAAACGTTTAGGAGACATAAAAATGAAAGATTTTGCAAAAAAGTATCTTGATTGGTACAACGGTCTTGACAAAATCGTCAAGATTCTCCTTTGCTTGCTTTGGGACATTCCGTCCAACCTTTGCCGTTTGGCAAAAAGCGCACAAAAAGAAAGCGTGCTCGGCGTTGTGCTTGCAATCATGGTTATGATATTCGGCGGATGGCTGGTGTGCTTCATCGACATCGTCAGCCTTGCGCTCAAAGACAAGATTTTCTGGATTGACGATCTCAATCTCGAAAGCACAAACTGCGACAACAACTGCTCTTGCTGCTCAGAAGCAAGCGATTGCGACAAGAAAGTCGACGATCAAACCGACGAAGGCAAAAACGGTACAGTCGAGTAAAAGTCATCACGGTGGCAACGAAAAAGCACGCATTTGCGTGCTTTTTTTATGTAATAGATTTTCACCGCACATTTCAATACAATGTTACCCCTTCCCTTCGGGCTTTCCCCTATTGCAAAAATAATGACATTTATCTATCAAAAAAACATCGTTTGCAAAAGGGGAATTCGGCACTCACATAGATAGGTATCGTACACTCACTATGCCACTGCGCTTTGTGCGCCAGGCAGTAGCCAACAACACGGCGCAGTCGCTTGTACTAATCGTCGAGTTCGGTGCTCAAATGCTCGCCGCCGTTGCGGCTCGTGTTCCGTCTTCAAAGTCGCACATACCGTTTATAAGTACGCTCCGAATAGGCTTTCGTTTCGGGTATGGGTGCCCCACCCAAAATTATTAATTTATAATAAAACGGCAATATTGAGATGCATAACAAGAAAGGCACGGTTTAAAACAAAACCCAACGTACAAGTAGTACGTGATTTTGGAGCAAGCCGTGCCTGACGAAGTTAGGTGCTCAA
>ENA-USUJ01000752-USUJ01000752.1-human-gut-metagenome-genome-assembly--contig:-NODE-752-length-28804-cov-5.073311_pt1 | contig 28804 bp, 18 predicted proteins | sample MGYA00250061_ERZ773398 | MGnify/ENA primary metagenome ERZ773398 (study PRJEB29103, sample SAMN06111992) | human gut metagenome | biome: human gut; feature: ankylosing spondylitis patient; material... | reverse complement strand
TATAGATTAGCAAAGGTGTATGCATAAAGGGAAATTAACAAATGTTAATCCCCCAAGAATTACAACTGAGCCGAAAAGCCTCGACGAAGGGGCGATTCTCGGCTATGGCGATCTGGTCATTACGCAGACTGCAACCGGCTGGATCGAGGCGACGCTCCCGTTCAACTGGTATGCAAAAGATGCTGCCAATCCCGCTTCGGCTCCGTTCTCGCTGGTGATTTCGTGCGCTACGAGCATGCGCGGCGACTACCTGACGGGTTGTTCGACCAATACGATGCAAGTCGACGATTTCGAGTGGGCCTATTGATTGGAAACCATGTGCCCGGACCGAAGCCCGCAGGGAGCGGGACGGTGAGTAGGCAGGGTATTCGGACCGGGTTCTTCCTTTCTTTGTCCTGCTCCCGAAAAAATGCGACGGCCGCCTTATCGAAAGGCGGCCGTCGCGGCGTTGGTTAGTTAAGGTATTAAAGGTTGGTGGGGTTTTATTTCTCGAATTTCGCCTTGAATTTGTCCAGCTGGCGTTTTAGGGCGTCGATGGCTTCGTCGACCGACTCCTCGAAGGCTTTCGACTGGTGGCAGGCCACCAGGTCTTCGCCGGGCATGTGCAGCGTGATGGTTGCGAATTTGTTTCCTTTTTCGTGGTCCTTATCGAGTTTGAGAATGACCTCGGCTCCGGTCGAGCGTTCCGCAAAGCGGTCCAACTTCGCCATCTTGGCATTCACGAATTCGACGAGCCGTTTGTCGGCGTCGAATTTCACGGATTGAATCTGTACGTTCATAGCCTTACAGTTTATAAAAGTTAATCATTTGCCTCCCTTTTCGCGGGGATGGGCCTTCGCGTAAATCTCCCGGAGCCTGGCGATGCTGTTGTGCGTGTAGACCTGTGTGGCCTGCAACGAGGCGTGCCCGAGGAGTTCCTGTATTTCACGCATATCGGCGCCGCTGTTCAGAAGGTGGGTGGCGAATGTGTGCCGCAGCACATGGGGGCTTTTCTTGCCCTGTACGCCCGCCCTGTCCAGTTCTTCCTGCACCGTTCGGTACACCGCCGTCCGGGATATGCGTTTTCCTTTGTGTGTTAAAAATAGTGCTTTTTCCGATGAAATGCAAATATTTTGCCTCTCAATTAACCCGATGTAATGTAAAATCTTTTCGCGCACGAATTCGAGCATCGGGACTATCCGCTCCTTGTCTCCCTTGCCCCGGATGCGCAGCGACGAGAAGTCCGCGGAGAAATCGTCGCGGTCGATGCCGACCAGTTCCGCCAGGCGCAGGCCGCAGGTGTAGAGGAGAAGTATGATCAGCGAATTGCGCTCGCGGACGAAGTCCTCGCTGTCGCATTCGCATTCGCTGACGATGCCGTTCATGCGGCTTTCGGGGACGAAGGCCGGCAGCCGCTGCGAAGTCCGCAGCGAGGGGATCGGATGCACGACGTCGCGGCCGACGGCTCCCGTGCGGAGCAGCCAGCGGAACAGCGCACGCAGCGACGAAATCTCGCGGTTCATCGAGGCGGCGCTCACGCGGCCCGTTTCGGTGCGGTAGAGAATCCATTCGCGGATGTCGTCCGTGGTGATCCGCTGCGGTTCGAACCGTGCGTCGTCGACCCCCAGCCACGCGAGGAACTGCTCCACGTCGTGGCGGTAGTTGCGGACCGTGAGCGGCGAGTAGCGGCGTTCGGCTTCGAGGTATCGGACGAAATCGGCGATCATACGTGAGCAAAGGTACATAAAAGCCGGATACGGTGCAAAACCGGATCGTATTCGGCGCAGCAAGGACGAGCGCGCACTGAAAAGTGTCGTCACGGCTCCAAAGATAGGGAAAAACCTTTACCTTTGTCCCAAAATGGAAGCGATATGAAACAGAGCTGGAAACCGGGGACGGTGCTTTATCCGCTGCCGGCGGTGCTGGTGAGCTGCGGCGCGGCGCCCGAGGAGTATAACATGCTGACCGTGGCGTGGACCGGCACGGTCTGCTCCGATCCGCCGATGTGCTATATTTCGGTGCGGCCCGAACGCCACTCCTACGCCATCATTCGCCGCACGGGCGAGTTCGTCATCAACCTCACGACGCGCCGGCTGGCACGTGCCGCTGACTGGTGCGGCGTGCGCTCGGGCCGCGACTACGACAAGTTTCGCGAGATGGGTCTCACGGCCGTCGCGTCCGAAAAGGTCGCCGCGCCGGTCGTCGCCGAATCGCCCGTGAACATCGAGTGCCGCGTGCGTCAGGTGCTGCCGCTCGGGACCCACGACATGTTTCTGGCCGAGGTGGTCGGGGTGCAGGCCGACGAAGCCTACATCGACCCTCAGACGGGGCGTTTCTGCCTCGAACGCGCCGACCCGATCGTCTATTCCCACGGGGAGTATTTTGCGCTGGGCGAGGCGCTGGGGCATTTCGGCTGGTCGGTCCGCAAAAAGAAAACGGGACGGAGGTAGTTATGCCATCTTCCAAAGGCGGCGGGCCGTAGCTGCATGACGGCTGCGGGAGATCGGACGACCGGGGCGGGATTCTGCGGAATTTTTCGTATCTTGCATTCCGGAATAACCAACACTTTCCGACAATGAAAAAACTCCTTTTTGTGCTTTCCGGGCTGCTCTTTTCGCTGGCTGCCGCGGCACAAGATTTCAAGATTACGCACGGCCCCTATCTCTGCGACATGACCCGGGACGGCGTCACGGTCGTCTGGACCACCAGCAAACCGGCCCTTTCGTGGGTCGAGGTCGCGCCCGACGACGGGCGGAGTTTCTACGCGCAGGAGCATACGCGCTACTACCAGACCGTCGCGGGCCGCAAACTGGCCGACAGAACCCTTCATGCCGTGCGCATCAAGGGGCTGAAACCCGGCACGGATTACTGTTACCGCATCTTTTCGCAGGAGGTCACGGCGTGGCCGCAGCGCGGCAAAGCCTCCTACGGGCGTGTCGCCGCGAGCGACGTTTTCCGCCGCAAACCCTATCCGTTCCGGACTTTCCCCGACTCGGGCGCCGACTGTTCGTTCATTGTCTTCAACGACATCCACGGCCGTGCCGACTACATGGCGGAGCTTTGTAAGAAGATAGATTTCAGTGAATTGGGATTCGTCGTCTTCAACGGCGACATGTCGAGCAGCGTCGAGAGCGAAGAACAGCTCTTTGCGGACTATGTCGATACCTCGGCTGCGTTGTTCGCCTCCGGAACGCCGATCCTCTTCAACCGCGGCAACCACGAGACGCGAGGCGTCTGGTCGGACCGTCTGATCGACTGTTTTCCGACCCGCAGCGGGGAGTTTTACGGGATTTACCGTTACGGCGATGTCTGCTTGCTGGTGCTCGACTGCGGGGAGGACAAGCCCGACAGCGATGTCGAGTACTACGGGCTGGCCGATTACGACGCCTATCGCGCCGAGGAGTGCGAATGGTTGAAAAGAGCCGTGCAGTCGGAGGAGTTCCTCTCGGCATCGGCGCGGATCGTCCTGTTGCACGTGCCTCCGACGACGGGCACCTGGCACGGAAACCTCCATCTCAACGAGCTCTTCATGCCGGTGTTGAACGAGGCGGGCATCGACCTGATGCTTTGCGGTCACGAACACCGTTATTCGTTCCATCCCGCCGGGGAGCGGGGCGCACAGTTCCCGATCGTGATCAACGACAACAAGAGTTACGCTCGTTGCGACGTTTCGGACAGTCTGATCCGGGTGCGGATCATCGGTCCCAAGGGCAAGGCCGCCCACACGCACGAATTTCCGTTGAACACTCCGGCGGTCGATCCCGAATAGGATTATCGGTCAATATGAAAAAACGCCTGCAATAAGCAGGCGTTTTTTCGTTATCGGCGGATGAAGCGGGCGACGGCCCCTCCGTTTCGGGGCAGGTCGAGCGGGACCGATTCCCCGGCTGCGACGGGGCGTTCCGTGCGGCGGAATCCCTCTTCGCCCTCCTCTTTGAGCAGGACCATCGTATAAGTCCCTTCGGCGAGAAAATCCAGCTTGAATGTCTCCTGAACGGCTTCTGCGGTTGCGATGGCCAAATACCACGTCTTTCCGCTGCGGCGGGCGAACGCGGCCAGGCTGCCGATACGGCTTTGCGGCAGTACGACGGTTTCGTTCCAGCAGACAGGGAGTTCGCGCAATAATTCCAATGCCGGGCGGAGGCGCTCCTCGCGGAAGAGGTAGAAGGGATTTTCGGCCAGCGTCATCAGCGGCGAGGTGATCAGGTAGGCGCAAGCCAGCTGTTGGACCGGAAGAACGTCGCCGGGCATTGAGAAGCCTGCGGGCGTGTAGTCGGCGGGACCCGCCACGCAGCGGGTGAAAGGCAGCGCGGTATTGTGAGAGGCCGGGATGTTCTGGTTCTCGTCGCCCGGGACATGGGGACGATCGGCGACGGGTGTTCCTGCGGCCCGCATGCGTGCGAGGTAATTGGCCGTGATCCGGTTGAGTTCCATGCCCCGGACCCCTTCGCGGGTGAGTTCGTTGGGATAGGTGCGGATCTCTCCCGAGGGCTTCTGACATCCGTGGAAATTGATCAACAGACGGCGGCGGGCGGCATTTTCGAGCACGGCCGTCGTAAAGCGTATCTGGCGGAGTCCTTCGCCGTTCATGAAGTCGATCTTCAAACCCTTTACGCCGCAGTCGGCGACGCTGTCTATGAATGAACGCAGCTGGAAGTAATCTTCCGCCGGGTCGTTCAGCTTTTCCCAATGCCGCCATACGAAGAGCCCGACGCCCTTTCCGGCTGCGTAATCCGCCATTTCCCGAAGCGTCGTCCATTTGTCCGCAAGGTTCTCCCACCCTTCGTCGAGCGTCGAATATTCATATCCCATTTCAGCGGCGAGGTCGATGACGGCACGTTCGCCCTCGATGGTCATGTAACGGCCGTCGATGCCGCTCCACCAGCTCCAGAGCGACCGCCCGGGGCGTATCCACGACGTATCGCTGAAAAGTCCGGGATCGGGGGCTGGGTTGAGGTCGGTGACGATGTCCGTATTGACCAGCCGGTCGAGGTCTTCGGTTACGATCAGTACTCGCCACGGCGTCGTGACGGTGTCGCGGAGGTCGAATCCCTCTTTTTCGGTAAAATCGGCGTGCAGGCTGCCGTCTTTGCTGGCGCACAGCCGCATGCCGCTGTATTCGTAAAGTGCGGCTTCGGTGACCATCAGGTGCAATCCGTCCGCGGTTTCATAGAGCAGCGGCATGGTCTGTACGGGCCCTTGCGAGGATACCGTGCTCAGTTCCGATGCCGGGGCCGAGGTCCACTCGCCGGCATAGGTCAGCAGTTTCCACGCCGAGTTCCGTTCGGCGAACCAGACCCGGCTGTCGGCAGGCAGGCGCCATTCGGCCGCTTCGCCGCCGACGTGGCGGACACCCCGGCCCGGGAGGATGAAGCGATAGGCGAATCCATCGTCGTAGAGGCGTGTTTCGAGGGTGTAGACGTATCCTGTGGGGCGGTGCGTCACTTCCCAGACGTATTCGCGTGCATGGTCGCGGGCGAGGTCGTGCACGCCGCGTACGGGATAACTTTCGTCGCGTTCGCGGCTTGCGGCGAGCCGGAGCGATACCTCTTCGAAAGTGTCGGTCCCGTCGATCGTGACGCCCATGGAGGAAGTGTTGCAGACGATTCTGCCGTCGTACGACACGGTATAGGCCAGGGAGCCGTTCGGTGCGGTAAAAACCTCGGCGGAGAGTTTTCCCGCCGGGGCGGTCATTATCCCTGTGGAGCATCCTGCCAGCAGCAGGCAACTCGGTATCCAGTGCTTCATTTTTCGGTCGTGCTTATCGGGTTACACAAAGGAAATTGCGTCCGGAGCGGAAGCGTCCGAAAGAGGAGAGTTCTCCGGTTGTCGAGGAGAAAGCGACGCGGCGGATGATTTCGTCCGAATAGCCTTTCTGGTTGATGTACCAGCCTGGCGTGGCGGAGGTGCTGCCGTTCTCGTCCAGATTGGGGTAAAAATAGGGCTCCGGCGCTTCGGAGGCATCGGCTGCCGGGGCGCACCATACGCTGATGGCGTCCTTGTCGTATTTGCCGCGGGCGGCTTTGGCCGTAATGCGGCAGACGAGCAGCGTCTTTTCGTTGTCCCGGACCAACTTTTTCCCCTGCACGACCGAGGCGGCCACTTTGCTCGATGTAAGGCGTGTGATGCCGGTCAGCAGCGATCCTTCGGCATCGACGATCACCTTGCCCACGGGGGCATTGTCCGTGTCGGTGAAGGTCAGCGTCAGTTCTTCGCCCGGTTTCTTGGTGATCTCCGTGCTGAAATATATACAGCCGTCTTCGGCGAGGCTGTAAGTCTTATCGAGGGCGATTTCGGCGCAGGGGGCTTTGAGGTCGGTGTCGGGCGTCGGGTCGAGCAGTGCCTCGGGTTTGTAGATGCGCACGTAATCCACGGCCATCCACGTTCCGTCGGCCTCTTCGTCCACGAGCGGTGACCAGGCCGAACCCCACGGGATATTGGCCAGGATGATGTGCATCTTGTCGCCGTTGTAGCCGCCGAGGTAGTTCCAGTCCTCCTGCCCGTATTTGCCGTAGGCGCGCTGTTCTTCGAGCGGATTCCATACGGGGGCTTTGCCGACGCCCGTGTAGTATTGGTTGGGATAGGTCTTGCTGGTCGTGCCGCGCCAGAGTTCTTCGCCGTCGAGGTAATAGATCATCTTGTTCTCGCCGTACCACAGTCCCCAGACATGGTATTCGTCGAAATCGTGTTCGACGGCGATTCCGGCGGCGATGTCGCACTTGTTGCCGTTCTTGTCGAGGGCGTAGGGATAGGTTTTCCAGTCGTGATAGGCCAAATGGCCGCTGCCTTTTCCGGTGCGGACATTCTTGCGGGCCTCCACGATGTCGATCTCGTATTTGTTGCACCAGGTGTTGTTGGGCGGTGTCTTGCAGGCGAGCCAGAAGGCGTTGTTCACGCCCGACGAAGCACCCGAACGGAACCGGCATTCGATGTAGACGTTGTGTTCCAGCGGCTCTTTGAGATAGACATAGCCTGCGATCCATTTGACCTTCTCGCTGCGGTTGACCTTGCGGACGTTGAGACGCAGCTCTCCGTCGCGCACCTCCACGGCCTCGGGGCCGCGGCTGGTCTCGTGTTTGATGTTGTCGGGATTTTCGGCGGCCCAGATGTTCCAGTTCATCTTTTTGCCGTCGAACTCGTCCGAGAAGATCAGGCGGTAGCCGCTCAGGTCGATGGTCTTGTAACCCTCTTCCCCCGATTGGGGCGGGACGGGCGTTTCCGGCGTCTCTCCGGCACAGGAGGCCAGCGCCGCGAAATGCAGCATTGCGATCAGCAGGAATGCTTTCAGTTTCATAGGGCGGTCGTTTTAGTCTTTCGATAGTTTGAATGTTCCGCTGCGCACGAGCTGTCCGTCGGTGGTGATGCCCGAAAGCTCGATGACGATCTGCCGGGCTCCGGCCGGAACGGGAGCAGTGAATTCGAAGGGATAGGAGGCGTCGGTCAGGGCCTGAGGCCGTCCGCCGTCGATGCTGTAAGTCATCGACACGTTGCGGAAGCGGCTGTCGTCGTCCTGCAGGTAGATGTAGCAGGTTTTCAGTTCCCGCCCCAGATTGAGGAGCATGGCCCGGGCGCGTCCGAATTCCAGTTCGCCGTAGTCGTGGCGCCATCCTTCGGTGTCGCGGTCGGTCAGTTGTTGCTGGAAGCGGGGGCGAATATCGACTCCGCGGATGATGAGGGCCGTGATGCCTTCGGGCGATACCTCGATGCCGGTTTTGCCGTCGGTGACGGTCACTTCGCCCGTCCGGCGGTTGTCGCGCCATACCTCGGCCGTAAGACTTTTTCCGGTGAGCATCGGCAGCAGCTCCGGATTGAACGTGACCACGGAGGAGACCGTGCGGGCGCTCTGGTTCGTGAAAGCTACCAGCAGTTCCCCGTCGCCGCGGGCCGCGAGGTAGTTCAGCTCCACGTCGGAGGTGGCGAGCAGGCGGCGGGGCATCCAGAGCCAGACATTCTCCCGGCCGTAGAAGCGCCCCGGGTGGCTGCCGTAGAACTTGGCCTGCAAATAGCCGTAGCCTTCGATGTAGTCGCCGCGGAAAGCGATGGCGCCTCGGGATTTGTTCGTCGCGTCGGTCACCAGATAGTCGTACAGGACGGACAGCAGCGGGAACTGGTGGTTGTAGTGGAACGAGTTGACGCTGATGCTGTCGTGCGGACGCAGCGGAAAGTCGGGTTTCTCGTAAGCCGTCGTGCGTTCGGTGTTGATGTGGTAACCCGGGAAATTGGCGTAGCGTCCCACGATGGCGCTGCGGGCGATGTCACGGAGAAACTCGTCGCCCGTGAGGCCGGCGATGCGCAGCATGTAGGGAGCGTGGTGCGCCATGAATACCGCGCGGTGGCCGATGCAGGTGGTGGAACTCTCCGGCACGAGACCGATCTCCGAGAGCCGCCATGCGGGAACGCTCTCCTCGGGGCAGTGCTGTCGGGGAATACCGCGGCTTTTGAGATACCAGTACCACGGAGCCAGACCTCCCTTGTTGACCGTGACATCCTCCTGCGGGATGGAGGGGACCATCCAGACGAACATGGCATATTCGCGGGCCCCTTCGTGGGCGGCTTCGAGGTAACGCCGTTCGCCGGTCTCTTCGTAGAGTTCCAGCAGGTTGATGTAGAACGGGGAGTAGCGGTTCCAGAAAAAGGCGTTCTGGAACTTTTCGGGCTGCGTGCGGATGAACTTTTCGATATAGATGTCGGCCTGTCTTTTCGCATGGTCGAGGTAGACCGTCTCTCCCGTTGCGCGGTACATTTCCAGCGCATCGTACCAGCTGCCGCCGGCACCCGGGATGCGTTTTTCGACAGGTTTGTGCTTGTAGTATTTCTCCTCGGCGAAATAACGCAGCACGGGACTTTTGCCGCCCGAGAGGCGGTAGAGCCCGGCCAGTTCGCTGACAGGCGCGCAGGGGCCCGCCAGTTCGCGCGAGGGCGACTGCACCTTCTGTGTCGTGTCGAGGCAGAAGAGCGTGTTCTTGCGCGAGAGCATATACTCGACGATCGGGTAGGCCCGGCGGCGGTAGAGCTCCCCGTCGTCGGCGATGAGGGCTACCGAAAGCGGGTTGAGCGAGCTGACGTTTTTCGTCGAACCCGGCACGTCGGTCGAGTAGGAGCAGCCTTTCAGACTGTCGATGAAGTTGCTGTAAGGGCTCAGCGTGTAGTCGATGATGTTGTCGATGGTGTTGTTGAGCGTCGAAATGGCGTTGCTGCGGTAGTCGTGGAAATCGTAGAGGTTGCGGGCCATGGTCTGGAAGGCGATGTTCAGCGGTTTTTCCTCGACCCACAGCCGCATGCGGAAGGCGAAGGCTTTGCCGGGCTCCATCTTCGAACCGGCGTGTCCCAGCACCGGGGCGAAGAGCATCGGCTGGACCTTGCCTTCGGGGTTGTGCAGGGCCACGCCGAAGCGGTTGTTATCGCGTGTAGGCAGGGGTTGGAAGGGCATTTCCCGGCTGTCGGCCGCAACGCCCGCCGTTGCGCCGCCGACATGGACGAGCGTGGCCGGGATCGGGCAGGTGAAGGCCAGCGACATGTAGGGCTGCGAAGGGAAGATCCGCCGCTGCCAGACCATCGGTTGCCACAGCGCATCGACCCGGCTCAGGTCGAAGGACGGGGCTCCGAGGTATCCCACCGAGTAGTAGCCTTCGCGTGCCGGGGTGAATCGGAACTCCATGCCCGGCGCTGAGCCGTCGATGGCCCAGACGCGGCATTCGAGCGTTCCCCACGCCGTGGCGGGGTAGCTGAAACGGATGGTATCGCCCGCCATTTCTGCTTTCGAGGGGGTGAGGTCGGTGAACGGGGCCGCGGCGAAAAGGTCGAACGTGCGGCCTTTGACCGATCCGTTCACCGAGTCGTCGATGCCGTCGCCGCCCATGCTTTTGCTCTGTTTGATCTGCGCGATAGCTTTCTCCGGTGCGAGGTTGTCGGCTATCCACGAAGGGGCGAAAAAGCGGCAGTCGGGCAGGGTGCGGAGTTCCATCTTCGGGTTTTTGTCGGTCCGGAACAGGCGGAAGTCGGCGCGGAATGTGAACCGGGCCTTGCCGTTCGTGACTACGACGGCGCCTTTTTGCAAGGTGGCCGTCATCTGCTGCGGCTCGCGGGGTGCGGCTTGCAGGGTCATCGTTCCGGCGATCAGGCCGGTCAAAAGGGTGATTCGTTTCATCGTTGCAGGGTGTTAACGGGATATACGGGGCTCCAGTCGCTGGCGTAGCCGTAACGAAGCCGTTTGCGGATGCGCAGGTAGTGTCGTGCGCCCGGTTCGACGACGGGCAGGTTGCAGGCACCCGTCACGGTCGTCAGGATGTGCCGGTCGAGTTTGTCGGGGGCTGTCCCGTATTCGAATTCATAGCAGAAGTCCCCGAAATCGCAGGCGTAGCCGACCTGGATATTCCCGCCCTCCTGAGCCAAGTGACGGATGACGGGCGGCAGTTCGGCGGCGCGGGTGCGGACCCGGACGATCTCGGCGGAGGGAGTCTCTCCGGCATCGTTCACGGCGACCAGCTGGATCTGATATTCCCGGCCGTATTCCAGTTTCGGCAGTTCGATGAATCCGTCGATGGTCGGGGCGCTTCGGTTTTCGAGCCGGTCGGTGCCGTAGCGGACATACCATTCGTCGGCCGTGAATCCGCGGTCGAACCGGATGCGGATGATCTCCTGCCCGCTTTCGGTTTGGGTGATGATCGGTACGGCGGGCGCAGCGAGGCTCATCACGGCGTCATGTACGGCATAGCCCGTCGGGGTGATGAGTTCGGCACAGACCTTTGCCGCCCCGACGGTCGGGAGGGGCAGTTGCAGGCTGAACGGCTTGTTGCCGGGTCGGATGACGGGCAGCGTCCGCACGGTGCGTCGCAGCGTGTCGCCGTCTGCGCCGAGTGCGCTGAGCCGCACGGTGTACCCCTCCATCCGGAAAGCCGGCAGGTCGAGACGCCCGCGCGGGGTCAGGGCGATTTTGACACCGTCTTCGGTGAGCGTCAGACCGAATCCGGCGAGCGGGGAGTTCTGGCGCTGAAGTTCGCGGAAACCCCGTTTCGGCGTGCCGTATACGTCCACGACACCCCAGGGGCGGTTGCCTGTGGCCGCCGTACCGCTGTCGCGGTAGTTGGTGCGGTAGTCGTTGAAGGTCCAGACCGAAGCGCCGACCAGGTGCTCGCGTCCCCGCATCGAGGAGAGCATGGCGGCATAGTCCGAGAGCGTGTTATTGGGGTCTTCGCTGTTGGCTTTGGTGCCGTATTCGCTGTAAAAGATCGGTTTGCCCGGGTAGCGGCGGTGCACCTCGTCGGCCCGTTCGCCGTGAGCGCCGTATTGGTTGAAAAGGATCATGTCCGACAACAGCACCGGTTCGTCGTATTGCTTGGCCGCGGTGTGCGTGACATAAACCGCCAGGCGCGTGGAATCGAGCTCGCGGATGCGGCGGAAGGCCGAGGCGAGATAGCCTTCGATGCCGGGATTGTCGCTCAGGCGGCCGATCTCGTTGCCTGCGCTCCAGCCGATGATGCAGGGATGGTTGTAGCGCTGGGTGATAAGTTCCGTGAGCCAGCGCATCGGCACAGGGTGGTCGGCTTCGACATAGTGGTTCTTGTTCCAGAGCGGAATCTCCTCGAAGATGAGCATTCCCTTTTCGTCGAGGTAGTCCAATACCTCTTCGGGCAGGGCCAGGTGGCTCAGGCGCGCCATGTTGACGCCGCAGCTCTTCATCCGGTCGATGTCGCGGCGGTAGATTTCGGGAGGCAGCGTATTGCCGTGGAACGGATCGTAGGGAACCCAGTTCGCGCCGTTCAGCCGCACGCTCTCGCCGTTGAGCAACAAGCGGTAGCCGTCGATCTCGATTTTGCGGATGCCGAAGCGTTCGGTAACAGGCTCTCCGTTGCCGTAGGCAGCCGTGGCTGTGTAGAGATGCGGGTGGTCGAAGTCCCAAAGCCGGGCCTTGCGGATGCGAAACGGGATGAGTACCTCACCGCGTCCGGCGGCACGGGCTTCGCTCCGGGCCACGATGCGGCCCTCGGGGTCTGAGATCGAAACCCGGACGGTGCCTTGTTTTGCGCCGTTGAGGAGGAGCTTCACGCCGATTTCGGCGCTGCCCTTTTCGAGGTCGGGTTCGGCGCTGATGAATACACTTTCGATGCGTTCGCGGGGCACCGTGCGCAAGGTGACCGGACGACGGATGCCGCCCCAGTTCCAGGTAGCGCCCAGCTTGAAGCTGTTTTCAGCGCGGACGACGAGCCGGTTCACGGCGCCCGGCGCGATGCGGTCGGTGATGTCGAATCCGAAGGAGGTGAATCCGAAATCGTGACTGCCCAGGTGTTCGCCGTTCAGCCAAATGTCTGCGTCGGCGTAAACTGCCTCGAAGTCGAGCAGAATGTCGCATCCCGCGGGTTTCTGCGGCAGGACGAAAGAGGTGGCGTACCACGCTGCACCCGTATAGTCGGCGTATTCGAGGCGGGTGTTCCAGCATCCCGGGACCTCCGTTTCATCCCATCCGCTGTGGTCGTGCGTGGGTGCGTACCATGCCTCCCGAATACCTGCGTTCAGCGGGTCGGTGCGAAAACTCCATTTTCCGCCGAGCGGCGTTTCCGCGGCTGCGGCTGCGGCACAGCAGCAGAGCGCAAGCGGTATGAGCAGTCGTTTCATGGCCGTTTAGTATCTGAGCAGGGTTTTTACGGGATAGAAGATGATGTCGCCCGATTCGAAGGATTTGTCCAGACGAACCCGGTTTCCCTGTTTGTCGATAAGGTATACTTTGCCTTTCTTGACCGTAACGGTCAGCGGGTGGCTTGGGAAAAGGGTGTAGAGCGTCTGCCCGTCCTTGAACGCTCCGGGGACTAATTTCCCTTTGATGATATTGTATTTGAGTGTGTTGCGCAGGCGCGGAGGATTGCCGTTGGCTGAGCCTTCGGTACGGTAGTAGACCTCGATACCGGTGTTGTCGGGAACGATCACCGTATATTTTTTGCCGTCGGTCAGATAGTCGGCGAACGTGCCGTCGCCGGTGTACATCGCATACATGCGTTTGTATTCGGTGACATAACGGTCGTATTTTCCGTTGTCGGTCCGGGAGAGCAGTTGCAGCGCTTCGCCGCCGATTTCCCCGGTTTGCTGGGCATGGACCGGCGTGAATAAGCAGAACAATGCCAGCAGGGCTGTGATCGTGAAGGTTTTCATCGTTCGGTGGTTTTAGGTTCTATATCGAAAGTGAAAGGCGGCAGCGGAAGGCCGCTCTTGTGGTAGACCGTGAGGGTATTGACGTTGCCCCAGGCATAACGGACTCCGGTCGGAACCGGTACTTCCGCAGAGGTCAGTTCCAGCAGGTTGCCCCGAATGTGCAGGTCGGCCGGATGCCAGTTCCCCGCCATGTCGCGCAGTTCGAATCCGGATCCTTCGCTGCGTGAGGCGAGACCGTTGCGGATGCCGCCGACAGGAACTGTTACTTTGCAGCCTTCGACTGTGACGGGGCCGGGCAGCGTCAGCGTTCCGGGTTCCTTGCCGCCGTAAACGAGTTCTTCGGCCGCGGTGGCGAACCGCATACCCACGGGATATTTGTTTTTGGGGTGGATATTCTCCGCATCGCCGCAGTCGGCCGTTACGACCAGGGCTGTGCGGGGGACGGTGCGGGCCGTGCAGAGCTGCGACTGGCGGAGGCGGGCCCAGCGGTCGCCGCTCTTGTCGCCCGGAACCCGGTAGGAGGGGAGCTGGGCGAAGATGAAGGGCAGATTGTCGTTGCCGAAGAAGCGGCGCCAGTCGGCGATCAGTCCCGGGAACAGGGTGGCGTACTGTTCCGGAAAATAGCCGTTGCTCTCGCCCTGGTACCAGATGACGCCGCGAACGGTCAGGCCGCGGAAACGGGCGAGCATCTTTTCGTAGAGCACCGACGGATTTTTGTAATGGCTTCCGATGCCGTCGTAGATCTTGCCGACGGCGGCTTTCAGTGCCGGATCGGACGCGAATGCTTCGGGACTGATCCACGCTTCGGCCGTCGAACCGCCGTGCGAACAGTTGACGATGCCTACCGGAACGCCCAGTTCGCGGTGCAGCTCCCGGGCGAAAAGGTAGGCTACGGCGCTCCAATCATAGATGCGGCGTCCGTAGGCTCCCGACCAGGGACGGTCGGAGGTGTCGAGCAGTTTGCCGCCGCTGACGACGTTGGCCCGGTAGTAGCAGCGGACGTTGGGGTAGTCGGCGTCGCGGATTAGTGCGAGGCGGTCGTCGAACTCCATGCCGCGGACTTTGAAGGCCATGTTCGATTGTCCCCCGGCCAGCCAGACTTCACCCACCACGATGTCGCGGATCGTCACGGTATCGCCGCCGCAGCGGATCTCCATCGTGCGGTTCCGGTTGCTGGCTTCCAGAGCCGGAAGCGTGGCCTGCCATACTCCCTGTGCGTCGGTTTCCGCCGTGACGGTATGGCCGGCGAACGATATTTCGACGGAGCTTCCGGGGGCTGCCGTGCCTTCCAACGGAAGCGGCATGTCCCGTTGGAGCACCATGCTGTCGCAGAGGTAGGGTGCCGGAGCGAGTTCCTGAGCCTGTACGCTGGCGGCGGCGGAGAGCAGGACGCCCAGAATGAGAAGGCGGATCGGTTTCATGGTCGTCTATTTTTCGAGCGTGAGGGTTTCCCATTCGGTTATGGAGCCGTCCTTCTTCCGGGCCGAGGTCCGGATTTCGAGATGTTCGGCGTCGGCCGGGAAAGTGAATTCGTAAGGATACGTCGCCGAACCGAGGCGTTTGCCGTTGACCTCTGCCGTTGCCGAAGCGTATTCCGTGTCGCTGATGTTGAAATAGACATAGGCGTGGCAGTCGCCTTTGCCCGTGTTGAGCACCATGCAGCGCACTCGGTCGTCGCTGCTGGCCGCATAATCCTTGCTCCATGCCTCGGGAACTGCCAGCAGACGCTGCTGGACGGCGACTTTCGGCCGGACGCCTTCGATCTTCACAGCGGTCAGGGAGTTGGGTTTGACGGTGACTTCGAATGCACCTCCGTGCACGTCCTGGCATGACCCCTCGGGACTCAGCAGGCGGACTTTGCAGGTCGTGTTCCGGTCGATGCCCAGCCGTTCGGTGTCGAGCCGGACCGTGGAGACGACCTCGCGGCCGCATTGGTTTGAGAAGGCGAGGTAGAGGGCATCTTCGCCGCGCGCGGCGATGTAATTGAGTTCGATGTCGGAACTTTCGGCCAGTCCGTCGGGCATCCATAGCCACGCTTGCTCGCCGTAGAACTCGCCCGGACGGTGCCCGTAGAATTTGCTTTGCAGATAGGCGTAGGCTTCGATGAATTCGTCGGGAAACCGGATTGCGCCCCGGCTGCGGTACAGTGCGTCGGTGACGAGATAGTCATAGAGCAGCGATACATGCGGCATGATGTGGTTGTAATGGAACGAGTTGACCCCTAATTCCTTGTGGCCGCGCAGCGGATAATCCTCCTTTTCGTAGACCGTCGTGCGGGCTGTGTTGATGTGGTAGCCCGGGAAATTGCGGTAACGTCCGACGATGGCGTTCTTGGCGATCACGGCCAGAAAATCGTCTCCGGTGTAGTGCGCCAGCCTTACAAACCATGCGGCGTAATTGGCCATGAAGATGGCGCGGTGTCCGGTGCAGGTTCCCGACGATTCGGGGGTGAGCCCGATTTCGGAGAGCCGCCAGGCGGGAGTATCTTCCCGCGGGGCATCCATCCGGGCGTGCCCTTTCTGCTTCAGATAGGCGTAATGCGGGGCTTTTCCGTCGGGGTTCACGGTGATGTTCGCATCGGGAACTTCCGGGCAATACCAAATATATTGGGTATAGAGCCGTGCACCGCGGTGCGCCGCTTCGAGATAGCGCTTTTCGCCCGTCGTTTCGTAGAGTTCCAGCAGGTCGATCCACTTGGGGGCGAAACCTGTCCAGAAGAAGAAGCCTCCGGCCGCAGGGTCCGAGAAGTCGGAGGCCGGGGTGTCGATGCGGGTTGCGATATAGGCATCGGCACCGCGCATGGCTTCGTTCAGGCAGGCCGTGTCGAGCGTGGCCCGGTAGAGATGCAGGGCGTTTTTCCAGGTGCGTCCCTCTTCCCGGACATCGAGGTTGCGGATGCGGCTCTTGCCGTATTCCTGTCCGGCGAGGCGCACGAGGAACGAGTCTTTGCGCTGGAAGACGTTGTAAAGTGTCGTCAGCTCCGAAATAGGTGCGCAGGGGCCGTCGAGCTTGCGCGACGGGTACTGGATGCGCTGCGTCGAGTCGGCAGAAAAGAGGAATTTTTCGCGTGAAAGCATGTATTCCAGAATGGGGTAGGCGCGTTTTTCGTAAACGGCTTCGTTGTCGTTCAGCAGGGCGATCTCCAGTGGGTTGAGCGCCGAAACGTTCTTCACGGCGCCCGGCACGTCGGTCGAATAGGCGCATCCCTTTTGTTCGTCGATGAACCAGCTGTAATGGCTCATCGTGTAGCCGATGATGTTGGCGATGGTGCTGTTGAGCGTCGAAATGTCATTGCGGCGCAGGTCGCGGAAGGCGTAGATGCGCTCGGCGGTACGCTGTACGGCGTCGGTCGTGTTTCCCTTGCAGGCGAATAACAGAGCGCTGAAACGATAGGTGTCCCCTGCCGCCATCTTTGACTCCGCACCGCCCGGAACGGGGGCGAAGAGCATCGGTGCGGCTTTGCCGTCGGCGGTGCGGAGTGCAATGCAGAAGCGGCTGTTCTCTGCCGTGGGCAGCGGATCGAAGGGAAATTCTGCGGGATGGGCCACGATGCCGCGGCTTACGCCGTCGGTAGTGACGAAGGTCGAGGGTACCGGGCAGCGGAAAGCCAGCGTGGCATAGCTGCGGTCGGGAAAGCGGCGTTCCTGCCAGATCATCGGCTGCCACAGCTCCGTGACATGCGCCGTGTCGGCCGCTTCGTAGCCGGTGAAGCCTACCGAGTACCAGCCGTCGGCCTTGGACCGCAATGTGCAGGAGAGCATCGGACAGCCCGAATCGGAGTCGATGCTCAATTCGGCTTCGAGAGCGAAAAGTGCGTGCTCGGGGTAGGTGAAGCGGATTTTCGTTCCGTCGGCGACGGCTCCGGAAGGGCGCATTTCGATATTCTCGCCGACATTGAAGAGCGAAAAGGTCCGGGATTCGACGGCTCCTTCGAGGATGCTCGCGTCGAATCCGTCGCCGACCTGATCGTCGGTGCGCTCGACGCGCCGGGCGTCGCCGTTCTCCGAACGCCAGGTGGCGGCGTTGTAGAGTACGTTTTCGATTCCTGCGGGGCGCATTTTCAATTCCGGGTCGCGGGGCGTGCGGATGATCGTGAAGACCGGGACATAGCTGTTTTTCGCGCCTTCCGTCCGGAACGTGATCGTGCCGTTCTGTGCGACGCTGACATCGCCGTCCGGCGACGGAAGGTGTATCGAAGAGCCGCAGCCGGCGAGCGATAAGATTGCGGCGAGTGCCGCTGCCATCAATCCGTATTTCATCTTATTTACGTGTTATTTCCCATATTTTAAGTCCGAATCCGTCGATCGTGCAGTCGGTTGCTTCCGTGCCCGGGAGCCGTCCGGTTTTCGCTGTCAGGGCTCGGGTCCGGCCGATGCCCTGCCAGCCGAGTTTCGAGACGTTGAGCGTGATCCGGCCCCGGTTTTCGTGCGCCGAACTGCCCAGCAGAACGACGTAAAGCCGTCTGCCATCGGTCGAGAGCGCCGTTAGGCAGTCGAGATCGGGACACCCCGTCCGGACGAGCCCCGGGCGTAGGATCAGGTTCGCTTCGTCATCTCCGATGCGTCCGGGTGCGAATCCTGTGATGCGCTGCGGTCCGACCTTGGGCGTCACGAAGCCCCGTGGGAAGGCGATCAGCCCGTCGCTGCGGCATTCGGCTTCGCAAAGCAGGTAATCGACGATCCATCCCAGCTGCCACCAGGCATGATGCGGGAAAGGTCCCGGGCCGCGGTCGAACTGCGACCAGTAGTAGGTGGCGATCTTCGTGTCGGGATGAAGGAACTCCTCCCGGGCGATGGCCGCCGTGCGAGCCAGATCGACGAAGAGGCTGTCGCCGGTCATTGCCGCCAGCCGGGTGTAGAGCCCGCAATGGCTCGTCAGCAGGATGGGACCGCTCTTGGTCGCCGATCCCGTGCTTCCGCCGTGTTCGAAGCAAAGCCCCGTCTGGCTCAACTGCCAGTCGCGCAGTTCCCGGCCCTTCCGCCGGACGGGTGCATTCTCCGACCGCGGGTGGGTGTATACGGAGCAGGCATAGAGCCGCGCCGCGCGGACGGCTGCGTCGAGATAACGTTCGTTTCTGCTCGCTTCGTATGTTTCGAGCAGTGCCTGGGCACTTTGCACGGTGGCGAAGTCGTTGATGAAACGGGCGTCGCCGCAGACACCCAGGAACCGTCCCCGATCTACGGCGTGTTCGACATACCAGTTGGCGCCGCGGAGTGCTGCGTCGAGATATTTCCGTTCGCCCAGGATACGGTGGGCGACCAGCAGCCCGTAAAACGTGGGGCGCAGGTCCTCGAGGTCGGTGAAGAGCGCCTTGCTCGTGAGTTTGTCGTAGGCCACGTCGAAACTGCCGTCCGGATGCTGGAGCGAGAGCAGCAGATCGGCACCTTCGCGCAGTTTCTCGCGCAGCAGCGTGTCCTGAGGCTCGAAGAGCAGGATGTTGCCGATGTCGATCAGCGTGTAATAGGTGATGCCGATCGGTTCGATGTGGTTGCCCCACTCCTCGACGAACGCTCCCTTTTTCGAAAGGTAGTATTGTCCGAGCGCTGCGCCGCGGTTGCGGTCGCCGTGTCCGCCCTGCTGCATGAGTTTGAAGTTGCGGATATAGGGCAGGCGGCCGTGCCGGAGCAGGCTGTCGCCGGTCATCGCCGCGAGCATCCACACCGCACCGGCGTCGGCGTTCTTCATGGCGTCTTTCTCCGAGCCGACGACACTGCCCAGATAGGCTTGTGCTCCGATTTCGATCCCTTCGCAGTATTCCGTGCGCCAGAGCGAGAGCGAGTCGTCGCAGACATAGCGGCAGATCGCTTCGAGCCGGTCGGTGAGCGAGATTCTGGAACGTCGCAGGGCGAGTTCCTCTTTCAGCCCGTAGATGTCGTAAACGGCGTGTTTGAAAACCTCGTACCAGTTGGTGCGGCGCAGCGTGTAACGAAATGCAAAACGGGTTTGGCCGCCTGCTTCGAGCCATGAACCCTCCTCGCCGAGTACCGGGTGCCAGGCCGTAGGGCAGAGCCGTCCGTCGCGTGTCATGTGCGAAAGTCCTGTGCGCCAGCATTCGCCGTGCGTGCGCCGGTCGCCCACGTAAGGTTTTCGGTCATAGCCCGGTTCGGGAATGACGGCCAGCGTGAGTCCCTGCGTGTCGGTCAGGAGCGAAGCCATCGTGGTTACGGTGTTTTCGTTGCAGATCACCGGCAGATGCGGCAGTCCCTGACCGTACATGTAGGCCAGATGAAAATCGGGCTCGATGGCAGCGCCCTGAAAGAATCCCGGGACGCAGCCCCAGGCCAGCTGCTTTTCGGGAAGCGTGGCCGTTGCCGGCGTCGAAAGCGAATAGTAGCCTGCACGCGCTGCGGTGAAGGTCATCCGCACGCACAGATCGCCCGGATGGATCGTGTCGGCCCACCATTCGGCGGTGAGCTGTCCGGGTTCGCCCGAGGCTTCGAAACGGAGGGTGTCGCCGTTGCGGTGCATTTCCTGCGGTACGAGCCGGAAGGCTTCGCCCGCGCGGTTCAGCGGCACGGAGGAGGTGGCTTTGCGGTAGCTCGGGGCGATACAGTGGAAACGGTCGATGTCGAAGCGTAGCGTGTCGCCGCCCCGGTTGACGATGGTTTCTCCCTCTGTCGGCGGCGTTTCCGGTGTGTAGAGCACGGTGTATCCGCCGTCGGGAGTGCCCCAGACGAACGTCTGCCCTTCGTCGCGGAGCTCTATTCTCCGGGGCTGCCAGCCTTCGCGGCTTTTCTGCCACGAAATGTTGATCCGGGAATCGCCGATTCGCGGCCCGCTTCCGAAAACGGTCAGCGGGCCGAGGAGAGCGAATATGCAGAGTGCTTTTTTCATCGTTGCGGCTGTTCGGGTTTATGGCAGACAAGCAGCCGGGTCGGGACTGCTTGTCTGCGCGTTCGGTGAACCTGCGTTTAGTAGCCGGGGTTCTGGTCCGGGGCGTTGATGAAGGGATTGGTGTTGATCTCGTTCTGCGGAATAGGCCACAGGTAATCCCGGTTGGGGTTGAACGATCGCGTGTCAACCTTGTAGGGAATGTATTTCGGCGGGTTGAGACGCACATCCTGATATTTGTAGCCGTAGGCGTCGGTCATCACTTCGGGACCGATCCGCCAACGGCGGATGTCCGAGATGCGGGTGCCTTCGAAGGCGAATTCGACGCGGCGTTCATGGCGGATGATGGCCCGCAGTGCATTGGCGTCGAGTTCCGTGCCTTCGATGTCCTCGACCTTCGGCATCATCACCGAGGGGCGCTGGCGTACGCGGTCGATCAGCCCGCGGACTTCGGCCTCGTCGAACGTCCCCGATTCCACGAGCGCTTCGGCGCGCATCAGCAGAACGTCGGCGAAACGGATCAGGATGATGTTGTGTTCCGAGTTGTTCTTCTCGGTTTCGGTATAGTCGTTCCACTTGCGGATCTTCATGCCCGTATGGTTCGAAGAACTCGGGAGGAAGATCGCTCCGCGGCCGTTGTCCGTGCCCGGCATGATGATCGACTGGTCGAGACGCGGGTCGCGGTCCTTGTAGGGATAGGTCGGGTCGAAAGCCGGGTCGGCACTCTCGTAGAGTTGCGTCTCGGCGTTCCAGCTTACGGGGTAGCCGTTCTTGGTGTAGTAACTCTCGGCGAGCGCGGATGTCGGACAGTAGGAGTTCCACTCGTAGGTGAAGGTGTAGAGCTGGGGCGTAAGTCCCTGCGAATAGGCGTTCTTCATATACTGGATGTCGAAGATCACCTCGCAGTTATTCTCGTTCTGAGGCAGGAACAGCTCCCGGTAGAGGGGATAGAGATCGTAACGGAGTGCGCCGTTCTCATCTTTGAGGTCGATCACCTCTTTGAGGGTCTCGGCCGCCTGGGCGTACATCCCGTTGTAGAGTTCGATTTTGCCTTTGAGGGCCAGTGCGGCGCCGCGTGTGGCGCGGCCGGTATCCTCTGCGGCATAAGTTACGGGCAGATATTTGGCCGCTTCTTCCAGATCGCCGAGAATCTGCTCCACGACCTGCGCCTTGGGTGTGCGGGGTTTGCTGTCGGCCAGGTCTACCTGTTCGAGGTACATCGGCACGTCTCCGAAAAAGTCGATGAGCTCCGAGTAGAAATACGCGCGCAGGAAGAGCGCTTCGCTGCGCAGCCGGTCCTTGATGTTGGTGGCCGGAACGGTTATTTCGTAACAGTGGTCGAGCCAGGCCAGCAGGGTGTTGGCGCGCGAGATCCCGCGGTAGCCGCGGCTCCAGAAATTCAGTGCATAGACGCTCGACGAGCCGTGGGTGCCCTGTCCGAATTCCTGCGTGTTCTGGTTGCGCGAGTAGTTGTACATGTTGTCCGACATGCAGTCGAAGTCGATGGCGTAGGTGCGGCCCTTGACCGGCTCGAGGGCGGCGTTGTAGATGCCGTTGACGGCGATGACGGCATTCTCCTGCGAAGAGAAGAAGGTGGCGGGATCGAGTGCGTCCTGCGGCTCGCGTACCAGGTAATCCGCGCAGGAACCCAGCATGAGCGCCGAACCGACGAGTGCGACTATTTTATGATAAGTTTTCATCTTTGTCCGTATTATGTGTTAGAAACCGATGTTGAGGCCGAAATTGTAGATGCGTATCTGGGGATAGACCTCCGACGCGATGTTGGTCGAGGGGCGTTCGGGGTCCCATCCCGGGAAATTCGTGAGCGTCCAGGCGTTCTGGATGCCGGCATAGATGCGCACTTTCGACATGTGCAGTTTGGCAGTCCAGCGCACGGGCAGCGTATAGCCCAGTTCGATGTTTTTCAGACGCAGGAACGAGGCGTCGTAGATGTAGTAGCTCGAACGGGTGTTGGCCGTCTTCGAGTCGTAGTTCATGCGCGGATGGCGGTTGGTCGGGTTGTCGGCGGTCCAACGTTTGTCAACCATGTCTTTCCAGACGTTGCCGTTGTCGTTGAAGAACGGTACGACCATCGGTCCCTGATTGTACATGTCGCGGCCCAGCACCGTCTGCCAGAACATGTTGAAGTCGATACCTTTCCAGCCCCAGTTGAGGTTCAGCGACATCGAAACGTCGGGGAACGGGTCGCCGATGATGGTCCGGTCGTAGTCGAGGTCGATCTTGCCGTCGGGTTTGCCGTCGGGGCCCGAGAGGTCGGCGAATTTCAGGTCGCCGGGACGCGGACTGCCTTCGCTCGGCACGGGGCGTCCTTCTTTGAGCGTGTAGACGCGGTCCTGCAAGGGCACCGAGGGGTCGCTGTCGTTCTGCCACGTGAAGTCGTCGAACTGATAGACACCGGCCATTCGGTAGCCGTAGTAGGCTCCCACGGGGTGCCCCTCCATCTGGACGATGGGCAGCGAGGCGTGGATCACGGGGCTGACGCCTTTCAGGTCGAGGATCTTGTTGCGCAGGAAAGTGGTCGTGAACGTGGCATCCACGTACATTTTGTTGCGGTAGGTCTGACGGTAGTTGAGCGTCAGTTCGAGACCTTTGTTCTCCATGCTGCCGGCGTTCTGGTAGGGGCCGCCGTTCACGTTGCCGATCAGCGACGGCGGGATGGGCAGCTTCATCAGAATGTCGGTGGTCTTCTTGTAGAAGATGTCGGCCGTCAGCGAGAAGCGGTTCCAGATGCCGATGTCGAGACCGATATTGGTCTGTTCGGAAGTCTCCCACGAGGTGTCCTTGTTCGAGAGTTCGGTGATGGCCGCGCCGGCTACCTGCGTGCCGTTGAAGTCGTAGTAGCTGTCGGTCGAGAGGGTCGGGTATCCGGTGTAGTTCGAGGTGATGTACTCGTTGCCGAGGCGTCCCCACGACACGCGCAGCTTGAGGTTGTTGATATACTCGGTCACGCCGGAGTTCTTGAAGAAACTCTCCTGGGAGATGCGCCAGCCGGCGGCCACCGACGGGAAAAGACCCCACTTTTTGTTGTAGAAACGCGACGAACCGTCGTAGCGGACGTTGACCTCGAAAAGATAGCGGTCGTCGTAGGAGTAGTTCACGCGGCCGAAGAGCGAACGGGTCGCACGTTCGTTGATGGCGTTGTCGTTGACCTGCGTGGCGGGATCGCCCATGTTCAGCGACGGGGTGAACGAAGACATGTTGTCGCGGCGCGCCATCTCCCATTCGTTGCGCCACCAGTATTGCGAAGCGCCGACGAGCACCGAGAGGTCATGCCGGTCGAAACGTTTTTTGTAGCTGGCCGTAAGTTCGGTGGTCGTCGAAAGCGTCGTCGAGTTCTTGATCTCGATGAAGCTGGCCACCTTGTTCTGTACGTCGCCGTAAAGGTCGCCCACGGTGTAGATCGGGGCGACGAACTGGTCGTTGCGCGAATTGAAGTAGACCGTGGCGAACGAACCTTGTATTTTCAGTCCTTTGACGGGTTCGACCCCGGCGCTGATCTTTGCGGTCAGTTGGTTGGAAATGTTCTTCGTGCGGCCGCCGGCTTCGAGCTGTCCCATGTGGCGTCCGTAGAAGCCGTAGAGTCCGTTATAGGCTTTGAAGATGCTGGTGGGGCCTGCGCGGTGGATGTCCTGAATGGTCTGGTTGGTTCCCATAGCTGTCGAGGTCATGTCCTTGCGGTAGCCCGAGAGGTTGAGCGTCGTGAAGAACTTGCGGTTGGTGGAGTACATGCTGACGTTCGAGCGGAACGAGATCTTTTCGTTGTCGGTGCCTTTCAGCACGCCTTCCTGATTGCCGTAGCCCAACGAGACGCTGCCGTTGTAGTTTTTGCCGCCCATCGACATGCTCAGGTAGTGGTCGTGCATCGGGGCGATACGGAAATGGCGGAGGTAGTAGTTCACGGACACCTTCTCGCCCGAGATGTATTTTTCACGATCGCTGTCGTAATTCTTGATCTCACCGTTGTAAAGGAACATCTCCTCTTTCAGGTCGAGCCATTCGAGCACTTTCACCGGTTCGGGCAGCGCCGTGGTCTCCTGCAACGAGAAGCTGCCATTGTAGCTTACTTTGAGCTCGCCCGAGCCTTCGCCCGACTTGGTCGTGATGAGCACGACGCCGGCCGCCGCACGGTTGCCGTAAATGGCTGCCGACGAGGCGTCTTTCAATACCGACATCGACTCGATGTCCTTGGGGTTGATCTGGTTGATGTCGCCCTCGACACCGTCGATCAGCACCAGCGGCTCGTTGTTGTTGGCGATGGACGACACGCCGCGGATGCGGATCGAACCCTGGTCCTGTCCTGGCTGTCCCGAGTTCTGGACCACGTCGATACCCGAGATCATGCCTTGCAGGGCCATCGAGGCTTGGGTGATGGGGCGGTTTTCGAGGTCCTTGACCGATACGTTCTCGGCCGATCCCAGCAGGTTGACTTTCTTTTGCGTGCCGTAACCCACCTGTACGACCTCGACGGCGTCGAGCATCTGCTGGTCGGGCATCAGTTTGATGATGTCGAATTTGGCCTTCGGATCGTCGGCTTTCAGTTTGAGCGTTTTGTAGCCCATGAACGAGAACGTGATCTCGCTCTTGGGCCCCGGAATCTTGATCGAATAAGTGCCTTTGCTGCCGGTGATCGTTCCAGCACCCGTTTCCTGCACGTACACGGTGACGCCCGACATGGGTTTGTCGTTCTCGTCGTGCACTACACCCTTGATCTCCCTGGGCTGTGCCATGGATGCCGCGATCGCGAAAAGCATCACCAGGGTCATGTAGACTTTTTTCATAGGTTCTGAAGTTGGTTGGTTTATTTCGTTGTTTTCGATTCGATGATAATGCCCATCAGCGCTGGGCAGACATCGCCTTCCGGGCGCATGAGGCGGAGTCGGAGTCCCCGGGCCGTTACCGGCTCCGGGAAAGTCAGCGTGTTGACGGTCTGGTGGTTGCTTTCGGTGTGTGCCAGCTCGCGCCCCGTGTCGTCCGAAAGGATGTAGCCGCGGATACAGCAGGGCATCACGGAGTCGTAGTGTCCCATCTGCACGTTTTCCATCGCGTGATCGGCGTCGGTGTCGAAGAAGAGCCGGATCTGCGAAAAAGTCCGGGGCTCTTCCCAGGCGATTTCCAGTTCGGGGGCGGTATCGCCGATGTCGGCGGCCCAGCCGTTGGGAGCGAGGTAGGGACGGAAATAATAGTTCCGCAACTGCTCCGCACCGAAGGCGGCGAGGGCCGGCGTGAAACGCAGTGCGAAGTTCTTCCCTTCAGGACGGCGTTTCGGACACCAGAACTCGAATGCCTCGACGCCGATGCCTTCGGGCGGCGTCTGGCGTCCGAAGTTCGAGACGGCGGGATTGATGTGATTGAAAACCGACGTGAGACCCGTCACGAAGCGTCCGCTCTGCGGCAGACGCACTTTGTCGTTGGCCATGAAGCAGACGAAGACATAGCGGGGCATGTCGTATTCGATGCCGAAGTCCAGCGCGATGCGGTTTTCTCCTTGGACGAGCCGCACGACCTCGACGGCGTCGGTGCGGTCGGGTGTGTAGTTCTCCCGACGCAGGGAACTGCGCAGTTCGACGCGGAGTTCGGTGGCATCGTCAGCTTCGGCGACGATCTCGATACAGGGCATGCGGCCGCTGACGGGCAGCAGCTGAGCAGCCGGGTATTCGAGCCGGAACCAGGTGCCGTCGTGCGGCAGTTCATTCAGATGGAGTTCGCTCGATACGCGCAGCGAAGCCTTGTCCAGCAGATTTTTGCCGTCGGAGATGTCGAGCCCGGGGATGAACTGTCCCAGTTTGACGAGCTCGGATTGCAGGCGTACGATCTTGTCGGGGGCTGCATAATCGGCGGGTTTGCATTTCTCTTCGAGACAGAGCGCTGCGGCCATGCCGATAGCCTGTCCGCCGAGTGCCGCCGTGCACATGACGCGGGTCGAGCCGTTGGCCACGTGGCTCGACGACATGATGCGGCCGCCGATGAAGAGGTTGTCCAGATCGGGGGTCACGTAACAGCGGTAGGGTATCTGATAGACGCCTTTACTGTGCCATTGGTTGCAGCCGTTCCTGGGGCTGAATACTCCGTCCGACGGGTGCAGGTCGATGGACCAGCCGCCGTAAGCCACGGCGTCGTAGTGGGTATGCTGTTCGATGATGTCCTGCTGGGTGATGGTGTAGAGCCCCGTGAAGCGGCGGCTTTCGCGCTTGCCGGGGAAGAGTCCCGCCCACTCCAGCGTGAGGTTCTCGGCCTGCGGGAATTTGCCCGAGTTTTTGATATAGTCCCAGACGCCGTAGACCACGCGCCAGAGTTCGAATTTGATCCGTTCGGTGTCGGTCACCGTGTCCAGACGGCCGCCGTATTCCAGCCACCAGTATTTGCAGCCGTGCTGGGCGGGGTTGAAATAGTTGGGATTCTGCAATTTGGGGATGTGGCGCTCCGCATCCTTGATGGCGAAGTCCGGCGCCGTGTATTTCACCGGGCGGCCCGTGTCCTTCATGTAGAAGAGGATGCTGTGGCCCAGCAGCTCGCCGTATTCCCGCTTGTCGGGGGCGAACCCTTCGCCGTATTCCTCTTTCTCCTCGGCGCCCATGCGGAACGAAGCACCGGCGAGGTAGCCCAGCGTGCCGTCGCCCGTGCAGTCGGCGAACAGACGCCCTTCGAGCGTGTATTCCGTGCCGTTCTGCGGATTGATGGCCGTGAGACGGCCGATCGTGCGGTCGTCGTCCTTTTCGACTTTGTAGACCACCGTGTTGAGCAGCAGCGTGATATTGGGCTCGGCGAGCACTTTGTCCATCAGCACCATGTCGAACAGCACGGGGTTGCCCTCCTTGTTGCGGAAGGTGTTTTCGACGAGGATCTCGTCCAGTACGCCGCCTTCGCGCGACCATCGGTTGTTGTTGCCCATATGGGAGGTGGCGCCCAGCACCCACAGGCGCACCTCGCTCGAAGCATTGCCTCCGAGCACGGGCCGGTCCTGGACCAGGATGACCTTGACGCCGGCCCTCGCCGCGGTGATGGCGCTGCATACGCCCGTCATGCCCCCTCCGGCGATTACGTAGTCGGCTCGTAGCGAGATGCGTCGGAATGCTCTTTGTTTTTCGAAATTGCAGGTAAACATAGTTGGATCAGGATTTCTTTTTGCTGTATGAATAAGCCGTGACGCCGATCGCCAGCAGCAGCAGTCCCATGCCCAGCGGGATCATCTTGTGTTCGTCGGCCAATGCTCCCAATGCGGCGATGAACACTCCGGCGAGGATGGCGCCGATGCCGATGACCATCACGCTGAAGCGGTTGTTGTCGGCACCCTCTTCTTCGGCGGTTGCGGCGGCGGGGGCCTTTTCGATCATCGGGATCTGTTCGCCGGGACGGCATATGCGGTGGTAGATTTCGTAGCCTGTCAGCAGCAGAGCCGGGACCAGTACGCCTACGAGCATCTCTTCGGCGCGGTCGAGCGAGAAGCCCATGAGCGGCGTGACGAACTTGAACAGCGCGTTGATCGCAAGGCTCACTACGGTCGTCGTGAGGATGACCCGCCCGTTGAGATTGCGCGAGAAAAGCGACCAGATAAGCGGCAGGTAGAGCGGTACGCCCGTGAGGGCCGCTACGCTGATGACGACGTTCACAATACCGCCCATCAGGGGAATCAGCAGCGCCACGACGATGGCCAGCACGCCGAAACCGATGGTGGACCAGCGTGCGATCCGCATCAGCCCTTTCTCCGAAGTGGAGGGGGAGAGGCGTTTGAAAATGTCATTGGTGAAGACGCCCGCCGAGATATTGAGCGTGGCGTTGAGCGAACTGGCCGTGGCGAAGATCATGCCGCCGAGCATCAGGCCCAGCAGCCCCGAGGGCATCGCCTCCTTGCACATCAGCAGGTAGGCATTCTCGGCTTCCAGCCCTTCGAGACCGGGGTTGTAGACGCGGTAGATCATCGGCGGCAGCATCCAGAGGATGGGGCTGACGAGATAAAGAATGCCGAACAGCCATCCCACCTTGCGGGCGTTGCGGGGTGTGCTGACGCTGGTGTAGCGCTGTACGTAGGCCCAGTTGCCGCCCAGGAAAAAGAGGTTGTAGAACATGAAGGCGATGATGAACACCCAGGTGTAGTCGCCCGATACGGTCTGGAAAAATCCCTCCGGAACCTTTGCGAGGAAAGCCTCGGCTCCGCCGACTTTTATCAGCGAGAGCGGAATGACGATGATGACGGCGGCGAACAGAATGAGAAACTGCAACACGTCGGTCACCACGACGGCGCGCAGGCCGCCGATCGTGACGTAAAGGATGCTGAAAGCCCCCAGCAGCAGGATGCTCGTGTTGAGCGGAATGTCGGCCGTGACTTCGATGATCTTGGCGATGGGGTAGAGGAATGCACCGGTCGTAAAGAGCGAGATGAAGAGGAACAGATAGGTGTACATCTTCTGCGTCGATACGCCGAAGCGGCGGGTGATGTATTCGGCGGCCGTGAGACAGCCGGTGCGGTTCCAGCGCGGGGCGATGAAGAATCCGACGGCGAGGCCCGCGGCGGCCATCGTGAGCTGGATGGTCACCGACACCCATCCGTGGGAATAGGCGATCGAGCCCCAGACGACGAACGTGCCGGCCGAGAAGAAGCCCATGAACAGCGAAAGGCCGCTGATCCACCAGGGAACGTTACCCCCCCCCCGCGAAGAAACTCTTCATATTCTTACCCGTAGAGGAAAAGGAGACGCCGGCGAGCATCACGCCCGCGGCAAACAGCAGAATGGTTACGTAATCTAAAGTGCCCATGAATCGGTTCTCATTTAGGTCGTTTTCGGATTAGCCCAGAACAAATATATTCCATTCGGACCGTTTCCGCCCCAGGCGG
>ENA-USUJ01000747-USUJ01000747.1-human-gut-metagenome-genome-assembly--contig:-NODE-747-length-28906-cov-9.583163_pt1 | contig 28906 bp, 22 predicted proteins | sample MGYA00250061_ERZ773398 | MGnify/ENA primary metagenome ERZ773398 (study PRJEB29103, sample SAMN06111992) | human gut metagenome | biome: human gut; feature: ankylosing spondylitis patient; material... | reverse complement strand
TTTCCAGTGAGGGATTTTATGTAGGATTCCTGCTTATCCTCATTCTGGTAATGGGAATCTATGTGGCATACACAGGACTGTTAAAAAGAGAAACCACAAAAGCCATTCATGCGGTTATCAACTTTCTTGTGGTATTTATTCTGTCAGCGTCCTTTATTGCCTATGCCCCAAACTATATCAGCAAAATCAATGACTTTTCCGCAGATATAAGCAGCTCGGCATTATCGCTCGGTACAAAAATCGTGCTGCCCGATTCCAACAGCAAGGGAAAAGACAGTGTGGATTTGATAAGGGATAGCCTGTTTTCCATACAGGTGAAACAACCGTGGCTGCTTTTACAGTACGGGGAATCGGATATAGAAACGCTCGGTTCTGACCGTGTGGAAAGCCTGTTATCGGAAAGTCCAGACACGGACGACAGAGAGGACGTTGTGATTGAGGAAATCGAGGATAAGGACAATGACTATTTGAGCGTCACAAAGACCATGACCCGTTTAGGTATGGTAGTGTTCCTGTTTATCTTCAATATTGGTATCTCGGCATTTGTCTTTCTGCTTACCGGCATGATGATTTTCTCGCAGGTGCTATTCATCATTTACGCCATGTTCCTGCCGATTAGTTTTATCCTCTCCATGATACCGACTTATGAGGGCATGGCAAAAAAGGCTCTTACGAAGCTGTTCAATACCATTATGATGAGAGCCGGAATCACACTGATTATTACCACAGCCTTTAGTATCTCGACTATGTTTTATTCCATTTCCTCCGGCTATCCGTTTTTCATGGTGGCATTTCTACAGATAGTCACCTTTGCCGGAATCTATTTTAAATTAGGTGACTTGATGGCAATGTTCAGCCTGCAATCTTCCGATACACAGCAAGTCAGCAGACGAATCATGCGACACCCGTATATGTTCCTCAACCGCAGGGCAAGACGCTTGGAGCGTAAAATCGGTAGGACAATGGCGGCTGGTGCTGCTGGTGGTGTAGCTGGTGCTGCGGCGGCTTCTGCTTCTACAAAAAAGGCAGACAATACCAAACAGACAGGTAATACGCATACCAGAGCAAATCACAATACTTCTGCTTCTTCCAGTGGAGGTAACAGCAAGCCGCCAGCTCTGCCGGATTCCAAATCACAGAAGCCGCTTGCATTGCCGGATAAGAAAAGTCAGACGGATTCCTCACAGATCGTACATAGTTCACAAAGCAATACACAGGAATCACAGTCTACCTCAAAGCGTGGAATTGTGGATAAAAAATCGGTATCGAAACAGCCGCAGTCAGACAAAAAGAATCCGCAGCGTCCGATTGTGGATAAGGAGCGACAAAGCAACGGATCAGCGACAAAGAGAGCTGCCCCGGTGCATGAGCGACCAGCCACAACGCCTGTTCCTGTAAAATCGGATTCACAGGCGGCAGCTTTAAAGCCGGAGCAGAATGTCAAAGAGCGTCCTGTCACAGTGACAAAGGAGCAGCCGCAATCAAGCAAGAGTAAGGAGCCTGTGACAAAATCACAGGAGAATGTAAGAACACAGGTTGTCAGAGAATCCCGTCCGGCAGATAAACAGGCTTCATCAGCAGTAAATAAACATTCACAAGCTACCACAGATATTTCAAGGCAAACGGTACAACGTCAGAAGCAGACAAAGACGGTTCAGAAAAAGACCACAAATCAATCAACAATCAAGAAATCTACCAGTAAGAAAGGTGGCAAGAAATGAAGTTAAGGCATTTCGCTGTGTTCGCACTCGAAGGAGGTGACCGAACCGCACCATCTGCGCACACGCCGTATCGGAGCCACCGTCGCCATCGAAGCCCATATCCGCGTCGATCCTCGGATGAGCGTGCTCCGCTCCCATCAACTGACCGTCGATATCGAACGCCAGCTCAAAGAGCGATTCGGCCCCAATACGCTCATTTCCATTCATGTAGAACCGATCGAAACTGAAAAACTTTCATCTTCGGACTCGGAGAAAGATAAAAATATCTGATAGATTTTATTTTTGGCATAGTTATTGTTAATTCATCGACACCCTGCCGGAAAAATAGAAATCTAAAAAGTTTGTTTTTTTGGATAATTATTTCTACCTTTCCGACACAAAAGATGCCGAAACAAGTATTCGGTATATCAAAAAACAGTAATTTAACAACTTAAAGGATTGCCTATCGAAACATTCTACTCTTAATAACTAATTCAGGAGAAAAGAGTATGAACATTCAAGTATTAAGCGACCAGCACTTGCTTAATAATTATCGTTCGGGTGATCAGAGTGCCATTTCCAAATTGATCGAGCGCCACAAGCGTCGGGTTCGGGACTATATTTACATGATGGTCAAGGACAACGACGTAGCGGACGACATCTTCCAGGAAACATTCATCAAAGTCATACGCGTCATCGACGAAGGCCGCTACACCGACAACGGCAAGTTCCTTTCGTGGGTTCTGCGTATCGCGCACAACCAGGTGATCGACCACTTCCGCGCCTGCAAGCAGAACAAGCAGGTCAATGAAAGCGAAAGCGGCTACAACGTACTGGGATCGCTGCGTTTCGCGGAAAAGACGATCGAAGATGAATTGATCTCCTCGCAAATCGAAAGCGACGTGCGCAACCTGATCGAACTGCTTCCGGAGGAGCAGCGCGAGGTGGTGATGATGCGCTACTACTCCGGTATGAGTTTCAAGGAGATCGCCGAGCAAACCGGCGTAAGCATCAACACAGCGCTGGGACGCATGCGCTATGCACTTATCAACCTGCGGCGCATGATTAGGGAAAAAGAACTTATTTTATCTTAATCCGTATGCAATAAAGCCCGGAGGCCATCCGTTTCTTTAATGTAATGAACTAAAAAAGAAATACTAAAAGGCCTCCTATGACTGAAAACGACAAAACGGATACATCAAGGTCTATCTCCGACGAAGAACTGATGAAGAACGAAGTGATCGGCGACGATGCAGATCTGTATTATCTCGATTGCTATCTTTCGGACATTCTTGGAAAGGGATAATTTTAGGGTTAATTTTTGATGGGAGGAGGCGACAAGATATCTTGTCGCCTCCATTTTTTATACCGGTTTCATCCGACGACTACCGCCGGAGAGCCGCACGCCCACATCCTGTCACAACCCCTGCATCTCCTCGCGCGTGATATGCACCTCGACACCGCCCAGGGCATAGCATCCGATGTCGTAAGGATTATAGTAAAACGTAATGCCGTCCTCGGTCACTTCGAAATTCTCGGTCGTGGAAATGTATTCGGGAAAAAATCCCTGCGCCACCAGACCTTCGTCCCCCGTGACACCGAACTGTTCGTAAAGCTTGTTGCGGATCAACCCGATCAAAGCCTCCTGTCGTGCCGCATCGAACAAGTCGGACAAAGCCAGCTCATAACCGCCCGCAATGGAATAATTATGGCAATTGATGCTGTACATACCGTGCGCACCGCCCGTATAGTTCGAACTCGAAATCGTATAGACCAGCAACGTATCCACCACACGGGCCTCGGACTCGACCGCCATCTCCATTTCGGTTTCCCACTGGGGTACCGACTCATCCAGGGTACCGATATACTCGTCCATGAACTGCCCGATAGACCAATCGACAGCCTCCTGCACCCCGCCCTGGAAATGCTCCAGTCCGAAGAAATAGAGCATATTGGATTCCTGGATCGCCTGCAATGCCGGAGCTTCGTCGGCATTGGCGATCGAGGTAAAGGCATACTGGAAGCGACAGGGTATTCCGCCGCGTACCGCTACGGTATCCGTCACCACGATATCGAATTGCGGCATCACGGTCTGCCGGCGGCACGATCCGAAAGTCAATCCGGCAAAAACAAGAAAAAGGAGAATCACACGTTTCATACGAATCCGAAATTTTTTCTAAACAAGATATAACGAATGTCCCATGCAGAACCGCATATAATCGGGTTATGCCCAAGTACATCCTATCTTCTACAAATGTACATAAAAAGACGGACGAACAAACGGCCCGAGAAAAAAACAACAGTTTTCACGAAAAAAATTTGTAAATTCAAAACATCGTATTACCTTTGCAACACCAAATTTCAACGGTGGATTCATCTAAGGGTTAGGATACGTGCCTCTCACGCACGACATAGGGGTTCGAATCCCCTATCCACTACCAAGAGCGACTGTAATAGTCGCTTTTTTTATTACTGACTCTCCGGAGCAACGGGACAAGGGGAGGAGAACCCCATTCGAACAAACGGAGCAGCGAGACCCGGACGAACTCCGTTCGAGCCGCCGAGTCGTGACGTTTGAAGACAGGCGAAGCGAAATCAATTCCCTATCCACTACCGAAAACAACTGTAACAGGTCACTTTTTATTTTGCACTCCACGGCTCCGGTACAAAGACCGGGAATCCCGATTCGAACCGGATGCGCAACGGAGCAATGCAAAGACCGTTTATCTCGACGCAAGGCAGCGACTCCCGATATAGAAGAAGCACACCTTGCCGTCCTTCGCCCACAACTCCTGCCCAAAAGTCGCCGAAATTAAAAACATTCCGAAATCCGATCGGCAAAAATCATAAATTTAAGATTAATGACCTGCACAAGCAATATTTCAGTTCAAACCGCTATCTTTGCAAGCGGATTAAATACATAATATATTTTTCGCATGCCCACCGTTTCGGTCATTGTTCCCAACTACTGTCATGCTCCCTATCTCGAGCAGCGTATCGAAAGTATTCTGCAACAAACGTTTCAGGACTTCGAACTGATTCTGCTCGACGATTGTTCGACAGACGGCAGCCGTGAAATTCTCGAACGATACCGCAATCACCCCAAAGTTTCCGGCATTTTCTATAATGAACGGAACAGCGGATCACCTTTCAAACAGTGGAAAAAGGGGTTGTCGAAAGCCACGGGCGATTACGTGTGGATCGCCGAAAGCGACGACTTTTCCTCTCCCTGTTTTCTGGAACGGTGCGTCCGGATTCTCGACACCCGTCCGGATTGCAGCATAGTTTTCACCAGCAGCTATATCGTCGATTCCCACTCCCGGACCATACGGGAGGAGGCGCCCGTCAAATATCCCAAACACAAACAGATCCGATTCGGCAGCCGTTTCTTCCTCTACCGTTTTCTCTGCCCGAGGAACACCATCTACAACGCAGGAATGGCACTGGTGCGGCGCAGTGCGCTCCCCGCAGACGACAATTACACCCAATACCGTTATTGCGGCGACTGGCTGTTCTGGATACAGATCGTATCGGGGGGGGGAAATGTCGTCTATCTTGCCGAACCCCTCAACTACTACCGGGTACATGACAGCAACACCACCGCAGAATCGATCGTCACGGGACGCAAGCACATCGAAACGCTCCGCATCCTCGAAGAAACCTTCCGGCTCATAGACCCGCCCCTGATCTGCCGCCTCTCGATCGCGGGCAAACACCTGCTGCGGATCCGCAAAGCCGCCGGCAGCCACTGGAACGAGGAGCCCTATCTCTCGGTCCGCCTCGCCTGGCGGGAGCGCTACCGTCATCCCCGGATGATAATGTTCTGGCACAAGGTGTTCAAAGATCTTCCCCGCAGTTTCGCCCGCTAAATTCGCCGGGAATCGATCCGGCAACGACCGGACAGCCCTCTAAAAATACCGCATTGGAGCGATACTTCCCATTTTTTTTACTATATTTCAGGCACTATTAGAAATTTATCATGACCCGTTGGCGGAATTAAATTAGCGCATATTTAATTCTTCCAATAGGGTTGTAATTTTTGTAGTTCATATATTGCAGGATTGTCAGTGCGCTAATTTTCCCGATAATTCGGGTAAACAATCCTTCTATATCTTTCGCATAATTTCGTTCAATCATAAACTGGTCACAGAGCTGTGAAAATAACGTTTCTATTCTTTTTCTTGCTTTTGCGAAGCACGTAAATGTCGGTTTCCCATCTTTTTGATTGCTTCTATACGGAACTTCCAATCTGATATGGGCGGTTTCAAAAAGGTTCAGTTGTACATCTGCGCTGATATATCCCCTGTCACCGATTACCCGACAATTTGAGTAGTCCTCTTTGACGTCTTTCAGATAGTGAATGTCATATACACTTGCTTTTGGCAGGTCAAAAGAGTGGATGACTCCACTTAATCCACATACGGCATGTAGCTTACAACCATAGTAATAGGCCCCTTGCGAGGCACAATAACCAAACGAGGGCGCTCTTTCTACATCTTTCTTACCCATAGAACATCGCTTGGCACGGGCAGGACGACAAACCTCTATTGGTTTTGAATCTATGCAGAAGTAGTCTTCACTGCCATCAATCGCTTCCGCAATCTTTCTACGAATGACGGAGCAAAGAGATGACGTGAATTTTCTCCTGTCATTATATTGCCGCCGAGATATCAAATGGGGAATCTCTGATTTATACTCTTGCAATTTAGCAAACAAAAGAGATTCGCTATCAATGCCAATGGATTCAGAAGCCATACCGAGAGCTATCACTTCCAAGTCAGAAAATTTCGGGACAGCGCCACATCGAGGTAGATTTCCACGTCCGTTGACTAAATTTCCTGCAAGCAGCTTGCATATATCGAAAATTTTTGCAAATATTGGACATAAGTTGTGCATAAACCGAGTGTGTATTGAAAGTTTGGCCACTTCTAATATACTACAATTCAATGATATGTACAACTTTTATTAGCCATTTATTTACTAATTTAATTCCACCAACAGGTATTTATCATCGTTTAACAACCTAAAAACTAAAAAAATTGTATGAACCGAAAACTTTACACCCGCATGCTGCAGATCCTATTTGCAGTTTTACTATCTCTGGCGACCGCCTGCGACGAAGACAACGGCGGCGGAAATGAAGATCCGAAACCCTCCAAATTCTCCGTCACACTTTCTGTCAAGGACGTTTCGGCTTCGACAGCCTCGGTTGAAACCACCCCGAATGACAATACCGTCCACTACTTCTGCGATGCCGTGACCAAAGCCGAATACGACAAGGCCGGTGAGGACGCATTCATTGCCGGGCTCCTTGAAAGCTATGAAGTTCAGCTCGAAGAGGGAGAGACCTTCGCACAATTCTGGGAGAAGAAATCCAAACGCGGCAAGGGGTCGTGGACACTGAGCGGACTCACGCCCCAGACCGAATACTACACGTTCGCGTTCGCCGTGGATACCAACTCGGGTGAAGTACTATCGAAGGTATTCCTTTCGGAAGCATTCACGACCGCCGACGCCCCCACAGGCGAAACGGGTCCGACCATCAACAGGCTCGAGGTGTCTCCCGCAGCCCAGGATCCCAAAACGAAACTCGAAATGGAGTTGCAAGTCACCGATGCGACGAAAATATATGCACTGATTATGCCCAAAGCCGAACTCGATGCGGTTACCGGAGGCGACGAGCAAACGCTCATCGCGACGGTTATGGGAAGCGTGTCGCCTCTGGAAGAGGAACAATTCGAACAGGCAATGGGGGAAGGCCTCACACTGCTCACAGAAAACCTTAAGCCCGGAATCGAATACCTCGCCTGCGTAGTAGCCCGCAACGACTATGCGACGGTAGTCAAACAGGTTTCAGCGACAACCGAAGGCGAGGAGGCTCCATCGGAAAGTCTGTACGACAGACTGCCCGGAAAATACAAACTGACCACCCGTGTGATGAATATCAACTCTTGCGAGTGGGTAGAAACCCCCGTCGAACTCATCGTGGAAATAGCCAAAGGTGTGAATGACGCGACAGAGAGCGAATACCGTGCGAAAAACCGACTGGTCATCAAGGGTATTTTCGGATTCGACAACGGCGACGGCACCGCCCAATTCAGCAGCCCCGAACAGATGATCTCGGACGGAATCTGGCCGGACGAGCAGTCTGCCAACAAGAATTATGGGCCCAAATGGTTCTTGGAGATCGACGAAAACGAACAGCTGAGCGTTCCGGCCGATTTGGAAATTCCGGTCATGGCGGACGACACTAAAACGGACTATCTTCTGGGGTACGAACCATTCTACCAAACCATCTACGACACTCCGGGGCAGACTTTTCCCGCGACAGTCGACGAAAAAGGCGTGATTACCGTCAACCCGTTCTTCGGAGAATACAGTCTCAAATACCATCCCACAATCGTAGCTGCCGACCAATCGGAGAATAAAACCGCGATCTTCGTTACTCAAGGCGGAATCAAACTCATTCCGATGAAATAATGGAACCCGACATATAACCGAAAAAAGATTCCCGCTTTTCGGCGGGAATCTTTGTAAGAAACGTCGTCCCAACCGTTCGGAAGACCGACTATGCCGCTTCGCAGCACGGCATTCTTCCCATATAGCCAAGTATATAAGCAACAAAAACATCGTTTAAAGAATACAGTTGCATAAAGATATGCAAAAGAACTCATGTATCGTTTTTATCTATTCCATCAATGAATTTCATCTTTCAAAAAAATTATGCCGTACGAACATAATGTTTGTGCGGCATAATATAAATCTTCAATCACATCTTATAACTCTTTTTTCCCATTTCCGGATGCAAATTGCACCGGAAATGGGAAAAAAGAGTTATTTTTGTAAGGTTTAACCTTTACCCCGACACAAATGCTCATCACCGTCATCGTTCCGATTTACAACATGGAAGCCTACTTGTGCACCAGCCTGGACCGCCTGTTGCAGCAAAGTTTCCAGGATTACGAAATCCTGCTCATCGACGACGGCAGCAAGGACTCCTCGGGCGAAATCTGCGACCGCTATGCCAGGGAACACTCCCGGATCCGGGTCGTCCACAAACCCAACGGAGGATTGAGCACGGCCCGCAACGCGGGTATCGAACACGCCCGGGGCGAATACCTGACCTTCTGCGATCCCGACGACTGGGTCGATGCAGACTACCTGCAACAATTCGTCGAAGCAGGCATGGACGAACATACGCTGCCCGTGACAGGCATCCTGCAACACCGGGAAGGCAAATCGGACCGGCGGCTGACAGCGCCTGCCATGGACGTACAGGGCCAAGCCTGCACGGAAGCCATCGTCGCCCTGCGGCGGCACGACATGCTGGGATTCACCGTCAATAAATTGCTGGTCAAACGGATCATCGACGAGAACGGGCTCCGCTTCATCGAGGGGCTCTCGCACCGGGAAGACGAAATCTTCCTCCTGCAATACATTCCCCACGTTTCGCGCATCGTCATCAACGAAAAAACGCCCTACCACTACCGGGTCCTCGGCAGCGGCCTCTCCAAAAAACGCAAGCCGACGGAGCTGATTCTCCGTGTTTCCCGCCAGCTACACGACCTTTTCCTACAGGCCGCACCTACCCCGGAAGGGCGTTATGTCGCAGCCCGCATCCGGTTGCAACAATGCTGCGAGGCGGTCGCGGCGTCGAAAACGAACGAGGAGCTGCATATTGTCGTAGAAACGGCCCGCAATGCCCGCAAAGAGTATCTTTCGACCTTCGACCCCGCGTTTCTCACCGATCGCCGGGATCGGAAAGTCGCGGCCCGCAGCCGGTGGGTCTTCGCCCTCGGAACTCTCTCCGGCAGGCTGCTTCGACGCCTTACCCGATTGATTCACATATAAACCCGCTGCATCATGTCGAAATACGATTACCTGATCGTCGGAGCCGGACTTTTCGGCGCAGTCGCAGCTTACCGGGCCGCACGGTCCGGTAAGAAAGCGCTGGTCATCGACCGACGGCCCCACACGGGCGGAAATGCTTACTGCGAGGAGCGCGAAGGCATCCGCGTCCACAAATACGGCGCCCACATCTTCCACACCTCCAACCGCGAAGTGTGGGAGTTCGTGAACCGCTTCGTCGAATTCAACAACTACATCAACTCCCCGGTGGCCAACTACAAGGGCAAGCTCTACAACCTGCCTTTCAACATGAACACCTTTTACGCCATGTGGGGCGTCACCACGCCCGCCCAGGCAGCGGAGATGATCGACCGCCAGCGGCGCGAAGCAGGCATTTCGGAGCCCCGGAACCTCGAAGAACAGGCCATCTCGCTGGTCGGCATCGACATCTACGAACGGCTCGTGAAAGGTTACACCGAAAAACAGTGGGGACGCGACGCCACCCAACTGCCGGCATTCATCATCAAACGCCTGCCGGTGCGCTTCACCTTCGACAACAACTACTTCAACGACCGCTGGCAGGGTATCCCCATCGGCGGCTACAACAAACTCGTGGACGGATTGCTCGCAGGCGTCGAGGTGCGCTGCGGCACCGATTTCTTCGCCGACCGCACGCACTGGGAAAGCCTCTGCGACCGCATCGTTTTCACGGGCCGCATCGACGAATACTACGATTTTAGACTCGGAGAGCTGGAGTACCGCTCGCTGCGCTTCGAACACGAAACGCTCGACACCCCCAACTATCAGGGCGTCGCCGTAATGAATTTCACCGAGCGCGAAATTCCCTACACCCGGATCATCGAACACAAGCATTTCGAACCGGGCGGCGATCAGCCCCGCACGATCATTACCCGGGAATACCCGGCCCCGTACGAACATGGAGCCGAGCCCTACTACCCCGTCAATGACCAGCGCAACACGAAACTTTACGAAAGCTACAAGGCGTTGGCCGACCGGGACCGGAAAGTCATCTTCGGCGGCCGACTCGGAGAATACCGCTACTACGACATGGACAAAGTGATCGAAAGCGCTCTCAAACTTACCCTTTAGAAAAATGAGCAAAACCGTCATCCTGGTCTGCGCCCACAAGCAGGACGCATGCCTCAAAACCCCGCCCTACCAGCCCGTTCAGGTCGGACGGGCCATTTCGCAAACGGAACTTCCGTTCGCCGTCGGCGACGACACGGGCGACAACATCAGCGACCGCAACCGCCACTACTGCGAACTCACGGCCCACTACTGGGCCTGGAAAAACCTGCACGACGCAGACTACATCGGGTTGAACCACTATCGCCGCTATTTCGACTTCGAGGGCGGTTCGGCCTGCTCGCTGCGGACGGTTCGCTCGGAAGCCTTCTTCTCGGCATCGCATCCGGTCCCCGACTTCGACCGCCTTTTCAGCCGCTGCGATATCGTCATGGCCCGGCCGAAGATCTATCCCTACAACCTCTACACGGATTATTGCAAGTGCCACATCGAAAGCGACCTGCTGACCGCACGGCAGGTGATCGCAGAAAAATATCCGGCCTACCTGCCGGATTTCGACCGGGTGTTCTTCCGCAACAACCGCCTCTCGCATTTCAACATGTTCGTCCTGCCGCGCGAGCGGTTCGAGGCTTACTCGGCATGGCTGTTCGATATTCTGTTCGAGGTGGAGCGGCGGATCGAGATTCAGGACGACCCCGTGCAGGGACGCGTGATGGGGTATTTGAGCGAACGGTTGCTCTCGGTATGGGTCCGGCACAACCGGCTGAAGATTTGCTACAAAACCGTTCTGATGGTCAATGACCAGAAGCGAAAAGGGCTGGGCAAGCACCTTTTCCATACGACGGTCAATACTCTGGCGTACTGGATCACTTATCCGCTGCGGCGCCGCTCGCCGCGTCGGGCAGCGGAATAATCTGCTGCCAGAAGCGCCACATCCGGGGCTTCGACCAGCTATGGCACCCCATCGGCAGGCGACTGCCGCACAAACGGTAGCAATAGCGGGGATTGGTGTCGAACGCGAACCGCAGCGCCTCCTCCTGCGAAGGATAACGAAACCCTTCGGGAACGACGGCCCAGAAAACATCCTCGTTGCCCAGGTGGTTGCCCATCGAACAAAACCGCTCGATCTCGTCGCCGTATTTTTCGCACGCGGCCCGAAAACTCTCCACGCGGCGAAGCGAAAGACCTCCGTTTCCGATCTTCCCGTAGAGCGACTGCCGGATCATCCGGCCCGCCCGCTCTGCACGGCGAAGCCTCCACCGCAGGTATTGCTTCAGAATCGGCAGATCATACACTTTGCGGCGGACCCAGGGAGCGGCCACACAGTCGTATCCCCTACGGCACCAGTCGGCGAGTTCGTCCCGGAAAATCCAGGCGTCGGTATGGCAGATCAGGAGATATTCGTAATCGCGGAACAACTCGTAGAATCCGGCCGAAAGCATCATCCGGTTGTATCCCGCAATCCCGTTCTTGCGGCCCAGCCATTCGTCCGACACCTCCCGAACCGGCAGTCCGGAGAACTCACGCCGGATCGCCGAGCAATCCATACCGCAGGGAACCAAGAGTTCGACCGGATAATTTTCCTGTAACACCCCAACAGTCTGCCTCAACGACGCCCGTTCCCAGACGGTCAATTCCGGCCGGTAAACAGGAACGACGACCACCACTTCCTTCTTATCCATACGCTATTTTTTCAAGTAATTTACAACGGCATCGGCGATACGCTCGCCGTCGAGCGCCGCAGAAATGATTCCGCCGGCATACCCGGCCCCTTCGCCCGCAGGGAAAAGCCCGGCGACCTCGGGGTGCATCAGCGTCTGCGCATCACGCGGAATGCGCACGGGGGTCGAGGTGCGGGACTCGACGCCCACGACCAACGCTTCATTGGTCAGGAATCCCCGCATCCGCCGCCCGAAAGTGGCGATACCCGCCCGCAGGGAAGAGGCGATAAATCCGGGCATCCACTTATCCAGCCGGGAAGGCACAACGCCCGGTATATACGAGGTCCGGGGCAGCGAACCGCTCGCACGTCCCGCCACGAAATCGGCGACACGCTGGGCCGGAGCGATCTGATGCTCGCCGCCGTATTGCCGGGCCAGCCGCTCGAACTGCTGCTGGAATTTCAGCCCGGCCAGCTCGCCCCACTCTGCCCGCAGATGCTCGAAATCCGCAAGCCGCACCTCGGTCACCAAACCGGAATTGGCGAAAACGGAGTTCCGGCCGCTGGGCGACATACCGTTCACCACCGATTCGGCCGCATCGGTCATCGCCGGAACGATGAATCCCCCGGGGCACATACAGAACGAATAGACGCCACGCCCACCCTCCTGGCTGACCAACGAATAGGAGGCCGCAGGCAGATACTCTCCCCGCGACTCGCAGTGGTACTGTATCGAGTCGATAAGCGCCTGCGGATGTTCGATCCGCACGCCCATTGCGAAAGGTTTGGCTTCCAGACGCACGCCCCGCCGGTGCAGCAACTCGTAAATATCCCGGGCCGAATGTCCCGTAGCAAGAACCACAGCCGCTCCTTCATAAAGGGTATCTCCGACCCACACCCCTTTTACGCGATCGTCGTGCAATTCGACATCGGTAACCCGCGCATCGAAAACGAACGATCCGCCGGCTTCGAGAATCGTCCGCCGGATATTGGAGATCACCCTCGGCAGTTTATCCGTTCCGATATGGGGATGGGATTCGTAAAGAATTTCGGGCGTGGCGCCGTGAAAAACCAGCGTTTGCAGCGCCTTGTTGTAGTCGCCCCGCTTCTTGCTGCGGGTGAAAAGTTTGCCGTCGGAGAATGTTCCGGCTCCGCCCTCGCCGAAAGCATAGTTCGAATCGGGATCGACCGCACCGTTGCGGTTGATCTGCGCGATGTCCCGCTTGCGGGCCGACACATCGCGTCCCCGTTCCAGAATCACCGGGCGATACCCCCGTTCGATCAGCCGCAGAGCCGTAAACAACCCCGCAGGGCCCGAACCGACGATCACGACCTCCGTACGCCCCGCAACCGACGGATAGTCGAAATGCACAGGTGCGGGCTGCGGTTCGCAATCGGCATAAACTTCGAGCGTAAGATTCACTTTGGGCTGCCGCTGCCGGGCATCGATCGACCGTCCGACGACCCGCACCAAAGCCACATCCTGCTCCGCGACACCCGCACGGCGAGCCGCCTGTTCAGTATAGTATTTTACGTCGGCAGCCTGCTTCGGAGTAAGAACCAGTGTCAGTTTATACGGCATAATCGATTGAAATAGTTTGCAAAAGTAACCAAAAATCGGCAAAATCGCCCGGCATCCATTCGAGAAAAAGGTTTTTTAGTTATCTTTGCCAACAGATAAGAGGCGGCTCGGGCAAGCTCGAATTTGTTTGGCTTGTCGCTTGCTTTCCTTATCCTTGCAAAGGACAGGAACCGATCCGGTAATCTTTGCGGACAATCCCGCACGATTGCGCTCGTTTTCCGGTAGCTTTGCAAAGGACAGGACGCGTTTCACGCACCGCCTAAATCCGGTTTTACACCCGGCTTTTGCAGTTCCTGTTCGGATATTTGCGGATATGGTGTAATTGGTAGCCACGTCAGACTTAGGATCTGATGCCTTAGGGCGTGGGGGTTCGAGTCCCTTTATCCGCACAAAGGAGCCTTTTCGAAGGGCTCCTTTTTCGTTGCCCGTTCGGTGCAAACAAGTGCAAATTGATTGTATATCATCGTTTTGCAAAGGTGTCGGCAAATTCTCTGAACCGGAAGCCGAAAGCACTTCGCAGCAAACTCGCGGGAGCACGAAAGGGAGCGGAGCCGAAAAACGGGCCGCGCGACGGAACTTGCTCCCGAGTACGTTTGCAATGCACTGTTTCGCTGCGTTTTACGTCGTAATAATTCTCTCTTGCGGACGTTTTGTTAACCAAAAAATTTCAACGTCATGAGACAAGAGACATTTGCCATTCTTTTCTTGATGCGGAAAGGACGACCGAAGAAAAACGGATTGGCGCCCATCTTCGCACGCATTACGACCGGAGGGCTCCGGCAAGAGGTCTACACTCAGTGCGACAGCAATCCCGAAACGTGGAACCAGCACAAGGAGCGCGCGATGGGAACGAACAAGCTGGCCATTCAGGTCAACGAGCGACTGAACGATTTCCGCGTCAAAATCATCGACATCCGCACCAAGCTGCTGGCCGAGGGCTATGCGGCCAATGCGGCGCAGATCAAGCAGCGCTACCTCAACCCGACCTGCAACACGATGATGCTCATCGCGGGCCTCGCCGACTACGCGAAGCGGCGGCAGGGCGAGGTGGGCGTGCGCATCACGCAGCGCACGGCCGACAAGTACGAACGGCTGCTGCGCTACCTGAAACAGTACCTCGCCCAGCGCGGCAAGGCCGAGGACATTCCCGTCGAGCGGATGAACTACGAGTTTCTGGACGGCTTCAACCTCTTCCTGCAAACCGCCCACCGCTGCCGCCACAACGGGGCGGTCGCCGTCATGGACTGTCTGCGCAACTTCGTCCTCTACTGCCTGCGCAACGAGTGGATCACGAAAAATCCGTTCCGCTACTATAAACTCAAAGAGGACGAGGTGCAGGCCAAAGAGCACCTTACGGCGCATGAACTGGAACTGCTGACCCGCAAGGAGCTCGACCACCGGCTGGCCCGCATCCGCGACGTCTTCGTCTTCTGCTGCCTGACGGGGCTGGCCTTCGCCGACGCCGACCACCTGCGGCGCGAGCACCTCTCGCAGGACGACGAGGGGCGGTGGTGGATCCACAAGCCGCGCGAAAAGACCTCCGTCATGAGCCGCATCCCGCTGCTTCCGGCCTCGCTCGAAATCCTGCGCCGCTACGAGCGGGACGAGGCGTGCCTCGCTCGCGGGCGCGTGCTTCCCACGCCGAGCAACCAGAAGATGAATGCCTACATGAAGGAGATCGCGGCCGTGTGCGGCATCGACAAGGTGCTGACCACCCACTGCGCCCGCCACACCTTCGCCTGCATGGCCGTCGAATACGGAATGCCGATCGACGTGCTGGCCAAGATTCTCGGGCACTCGAACACCAACATGACGCGCCACTACGCCAAATTCTCCGAGACGGTCATCGGCCGTGAGATGGAGGCGTTCGGCGAGCGGCTGGCGTCGGCTACTTGATACCTGAAAGGATTCGGCCAAAAGCGCCCCTCGGATGAGGGGCGCCGACGCCTATCGCTGGCTCTCTTCAATCAGAGAGTTGCGCAGCAGATCCAGAAACCGTGTCAGCCGCAACTTGCGGTTGATGACTCCACGGCGGCACTGGATGGGATTGTTGATACGGACGTTGAACATCCACGAGAACAGCTCGACCAACTGTTCCACATTGGCACGGGTACCGTCGATACGCCGTCCCACGCCGGCACTATGCAACGCCGTAATCAGCTCCATGAGATCCGTCGGCGTGAACGGCTCGGCCAGATAGAGCGCCGAGCGGGTTTTTTCGCTCTGCGGCAACCGGTCCATGACCGCGGGATGCTCGATACGCAGATGAACCATCCGCATCTCGAATTCCAGATGTGAGACGGCTCCTTCCCAAAGCGCGACAAGCGCCGCCGGACGCCGTTCCTCACAGGAGCGCAGCCGCACGAGCCGGTTCCGCGCACGGGACAGGGCGTGCAGCATGTCGAGCGGAGCGCACTGCTCCGACGCCACGAGACGCTGCACGCTCCCGACGAAACGCGCATACGAGGCTTTCAAGCGTTCAAGATCGCACTGCCCGGCACAGCTTTCCAACGACGTGCACAACAATTTCATAAAATGGCTGTTCTCCAAAAAACGCAGATTCTTTGACGGATTCTTCTTATTCTTATGAGTTTTCATTTTTCAAGATTTTTCAGTTTTACGTTTCTGTTGTATATTAACTTTTGTCATTATAAATTTGAGTAATTAAGACATCAGAGTATGGAATAAGTCCGACGTTTCATTGGTCTGCGAGACCGTATAAGATGTTCTGACCCCATGCTCTTTACATCAGAATCCGGATAGTTCGTAAGGTGTTTGAACCCGTATTTGCAATGAAGGACCAAGATGTAAGCGATGTCATTAAAACTAAAAACCGAACGGCCATGAGGTACATTGGAATCGACGTGAGCAAAGCTACATTCGTGGTAGCTTACTCCTCTGACAAAGGCGGGGGAATCCGCACTTTTAACAACACGACCGCTGGTATCAGGCAGTTTATCGGGACTCTCCCCAAAGATGGCAGTATCCACTGTGTTATGGAGGCGACAGGGAACTACAGCGCCTTGCTGCTGTATATGCTCAATGTCGCCGGAATTACTGTCAGCATGGAGAATCCGCTGAAGGTAAAGAACTTCGCCAAAGCCATGCTCTCTACGGTCAAGACCGATAAGAGCGATGCACGACTCATTACCTTGTACGGAGAGAAGATGAACCCGCGTCCTTTCAAGGTGCAGGGAGAGGCTATCCTGCGGCTCCGACAGAAAAGAACGGTCATACGTCAGCTCACCAAGCAAATTACGGCCATGTCGAATCTCCGAGGCTCCCTCGTATGCCTGCCTGTCCCGGACAAAGGAGCGACCCATACCGTAGACGAAACGATCAAGTTCCTTGAAAAGAGGCGTGACAGGCTGCAATCGGAACTCACGGAGCTTGTCGAAGTCGAGTTCAGCCGACAACTCGCGCTGCTGACAACTATCAAAGGTATAGGCATAACGCTCGCAACAGCACTTATCATCACTACCGGAGGCTTCACCTACTTCCAAAATGCCAAACAAGTGTCCCGGTATCTCGGTATCTGTCCTACTTACGAACAATCCGGAACTTCGGTAAACATCAGAGGGCACATCAACCGAAACGGAGACGCATACACCAGAGGACTTATCTATGTCGCCGCATGGAATGCCAGCCGGTTCAATGCCAAATGCGGGGAGACATATACTCGGCTTAGGCAAAACGGAAAACCCGGTAAACTCGCTATGATCGCTGTTGCAAACAAGCTCGTCAGGCAGGCTTTCGCTGTCGTTGCCCATGATAAAGAGTATGTCGACGGATTCGTCTCCAACAGACATTAGCAGGACCCATACTCCGATATGTTTACTCTTTTTTCGCATTTTTTATCATAGTTCGTGATTTATTTTAATTAAGAACCTTCACTTTTTGGTTCGTTTTGTGATTTTGGATTAGTCGCAATGCGGAAGATAGAATCTCCCAATCCCCTGTGTAATTAGCCTTTATTGAAATCTCGGCAGACGAACGTTGGCTTGTATTGGAAGATACAGCTGGCCATTTTAGATGGGTTAAACTTTCAAGAATGTGCTTTTTCGGTAGAGAAAATAGAGAAACAGCCAACATATGGCGACATAGCCTGCGTTGCTGATCACCCGTGCTATCGCTTCGGGACAATGGGAAGCCGCCCCGCCGAAAAAGAAATTCGCAATGCCGCCGAACCCGACGATTCGTTGCGCCAGATAGATCGTGATGGAATTCAACCCGATTACGCGGAAGAAAAAAGTCCACCGTTTCCAGCCCCGCACGTCGATCAGGTAGTAGAACAATGCAAACAATCCCAAGGAATAGCCCGTTACCACGCAGGTGAACGAACTGCTCCATAGTTTTTTGTTTATGGGTATCCAGCAATTCCAGATGATTCCAATTACCGTGATGGCCACCGCGGCCAGCGCCATGCAAAGTGCAATCTGTTCGCCGCTGAGCGACGACCGTTTCCGGAGCAGAAATTCGCCCGTGAACATGCCAAACAATGCCGAGACGATGGCCGGAAGCGTGCTTAGCAATCCCTCGGGATCGAACGACCCACAGGCGAATGTCCCGGGAAGCCATTGGCGGTCTACCCATCCGGCGATATTCCCGGCTACCGAAAGCGGATCGGTGCCGTCGGGTGCGTCGGGTGCGACGACGAGGTACATCAGCAGCGAATAGCCGATCAGCACGACGGCCGCGAAAACAGCTCGTGTGCGCACTTTGCAATACATGTAAAGCAGGGAGGCGAACATCCACGCCAGTCCGATCCGGCCCAACACGCTCGCCACGCGCAGCGATGCGAAGTCGAAGCGGAATAGTCCATTGTAGATCATTCCCAAAACAATGAGCGTCATTCCCCGGCGGATGACCTTGAACAGAATCCGTCTTTCGCTGATTCCACTGGCGCGTTGTTTGGACAGCGAAAAAGGAAATGATACTCCGGCGATGAAGAGAAATAGCGGGAAGATCGTGTCGTGCTGGGTCAGCCCGTTCCACGATACATGACCCATCTGCCGGGCTATGGCGTCGGTCATGGGATTGGGCCAAAGGGCACATATTGCGGTAATAAGGCCTGCAAAACCCATGATGAAAAGCATGTCAAAACCCCGCAGGGTATCCAATGAAAGCAGTCTTTCGTTCGGTTTCATAAGTTCGGTTATTAAGAGAGCGGGCGGAAGGGCTTCGGCCCGGCCGCCCGCTCTCGTGACAAAAAATCAGTCAATGGAGACGACGCTGATTATCGGCGAGGTTCCCACGGCACCTGCCAGACGGTGGTTGCCTGTGTTGGGATTCTCACCGTTGCAGGCGATGTCGGCAGCGCAGCGCAACCGGCATTGCAACCGGTTGCCTGCAGTGATCTGAGCGCTCAGTGTGAAATCATTGTCGATCTGTGCGTTGTCCGAACCTACTCTCTTGTTGCCCGTGAGGTCTGTGACCAAATCGAGCGTATAGATTACTGATTCTCCGGCTACTTGGGCGGTGCGCTGTGCAGAAATGGGTTTCCAACTTTCGTTGTCAAGGTATTCAAGCGACCAGTAGCGGGCTGCTCTAGCCGCTGAACGGGTGATGAACTTGATGTGCATCACTGTACCGGCAGGCAGCGTCTCCTTGACCGGAATCTGGAAAAGCCAGTAATCGCCCGTCAGAGAACCTGAGAGATAAGGGTGGCCGGTTGTGCCGACAACTTTTTGGATGGTACGCGTATTCGCGGCATCTTGGACATAGCTGATCGTTCCTTCGCCGATTTCAGCCGGAAGGGCGTTGTCGAAGACGAAGGCATTGGTATATTTCCCTGTGGCATAGTAGTCGGCCGTAAAAAGCCATTCGACGGGGAAGCCTTTTACAATGTAGGCTCCCTGCTGGAACACGGCAATCGTGCGGGTTTCATCGCCACAGGTCAGCACAAGCGTTCCCTCGCGCTTTTTTCCGGTATTGGCCGAGCAGTTGATCTTGACTTCCCGCGATCTTTCGGCACCCTCCGGGATCAGCGTGCACCAATCCGGTTTCTCGGAAACCTTCCACACTCCGGGGGCTAAAACGATCAGGTTTTGCGTGCCGCCCTCCTTGGCAAACGACCATTCGTCGGTCGACAGGTCAAATGCGAGGGCCTCCTTGTTGTTGTCGTCGCATCCGGCGGCAAGCGCGGCGAGACAGTAAAGTATCGAAAAGTATTTTTTCATGAGATTTGATTTTTAGCGTGTAAAACGATCAATAGCCGGGATTCTGCACCAGATTCGGATTTTTATTGATTTCGCTCATCGGCACTGCCATCCAATAGCTCTTCGGGGACTCGAAGATACGGACACGTCCGCCCTGATTGGCTTCGATCACCTGGTAGAACTCCTCGGCGGTTTTTCCGTCGCGGTTCCACGAGCGAGGTTGTTTGTTCATCACTTCGGGAGCTTCCTTCCAGCGGCGCAGGTCGTGGAAACGGCGACCTTCGAACAGAAACTCGATTGAGCGCTCCTGATGGAGTACCTTACGCAGTTTTTGACCCGTGGGAATGCCTCCGGCAAGGGCCCACGAAGCTTGGAACGTAGGCAGGCCGCAACGCTTGCGCACCAGGTTGATATATTCGAGACTCTGTGTGCTCAGCGATCCGTTATATTCGAAATCGGCTTCTGCATAGCTCAAGTAGAGTTCGGGCAGACGCAGATAGGGGTAAGCGTAATAGTAGAAACTGAACGAATTGCTCGGAATGCTGTAGGTTGAAGCCTTGGGAATCCATTTCTGGCAAAGATAACCCGTACAACTCTGATATTCATCGGTCTCCTTGAGCGTTGATCCATGCAATTCACCGCCGCGCAGATAGAGCGTGATTTCTTTGCCGTCAATCTCATACGTGCCGCGGTCGTAACCCACTGAGGCATAGAACCGCGGTTCCTTGTAGAGATGCAGGTTGACCGTGCCGGCTTCGGCGTTGTAGGCATAGGGGTCAATATCTTTGGTTTCGGGGTCGTCCTCCCACGGAAGTCCGTTCTTCGTGTAGTACATTTCGACGGCCTCCATAGTCGGAACCGAGGTGGTCTTCCAGCCTAACGACATGTTGTTGGCGATCGGGCGGGGCCCCATCAACTGTTGCAGGGTCTGACAGCCACCACGGTCGCCTTTGGCTTCGATAAATTCGAGTCCGTTCCAATGCTCTTTGGTGAAGGCATCACGGTAGTTGCGGCGACCGCGCTCGTCATTGGGCAGACTCGAATCAGCCGAAGTGTAGAGCATGAAGTTTTGCCGGCCGAGTTCGGAGTTGAATTTCTCGGCTACAGAAATGGCTTCAGCCGCAGCCTCCATCGCCTTTTTCCATTTCTCGGGATCATAAGTCGTGTTCATCAGCGGCGTGCCGTCGTGATTGTCGAATCCGACATAGTCGGAGTTGCCGTTGACCAGCGGAGAGGCGGCATAGAGTAGCAGGCGGGCCTTGTAGCTCAGTGCCGACATCCTGGTCGGAAGTCCTAATTCGGTATCGATGACCGTTTCGGGCAGCAGTTCGGCTGCCTTGTCATAGCATTCGGCTATGTATTTCACACACTCGTCGTAGGGCGAGCGGGGGACAAAGATTTCCGAATCGGGGGCGTCGTTGGGAATGTATCTTTTGACCAGAATGATAGGACCATAATATTCCAGTAACAATTGGTGGTAGTACCCGATCAAATACCATGCTTCGCCGGCATAACGGGCGGCATTCTCCGGACTGATAGCCGGTACCTTGTAGACGTTGTCCAACAAGTAAAAGGCATAGCGGATGCCGCGGTAGATGTCATAGTTTGTACCGCCGCTCGTACTGTAAGGCGCCCATCTGCCGAAATAGGTGACATTAGCATTCTCCTCACCGTAGATGAGACTCTTGCTGGAAAACCAGTAGGTTGTACCCACACCGCCGGTTATCATGTCGTCGCCGGCGAACTGATCGGGCGACCAGTCATATCCAATCAGGTTGGGCATGTAAGTGCGCATGTAGTAGCGGTATTTCTCGGCCTGTTGCGTCGTTTTCCAAATGTCGTCCTGCGTGGCCTTGCCTTCGGGAACGACATCGAGGTATTCGCATGAGGTGAGCAGCAACAGGAATGAAAGCGTGATCAGTATGTTTTTCATGGTCGTGCGGTATTGTTTAGAAGTTGAATTGGAACCCGAGGTTGAACGTCCGTTGGAGCGGATAGCTCAATCCGTTGCCCGAACCTTTTTCGGGGTCCCAGTATTTGAATGGTGAGAAAGTCAGCAGATTGGTTCCTGAAACGTAGACACGCATCATTTTGTAGGAATAGCCGATTTCAGCGGTCTTCAGACGTAGCATCTTGCCGTTGCGCACGTAGAGCGTGTTGGCTTGGCCGTTGTGTTCGTTCCATTGCGAGGAGAGACGCGGATATTTGGCGTCGGGATCAGGGCTCGACTCGCTCCAATGTTCGTCAGCGATCCATTGCATCAGCCCGAATCCCGGCTTGGCCTTAGTCGAGAAAGGATGGGCATCATACATGATAATTGAAACTTTTCCCTGGCCTTGGAAGAACGCCGAACAGTCGAAACCCTTGTATTTGAGCGAGAATCCGAATCCGTATATGATCTCCGGGACTGTCGGGTTGCCATTCCAGCACTTGTCGTTGTCGTCGATGACCTCGTCATTGTTCAAGTCCTTGTATTTAATGTCGCCGGGCTGGAGTGGATAGCGGGTCGCGTAGACGCTCTTGGGTGACGAAGCGATATCTTCCTCATCCCGATAGAGTCCCTCGGCGATCAGACAGTTAATCGAGTTGATCGGGTGGCCTTTCTTGTATTGGTAGCCCCACTTGTATTGGGGTTCGTCCATCGAAACGATCTCGTTGTGGGCGTAGGTGAACGTACCGCGCAGCGAGAGGATCAGATCTTTGGAGAAAGCTTTGTTATAGTCGATCGAGATGTCTACGCCGCGGTTGTCCACCTTACCAATGTTGCCCCAAGGGGTGATGCCCGACATGCCGAACGACGAGGGTAGCGACGAACGCTGCATAAAGATGCCCGAACGTTTCTCCTTGAACCAGTCGAAGATGATGTTCAGGCTGTCGAACAGACCAATCTCCACGCCGATGTCAAGCTTGTGGCTCTCCTCCCAGGTAGCATCTTCATTGCCGTAGATCGAAAGGATGGGACCCCATTTTTGGTCGAAGTTAGTTCCGATCATTACGTCGTACATCTGATCCATAGCTACGGTGCTTAGGTAGGGAAAGCGGTCCTTGTAGTTCGATGAGATTACGTCGTTGCCAACCAGACCGTATGAAGCGCGCACCTTGAAGAGGTTGACCTTATCTTTGATCCCCTTCCAGAAAGGCTCGTTCGAGATCACCCATCCGCCGGCGATCGAGGGGAAGAATCCAAAGCGTTTGCCCGGAGCGAAATTCTCCGAACCGTTGTAACCGAAATTGGCTTCGATCAGGTAGCGCTTGTCGAATCCGTAGGTAACACGGCCCGCGAGGCCCTGTTGCCGGTAGGGCAACGAGGCATACTCCTCGGCATCGGAAATATTCATGTTGCGCTCTTTTTGATGGTAAACAAACGTTGCGCCCACGTCATGCTTCTTATTGAAAGTGCGTGCATAGTCGAGTTTGACCTGGAACGCCAGTTCCCGGTAGCCATCGCGACCGCGGCTGGTTCCCAGATAGGTTGTGCCGGTATTAGTCGAGGAGCTCGTGTAGCTGTAATTGCCGTCAGCGTCTACGTCGTAGCTAGAGAGTTGATACATGAACGGCGTGAACGAGCGGTTGACAGCCGAATAAACGCGGTTATAGAATGTGGCCATGCCGGTTAGGCTCAACCCTTTGGTGACGAAGTCGAGGTTCTGGCAGACGGTCAGTGCCGAGGTGAAATGGCCACGGAACTTATCGCTGTAACCGCGGCAGAGCTGGGCGTAGGGGTTGATGAAAGTGTTGCCATCCCAAGCGTTCGCGGTGCCGAAACGCACGAACGTGTCAGTCTCCTCGCCGGGTAGCGTGGCCGGAAATTCGCAGGGCAGGGCCGAAAGCGCATAGGTGAAAAGCGAACCAACGCTTTCAATGGGTGCATGATTGTAGTGCAGCTGGGTGTTCATCTTCAGCGATACGCGCGTGGTTTTGGTGGCGTCGGCCGAGACGTTGGCTTGGAAAAGGTATTTCTGCGAATTGATGTTTGTGTCGAACTTCGAGGTGGAGGGGGCGCGCATGATACCGTTCTCATTAAACGCCGAGGCATTGAGGAAATAGTCGATCTTCTTGGCCCCGCCCGTCATGTTGAAGTTGAAGTTCTGGTTGAAGGTGCTGTTTTTGAAAAGCATGTCGTACCAATCTACGTTGGGATAAACGTAGGGATCGAGCCCCAGTTTAGTGCCCATGATTTTTTCGCGGCTATAACGTGGATTCTCGCCGCGCGTGGCACAGGCCTCGTTGTAGGTCTCCATGAAGGTTACACCGTCGGCGATCTTAGGAATGCGTGTCGGGGCCGACACGCCCAACTCAGCCCGCACGTTAACGGTCATCTTCTCCGAATCGCGGCCATTCTTGGTGGTGATGAGCATCACGCCGTTGGCGCCGCGTGATCCGTAAAGGGCCGTGGCCGTGGCGTCCTTGAGCACCGAGAACGACTCGATGGTCTCGGGCGGGATGTTGTTGAGCATCTGGTTGGTGATTTCCACGCCGTCGAGGATCAGCAGCGGCGACTGTCCCGATCCGAAGGTCGAGATTCCGCGGATCCAGAAATTGGCGCCGTCGGCGCCCGGCTCGCCCGATTTCTGCACGGCGATCACGCCGGCGATCTTGCCGCTGAACGAGGTCGAGAGGTTGCTCGACGAGGTTTGCAGGTCGCTCGGCTTGACCGACTGCACGGCGCCCACGAGCGACTCTTTCTTCTGCACGCCGAAGCCGACCACCACCACGTCTTCGAGTTTGTTCGAAGCGTCGGCCAGCGTGATGAGTTTGAAGAGGTGGATGTCCCGGACGGAAATTTTCTTGGTGTCGTAGCCCAGGAACGAAACGGTGACCGTCTTGGCCGAAGCGGGCACGGTCAGTTTGTAGTTGCCGCCGGCGTCGGTGGTCGTGCCGACGTTCGTGCCCTCAACATAGATGTTGGCTCCGACGATGGGCTGGTTGTCGGCCGAGGAGATGACCGTTCCGGCGACGGTCATCTCCCCGTTCGGGGCCGTCGGGGCGGAGACCGGCGAGCGGCGGGAGATGGTGACCAGTTTCCCCCCCCCTTTGACGGTATAGCGCAGCGATTTGTCGAGCACCGTGTCGAGCACGGTCTGAAGCGTCGCGTCCTTGAACGTTGCCGTGACCGGCCTGCTGACGTCGACGTCCTCGTTTTCGAAGAGGATCGAGTAGCCGGTTTGCCGCTCCACCTCTTCCAGCACCGTTTTCAGCGGAACGCTCCGGAAGGCTTTGGTGACGGTTTGCGCGTTGAGGGCGACTGTCAGCAGCAGGCACGGGATCAACGCTGCAATCTTCTTGAATAGGAGATTTACATGCATAAGTTTTAAGATTTAGGTTTGTTTGGAAAGAAGTTTTTTCAGGGTTCGGTTTTTCGGGGGCGGCTGTCGACGCGGTAACCGCAGGTGTCGCGCCTGACGCTGATCGGCAGGATGTCGCACAACCCGCCCATGATTGATTCGATGTCCTGCGCCTCGGTGATTGATATGCGGAAGGTCTTGTCGTCGAACGCGTCGGTGCAGAGTTCGATCTTCACGTCGTATTCGCGGGCGAGCCGCCGGAGCAGGGCCGGGAGGGAGATCGCGTCGTAGCGGATGATGCCGTCGATCCAGCTGCGGAACTGGTCGGTGTCGACCTGCCTGCGCGACGCCTCCATCGTCCGGCAGTCGTAGGTGATCAGGTCGCCCGGAACCATCGTTTCCGTGCTGCGGGACGATTCGAATTGCAGCGAGCCTTCCATCAGCGCGGCCAATACGTCGGGGTCTTCGTCGTAGGCCGAGATGTTGAACCGGGTGCCCAGCACGGTGAACGTGCAGCCCCGGGCCTGCACCCGGAAGGGGAGGTCGGCGTTGCGGGCCACCTCGAAGTAGGCTTCGCCCGAAAGGCCGATGTCGCGCGACGAGCGGTTGAAATCCGACCGGTAGTTCAGGGTCGATCCGGCGTTGAGCCACACCTGGCTGCCGTCGGGCAGCGATATGCGGCTGTTGGTTCCCTGGGGAGCCTGTACGGAGAACATTTGCACGGGGTCTTCGGTGTGTATGAGGTGCCGGGTGGTGAAGGCCGAGATCAGGATGAGCACGGCTGCTGCCGCCGAGAACCGCAGCCAGCGCCGGCGGGCGCGGATTCGGTTCTCGCGCCGTTCTATTTTTCCGTTGAGCCGGGCGAGCGAACGGAGGACGTCGGCCGACGGCACGTGCCGTTGCTTCCATTCGCGTTCCCATTCGCGCATCAGGGCGGCGTTTTCCGGCGAGGCGGCGAGGAATCCGAAGAGTTCGCACTCTTCTTCGGGGGCGATGGGTCCTTCGAAATAGCGGACGGCGAGTTCTTTCAGGCTTTCGTTCATGGGGTCGGTTGTTGTACGCATACATACATACAACAATCGGGGCGGATTTTACCCCCCCCCTAATCTTGAAAATTAATTGTTATTATGGGTTGCAGACCTTGACGATGTCGGAGAACTTCAAGAAAGCTGTCCCAACGACCATATCAGAATCAAGCTTTGCAGGTAGGCAGATTTTTCATATTCAAGCGCTTTGATGAAGATGCGCAAGGCTCGCTGGATATGCCGTTCAACTGTATTGAGTGAGATATGAAGGCGTTCGGATATTTCTCTGTTTTTAAGCCCATCAAACCGACTGAGGACAAACACCTCTCGGCAGCGCTCCGGCAGAGAATTCATAATACGTTGTATCTGACATTCCAATTCCTGATACAAGAAAGGATGCTCGTTTTCAATGAACGAAAAATCGTAGTTATACAAACGCTCTTCTCCAATTTTTACTTGTGCCTGCAATTGGTAGCGGTGTCTGTCAACAATATTTTTGTGCTTCAGATAGTTGAGACATCGGTTGCGGGCGATGACGAACAATAACCGGCGAGTTTCTTCTGTGTCATGCGAAATCTGCTTATTCCACAAGACCATAAAACTGTCTTGCACTAAATCTTGTGCTGTGGAGTTGTCGTTAATAAAACGTTGTACATAAGCTAACAGTCGGGGATGATAGTTGATATACAGTTTCTCGAACTCAGATCGTATAAACTTACTATGCATAAATCGGTGTGGTGGGAATAAACATTGTCGGAAAGTTTTTCAAAAAGCAAAAGTATAAAAAATGTTAATAAACAATAGTGAAATTAGAAGTATATGTTGTAATAACGACTAAAAAAGATGTTTTAAGATAAAATTCTGGCAAATTGCAATGTTGGAGGGATTGTCGTACATTATTAGTTGAACAGTGGAATTATTTTTTAAGTATCAGAGATCGATTGAGCCCTACAACTACAAATTGTTGAAATATAAATTTTGCCACCAGGAATGAAGATTATAATCATCCTTATTTCCGGATAGGACGTTGGCCGTGTTTTCTCACACGTTTCTGATATTCGGTTTTACTATATGTTTTTTCCTTACCCGTGACTGATTGCAAAATCTGCGACAGATAATAAATGGTGGTGGCGGAACTTACCACTTGACGGGTTTGTTCTGTATTACTCCGTCAGACACATTTGCGACGGTGAATGTATTATCGCGATATTGTGCGCAGAGTATCCGAGCAAAACTGTCCCATTGTTCCGCATACTTCGCTTTCCATCGGGAACCGCGCGTAGCGTACTGTCCTTCTGCATGGAAAGATACCGACCTGCCCACTTGTAACTCGTCCCTTGAGGAGGAAATTCAGTTCCTTATGTTGTTTGTGCATCGTACTTGGCAGGAAGAGTAGGAAAGAAAATTCGCCATCTGTGACACCGAGGACTGCGCCTCTGAACATTTTTCCGAGTATCTTCACTTTGGGGCCAAGTTCCAGTACATAGCCGTTTAATGATGATACTGAAATTTGCTACTGCCGCAGTTTTTTCAATTTGTTCTTTATTTAAGGTTTATACGCTTGCTATTATTTAATCTTTTTAACTTGCGTTGATTGTATTGTCGCTAGAGGGTAAACTATTATTAGGTGAAATATTAAAAACTTGTTTTAAATAATAGAAGATTATGATGCAAGATTTACTCTGTCCGAAATGTGGTGGTTCGCTTCGGAAGCAAGTAGTCCCGCCTCTCCTCTTTCAGTGTCGGATACAATTCGTCGAACACGTTTGCCGAGAACTCTTTGCCCAGCACCGAACCGTTGGCAACAATGCCTGCGTTGTGGTCGATGAAGGTCACACCGTAAATCCTTCCCACGGGATTTATGCGGAACACGACATCGATACCGTCCGCTTTCAACAGTTGCCGAAACTCTTCCCTTGTATTGTCCGGGCTCATGGCGTCTTTGACTGTTTGCCGCAGCCGGTCGAGTGTCCCGTCCTGCTTCAACGCGCTCTTCGACCGCTCATAATACTTTTGAAGGGCCTTATAGCCGACATCCTTTCCGATACGGCTCGATTTGAACGGCGTGCCGATACCGTAGCCATCGTCGGTCATGGCACCGTAAATCACTCCGGCATAGTCCCGTCCGTCGACGGTTCCCGTGCGTTCCTCGACCGAGACATTGAACAGTTCCAATAAGGTGCGGAACTCGCCATAGGACGAGCATTTGTAATTCCGCAGGCATGACCTGACGACAGACGATATCTGTTGTTTGACGTTGCCCGCCTTATAGTTTATTTTCCGAAGATCGGGGGGGGGAAGTCTCCGTCTGCTCCTCGCCTTTGATACTCGGATGCAGGCCGTATTTGCGTTCCAAGTCACGCAGAATCTCCATCGAGTGCCGGGCCTCGAAATCATGCGGTAGCTTATGTCCGTTCTCATCGACACGTAATGACACGATATGGAGATGTTCCCGCTCGATATCCTTGTGTTTGAAAACGATATAAGGCTGGTCGCCGTAACCCATGCGTTCCATGTACTCACCGGCGATTTTCCGGAGCTGTTCGTCTGTCAGCCTGTCCTCCGGTGAAGGGTTCAGCGAGGCATGGAAAACCGTGTTCG
>ENA-USUJ01000746-USUJ01000746.1-human-gut-metagenome-genome-assembly--contig:-NODE-746-length-28911-cov-6.061663_pt1 | contig 28911 bp, 37 predicted proteins | sample MGYA00250061_ERZ773398 | MGnify/ENA primary metagenome ERZ773398 (study PRJEB29103, sample SAMN06111992) | human gut metagenome | biome: human gut; feature: ankylosing spondylitis patient; material... | reverse complement strand
CGTCTTTCCCGCTGCTTAACACCCAACAGGCTTGCCGGGGCATTAACCATCCGGCACGGGGGTACGAAACCACTATAACTACAAGCATAAAAAATGCCCGCATATTCGACGGACATCATCCGCCTGTTGGAATTGTTAAGCATTGCAAATATAGGGAACTTTTTGGAAGATGCAAAAAAAGAGCGACTTTTTGTCGCTCAGTGGGTTAATTATATAAATCATCGATAGGCAGGTTTTTCTTGGTTTCTTGGGGCGATTTGTCTTTTTTCTCTTGTTGCTCCTGCTTTTGTTTCGATTTTTCTTTGTATTGGCCTCGGGTTTCAATGCCGTCCATTCCGGTTTCATCGGCATTGATATTTTTACTCAATAGCCAATGATAAACATTTTGACCTCCACCCATTCCAGTCGTCATGGTAACAACATAGGCTTGTTCGAATTTCCAGCCGAGCGCCCCCATATAATTCATTGCGTCAATCATTGAGTTAAAGGAGAGAGGTTTCCCGTCAGCGTCTACAAGTTTGTTTCGCGAAGCAACACCTCCTATTGCGCTGGTACGCATGGCATCTTCCTGGCCGAAATCAATGCCAACTGTTACTTGGGATTTTGCGAATTTTTGGATGCCCACCAATTCACAATACACTTTCTGTTGTGCGTTTGCAAAGTTGCAGATAAATACGACTGCAACAAGTAAGAGAAGTTTTTTCATAGTATAAAAGTTAAAGTTTATATTACAAATATACCCCCCCCCATGAATTTTGCAAGGAAATATATGAAAAAACCGCCCCGGGCAAGCGGGGCGGGCGTTTCAGGTCTGTTTAGTGTCAAATAAAGCAATACTATGAAACGCTTATCTTCATCAACTTTTTAGCGATGTCTTTGAGTGCGAAGTTTAGAGTTTGCTTTTCTTCGTCAGTAAATTTTGCAGGTTTGCCATTGACAATATTCCCGTTTACGCGCTGGTAGAGCCACTCTTTGGTTTTGCCGAAGTACTCTTTGGCTATATACGACAGCGATATAACGGGGAGTATATCCTTTATCTGGTCCTTAATGATGGCTTCTTTGGCCCGCTCGTTCGTTTCGGTTATCTGGGCTAAAACAGCCTTGGCAACCCCCTCGGCATCAGTGTCCATTTCGGCGCGGATTTGGTCGAAAATAGCTTCCCGTTCGGCTTCCGTTCGGGCCGCTATGTAGCGATCCTTGAAATCGTCCATTTTCGCCTTAATATCCATATCTTTCGATTTTGATTCCCCGCCCTCTCACGGCGGGGATTTGTTTTACATCATTTTAATTGATTCGACCAATTCGTCGATTTTTGCCTCAATGAACGGGATTATGTTGTCGGCCCCGTTCCGGCCTTTGAGTTCATTGAAAAGCCGCAAATAATAGATCAGCTCCTTTTCCAACTCCTTTTGTTCTTTGCTTGGGTTCATAGTTCATTTGCTTTGTTTGACGATACAAATATAATAATCATTTAATTATTGTGCAAATATTTTGCCGAAAAAAATAGAAAACGCCCCGATTTTTTTCGGGGCGGGAACCGTATGGTGTTCGTCAGCCGGTTTTAGATTGCAGCATCGACACGGATCGGCTGCGTGCCTTTACGGGTCAAAGCCACCCAGGTCTTGCGCATCACGAGGTATTTGAACGCGTCGGACATGTTGGTCGATTCCATCGGCAGCCTCTCCGGCGGGAGTTTTTCGCTTCGTTTATCCTTTGCAATCTGATCCTTGTCGGTTTTCCGTGTCTTGGCGCCTTCGAGCGACGCTTTGAGGGGGCGGCAGTTGTACGTGTCGATCAGAATGGCCGGAAGGTGGGGATTCCGTCCGGATAGGAGTTCCTGCATGTAGACGTACTCGTCAGCCTGGCCGATGTTGCCTTGGTTCCTGGATTTGAGAATCACTTTCCATCCGGTTCTCTTGCCATCGGCATCGCGTTCGATGGCTTCCTTGATTTTGGAGGCCAAATCCTCTTTCTGGCGCCGGTAGTTGTTTCCGGCTCGATCGTAGTAGAGGTTTATGGTTTTCTCTTTGTGTTGTGCGAAATAGGCGAGGAAATCATCCGCCAATTCCCGCAGAAACGCCGGCGGGAGTACGTAGAAGGTTTTGAGGCATCGGAGGATGTGTCCGTCGTCCTGTGCCACGACCATCGACTGCATATTCCCGAAATCCATTCCCACGTCGAGGGCGCGCTTGGGATCGAGATAACGGAGGACGCTGCAATCTTCCCGATCCCGCAGGCCGAATGCGTTTTGTACTGACAGGATATTCCCGTCGTCGAAGAAGTGCCGTTCTCCGAGGTTGGCATAGAAGCGCATTCCTGCTTCGAGTCTGGGGCGCATGGAGAGGATCGCGGCGTTCACATCCGCGAGCTGTGTAGACATCGCATCTTCGAGATATTCGAGCGATAGGATGTCTACGTTGACATACGAGGATGCCAGCAGAAATACGGTGCGGGCCTTCGGGTGCTTGCGCAGTTCGTACCAGTCCGCATACCATCTGTTGAGCGTGCGGAGCTTGTTGCGGTATTCTTTCCGGTCTTCGTCCGTGCGGGTCTGCATGAACCGTTCCTTTGCCGCGATATATTCCTGCGTCGCCTCGTTCACCACAAGGGCCGTTTTGTAGAGTGTGAGCACCATCTCCTTGTCCATGTTCTTGAGGTCCTTGAATATCCAGTCGTACTCCCCGACATTGGAAGCGTTCGGCATGTCCGTCGTGAAGGTGCGCCCGCGGTAGAACGGCGATCGCCCGAATTGCACCCGGTATCCTCGCACGGCCTTCAGGAGGTTTGCGATCTTCTCTTCGGGAAAATATTTGGCTTCGTCGCCGAACACATGGACGTAGGAGCGGCCTGCCAAGGAGGCCGGGCGGTCGAGTGATCCGAATGTCAGGTTGAATCCCGTGAAGAAGATGATCGTACGCTTGTAGCTGACGATCTTATTGAACGGCTTCCAGAAATGCGGGCGGAGCCACTGGGGGAGATCTTCGCATTCCTTATCCGAGTATTCGGGCGGTTGTTTTTCGATGATGAAGTGCGTGTTTTCCCGGTACCCTTTCCTTTCGAGTCCTTCGAGGACAGTGGGCAATACGTTTGCTTGCAGGTTGGTGAAAGTATCTGCTACCCATGCTGCGGGGGCTCCGGGCATGTCGTACATCATTGCGATCAGCCGTTCGACCTGAATTTCCGAAGTTTTTGCCGATCCGCGTCCTGCGATCAGCGCGAGGTTGGTCGGAAGGATCATCGCCAGGAACTGCGCGAGCCAGTTCATCAGCACCTCGGCGACATAGGGCTTTGCCCCTGTTTTAATTTTGGCTCTGTTCGGCATATGCGATGAATTCTTCGATGTTTACGTCCTCGATGAATGCGTCGTTGCGGACGCGCCGCCGTTCCCGCTCGGGAATCTGAAGGGCTGCGATATGCTGTGCGAGTTGCTGGCGGTTGACCTTGGGGAGTCCCGATATTTCGGGCGTCAGCGAGAATACACGTATCGGGCGGAGGTACATGGCCGCGGGGAGTTTCTGGATATCTTCCCTGTCGAGTCCCCGGGCGGCGCGGCTTTTCATCATCAGATCGCCTGCGATCTCGAAATCTTTGGCCGACTGTGCCGTGTCTGCCACCTGCACGGCCCAGTCGTAGAGCATGTCGGCGTATTTGTTCCGCAGGGCCTCGCGGTCGCTGTTCCGGTTGGAATAGAAAAGTGCGTCGGCCTGTTCGTAGAGATCCACTGCTTTCGCATAGGTCATTCCGTATTGAGCCACCAGCAGTCGGACGGTGTTTCGTTTTCCGAACTTCCGGTCGAGAGAGCTGATCGTCGAGAGGAGTTCGAAGAACGTCTGTTCGTCTCTCGAAAGGCTTGCGGAACACCCCGATGAAATGTATTCGTTGAGCTTCTCGTAGATTTCCTTGTCCTCGAATCCTCCGAACAGGTCGAGTTTCGACACCTGAAAGGCTTTTTCGCGTCGAATCCGGCCGAGTTGCTGAATGGATGGGACATCGCCGTTTTTGGCATTGTCGTACAGCTTTAGCGACAGGTCCGCCGTTATGCGGATTTGCCCCTGCTCGATCAGCTGGCGGACGATGCTGCCGGCATCGCTGGCTTCGGCGATGAATTGTTCCCGGTCGGCCTTGAAATAATCCGCCATTTCTCGCGGGGTATAATTCAATCCTGCCAGTTTTCGGACGCGCTCCTGGTCTTCAGGGCCGAGCGCCGCACCGATTTTGTCCCGTTCGTACAGTTTATTCATGTTCGAATGATTTTATACCGTCGAAATACGAGCGATAGAATTCGTATATTTCGCGTCCGATTGTGATGCACCCGTTTTCGGTTCTCGGGTTGGTGTTGATGTTTGCCGAGGTTTCGATCCCGAAGGCGAAACGCGGGCCGTATCCGGCGAAAATTTTGGAATGATTGCGGAAAACGGCAATTCTCCCCCCCCCGGTATTTCGGGCGAAACACTCCTTCAGCAAGGCGTATTCGACCTTGTAGGAGTTCGGGAATATCTCGCCGACATAGGCGTCCAATCGGCGTATTTTGCCCTCCTGGAGCCATTGATCGAACTGCAATATATCTTCCGCGGCCATGCACCATGTTGAAAACAGACAGTAGTCGAGCGGCTGCTGCCGGAGTATGGCCTTCAGGTAGGAAAGAGCGTCCACATCACCGGCAGTGATGAAATGATAGGAATGCCCCGGCGCAAAGTCGAACGATCCGCATGCATCCAGCAGGGAGCACTCCGAGAAGGCCCGTCGGTACAGATAGTGATCGGACAGCTCGAGACACAGGGTTTTTCGGCGATGGTTTTTCTTCGTCGGACTTTGTGTCGGCTCCGGCCGCGTGCATGTCTGCTCCCCGGCCGTCAATATGTCGAAAAGATTATCTGGCATAGGTGGCAATGATTTTGTCCGCTTCGAGGAGCAGCGCTTCGTACTCCGCGAGCAGCTGCACGCGGTTTTCCCGGAGATGCGGCTTGTCGTTCTTTTCGATGACTTTGCGCAGCCACCAGACGCGGTATTGAAGCCGTTTCTGCGCCTTGAACAATTCGGGGATGGAGAGTTTTCGGAACGCGCGGATTTTGCGCAGCCGTTCGAATATCGGATGCACTCCGAGAGGCGTGCGGTGTCGGAGGTAATGGTCGAGTTCTTCGAAGATCTGCCGGTTTTCCAGATAATTGTCGAGAACTTTCCGGGCTGTTGTGTAGCATTCTTCGGGGGATGTACAGTCGAACAGCGCTGTGTGTGCCCGCGTGTAATTCTCCCATGCTGTCAGTTTGTCGGCCGCGAGGATTTTGAGTTCGGGCGGGCATCCTGTTTCCCGGAGAAAGGGGTACTGTTCCCGGAATTTGGGCCGCGGGGGCGTCTGCTGCTCTTCTTCGGTAATGCCGGGGTCGATTCCGGTGAGGGTGCAGAGTTTGGCGATAAGCATCGGCCGGTATTTCGACGGGTTGGCCGCGACCATCCGGACGAAATGGCGGTTGGCGCTTATCGAGGAAAAGAGCCGGAGCCCTGCGTTGATCCCGGCTCCGGCTCTTAACCATTTGCGAACGTCCTCTGCAATCCTACCGTTTGGCATATTCCTCGAGATAAGGCTGTGCTGTGGGGAACGCTTCGGGCGTCACGCATACGAACTTGCGCAGACGCAGGAAGTCGATCAGCACCGCGGGGCAGAAGTCGGGCCGGGTGACATATCCCACGGCATTGCCGAACGAGAATGCCACCTGATTGGGAATCTCCCCGGCGTGCGCGATCTCGTTGTAACGCCCGATGAAATCCTCGTCGGCAGGCGGTACCGGGTCGGTGAACTCTTTGAGCGTATCGACGAGATGCTCTTTGGTCAGGAGCATCGGGAGTCCGGTGTGTTCGGCCGTTTTGCCCTTGGGGAGAACGCGCCGGCGGTAGAGACTCAGGTCCGCGAGCGTCATCCTGGCCGTTGGGAAACATCCGTGCGGCACGAAGATGAATTCGTCAGGAATCAGGTCGTCCGCTATGATGTTAGCCATCGTTTCGGCTAACGACAACACCGGGACGATGCGGATGTCGGCCGGCGCCGCAGCTTTCTGCCACATGCGGAGCATGAGTTCTGCCATTGCACCTGCGGCTGCGATTACGATGACTGTGCGCTCGGAGATTCCGAACGCCTGGGATGCAACCGGTGTTCTGGTATCCGCATCTTCTGGTTTGGCGGGTTCGGTCGGGGCGTCGCGGCCGTCTTGTTTCGAATTAATATCCCGCACTTTCTCTTGTGCATCCGAGTCCCCGGCGGCCGTCTGGACCGTCGGGGAGTTCGGGATTGTCGTTGCTTCTTTGGTCATGGGAGCTGCGTGTTAGGCGGTTTCACCTCCGGCGTCGGACTCGACCTCGAACTCCTCGACTGCGGGGAGATCTCCGGAGATGTCGATCGGGAGGTATTTTTCGGGAGATGCACCTTTGAAGGTGATTTCGCGTTTGTTGGCCTCCTTGTTGTCGGTGTAGGTGATCTCCGAGAAACAGAGGGGGCAGCACTTGGAGCCGTACTTTCGGGAAATCCCGCCCTCGCAGGTCTGGTGGAACGCTACGACCGAGTGGTTCGCCAGCAGGGAGATTACACCGTCGGCCGCGGCTCCGGGATATGCCCATTTGATCCCGTGCGTGAATCCGATGGAATCGGTATCCCCGGTTTTCTCGATGACGGGTTCGATGGTTCCGGATGTGGCGTAGAACTTGATGCCTTTGGCGCCGGTCTTGAGTGCGAACTCCTCGGCCGTGTAGGCTGTCTTCCCCAGTTGGATGTCGGGTTCTTTTTCGATGTCGTCGGTGAAGTATAAGTACAGGAATTCACCTTTGGGCGTCGGAACCCCCGCGCCCGGTTCGGGGCGGGGGACTGATTTGATTTGCTGTGCCATAGTCTATTCGAAATTAAGCGGTTTCCTCTTCGCCTCCGGCGTCGGGGTCGGGAGCAGGCGTCTCTGTTCCGGCAGTTCCTCCGTGCATCCACACGCTGCCTTCGGCCACGATATCCGAAGAGTCTGCGATGATGGCCTTCGTCGAGTCGTAGTCCGCCGGGACATATACGTACAAGGCTTCGCCGATGCGGAAGCCGACCGAGAGTGAGAACTCGCCGATGATGTCCACGTCGTAGTGGTGTTCTTCGATCTTCTGGATGATGTTCGGGGCCTTGTTGATGTCCACGAGTTCCACGAAGTTCTCCTTGGGAGTGGCGAAGAGCATCGGCGAGTTGTACATGGAGAGCAGCGGGACGAGCGTGAACTTGGTGAACCGCACCGAGTTTCCGATCGTTTGGCCTGTGTACTTGCCGTTTACGGCGAAATCCTGACGCTGGTAGTGCAGCACCATCTGCTCGGAGCAGAAGATCGGCAGGTTGCCTACGAAATACTTGCTGATGCCATCCACGTAGGCATGGAACGCATCGAGGAACTCCTTGCCCTCGAGGTCGAAGAGGTTTACGGCGCCCTTGAAGAAGTTCATCTTGGCCTTGCCGGTCTTGAGATCCTCGCAGATGATGGTTTCGAATCCGTCCATGGCCTGCGCGGCGTCGCGTCCGGCGTCACCGTCGTTCTGTCCGGCGGGAGCGGCTTCGTACTTGCCCTTGCCGACCATCTTGCGCGTGAGGTCATCCTGGATCTTGGGCAGGATGTGCTGCTCGACGATGTATTTGGTGATGGGCATCTGCGCGAAAGTGGTGTTCTGCTGGTAGAGATACAGAAGCCAGCTTTTGAGAATCTGCGTGGGCTTGATGCGCACGTTGATCTTGTGGCGGCGGTAGGGGATGCGGATCGGGGTGAACTTGGCCTGTCCCTTCGGAGTCCATACGTCGGTGAACTCCTGGACTACGGAGTCGATCAGGGCTGCCGATGCGATGTAATCGGTGTCGGACTGCACCATCGTCATGTGGACATGGTCGGGGAATCCGAGGTAGATTTCCTTGGTGAGGATGTCGATACGCTGTTTGGGCGGCATCGCCATCGAAAACTCCTTGTTGAGTTCCGCAACGTCGAGGGTGGGGGTGTCGGCGGCCCCATAGATGCGGCCCTCCTTGAGCATTGCCGCAACCTGCATGTTGTGCAGGGCTTTCATATCGACCATAATGGCCGGGGCGGGAACTGATGCGGCTCCGGTCGGGGCGGGATGAGGTTCGGGGAGCTTGGCCAGACGGTCGCGCTCCGCCTCGGCGCTCTTCTGCGCCGCCATCGCGGCAGTGAGACGGTCGTTGAGATCCTTTGCGTCGAGATCATGCGCCTCTTTGAGTGCCATGAGGAAATTGACGCCTTTCTGTGCGTCGTCGTCATCGCCTGCGAGCGCCTGCTCGAAAGCAGCGATGGCACCTTCGCCGAATTTCTCGACGGCGACGGCCCGCTGTTCGGCAGTGAGGATCGGCTTGCCGCTCTCGTCTTTTGCGAATTCGGCCGCTCCTACTGTCTTCAGAATGGCCTTTGAAATAGTTTTGAGAAAAGACATGGTATCAAATGGATTGATTCGGTTTCGTGGAATCGATGGCCGCCAGTGCGATGACTTCCTCGAGTGTCATCACGCCGTCGGCGAGACCGTTGGCGACAGCCTGATCTGCGTAGAAAACGTCGCCGGTGAGAACTCCCGGAGCGTCTGCCGCGAGGTTGGGCCGGTTGGCCTTGATGTCGGTATGGAAGATCGATACGATGCGCGAGAGATCCTCCTTGTAAACACTTTCGTCCCCTTCCTGAAGACGGCGGTAGGCCTTGTTCTTGTCGGGCGATTCTTCGGCATAGATCATGTGGATTTTGTATCCGTTCTTCTCGAGATCTCCCGGTGCGGTTTCCATGACCTGGGCGAGGGCCCCGATCGAGCCGACCATGGATGCCATTGTGTTGTCCATAAATATACGCTCGGCCGCAGATGCGATCCAGTATGCCGCCGAACAGCAGTAATCCGAGTGCACGAAGATCGGTTTTCCGCAACTCCTGAACTCGTCGATGGCTTTCAGCATGCAGGGTATAGCATCGACACAACCACCTCCGGAGTTTACGGCCAATACCCCCGCTATGACCTGGTCGTCATGTGCGGCGCTGCGTATTGCCCGGGCGACGGTCTCGGTACCGTAACTGCACCATGTATCCTCTTTGAGGAGCATCCCTTTGAGCGGAAATACCGCGACGGCCCCGTCCACCTTCTTTTCGGTGTCGGGGGCCTCGGGATTTTCGGGAGCGTCCTGGACAAGTTGGACGGGATAGGCCGCTGCTTTTTTCTCGAGGTCGATCTTCCCACCGGCGAGGATGCGCTGTCCTACGGCGAGGATTGCGGCGTCCACGAGCCATGGATGACGGTATAGGGAGAGTGCGACTCGGATGTCGGGCATAATGCGAATAGTTTACTCGATGCAAACTTACTCGCAGGCGGGGGCTATGGAAAGGACCTTTTTATGCGCCGTGGGTTTGGTCCTGGACTTGTATTCAATGGTTATGACCACCAAATGCTCTTCTTTATGCGTCGGTTGCGCCGGGATATCTTCGGTTCCGATGATATAGTAAGCCTCGGTTGTCCGGACCCGGAAGATGCAGGGCTCGTGGAGTTGACGATCGTCCCGCACGAGTGTTGCGGTGATCTTTGTAGTCCAGAGGAGTCCCGGTGTCTCTTTTTTGGATGAGATTTCGATGGAAGCGCTCCCGGGTGAGAGTTGCAGCGCCCGAAATGGGGCCTCCGGGGTAAAGGCTGACTTGACCGAGAGGCGGACGATGGTTTTGCGTGGCATTTTATTATCAGTTAAAAAGTTAAAATCGCTATTAAAACTAAATTTATTTAACAACGGCTATTCCGAAGGTTTTTCGGGCCCTTCGATCCGGTCGTTGTTGTAGCGTGCTTTGTTGTAGAGCGAGGATACTAAACGCTCGAAATCTTTGAGTTGTTCTCGGTAGATCCGTTTGCCGAGTGTTTCGGCAAAATCTTCGGCGAACAGTTTCCTGCTGACGATGAATGCCTCGATGATCTCCCGCTTCTGGATATTGCGTTTGCTGCCCTTCAGGTAGTAGGCATTCAAATCCAGGTTGAAGATCGTGTCGAGGAGTACGTTGAGCCGGGCTGCGTCCTGTTCGGTGAAATAGAGATGGTAGAACTCGGCATTTTGCGAACAGATGTTCTTCGGGAGTTTCAGACGCGCTGTGAATCCGTCGTTTCGGACGGGAACCTCTGTCGGCGATCGGCGGACAAGAGCGACCAGCAGACGCCCGAAGTCGTTTTTCATTGTCACATGATGAGTCCCGTCCGGATTGCGGATAAACAGATAATCCAGATAGTTAAAAAGGATTTTGTTTTTGATGTTGAGTTTTACGATCATAAGGGTTATGTTTGTGGAGTCGTTTCTTTTCCCAATACATAGGGTTGAGCCTCACGAAGGTATCTTTATAGATGTCGATCTGCATTTCACCATCCTCGTCGTCGAAAGCGCCTCTGTCGGCGAGGTACTGGCAGATACAGATGAATCGTTCGACATTGTGCGCGATGTCGGCAATTCGAACCCAGTGCCACGGCGGATACCGGGCCAGTTTCGGGATCAACTTTCGGGAGTATGTTTCGATCTCCTTGGGTGTGATGTCAAGATTTTCCATATCGTTCGCGGTTGTAGTTTTGCAATGCCGTCTCGATTTGTTCGGCGATGTCACGTCTGTGGGCGGGAATACATTCGAGCAGTCGTGGAATCTTGTAGATCGGTTCTGCACGGTTGAAATAGTAGACGTATTCGAGTCGCCGGTTGTAGGTCTCGATCAGTCGGCAGAGTGCTTCGATCAACTCGACCGCCCCGTCTGCACCTTCGAGGCCGGGAACCTGTTCCCGGATGTAGGCATAGAGGTTTTCCATCCGTTCGACGTAATCCCATGCCAGTTCCTCGGAGTAGCGGGCGAAGACTCGATAGGCCGGCTCCGTCACGGAGAAAACGATCTCTTCGGCCTGACGATGCCGGCGCTTGATCTCATGTCGGAATTTTCCCGCAGCCTTGAGTCCGTCTTCGAGATCGAGCATTGCATAGGGCAGCGCCAATACCATCACGAGCATGTCAACGGCGATGGCGGCCTGCTGCTGTTCGACCTTGCTCGGCCGCTTCGGCAGTCGGTGCGGGGTCATGGCTTGGATGGCCATGCGGCGGCGGAGCTGCGCCGCCTTGATTTCTCGGGATGTCATATAATCAGGCGTGAAGGGTAGGCGGCTATTTCGGGACTCGGGGATGCCGTTTCCTGCAATTCCCGTTCAAACTCTTCGATGCGTGCTTCGTCCCGTTTCACGGCGATCCGGGTTATGAAGCAATGGACTCTGATTCCGGAATCGGTTTCTCCCTCCCATATCCGGGCCGGAACTCCGTTCAAGGTAACGATTTTGTCGGTGTTTTCGATTGTGATTTTCATAGTTGGATTTTTTGTGTTGTTTTTCAGGTGATTTTATTTCGTCGAGAGCTGTGGCAGTTGCTTCGCTCCATGCGGTCGCTACTTGGGTGACGACGGCATTGCCGAGGAATTTCTTCTGTTCCTCCTGCGATCCGATGAGCACGTAATCGTCGCCGAATCCCTGGATGCGTTTCATTTCGGGAATCCGAAGCATACGCATTGTTACGTCTACAATTCCATAGAGGATGCAGAACTCTTTCACGCGCACCATTTCGGGAATGTCGTCCGGTTTGATTGTCCAGGCTGGTACTCCCTGCTCGATGGATACCAGATAAGGCGGACGTTTGTCCATCCGGGCGATCAGCGTGAAACAAGGCGCATCCACAGAGCCGCCGGCGGACCGGTATTGCGGATTCAGCAGGTAGTGGGCGTTTACGATACGCTGCTTGGGGTTCGTCAGCAGCGCGCCGGTTGGTTCGTCCACTCCGGAGAGTTGCCCGCCGCCGGAATAGTAGTTGGTGATAAATGGCTGCACCAACTGGAATCGGTCTTTAGTTGTCAGCGTAGGGGCCGGTCGTTCGACGGGTGAGTTGTATCCGTTTCCGTAGTATGCCGATACGAAGGCGTGGTGGTCGATTGTCGTAACGGTTCCGGCCGGGCCGTCAATGGGGATGTTCTTGCCCGCAGGCTGTCCGCTGAACTGCTTGGACAGGAAATCTACACGGGCTACGCCGAGCCGGTTTTGTGTCGCCACGGTCGGGCATGGAGCGTCGAGTCCCGGAGCGATGTATTTGCCGGACTGGTTTCGGGAGTTGTATTTGACGAGGAAAGCGTCTTTGCCTCCTGCGACGAATTTCACCAGCCCGGCGTGGATGCGATCGAGCGTCGCTCCGACGAGTTGCCGGCGGCGATCGAAGATCGACTCACCGCGATCCTCGAAGTCGAGGCATTCCCGCACGGGCCGCCATGGCGCGAGCGGTTCGGTGAAAAGGTCGCGTGTCTGCTCCGGATTTCGGGCGTGCGTCTGCCGCGGCCACGCCATCGGCAAATCCGGCCGCGCGAACTGCCCGAAATATCGTACCCGGGATGTGTAGGCCCCGAAGTCGGCCGCATTGAGCACACGATGTTCGAACCGGTAGCCGTGGGCGCATACCTCCTCCACCCAGCGGCGGTAGTGTATTCCCTTGTGTTCGGGGTCGGGAACCCACACCGGGGCGACGGTTGTTGTCCGTCGCTTGCGGTCGTGTTTGATGTCGAGCGGACAGAAGGCCGCACCGTCCGGGCCGGCGCTCTCCTTGACGATGAGTGGCCCCCATTCCATGAACTCAACGACATTTTCGATCTGGATATAGTCGGGGCGCAGCTCCTCGATGTAGCGGAAAAGGTGATCGGCCAGCGTGCGGCTGTCGGCGTCGCGCGACATGCCGCCTTTGGCCCGGGAGTGGTTCGTGCATTCCAGCGAGGCCCAGAGCACGAGTTTCGCACCGGGGTGCTTCATGCGTTCTCGGGCGACGTGTACTTTCATCGGTCCGAGATCGAGTGTGCGGATGTCCTCGGTGAAGTGGCGCGTGTGCGGGTGATTGGCCGCATGCGAGAGGATCGCATTGGCATCGTGGTTGACGCATGCGATGACTTTCGCACACTTGCGACCGTCGATCTGTGCCCGCTCAACGCCCGTCGAGGTTCCGCCGGCACCGCAAAATAGGTCTATGTATAGGATTCGAATTGCCATTGCTATCCTTCATTTTTTGAGTTGTAATTTTCGAGAGGACACCATTCAGGCAGACAGCCCGGTTCGCACAAGTGGGTGTGATTTGTACGCGAGTCTATGCAGATTAATTTTTCTGCGTTTTCACAAATAAAAGCGCAGCCAAAATTTTGATCGGGCCGATTGTAACGGATACAATATCTGCATTCATTGCATGAATCAATAATAGATTCTATCTTTTTCATTTTTTAGAAAAGTTCTGGTTGTTCGTCGGGCAGCATCACGCCCATGCGGCGAAGCGCGTGGCGTAACGTGTAGCCGTTGTTGGAGTAATTCATTGCCATTTTGTAGAGTTTCGGATGCAGGGTGTAGAGTACCCGAAAGCGACTCCCCCCCCCGATGTGGGCGCCGAAACCGCAGAATACACAGCCGGTGCGATCTATGCCCGGTACGTCGTAAATTGGGCAGTATGACACCGACAATTTGTGGATGTAGGTCCAGCAGTCCGCATTCGTCCATATCGACAACGGGGCGCTGTGTGTCTTGCTCGGATCGTTTGAAAAAGCGTTGCAACCGCCACGCATAATGTATCTTTGTTCGCGCAGTTTGCTCTCGGATGCAGTTGTTCCTACCATTGCGCAGGCGTTGTTTTCATGGTTGTATTTACGAAATGGCCGTTTTTTGAGAACTTCACAGCACTCCTCAGATGTTGTATAAGGTTCGGTTGTCAGATAGCGCCATTTGTTCGAAATAACTCCCATTTTGCGTTTCCCGTCACCATAGAGCCGATAGTTGCGTAATTTTTCGCTTTGTGTCGTTCGTATCTGTCGTACAATACGTGCCTGTTCTTTGCTGACCAACGGGAACCCGTATCGGGCGATCACTTCCCGCGGCGTCAGTTGCGGCCGGATGATCGTGACGTTGGGCGTGTGTCGAACGAAGCTGACGATCTCCGGCCATTCGTTGCCCGTCGAACAGAACACACCCGGCATATCCGGATCGACGAAGCGTCGGGCGATGTCGAGTAGTACCGTTGAGTTCAGCCCGCCGGAAAATGATACGTAGGGTTTGCGGCCGTGCTTTTCGCAGTAGTTTACGAATGCCTCGATTGCTCCGACGGTGTGGTCTATTTTCTGGTTGATTGGCCACGTCTGCCGGGCCCGGAGGTCGGATAATGTTATCTGGCCCATGTCAGAATAATTTTTGTTGCAGTTGATATTTTACGAGCCGTTCCCGGGCAGCTTGGTAGTATTCGGGATCTATTTCGATTGCCGTTAACTTGAATCCGAGGTCGTGTGCGGCGAGAGCAATGCTCAAACTGCCTGAATGTGTGTCGATTATACTTTCGCCGGGCTTTGCATAGGTGGAAAGTAACCAAGTGTAAAGTGCGACCGGTTTCTGGGTGGGGTGTATTTTCTTCTCGACGTTCCCCCCCCCTCGTGATGAGTAGCGAAATAGTCGCGCCGTTCGGTCGAACGAAGTCCACGCCATTTCCCATTGTGAGAAGTTGTCCCAAGGTTGAACCTTATCCCAGCAGATAACCCCGCGGGTCGGTGGTAGGTCGTAATAATTCCCGCCCCAGATGATCTGGTTCCGACTTATGCGGAATAACTCGGCGAAATATTCCGGCGATGGACGTTCACAATCCCATGTCAGAGGCATAGAGTTCAATGCCCGGTTTTTGAGTTTTCCGCCACCGCTATTGAGCCGTCCCTTTTTTAGCCGCTGGGCGACGCTTATTCCGTCCCCGCTTTTGGTCTTTTTCGGGGCGGTTCCCATTGTCATATTGGGGGCGTTGATGCCATAGGGCGGATCGACAATCGCCAGGTCGAAAGCATTGTCCGGTAATTCCCGCATAACTTCCATACAGTCGGCATTTATCAGAGCGATGTTGCCGAAAGTTTCTATGGAATAGGGCTGCGGCTTTTCCGCGATCATTGGTTGACTATTTGAGTCCATAATGCCGGCGTTCGAACGCTGTTAATTCGGTTGTAAATTCGAAGCTATAAACCCACACATAGGGGTTTTTTCTCCATGTTCCCTCTTTGTATGTCGAATCAATAAGCGAAGCGTAGGCATCGCGCCAGCTTTTACCTAAAACTGTTTCGAGGGCTGTACATTGAATGTTTGGAAGGCCAAAATTGCATTCCAGAGCATCGGAAAATATTCCTTCCTTTTTGCAACTTTCATCCGTAATATCCTGTAACCGTTCGCCATGTCGAGCCGTTATCCGAAGGAAGTAACGGGCCAGTCGTGCCGGCATGGATTGCTTATTCCGCCAAAATCCGGGTTTGTCGAGGTATTCCCCATATCCGAGGTCTTGCAGGACTTGGATATCTGCTATATCGTATTTGTAAAATACCCTGTCGGGGTCAATGTCGTCGATATACGGTTCTTTGATGTAGATAACTTCGCCGACCTTGTACCGGGGACGAACGAGACGGCGGTGAGCAAGAAGGTCTGCGCGACTACCATCTGGAAGGATGAAATCGCCGCGAGGATTGAGCAAATAATCGTATGGCTGCGGGTCTGTCAGCCGGCGTGTTTCCGTCTTGTGCCGGGCAACGACTTCGCGCTGCAATTCTTCGAGAAAACCGATGCTTTTCATAGTTTCTTTCGGTTAAAATGTTCGATTATTTCGTCTTTGGTAGCTTTGTGGCACAATTGCTTCGGTGCTACTGCCGCCATCCATTTCGCGCGGATATTGTTGGCTCGCGGGATCAGGACTTTGAACCAGTCACCGGCCATAATCAGTCGCTCTCCGGTTTCGGTCTGTACGGTGTCTTTCAACCGGTTGAAGCGGATTACGGCGTGAGCGATGAACCATTGTTCGCGGTCGTTGTCGCTGTTTATAGCCGCCAGGGCTTTGAACATTTCGATATTCTCACCGCAATCGTAGTAATCTTGGCTGAAACATGCTCGGGCACCCCCTGTCCAGTTCCAACCACAAGGCGGCGTTCTGGTCGGTATCGGCCACGAGAAAGCAACGTTCGCTGTCTCGTCCTCCGAGGATTCGCCATCCGATACCGTTCATCCATTTTTGGATTTCGATTTGCTGTTGCTCGTCGGGTACGAACACCATGCACGAGATATGAAAATTCATTGCTGACCTCCTCTCTTTGCATAAAGTTCGACCATGCGATCTGCGTAATGGGCTGCCGATTTTTCCGGATAATCGACATCTTTCGCTATTAGTGCGTGGAGCGCAGTTCCGGCGAAATATACCCACGGCGTAAGTCTTGCCGGTTCCGTTTTTTCAATTAGCATCGGGCCGTCGCCGGTTAAAAGCCAAAGTTTGCTTACTTCGGAAAACTTTGCGACGATGCGGTTGGCCAGGTCAAGAGACACGCCGTTATTCCCTCGTTTGATTTGGTAGAGGTTTTCGCCTCGGGGCAGTCCGATGTGGCGTGCAAATGCGTTCGTCGTCATCTGGGCCATGTTGATTACGGCCTCGATACGAGCCCAGTTGTCCGGGTTCTTCGGCCCCGGCTGCCGGGTACTGTTTGCGGTGTTGTTTTGTGCGTTCTTCATAGAGGTTGATATTTGAAGTTGTCGTTTTTGGGGCGTTTTTGTGGAAAAATCAGTTTTTCGTAGTAAGTGACACATTTTTTCGACCTACACTACCTACACGACCTACAAGGGTTATAATCAGCGAGATAGCGAAAGCTGTTTTGTAGGTTTGTAGGTTTAGGTATGTAAGTGTAAGTTCATTTGTAGGTCGTTGTAGGTTAATGTAGGTCGATGTAGGTTTACGTGGATTTTATTTATTTTGTTGATTCTTAGCTGTATAATAGTGATGTAGGTCGTTGTAGGTCATGTAGGTCGAAAAATGACTATACGCACATGTAATTTCAAAACGGTTTTTCGTCTGACTCCGGTTCGGCGTCGGAACCGTCGCCGTAAGCTATCAGTGATAATCCGATTTCATACTTTTCCTTGAGGGCCGTATAGTCGAACACCATAGCGGAAGTGGGTTTGCTCTGTACTGCTTCTGATACGCATACTGTTGCGCCGAATGAGGCCCGTGGAATGAAACGTACTCCGGTTCTCATTCCCATGAATTCCTTAGATTTTTTGAGGTATTCCTGCAACGTCTTTTTCGGCAGGCATTTTGCCCCTGTCGATTTGTTGTGCATGGCATACTGGTCGGCTGATGGTCCGAAATTGAGTAGCAGATATTCCCTCTCTCCGGGCAGAGTAACACGTTCCTTCCCAGCGAAGCACCAACTCGGGCCGGGCTCGATTCTGTATTCAGCCTTGAGCAATACCTTTCCGAGTGTAGCCAAAGAGTCAATCGTGTCCCAGAATCCGGCCAGTTCGTCGGTTTGCGACACCTTCTCATTTTGTGCCTGGCAGAGCTGTACGGCGATGTCGAGGGCTTCGGAATAGGTGAACGGAAGATTTTCATGGGGCTCGAGGACGCGCAGGGTTGCCAGCAGCGAACTCCAGTTCTGGAGAATCCGATCCATTACCCCGTGTGTCCGTCGTCTCAAATCAGCATTCGTAAGATCATATGCCTCACGATACCCGACTTTGACCTTGCGGCGATGGCGCAATAGTTCATTGGTGAGATGTGTGAGTCCGCGGTCGCAGAGGAGTTTGAATTTATTGTAACGCTGGACTTCTTCCGCGGTGTGGGTGTTGGTGAAAAACGACAGCATAACGATTCGAGACATGAGCGCGTTGTCTGATGTGGTCATTTCCTGCCCAGTGACGACTACGCCGCTCCTTACGGATGTCATGACTCTCTTTTTCTTCCCGTCCATGCTCATCTTGCTGCGCCCGGTGTTGTCCCATACACCTTTCAGGAATTCGACTTTTTGGGCCTCGATATCCTCTTTGTATTCATCGATGTGTACCACGGCGTTTGAGACTTCTGCGACGGCCTCTCCGAGAGCCGGCATCGACGTGGATTTGAGATTGATCGCCACGGGGTGTATCTGAAACGGGGCGACCAGCGCCTTGGCCATTTGCGATTTGCCGGTTCCCATGGGGCCGAACATGTTCAGAATGGGCACATTTTCTACTGTTGCCCTCACGATATCTGCGAACAGGGTCGTGAAATAGAAGCAAAGGGCGATTTTCGCATTGTCTCCGAATACCTCGACGCATTGCCGGGTATACTCGTAGAGTGATATGTCGCTCTGCTGGACGTATATGAACCTGCGATGCAGACCTCCGGCGGCATCTTCACGGGCTTCCTTCGAAGCATATGGGAGGTAGTAGCGCTTCTCTCCGACTTTGATCATTCCGTATTCGTCGGCCGGAATGAACTCTTCGCCGTTGAACGCCCCGTTCCCCCAGGCGAAAAACTCGCCCTGTGTCTGCCACCCGAGCTGCTGGATCTCCCGCGCCGTCGGGGTCTGTTCGTAGATATATTTCTTCAATTGGGTGTACTGCTGTTTGGCGACGACGGCTTCGATGATGTAGTTGCCTTTGCCTTCTATGTTCTGCTGGAATTTGTCGAGCGTCGTCACCTGATCCTGCGGCAGGGTGATCAGGCATTTTTCACGGTTGATGTTCTCGATTTCAAACATACGGTATGAGGTTGTGTCATCCCATATCAGGACGATGGGACGGATTATAAAATTTGTCCACTGCACGGCATTTCCGACTTTGGCGATTTGGCCGTAGTAGCAGTTCTCCCGGACATAGAACCCGTATTTTTCTACCAGATCGACCTGCTCCTGTTTTTTCTCTCGGATGCTGTCGAGTTGTCGCTTGTTCTTGATCTTGTAGTAGGTCTCGTTCCATATCTTGGCCTGCTTTCCTTCTTTGCCGAATTTGTCGAGATACATGCGGGCCAACGTATCGCTGTAGGATATGAGTAATCCACAGATGTAGGTTATTACTTCGAGTCGATCGTTTTGCGATATCGCCTCGGGCATCTTGGCCTGGTACATGAAATCGACGAAATCCATCGTATTTTCGGCCAGACATTCATCATAGGAATTGCCTTCATATTTGAAAAATTCGTCGGCATCTTTGCCCTTTCCTTCGGGAATGTTCATGACCCTGACGTTCAGTCCTGCGGCCGTCAGTGCCTCTCCATGGGAAATGACGGCTTTGCGTCCCGCTTCGTCGTTGTCGCCGATGATGACGACTTTCGATACGGCACGCTTGATCATTTCGATTTGTCTCGACGATAATGCCGTGCCCATAGGAGCCACGGTGTTCGGCTGTCCGATGGCCGCCATCCGGATCACGTCGGGATTCCCTTCGACGAGATTCAGGATGTCACGGCGGGCGGCGATGCGCCTTGCTTCGAAATATCCGAACAGGATTTCGCTCTTTTTGAAAATCGGGGTTTCCCGGGTGTTGATGTATTTAGGCGGCTCTTTGCCCTCGGCGTTTTTTTTCGGCTCAATGATTCTCCCGGTAAAACCGACGATGTGTCCGGTTGTGTTGTGGATCGGAAACATAAGCCGCCCAAAGAAGGCGTCGTATTGGTGTCCGTCTTCGTCGCTGACTTTTATCAGTCCGGCCTTGATAAATATTTCGGGGTTTTCATGCAGGTCTTTAATATGCCGGAGCAGGGAGTTCCGTCCGGGAGCATAGCCTATTCCCCATTCCTCGATGGTTTGCTCACTCCAACGATTGGCGGCATATTCCTGCGCCCCTTTCGATTGCCGGTACATCTCCCGGAAAAATTTGGCCGCGATGTCGTTCGCGCGGAACAGTTGTTCCCGTTCGTACCGAGCGGCTAACTCTTCGGGAGTAGGTTCGTCCTCGTCCCATTTGATGTCGTACCGATCTCCCAGATAGCGACAAGCCTCGGGAAATGTCATGCCGTGGCGTTCTTGGATAAATTTGATAGGGCCGCCTCCCCAGTGACATCCGAAACAAAACGCACTGTTTCGGCTTGGCGTTACGGAAAATGAGGGAGTTTTTTCTACGTGAAAGGGGCAACAACATACATAGCGCGTGCCGGCACGTTTTAGTTCCACACCTTCGTCTTGAAGCACCCGCAGTAAATCGATATCCTCAATTTGGTGTATTATTTCGTCAGGTATCATATTGCGATGATTAGGAGAGTCACCCCCCCCCGATTGGTTATATTTTTTCGATTTGGCGCAGTATCATCCCTGCGCGGTGGTATTGCTCGTAGATCTCGCTTCGGGGAGAGAATCCAGCCGGCAGGCGGTTTTGGAGCAGCCCCGTTTTGAAGGCTTTGATCGCCCGGCGGATCGTCTCGAACTCTTCCGGCTTCAGATCCATGACGGCGATGCGTCCGCTGCTGTCTCTGTCTACATACATGGCGTCCAGATTTTGACCAGCAGCGATACGGCGAGTACGATCACGAGGATCGAGTCCCAAAAGATGATATTGAGAGTTGGAGAGACCCCGCGGGTCTTGATGCGGTTATAGGCGACGCCTGTGGCGACGATACCCCGCCAGAGGATCGCCGCGATGCAGATGATCGAGAGGATTGCAGTCATGGTTATGCGGTTTTAAGGTTGATGCCGTACTTTTTCTTGATGATGGCCGTCAGTCGCAGCAGTTTTGTTTTCGGGATTTGCCGGTAGCCGAGACGCCATGTATTGAAGGCATCGGCTCCGACAAAAAGTTCTGAGGAAACGATCTGCAACAGTTCCGTTCGATCCGACCAGTCGAGGGATTTCCATAATTCGTTAAGTGTCTGTTCTTTCATTTGTGCGTATCGTTTGGTTTTTAGTTTCAAAAGGAGGAGAGGAGCCCGGCTTCAATAGGGGAGCCGACCCCTCTCCGTTGCCGTTAGCGGCCCTCACGGGCGGCGCGGCGGCGAGTGCGTGGTAACATCTACTAATCTCCGGCACTCGTTTTGCGGATGATCCTGTTCGCCAGTCTTACAGCGTTCCCCAGGTTCACGACGAGCGGAATTGTCAGCCACGGGTGGCTTTCGCTGTAAAGCATGATCGGCGCCATCAGGCTCCCGATGAAATAAAGTCCGTAGACCTTGTGCCTGGCGGAGAGTTCCATGAACTCCCGGCCGAGGCAGGCGGTCAAAAGTTTCCGGCCGGTGCGTGCGGCCTTCTTTCGGATGCCCGTAAAATCCGGACGTGCCGGAACAGGGTACGAGGCAACCCTTTCATTACTCAAATACATAGAGGTTGAGTTTGAAATGGTTAAAAATTTATTACTTTTGTAATTGACACGGTGCGTTACGCGATCAATTACTTTGCAAATATAACTCATATAGAAGTTATATGCAAGTTTTCTATACCGAAGTTTTGTAAATTTATTTTATATGTTTGATTTTAAGTCGTTTAGGAAAATAAATAATCTGAAACAAAGCGAAGTTGCTGAATATTTCAGTTGTGCACAGGCTTTTATTTCACGGATTGAGAGAGGATTAAGCCCGGTTCCAAGTCGTTTTATAACTAAAATAAAATCTGAGGGGCGTTATAAGATGCCGGATATGGCTCCAGGCCCGGACACAAATTTGAAAATTGAGATGCCGCGCGAAGTTTTTGATAAGATGGCGCGGTTGATAGACACGGTCTGCTCTCAACAGGGAACGATAGCCGGACAGCAGGATTTGCTGTCTAAGATGCAAATGCTTGTTGATAAGGCACTTACCCCCCCCCCATCACAAAGCAGATACAATGGATGGGGCAGATTCAGAGGGAAATAGAGGCTCTTCGGCAGTTGGGTGATACCATCCGAAGGAACAATACCCACTTCATTTTAGTAGGAAAAAAGCATGGAATAAATGCGTAAATCTTTGAAAATTGAATAAATACAGCTTTAAGTAATCGGTGTTGCAGGTCCTTGTAAACATCCTTCTGGTTGTTGGTGCAGAACCACAGCTTGCCGTCCAGCTCACCGGCAAACATGAAGGGGCGGCACTTGGCCTTGCCGTCACGGCCTACGGTGGCCAGATACTGCACCGGGTTTGTGTTCAGAAATTCTACGACTTTATTCATGGGATGTACCTCCATACATTGTTTTTTTCTGACAGCTTTATTGTAGTGCGCTTTGTGCGGCTTGTGAAGTACGCACAATATTGTGGTGTAGTTACCGGAAAGATACTATTGCGATGCTGCTTGCTTTTTTTGCTGTTGAAAGCTATAATGATGCCATAAAGCGGTTTGTAGTATCCGTGCATCTGGCACGATGACCACTTGAAATTCCCTTGGAGGTAATTATGGAAAAGGAAATCCTCAAAGAACTCCCGGCCTGCCCGGTGGAGACCACCCTGACCCTCATCAGCGATAAATGGAAGGTGCTGATCCTCCGGGATCTGATGCTGGGCACAAAGCGTTTTGGAGAACTGAAAAAGTCCATCGGCCATGTGACCCAGAAGGTTTTGACCGCTCAGCTGCGGCAGATGGAGGAAAGCGGATTGCTGACCCGGAAGGTCTATGCTGAAGTGCCGCCCCGGGTGGAATATACTCTGACCGAATTGGGATATAGTTTGAAACCGGTTCTGGATGCCATGCGGGCATGGGGCGAAGGATATAAAAACAGGCTGGAAGGGAAGGCGGAATAAGCGTATTTGCTTGCGCAATCTTCCCACCCAGCACAAGCTGGGCATACTCCAGCGGCCTATTGTAAGATCATCTTCCCGAAGGGGGAGTCCCAGAAGGCAAGCTGCGCGTTCACGCGAACGCGCACAGGAAACAAAAAGCGACAGGAGCCGCAGAAAACAGCTCCTGTCGTTTTTTGTTTGCAGTCAGTTTTTACGGTTCGATCACATTGAACGTCTTCTCGAACTTGGAGGCATACGCCAGCAGGCGCTTCAGAACGGTGGCATCGCCGCTGATCTGTACCTGCCCGGCCTGCTGACCTGTCATCAAGGCAAAGAGCTGCAGACGCTTGCAGGTGACGGAAGCCTGCACATCCGGATGGTTCTCGCCGGGGTAAGACAGCAGGATGCCATTCTTACGGGTTACATAGAACTGTTCATTCACATCTGTCACCGTCAGATTCAGAGTCAGATCATCGTTCTGGGCGGCATTGGCATCGGTCATAATAGCGATGTAATCCAGCAGCATGGCGATGGTCATCTCGCCCATTGTCGCGGTCAGTCCATTGGCTGAGCGCGCCAGTTTGGACAGGTTGCCCTTGCGCAGCTCGGCGGCACCCATCAGATAGGCATTGCGCCACGCGCCGGACTCTGCCTGATAGCCAAGCTGTTCCAGTGCATCTGCACACAGATTGCGTGCTTTCTGATTGGACGGGTCGGCGTAGACCAGTTCTTTGGTGATCTGCGCTACCCATTGATACTCGCCCTTTTCGTAGTCTTTTTTCGCTTTGCAGAGCACCAGCTCTGTGCTGCCCAGATATTCTACCAGCTTCCTGGCGGTATCGCTGGGCGGGAGCGGGTTCAGGTTGACCGGGTTGGCATCGTACCAGCCCAGATATTTCTGGTAAACGGCCTTGGAATTGTGTGCCAGTGTGCCGTAATACGGCCGGGTGTACCAGACCTTTTCCAGTTTTTTGGGCAGGGTCAGCATCGCCGAGATCTCATTCGAGGTATACCCCTGGTTCATGTAATGCAGGGTCTGGTCGTGGATGAACTTATAGATGGCGGCTGTGTTCAGCAGATACTCATGGATCTCCTCGCCCCAATGCGGCCAGTTGTGGCTCTGGAACACCACGTCGGTCTTATCGCAGAAGCGCTGGTCGGCCTCGATGATATACTTTGCCCACTCGTTGGCATCGCGCACCTCTGCGCCGCGCAGGGTGTAGAGGTTGTGCAGGGTGCCGGTGCAGTTTTCCGCCATCCAGAGGGCGCGGTATTTCGGGAAATAGGCGTTCATTTCGACGGGGGCTTCGGTGCCGGGGGTCAGCTGGAACTCGATCTCCAGCCCGTCGATGGTCAGTTTCGGAACATCTTCCCCGATCTCGTAGGTAGGAGCGATGAGGGACACCGTACCGGTGGACTGTCCCATGCCGATGCCCACGCTCAGCGCACCCTTTTCGCCCTTGTCAAGCACCGTGCCGTATTGGAACTGTGCGCGCCGCGCCATGGCGATGCCCGCGTAGACATTCTCGCGGATGGCGTGCTTCAGAAAGCCCGCCGGTGCAAGCACAGGGACCTTGCCGGAAGCCAGCTGGTCTTGGAGCGAAAGGCTCGCATCTGCTGCCTGTGCGCGGTCGATGATACCCTCCACGCCGCCGAAGTGATCCACATGAGAGTGGCTGTACAGTACGGCCTTGATCTCCAGCGGGCCGAAGCGGTTTTCCATCAGTTCCTTGGCGGCTTTCATGTTTTCCCTGCACATCAGCACGTCAAACACGATCCAGCCATGGTCGGTGCGGATAAAGGTCGTATTGGCCATATCGAAGCCGCGCACCTGATAGATGCCGTCGCACACTTCAAACAGACCGGCCTTGGCGTTCAGCTGCGTGTTCCGCCACAGGCTCGGATTGACGGTGTCCGGCGCGTCCCGGTTCAGATCGCCGTAGCTCTGCAGATCCCATGCAGATCTGTTATCATCACCATCAATGATCCTGCCTTCCGCGTTGTCCAGCCAGCCGCGCTCTGCGTTGGCAAACTCCCGCCGGTCGGAAAAATCCAGCGCTTCATACCATGCGGCGTTCTTTTCTGCCGTGATAGCCGTTGCCTCTTCGATCTCGCCCGGTTGGGTGGAGTCCTTGAAAATGTCTGTGATAAAGTTCAGACCGTTTTCATCGGTGCTGCCTGCTGCATGCGCAGTCAGGGATGCGCCGCAGGCCAAAGCTGCAGCTGCCGAAGCGGAAATAAAGTTTCTGCGGGTCATCTTCATCGTAGTTTGCCTCCCTTACATCTGGGTTGATTTTACACAAACCGTGGGCGGCTGCCAGCCGCGCAGGGCATTCCAGTCGGGCTTATAGATGCGCAGGAAGAGATGAAATTCAGTCTCTCCGATGGGAAGCCAGTTCTCCGTGTTTTCCGGCATCACATGGGAAAGTGTGACATCAACAGAACCGTCTGCATTTCGATTCAAGACAGACCGGTCATTGATGCAGTATCCACATTCGGCGTGACGACTGTGCGAAATGCGGCGTCTGCCAGCTTTTCCGAATGGATGAACTGGTTGATCGGCGCACGGGTATCGTTCGGTGTTTCTGCGTTGGTTGAAACCTTTCGGGTCGCATCCAACAGAACCAGTGGAAAGGCGTACAGATACGCCTGTTCCAGAAGTTCCTGCGCCGCCATCGTCTGCTGTGCTGCGGCGGCTTTCTCTACAGGCAAAAGTGTAGCTGCGCAGACCACCGCAGCCGCAGTGGAAACGTTCAGAAATTTCCGGCGGGTCATTTTCATAACATGAAACCTCCTGTTATGCTTTTTGTTTTAGGCATATGCGCCTTATGGGAATAACCATTCGGTGTTCTGTGTTCATCATACGAAAAGAATGCCGGGAAGTCAACACTTTCTATGCACGATACGCCAAAAACGTGAGTTTCAACAAAAAGCACCTCAGATTATTGTCGAAAGCTCCATTGAATTGTGCTTTTTTTGAATCCTCCTTGTCCGATGCACAGCAGTATGTTATACTAAAGTCATCAACTGACAAAGGAGCACTGCAATGAGCGACCTGAATCGATGGATGCAAAAACACAATCTCTGCCCGGAAAACATTTTATATCTTTACCGCAGCGACCGGAAAACGGTCCTTCACCGCATGGACGGCGGGGAAGCCGCGCTGTATGCGCCGATGCACGGCGTCCTGTCTGTTCTGCCGGAAGATCAGTTCCTGAACATCAGCAAGGGGATCGCAGTGAACCGCAGCCAGATCGTAAACATCGGCAACGATGGCGTTTATACCATGTCGGACGGCCGCACGTTTCAGGGACGCAAGCGCGGCCTGAGCAGCCACCGCCGCCTGCGCATGGAGATCGGGCTGTCCGACACGAAGCCTCGCCCCATGAGCATGAGCCTGCTGGAAAAATGCAGCCTGCTGGATGATATGCCGCTGGCGTTCTGCGTCATCGAGCTGGTCTTCAATGAGGACGGACACGGCGTGGATTTCATCTTCCGCTATTGCAATGCGGAAATGGCCAATATCGAAGGTGTGCCGGTGGAGGAAATGCTGGACCGCTCGTTTTACAAGGTGTTCCCCAATGGGGACAAAAAGTGGCTGGTGTCCTATGCAGATGTGGCGCTGAACGGTACGAAGCATACCCTCCACGATTACAGCCCGGAGGTGGACAAATACCTGACCATCCACTGTTATCAGCCCGAACCGGGGTATTGTGCCTGTGTGCTGCAGGCAAACGAGCCCTGAAGCGGGCCGGGCGGAACACTGCGGTGTTTCCATAAAGCAGGAAGTTTGATAAAAAGGATGCCGAAACATTGACAATTGGACTTCAGATTTTTATAATAGAACAAGCAAAAGGCGGCATGGCCCATACAACGGGTCACGCCGCCTTTTGCTTTTGTTTTGGGTAGCTTGAGCGAGCGACAACCACCAGCTCCGCTGGTGGAGTAGAAAATGCTTTAGCTATAAGATTCGAGCGAAGCCGAGATGACAAGGAAATTGTCATCTTAAAAGATGCACTTTGCAGCATAGCTCAGCCGGGTCGGCCTGCTGCGTTATCACTGCCACAGCGGGTATCTGTCCGCTGTCGTGCAGGAAAATGAGATGGCCAATGTGCTCACCCCGGCGGGCGGCATCTTCCGCCGTCTGCACGGTGGGTGCCTGTAAAAGAGAGCCGACACGAAAAAAGACCAGCGGCGGGCTCGCAGAACGCGGTCCCGCCGCTGGTTTGCATGGAAAAAGGCTGTTGCCCGCCGAACCGATGACCGGCCTGCAAAAAGGATAGTGAGTGCAGCCGGATGGAGAGAGGATTTGATGTATGCTCTCCGCGAGGAGGACGACATTCTAGAAAATCAAACTGGTCGATGGCCACGATATTTCTATCCACGCCCTCCGCGAGGAGGGCGACCAAGCTGGACGACCGTATTTCCGCACTGGAACGCATTTCTATCCACGCCCTCCGCGAGGAGGGCGACGTTCAGCCGCCAGAAGCCGGGGGTGCCGCCGTAGTCATTTCTATCCACGCCCTCCGTGAGGAGGGCGACCTCCATTGACACATCGGGCAGAGACGCACCCGGCAATTTCTATCCACGCCCTCCGTGAGAAGGGCGACGGCGGGGGAGGACAACGACAAGAAGCTGGGAGACTATTTCTATCCACGCCCTCCGCGAGGAGGGCGACAGCATAGGCTACGCCACGTTTTCCGGGCGGTCAAATTTCTATCCACGCCCTCCGTGAGGAGGGCGACTGGGATGCTCTGCGGTCACGTCATGGCAATGCGGATTTCTATCCACGCCCTCCGTGAGGAGGGCGACGCTTTACCGGCAAGGCGGCGCTGGAGTGGAAGCTATTTCTATCCACGCCCTCCGCGAGGAGGGCGACCAGCCCCGCAGCTATGACGAGATCCTGAACGACCTATTTCTATCCACGCCCTCCGCGAGGAGGGCGACGAGGCTGCGGCAAGCATCCAAAAGGACGGTGTTCTATTTCTATCCACGCCCTCCGCGAGGAGGGCGACGGACTTGATGAAGTCGCTCTGCTTGCGGTTGATCTATTTCTATCCACGCCCTCCGTGAGGAGGGCGACTGGTCTGGCTACGGAAAACACAAGGTATGGGTGATATTTCTATCCACGCCCTCCGCGAGGAGGGCGACGGCTTTACGCAGGAGCTTGTGTGCGAGGAGCTGAATTTCTATCCACGCCCTCCGTGAGGAGGGCGACGGCATCACAGGTACGACCTCCCAAACTCTTGGATATTTCTATCCACGCCCTCCGCGAGGAGGGCGACTGCTTGATAGTCAGGCAGCGTGGTCCAGCGCAGGATTTCTATCCACGCCCTCCGCGAGGAGGGCGACCTGTCACTCTGGGATGCAGCCACATCCGTGTAATGATTTCTATCCACGCCCTCCGCGAGGAGGGCGACATGTGTCTGTTGAATTTGATGTTAAATGTACTAATATTTCTATCCACGCCCTCCGCGAGGAGGGCGACTGTCCAGTCCGCGTTGGTGATCTGCGTGATATAGAAATTTCTATCCACGCCCTCCGCGAGGAGGGCGACTACAGACTTCCTGCGATTCCTCACAGGCAACTAATTTCTATCCACGCCCTCCGCGAGGAGGGCGACCACGTCAGCCCATCGTAATGCGCTTTCATGGGTATTTCTATCCACGCCCTCCGCGAGGAGGGCGACGGTCGGCTCCGTTATTTCGGCCATCAAGCAGAAATTATTTCTATCCACGCCCTCCGCGAGGAGGGCGACGACAAGCACGCTCTGGTCGTCAAGTTGCTCAAGATATTTCTATCCACGCCCTCCGCGAGGAGGGCGACTATACCGTTCAGATTGTTCATGTCGGTGCAGTAATTTCTATCCACGCCCTCCGCGAGGAGGGCGACGGCAGCTTCTCGCAGTTTATCCTCGACCTCGATACATTTCTATCCACGCCCTCCGCGAGGAGGGCGACCAACGGTTCTTCGCGCTGTCGTCCCGCATGATGGTATTTCTATCCACGCCCTCCGCGAGGAGGGCGACTGGGTTGGTGGCCGACATCGGCGACGTCCTCGGTCATTTCTATCCACGCCCTCCGCGAGGAGGGCGACCTCTTCAGCCTGTCGGCCTGCGGACGCCGGACGTCATTTCTATCCACGCCCTCCGCGAGGAGGGCGACCGGGTGGGATGCCGAACCCCCGCGCCGTGAAAGAAATTTCTATCCACGCCCTCCGCGAGGAGGGCGACCTTCCGGACGGAAATGTGACGGACTATCTGCTTTCCATTTCTATCCACGCCCTCCGCGAGGAGGGCGACGCTCGCTCGGAGTTTCGACTCTGTATTACGCTGAGATTTCTATCCACGCCCTCCGCGAGGAGGGCGACCCAGGCTGGGGCCTGACGTTTGACGCTGTCAATGAAGATCGGAA
>ENA-USUJ01000737-USUJ01000737.1-human-gut-metagenome-genome-assembly--contig:-NODE-737-length-29104-cov-31.641093_pt1 | contig 29104 bp, 24 predicted proteins | sample MGYA00250061_ERZ773398 | MGnify/ENA primary metagenome ERZ773398 (study PRJEB29103, sample SAMN06111992) | human gut metagenome | biome: human gut; feature: ankylosing spondylitis patient; material... | reverse complement strand
GCTGAGGGACTGATTCCGAAAGATTGTATCTGACGGAACGGCTTCCACTCGAATTTATGAATTAATAGAACCTACCTGAATATAGTTTCTGGTTCGTCGGGCAAAATTCTGCTCGTCAATACGCTGTTTGCCGACGGAGGTACAGGACTTAATGGTGCCGACAGCCGGACCACGGTGGTGAATGCAACGTTTGCCAATAACAAGACAGATCTTACCACCTCAGCATCAGTGCCGTTTGTTTATAACTCTGTTTCATGGAATAACGATACACAGAATTTGACAACAGACGATTACAATAAGAATGTGGCAATAACCCGTGGTGTGGCAAACGATAATGTCAATGAAGGTCCTAACTTCCGCGATCCGGATAATGCAGATGTCTATAATCGTGATTATCGTATACGCCCAAGTGTGAAGTTGCTTAATAAGGGCAGCAATGCCAATTATGCAGAGCAGGCTCTGGCAGCGGAGACAATTCCGGCTGAAGAGAAAGATCTTGGTAATAACCAGCGAGTTGTTGACGGGTCGGTAGATGTTGGTGCATACGAGTATGAAGCACCGCTGCAGCCTATTGTCTATGTTAAGGCTGACCTTACGGCAACTGCTGACGGAAAGAGCTGGGAGACGGCTCTTGGCGACTTGCAGGGTGCTGTTGATTTGGCCGGCTTGTATGCTTTGGGACATTCAGGACAGAATGGTTACGTTTTTGTTCACGGCAATTATCATGATACGGGCTTGCTGAATATGTCTCTTGGAAATACCAAGGTGTATGGAAGCATGAACGATGAGCGGAGTGCTGAAACAGAAACAGACCGCATTGTTTCTGACTTGTTGGGCAAGCGTAAAGGCATGTTGGTTGCCGCAAGCCGCTCTTCATTGGAGAACGTTACCATAGGTGCTGACGGCGTGATAGATGGATTTGAGATTACAGGCAAGCCGGTGGTTAATGCCGGTGTACTTTCCACTTCGATTGTTAATAATGGTGTTGAGGGTGCCGCAGGCGGTTTGTTGTATAATTCGTTGGTGTTGGGCTCAGTCAATGCTGTTAAGGCGGTTAATGTGACGTCGGCGGAAGCCATAAATGGTGCAGCCGGCAGTGGCAACAACCGGGCTTCTGTTGCAGAAACGAATAGTTATGTTACGGACGATTACTGGGAATATCAGTTGATGGAGACCTCGCAGGATATTGATCCGACAGGTAACCGGACAGATATAAGCGAGTATATAATGAAAGTAGGCCATGAGCGCGACCTTATAGGCAACAGGCGAATCCGCAACGCAGTTGATAACGGCTGCTTTGAAACATGGAATATAAGCAGCGATTACGCAATTACGGCAGATGACTATCCCGTTGGCAGGTCAGTGGTGTATGTACGCAAGGGACAGGAACTTTCGGTCAAAGCAGGAGTTTATCCTAATGGCAACGCCTTCAACCCCGGATACCTGCTTCTGGAACATCAGGCAGGTTTGCGCGGCAACGGCAATTACATCTCGCTGACAAACTTCGCTGTTGAACGCGATGTAACAGTAAATGGCAACGACCTGGCCGTAATGCCGTTTGAAGTTAAGCATATGAGTCCTTTAAGCGGTTATAACTTGAAGCGCTACAGTGGACAGATGCGTGCTGCTTACAGTTATCAGTATGACGGATCTGACGGAAAAGCATGGACAGACGGCGGCTTTGCGCAAATAGGAACAACAGAGGGCTTCCTCATTGAAAACACCTCAAACGATAATATTACGGTGCGTTTCAGTGGAAAACAGTATAGTGAGGGTGGAGCAGACAAGAGCGTCGTGCTTTATAAATGGAACTATAATGAACCATGGAGCTCAAGTTCGTCAGCTGGCAATAAGTTCACACATAAGGAGAACATGAGCTGGAACCTCTTCGGTTCGCCTTATCTCTGTGCAATGAATTATGGCGACATGGAATATGGCCGCGTGATATATGGATACACAGAGGGTGCATATAAGACGATAAACACTGCCGGCGAAACTGCCGGAGGCTATATTCCTGCCGGTGATGCAGTTTTCACACAGACTGCAACCTTGAAGGATGCAGAGATAGTCGGCATCAAGACCTCTGAGCAGAAAGACGGCGTGCCTTATGCCGCGGCTGCAAATCTTACGGTAGGTCTGAGACAGGCCGGGGCAACGCGTGCTGCCGGGGCAGACAAGACCGACGTGCTGCAGCTTAACGCTGTGCCTGAAAATGAGTCACGCAACTATTTCGACATCGCCTCTGATGGCGTCAAGTGGATGGCTGCCGACAGCGTAGCGCAGCTTTACGCTGCACGCTCGGGCGCACGCTATTCGCTGTTGTCAGCTGTCAGCCAGGGCGGTGAGGTGGCTGTTGGCGTTACGTTGCCCGAACCAGGCATGTACACGTTCTATATACCTGAAACCTGTGATGCCGGCAACTATGAAAGTGTAGTGCTTAAAGATGCCAAGACTGGCAAACAGACCAATCTGCTTGATGGCGGCTATGATTTCACCTCTGTTGAAGGCGGCGACATATCGGGACGCTTCACTATAAGCTTCAACCGTATGCTCGATGGCGATAAGAATGCGGACATACGCGCATGGTCGCCATTGCGTGACAGGGTTAGCGTTAGCGGTGTTGAGGCAGGCGACCGCATAGCCGTTTATTCTGCTGACGGTGTTCAGGCTGCTTCATGCGTGGCATCATCTTCTGTTGAGAACATTCAGGCGTCCGTGTCGGGTGTTGCGGTTGTTGAGATAACGCGAGATGGCAGGACGATAGCCGTTAGAAAGGTGAAGATGAAGTGAGTGTAAAGTTTTCCTTTATATAGAATAAAATCAATGCCGTATGACTCAGTCCGAGTTCATGCGGCATTATTTTTTAGTTTGCCCTCTTTGATTCTCGCTCTTTTGTATCCCTGTAGACATTGTTTACTTTGTCTCTACCAAAGTTATATGATATGCGAAATGATACAGAGCTGGCGTGAATGTCGTTTCGTGTGTAAACCTTATAATCGTTATAAATAGCTGTTGATTTTGTTGTGTTCCATCCAAAAGGATCTGTAACAGATGCTGTCAGTGTGAGTCTGTCGTTCAGCAGGTTGTATCTTAAATAACAGCCGAGCAATGACATAGCCTTGTATCTTATCATGCGTTCATGATAAGGAAAATAATGGCTGAATCTCATATCTAGAATCAGATTTTTCTGTTTGTTCAGTATGAATGATGTATTGAATTCAATTTTCCCGCTCCAACTGCTATCGTCAGCATCTTTGTAATCAGTAAGTTTTGATTTGGCATATGTGTGGAAAAACTCGCCGCCAAGGTTGATGTTCCACCATCCGAAAAAAGAATGGTAATATGATAAATATAGTCCTGTCTTATTGCTGTTGATATGATTTTCCGGTATGGTGTATTGTGAGCCGTCGTTATTGAACCGCGTGATGTAGCCGATGGCATCATTGTTGTATGAATTATATAAAACGGCATATATTCCTTTAAAACTATAGTTTATCTCTGCATTGTGGGCAACACTGGGGCGTAAGTCAGGATTGCCAGACACGTAGTCGCTCGTTGTAGTATAGTATTTATATGGATTCAGGTCGTTGAAGTTTGGTCTTGTTATTCCCATAGAATAAGAGAGTGTGAAACGTCCTGCTTTATAGCTGTTCCAACTGAGATTAACTGTTGGGAACAGATGATTATAGCTATATCTGCTTTCTTCATCTTTTACCCGCTGATATCCTTTGGTGCGTGTAGATTCATACCGTAGCCCGAGCTTACCGAAAAAAGAGTTTGTAAAATTTCTCTCTGCGCTGACATACGCTACGGCCGTACTCTCATCATATTCGAAGGCATTGCTTTGTTTTGTATCTGACATCCAAGAATTGTTCTCCAGATACCGTACATCCAAAGCTGTGTTGTTGCCTATGCATGTAAAAGCCAGTCCTGCTTCCATTTTGAATAACTTTAATGGCAGTATGGCATCCAGTTTGGCTGAATGAATATGATATTTGTTGTCGCCTGTGTTTGTAAGTTTTGTATCCGTATTGTTTGCTGATGTTGTTACGTCCGAAAAACTCTGCGCTTGCTTGTCGTAGTAATTGTAAGTTAAGCTGAGCATTTTTCCTTTTGTATCCAGCATCCAGTCTGAAAAAGCAGTAATTGTTAATGCGTTATCCGGGCGTGAAGGAGAATATTTTGTAGAACTGTATACATTACCCCGGTCTGTCGTTACATCAAAAAGTTTGCTGTTCAGTCTGTTCGTATAAAAATTAAGTATGACGCCTGCGTTCAGTCTATTTGTAAATTTATATTTGAACAAGCCGTTCGCTCCGAAAGTTCTGTTCCTGTAATTTGTTGTGCGCTGTGAAATCTTCGTGTAATGAGGAAAAATGTAAGTGCGGTCCAGGTCATTGATGCCTTTAGAATCATTCCAACTGGCATCTGCCGACAATTCTACTTTACGTGTCGTATGCGACACATTTCCTCCAAGTTGATAACAGAAAGACTCACGGATGATTCCGTTTGTCCATATGTTTCCACGTGTGCCTAAAGATTCATTTTTAGATGTAATGCTGATATAGGCTACGTTATTGTTTGCTCCATATTTTGCCGGAGGAGTAGTCAGCACCTCAATCTTCTCAATTCCACTTGCCTGAAGATTCTTCAGACGCAAGGCCATAGCCTCGTCTGATATCTCCATGAGATGTCCGTCGATGATATATTTTACAGAACTTTTACCTGCTACTGTAACCATATCGTTCACAACCGATACGCGCGGTATGCGGTCAAGCACCTCTATACCGTTCATACCCTTGGCATATTGGTCGTTTTTAGTCAGGTATATAATCCTGTCAGGAGCCTGTTTTACAACGGTGCGTGATGCCATAACAACAACTTCTTTCAGTTCGAGCTGTCTTTCCCAATTTGTTGCAGTAGAGTCTGCTTGGTCCTGAGCTGACATGGGGATGGCAAAAAATAGTGACCATAAAGTGAAAACGTATGGTTTCATATAAAATCTTTTATTTAAAAGCCTTTTCTTTTCCTTGAATAAAGAAGAACGCACCGCCGCCTGATTTGTCACGTTTCAGTCCGATATATATGGTCTCACCGTTATTGACAATCTGCAGTGACGTGTATCTTCCGTCATCTCCCTGATAGTCGGAATAGTCTTTAGCGCGCGGCTTATCCTTTTCTATAGCGTCTGCTATAGCCTTTATTATCTTCAAATTGTTTTTCACGGTTATTCCGCGATAATAGTTGCCGTTACTTTTATAGACAGAGATGCTTACACTCTTGTTGTTGTTATATCTGCCGTCAAATAACTTTTCCACATTCAGTTTCGGGGGCCTTGCACTGGCTGTCAGTGCTATTAGGACCATAAAGAAAAAAATCAGAAAACGTTTCATCTCTTACTATTTTGATTGTTAAAAAATTCTTTTACTTTGTTTTGTTCTGCGGCCTTTTGTCTTTCTATAGCCTGCATGAACTCTTCTACCTTGGCTGCTTCTGTTTCTGCTATTTTTCGTGCAGTCTTTTCGTCTACCTGCTTACCTTTGACGTATGCGACATAATGGCTGTCGCCAGTTGAAGTGCCCATTTCGTTTATTTTATACAGGAAAACACTTCCTGTCAATATTATGGCAACGCTTGCAGCTGCTGACAAAGTCCATATAAGAGCTTTTTGTAGAGGCGTACGTCTGTGGCGTGCTGAAGTATCATTTGCAAGCTTCATCTGACGCGACAGGCCCATAAACTCTTTCGTCTCATTTATAATGTCTGAACTGTATGCCGTGCATAGCAATATATATTCCAGTTCAGTTTCTTCCTGCACAGACAGCCGGCACTCATTATAAAGAAGGCATAGTGTCTCTATTTCCTTGATGCTTAAATTCACTTCCTGTTTCATCTGTTTAATCTTTTGTAAGTTTCACGTATTTTTCTGCGGGTACGGCTCATGTTCATTCTTACAGACTCAACCGACATTGACAACTCTTCGGCAATCTGCTCATAATCAAAACCTTCGTGTGTCACAAGGTTGAATATCTGTTGTTGTAGAGGTGTCAGTTCTTCTTTCAACAGATTTTCCAACGTATTTATGTCTTCCACTTCCATTTCGTATTGCAGAGAGACCGGTGTTTTTACTTCATCTATAGTCTTCATATTTGTCCTCCTTAGTCTGTCTATACAAACATTTCGCAATACACAGACAAGCTTGTTTCTCGCCTCGTTAGGATCTGACACATTATTTTTCAGTTTAAGTTTTAGCCATGATTCCTGGAGTACGTCTTTTGCATCCTCATCGTTTTGAAGATATCTCAATGCGATGTGGTGCAGCTTGTCGCGCAAGTCCATGAATGAGGATGTCAATATATCTCGTTCCATATACTACTGATACGAATGAATACGGAAAACATAACAGCAGAATTTCTTTTTTTTGTAATTTTAGACGATATTTTTAGTGTATCTGTTTGATTGTTAATGATAAGGTTTGTATTAATTATGATACGTCAAGGTTTCCCCCGATATTCTCAAAGGCTAAAGTTACAGATTTTTTATTGTATATATGATTGTTTTTATGGGGATATTTAGTTCTTGATGGCAAATCCATGCTGCCAAAGGCCGCTAATCACCTTGCAAAAGGGCACATATTACATCGCGATATGTGCCCTTTTGCATTGCGGAATGTATGCTTTTGCATTGGTGTTGCAGCCTGGTGTATGCAGAAAATATTTTTGTTAAAAACTTGTCACTCGTCACAATCGCATGTAAGTCGTTGAATGACAGGAAGTTAATGTGTGACGAGTTGAAAAAGCAACTCGTCACACACAGCTGTATTTGGCCTGTTGAGGCTGATTTTGCGGCTAAAAGTATTGATGTATTGGCTTTATATTGTTCGGAAAATGGAGAAATAACTGTGATGTGATGAGTTGCTTTTTCAACTCGTCACGCATTAAGTAGCTGATTGATAGGGCGTTATGCCCTATTGTGATGAGTGATGAGTTTTTTGCGAAAAAGTTTTTTGTATTTCGGAGTTTGGGTTCTTTCCTAAATTTTGTTGACTTCAAAGTGTCCTTTCCCTGATTAAAGTTGATTTCGCTTAGGTGTTTATCTGTTATCGGTCGACAGCAGTATGCGGTTGTCAGGTCAAACTTTTTGTCTTGGTGCGAAAAGGCTGCGGCATCACTGGGCGTATGGCATCTTTGCCCGTTTGTTAATGAGTTATGATGATTTTGTTGGTTATATAGTTTTGTCGGAGTATTTTCAGATTAAAAATTTGTTTATTTGCATAATTATTGCGTATTTTGCAGTAAAATTACGATAATGTGCAGTGTGCCAGCTTTTAGGCATGAATTTTGTAGGAATAAGTATATGAAGCAGACACTGACTGCCTTGTTGTGAAATATAAAAAATAAACATTATGACATTATATCCAAAACTGATAATGGATGCCTTGGCTACCGTTACGTATCCGGGTACCAAGAAGAATCTTGTAGAGAGTGAGATGGTGGCCGACAATCTGCGTATTGACGGCATGAAGGTGTCGTTCTCGCTGATATTTCCGCGCGACACCGACCCCTTTATGAAGTCTACCATCAAGGCTGCCGAGGCTGCCATACACTATCATGTAAGCAAGGACGTTGAGGTGACCATAGAGGTGGAGACTAAGTCGAAGCCCAGGCCCGAAGCCGGAAAGATGCTTCCGGGCGTAAAGAATATCATTGCCGTAAGTTCTGGCAAGGGCGGAGTGGGCAAGAGCACCGTTGCTGCCAACCTGGCCATATCTCTCGCACGTCTTGGCTATAAGGTCGGACTGCTCGATACAGACATCTTCGGCCCGTCAATGCCTAAGATGTTCGGCGTAGAGGATTTCCGTCCGTATGCAGTTCATAAAGACGGACGCGACCTCATTGAGCCTGTTGAAAAGTATGGCGTGAAGCTGCTGAGTATAGGTTTCTTTGTAAATCCTGACACGGCTACACTGTGGCGCGGCGGAATGGCTTCTAATGCGCTGAAGCAGCTCATAGGTGATGCTGACTGGGGCGAGCTTGACTATTTTGTGCTCGACACGCCTCCAGGAACAAGCGACATACATCTGACGCTGCTGCAGACACTGGCCATAACGGGTGCAGTTATAGTGAGCACACCGCAGAAGGTGGCACTGGCAGACGCACGCAAGGGTATCGACATGTACAGAAACGACAAGGTGAATGTGCCTATCCTCGGACTTGTTGAGAACATGGCGTGGTTTACTCCTGCCGAACTTCCTGAAAACAAGTATTACATATTCGGCAAGGAAGGATGCAAGAATCTTGCCAAGGAGATGGACGTGCCTTTGCTGGCTCAGATACCTGTTGTGCAGAGCATCTGCGAGAGTGGCGACGACGGCAAGCCGGCTGCCCTTAATGTTGACACCATGACCGGTCAGGCATTTATCAATCTGGCCATGGCTGTTGTAACTGTTGTCAACCGCCGTAATGCCGAGCAGGCGCCTACAAAGATTGTTGAGGTAAAGAACAGCTGACACCATGATGCCGTCTGAACGCTGATGGCTTATGGGCTGTGATTATTATATGCGGTTCTGGTTCGATGTCCTTTAGGCATGGCTCTGGTTATGTCAGGACAATGCAGCGGCAAGCGGGCTGCGGAAAACAAAGAGACAGATTAAAATCTCAGTCTGCTTGCGGCATATAAAGACATATTCGGCCTGATAGCAGATAAAAATTTAACGGAAGTCAGCATGCAAGTGCATGCCCGACTTCCGTTTATTTTTATGCTAACTTATTGATTTTGCGCACATACATTTTTTTATGTGCGTCTTTGTTTGCATTTTATATGTCTATTCTGCCGTTTCTGTTTCGGCAGTTTCGTAGTTTCTTTCAGTTCTTAGTCTTTCAATTTCCTTTCGTCGCGTCTTTATTATCTGGCGTCTGTAAAGCAGGCACGTTATGAGGAAATAGACGAAAGCCTGAATCCACAGTGCCCTGTATTCGTACAGCACATCGCCAAGGCGTGCCTCCATGCCGTTCATTCTGACAAAGCCTCGTATGCCGAAGGTTGAAGGAACGAGGTTAGACACCCATTGCCAGAACTCCGGTATGGCACTCTGCGGCCATGACACTCCTGACACAAACAGGAATGGCAGTGAGGTGAATACAACCAGAAGTATGATGTTCTCGCGGTATCTCACGGCGCATGAGACAATCATCGAGAAGAATATGCATGATAGCAGATAGGGAAGCATGAAGCATGCCAGGTCGCCGGCATGGAGCAGCGACGTGAAGCCGAATATGCGTGGCACAACAAGAGTGATGTAAGCTGATATCACGGCATAAATCATAAGATAGCACAGCGACTTGCCAAGCACAATGCGGAATATGCCGTTGTAATGCCTGCTTACGGGAACGAGCTGCTTAAACCTGTTCTTCTCTCTTGCGGTTCCTGCCGACAGACCTACGCCAAGCAGCAGAGTCTGCTGCAGGATGAGTATAAGCACCGCTGGTATAAGAAAGTTGCCGTATCCTCCAGTCGTGTTGAATATCTGCACTTCGTCAAAGTCAAGCGGCTTTATCGTTATCTCGTTCTCGCGTTCGGTGGTGTTGCCGGCGCGCTGAATCTGTATCTCTGAATTGATGTTTCCGGCTACAGCAGTGGCTGTCTGGAATATGGCTTTGTAGTAGAGCATGAAACTCATGTCGCAGAACACGTTGACATGGCTTTGCTCCATCCGGTTGATGTTGGTCTGAAAGTCTTCTGGAAAATACAGCACGCCCGAGGCTTCCTGTCTGCCCACAAGGTCTCTGGCTTCGCTCAGGCTGTTGCAGTAATATGTAATCTTGGCGTCGGGTGACGCGTCAAACTGTCTGATGAACTGCCTGCTGAGATTGCTGTGCGACATGTCGACCACAGCCACCTGCACCTCGCGCACCACCTCGTTGGTGTAGATCCACGAGTAGACAAGCGGATAGAGCAGCGGCACTAGGATGAAGAAGATAAGCACACCCTCGTCTTTCCAGGTGATTTTCATCTCTTCAGCCCAGATGTAGCACATGTCGTGTATGCCCTCATTGATCTGTTGTATTAAGCTTTTGGCTTTTTTCATCAGGTTTTATATCTTAATTCTTCTTCTGTTTTTTATCTTCCGTTAAAAGCGCTTAAGGCAAGTACTCATATTCTAAGGCGGCTTTCTTTATCTTGGATACAACCAGCACGGGGAGCATAATGAAGCATACCATTGCCGTTATGTTTATCCACGAGTAAGCAAGCGGATAGCCGTTGAAGATATTGAGCTGATAAATCATGTAATAGTGCCGTAGCGGAAACAGCTGGGCTATTGATTTTATTGCCGGTGACATGGCAGACAGCGGAAAGGCTGTGCCCGACAGCGAGAAACTCAATACGGCCCACAGACTGCAGATGCTCATAGACATGCGGAGCGACGGCGTGAGTCCAAAGACAAATATTCCGAAGCCCTGAGCCGCGAGGACTGAAAGCAGTCCGAGCAGCAGTATAGCCGGCAGTCCGCCGGGATGAGGAAACTGCAATATGCCGAACACATACATCATGTAGCCATAGAATATGGCCAGGAACACCAGCGTCTGTGGCAATATCTTGCCGATAAGTGCATTGTGAATGTTATTGCCGGCTGTCTCCATCCATTCTTTCGATGTGCCGAATTTCTGTTCCGTTCCTATCGAGTAGACCGTTATCAGGAAGATGAAGAGCATAAGGCAGCCCGGAATAATCATCGTGTTAAGATAGATGCTATAGTTTACGGCGGGATTGTTCACCGTATGCAGGTCGATGACGATAGGCTGCAGAAAACTCATAATCTGGCTTTCTGTCAGTCCTTTTGCCTGCAGCACAGACGACGCTGCCCCGGCAGAGCCAAGCGTAGATATGGTCTTGAGGTCGCGGTAAAGCAGCGCTCCGGCAGTAAGTGAGGTGGAGCTGTAGTAGAACGATATTTTAGGCTGTCTCATTGACAGCAGCTCAGACGTTGTTCCTTCGGGAATATACAGGAAGGCATAAATCTCGTTGCGCTGTATGGCATTGCGAGCCTCGCTTACGTTAGTATACCGTTTTACGATTTTTGTTGTCTGGAATGCGTCCAGCTTTCTTATTATCGAGCGTGTGGTAGATGTATTGTCGAGGTCTACCACGCCAACGGGCATGTCGGTCGGCTGCCCGTTGCTCATTAGTGAAGTAAAAAATATGGTGACAATAACGGGAAATATCAGCATGCAGAACAGATACATCGGATTCTTCTTCAATATTCTGCATTCTCTGCATGCCACGCTGATGATGTTCCTTATGCTGACACTGTTACCCACGTTCTGGTTTTATCTGTTTTTAATTATTAGCGACATACCCGGTCTTAGTCCGTCAAGCTTTGTTACAGGACGGGCTTTCACCTCGAAAGTCTTCAAGTCATACTGTCCGTTGCTCTTGGTGGCTTTCCATACGGCATAGCTGCCTTCGTCCTTGATGTAGTAGACCTTCATCTTCAGGTCTTTGCTGAAAGCCGGGCAATATGCTGTGAATGTGTCACCGTTCTTGAGTCCGTTGAGCTGGTCTTCACGCACGTTGAATGTACCCCACAGGTCGCTCATTATTGATATGCTCATGATAGGAGAGCCGGCTCCGATAAGTTCGCCCACTTTGGGATAAATGCTGCTTACCTCGCCTTCAACCTGTGCTATCTGCACGGTTTCGTGTATGTATGAGTTTATTTCCTGTACGGCACCCTTTGCCCTGTTCACCTGAGCCGCAGCTGCACGCTTCTCTTCGCGGCGTGCGCCGTTTACGGCCATGTCGTATTGGCTCTTGGCAGCCTTTGCCTGAGCTTCGAGCGCCTTATAGTTGGCAAATGCCTCGTCGCGTTTCTGGGCACTCATGACACCTTCGTCAAACAGACGCTGAACACGCTCGTATGACTTCTTTGCAATGTCAAGTCCGGCCTTGGCCTGCTGCCACATCTCGTAGGCTCCGCGTATCTGTTCCTGACGTGCGCCCCTGTCAGCCATCTCGTTCATGGCTGCTGCAGCGTCTTCGGCACTTTCGGCCTGCTTTTTCTTGGCCTCAATGTCAGGAGCGTCTATTATGGCCAGCGTGTCGCCAACCTTTACATAGTCGCCCTCCTTGACTCTAAGTTCAAGAATGCGCCCGGGCACCTTGCTCGACACCCTGTATTCTGATACTTCAATTTCGCCCTGTATCGTTTCAGTTGTCTTGCCAAAAGCAAAGAAACCTATAACTCCTACAATAATGACGGTTATGGCAAATCCGGTTATTGTAAGCAAGATGTTGTTATGTTGTGATTTTTTTGTCATGATTTCTAATATAATGATTCTCCAAGAACTTTCTTTAAGTTGAGCTGTGACAGCTTAACATCAATTTCAGCGTCTATCTTCTGTGAGCGTGCCTGCAGCCATGCCGTCTGGGCGGTCATGACATCCGTAACGTCCATTACGCCCTCTTTGAAGCCGAGGTTGGCACATCGCAGGTTTTCGTCGGCACGTTCTGTATTTTTGTTTGCCATGTTGAGCCGCTTGTTGGCTTCGCTCACTTTGAATGAACTCTGGTTCACCTGCAGTTCCACCTTCTCGCGTGCTTCGTCGAGCTCGAGCATGGCTATCGTAGTGGCAGTTTTGCTGGCCCTTATCTTGTATGAACTTTCAAACCAGTTCCATACAGGTATTCTCATTATCACCCCGACATTCCATACACCGGAGAACTTTTTCTCGAATCCGTTGTAAAGGTTGGGATTGGTTACAAGATAGCCTGCGGTGAGCGCTATTTGCGGCAGATACGCGGCCCTGATTATATTTGTTGTCTGTTTGCTTATGTCAACCGCATTCTGCAGCATCTTCAGTTCTGCACGGTTCTCCTTGGCGGCATCCGTGTCAACCAATGGTGTCATTTCCACCTTGCTGAATGCGTCTTCTTTATCTTCGTCTTCAAGCCTTATGTCCTTGCTGATTGGCATGCCGCACAGTTGGCAGAGCAGCATTTTTGCCAAAGACACTCCGTTCTCAACTTCCAGAAGCTGCATCTCAGCCTCGTTTAGCTTCACGTCAACCTTCAGGCCGTCGGCTCTGGTGGCAACGCCTTCGCGTATCATCTTTTCAACGTCGCCGCTCAGTTTCTTCACGAGGTTCAGATAGCTGTTAGCCAGCTTCTCCTTATGTTTCAGCGACACCACGGTCCAGTAGGCATTGTCGATGTCGTATATCGTGTTCTGCGTCTTGCTCGTTATGTCGTTTTCAGCCAGTTGCTCGCTTATGTCGGCTATCTTGTTTGCCGCAACGATGCTTCCGCCCATGAATATCGGCTGGCGCACCATGACAGATGCCGTAAAGATATTTCGCGTGTCGGTCCTGAAAGCGTCGCTTATGGATTTTCCTATGGCGTTGCCTGCATTTTCCAGTCCGGGCATTATCTTGTTGGCTATATTTCCAAGCGCTTCGGCTGTCTGCGGTGTTATAACACCCTGACTAACCATGTCCGTTATTGCAGACGATACGGTGTTACCCAGTTGGCCGGCAGTTGTAGTGCCAAGGTTACCGAGCACACCTTTCTGTTCATTGTTGAGGAGAGAAATCTCCTTGCTCATGAATTCGTATCCGCCGAGCACGTCAACGTGTGGCAGATATTTTGTGCGTGCGGCTTTCCGTGTGTTCTGCGCCACGTCCTTCTTAAGCCGTGCGATGTTTATCTGCTTGTTGTTGCGCAAGGCCATGGCGCGGCAACTGTCGAGCGACAGCACCTGTTGCGCCGCCGCTGTGGCAGGGGCGCATATCAGGAGAAATATGGCAGCAACATTCTTCATAAACGAATAGCGGTTAATTCTTCTTGATGATCCTGAGGTCAGGGTTTATTTAAATGAGAAGTTGCGAGAACCAATCATGTTTCCGTCGGCAAATATGCTGACGTTGTATGTACCGTTGCTCAAGAACTCGTTTACGTTCCAGTATGTTGTTACAGCAGTCTCGTTGCCGGTGTATTCGATGTCTCTTTTCATTGAGTATTGCAGGCTGCGGTTCTCATAGTTGAATGTTCCGCCGTTGGTGAGTACAGAGCCGGTTGGCGTAGTTATGCGCACGTAGATGGTCTTCATGCCGCTCTGGGCTGTAACGTTCTTGGCTATGCTGAAGTTTACCTGAAGAGTCTTGCACTTTTTCAGGCTCTTTGTAACCTTGCCTCTCTTGTTCTTGGCAGTCAGTGATATGCCTGTGGCATCAAGCTGAGCAGCAATGGCGACCTTCTCAGAAAGCGACTGCTTGTCGGCATTAAGACCTTCAATCTGTCTTGTTGCCTCAGCGTACTGTCCCTTCACGCGTGTGTTTTCTGCTGTAAGGTTCTGGTTAAGACGGTTGAGCGAGTCTATTTCCAGAATATAGCTTCTGATGACGGCGCGGCATGTTGCAAGCTCCTTCTTCAGACGTGCAATCTCGCGTGCGTCTGTAGCCTTCACGTTCTTCAGCTCTTTCAGCAGCTGTTCTGTCTTCATCTGCTCCTGCGTGAGCTGCTCTATGATAGAGTCGTTGTTTATCTGAGTCTTCATCTCACTGTACTGGTCGGCAAACTGCTGATACTCGTTTTCCATTTCTTTCTTGTCGAGTTCGGCCAGTTCCTGCATGTCCCTGTTTGCCTGCTTTTGCTGCTGCAGACTTATAGACAGGTAAACTATTCCACCGAGTAGAAGTACACCAATGACAGCTGAGATTATTATAATTTTCTTATTTTTCATTTTAAATTCTGTTTTAAATTAATCATGATTATTAAACTGAATGCCATAGTGGCATATTTAATTGCAAAAGTAGATTTTTTATCTTAAAAGACAAAGCATTTATTGAAATAAAAAAACTATTATTGTCAATTTTGCCGTGTTTTTGAACAAAATTAAAATTTAATGTGTATTTTTGTTGAAATTAACTTGCCTTATGCTAATTCGGCGTTTACATTTTGTCGTGAATATGGCATTGAGAGTGGTTATTTGTACTGAATATTCTAATATTATGAAATAAAACGGATATGTTGCGCAAGATTTTCGATTTCTATTACAGCGGTTTCACCTCGATGGACATAGGAAAGAAGCTTTGGCTTGTCATTATCATAAAACTTGTGATAATATTTCTTGTTGTGAAGCTGTTTTTCATGCCTGACGTGCTAAGCCAGAAGGCTGCGGGCGGCAGTAAGGCCGACTATATAAGCAGCCGTATGACCGGTGCAGATTGACAGAGCAAGATTAATAACTATTAAAAAATAAAGTGTATGACAGATTTTTTATTGAGCATTAGTGCAGGGACCGTCGACTGGTCGAGAGCTCAGTTTGCACTTACAGCCATATACCATTGGCTCTTTGTGCCGCTGACGCTCGGACTTGCGCTTATTATGGGAGTGATGGAAACCTGCTATTATCGCACAAAGAGCGTCTTCTGGAAAGACACTGTGCGCTTCTGGCAGAAGCTGTTCGGTATAAACTTCGCCATGGGTGTGGCAACCGGACTTATCCTTGAGTTTGAGTTCGGCACTAACTGGAGCAACTATTCGTGGCTCGTAGGCGACGTGTTCGGCGCGCCGCTGGCCATCGAGGGCATTGTGGCTTTCTTTATGGAGGCTACGTTTGTCGGCGTAATGTTCTTCGGCTGGGGCAAGGTGTCAGACGGATTTCATCTTGCGTCGACATGGCTGACGGGACTTGGCGCTACGATATCAGCGTGGTGGATTCTTGTAGCTAACGCATGGATGCAGTATCCCGTAGGGCAGGTGTTCAATCCTGACACGATGCGCAATGAGATGACGTCTTTTGCAGATGTGGCTCTGTCGCCTTTTGCCATAGACAAGTTTTTTCACACAGTCCTTTCAGCCTGGATTGTCGGTGCAGTGTTTGCCGTGGCGGTCAGCTGTTATTATCTTATCAGGGCTAACAGCAGCAAGATGCCCGAGGCTACTGCCGCCAAGGCAAGAAAGTTTGCTGTCAGCAGTATAAAGATCGCCTCAATCGTAGGACTCGTCGCAACGTTGCTTACAGCTTATACAGGAGATAATTCTGCATATATGGTGGCAAAGACGCAACCCATGAAGCTTGCTGCAATGGAAGCTCTGTATGACGGTGAAGAAGGTGCGCCGCTTACGGCTGTGGCTCTAATAAATCCGTTCAGACAGCCTGACTATGCCGCTTCTGAAGAGTTGCCTCTGCAGGTGGCAATACCCAAAATGCTCTCTGTGCTGGCAACGAGAGACCTAAACGGCTTTGTACCTGGCATAAACGACATCATTAAGGGCGGATACACGCAGCATGACGGTACGACTGCATTGTCGTTTGCGGAAAAGTCGGAGCGCGGAAAGGTCGCCATCGACGCCATTGGCAAATACCGCGAAGCCAAGAAAAACGGCAATGCTGTCGAGGCAGATAAGTATGGCGCACTGATTAAGGACAATGTTAAATACATCGGTTACGGATATATGGACAATCCCGACCAGATAGTGCCTTATATACCAGTGTGCTTCTGGTCGTTCCGTATTATGGTAGGCCTTGGCATGTTGCTCATCCTAGCTTTTGCCGTAACGCTTTTTGTTGTCTACCGTAAGGACATCCTGCGTCTCAAATGGCTGCATATTGCATGGCTTGTTCTTCTGCCGTTGGCCTATGTGGCAAGCGAGTCGGGATGGGTGCTGGCCGAACTCGGACGTCAGCCTTGGGCAATACAGGACATGCTGCCCACATGGATAGGCGTGTCTGACATCAGCTCAGGGTCGGTTATCTTCACGTTCTTTATGTTCCTCGTGCTGTTCACGCTTCTGCTTGTGGTTGAAATCAACATTATGTGCAAGGCCATAAAACAAGGTCCGGAGTTTTCTGATGTTGCTGCCAGACCATAACTGTGTCAATAATAAACATGAACGATAAAAACAAAGAAAATTATGACATATCTTTTTTTGCAACAATATTGGTGGTTCCTGGTGTCGCTGCTTGGAGCGCTGCTCGTTTTCATGATGTTTGTTCAGGGAACAAACTCTATTATCTTTTCTCTCGGGCGCAACGATGTTGAGCGCGGAATGCTGGTTAATTCTACCGGCCGTAAGTGGGAACTGACTTTCACCACGCTTGTAACGTTCGGCGGAGCCTTCTTTGCCTCGTTCCCGTTGTTCTACAGTACGAGTTTCGGCGGTGCCTACTGGCTGTGGATTATCATCCTGTTCACTTTCGTGCTGCAGGCTGTCAGCTACGAATTTCAGAAAAAACTCGGAAATATTCTTGGCGTAAAGACCTTTCAGACCTTCCTTGTCATCAACGGATGGGTGGCTCCGTTCCTTATTGGTGTTGCCGTGGCAACATTCTTCACAGGCTCTAACTTCGTTGTTGAGAAGGCAAACTTCACCAACGGACTGTCGCCCGTGATAAGCAGCTGGGCTAACGGCAGCAACGGCCTTGACGCCCTTCTCGATGTGTGGAACATTGTGCTTGGACTTGCCGTTATGTTCCTTGCGAGGATTACAGGTATACTCTATACGGTGAACAGCGTCTCTGACATATACATACGCCAGCGCTCAAGAAAGCTGCTGCGTGTTAATCTGCTGCTGTTCCTCGTTACATTCCTGGCTTTCCTTATTTATGTCCTTGTGAAGGACGGATATGCTTACGACCCTGCAACAGGCAACATCTTTGTCGAAAATGGCAAGTATCTTTCAAACTTCCTTGCCTTGTGGCCGCTGGCTGTTATGCTTGTAGTGGGCGTTGTGCTGTTTCTTTACGGAACGGGGCGCACTGTTTTCGACACCAGTTTCAATTCAGGTATATGGACAGCCGGCATTGGTGAAGTGTTGGTAGTGCTGAGTCTGTTGCTGTGTGCCGGACTTAACAACACGGCGTATTATCCTTCTGCCGTTGACCTGCAGAGCAGTCTGACCATTCAGAACAGCTGCAGCAGCGAGTTTACGCTCAGCGTCATGTCTGTAGTGTCGCTGCTCATACCGTTTGTTCTTGCATATATAGTTTATGTGTGGCGCATCATCGACCGTCACAAGATTAACCGCGAGACGGTGGAGGGCGAATAATCGTCGCCCTTCCGCATCATGTCAACAGTAAAGGCCATATCCCATTCACTGCGGGATATGGCCTTTACTGTTTCATTCTGTATGCCTTCAGGCATTTTCTTTGTGGCTTAGGTGTCAGCGCAATATTATTCCTGTGAATATTCTGCCTGATTCAGTGCCGAGCTTTCGCGCCGAAAAATAGTCGTTGCTGTTGTTGTAGGTGCATACCCCCGACACGTTTATGTTGTCTTCCTTCAGCCCCATGGCTGCCAGCTGTCTGCGGTTGCATTCGGGCAGGTCGATGTGCCATTTGTCTTCCTTGCGGCTTATGTCGGCCATGTTGAATCCGGCAGCTTCAAATTCGGTATAAACTTCGTCGCCTACTTCAAAGGCGTCTATCGATATGCCCGGTCCTATAACAGCCGTCAGGTCTTCCGGACGTGAGCCGAACGACACCTCCATCATCTTTACGGCCTTGCATGCTATGCGCTTTGCTGTTCCGCGCCATCCTGCATGCACCGCTGCGGCAGCGTGGTGTGCATAGTCGTATATTAATATAGGTATACAGTCGGCGGTAGACACGCCTATGCACACGTCCTTTACGTCGGTTATCAGGGCGTCGACACCTTCAAGAATCATTCCTTTTACCGTTGCCGACAGCGACAGAAAGTCGGCACCTATCTGCATCACTTCCGTGCCGTGAGTCTGGTGCGGCATAATGACACGCTCCTTGTCAACGCCGAGTTCACGGCATAGGTCTTCAAGGTTCTTCTCAATGTCTTCAGAGTTGTCGCCGCAATATCTGTTTATGTTCAGCTCCGCATAGTTTCCGGTGCTGTGTCCGCCGTGGCGCGTTGTGCTGAATGCCGTCGTGTCGGGCGATATGTCATAATATGTAAGCTGTGGCTTCATCATAGCAAAAGTGTTTTTGTTTATATAAAAGAGCCGCATGTTTGCCGTTGCGGCATGTCATGCGGCTCTTGTCTTATGTTTCTTATTTATCTTCGTCAATGTCAAAATACTCAACATCGTCAAGGTCCTCATAGTCGTCGATGTCCTCAATGTCTTCATCATCAACAAACACTATCTCGTCCTCGCCCTCTTTAAGCAGTTCCTGCGGCAGTGTGCTGAGGTCTTTGTCGCGGTGAACCAGCGTGTCTTCGGCTGTAATGTCCTGCAGCTTGTTGCTCTCGCTGTTGAGCTCTTTCCACAGCACGTCTTTCAGTTCGTTGATGCCCTGACCTGTTACGGAAGATATGAACACCACTGGGATGTCGTCGGGCGTAGTCTCGCGCAGCATCTCTATCAGCTCGTCGTCGAGCAGGTCGCATTTTGTCACGGCCAGCACTCTGTGCTTGTCGAGCATCTCGGGGTTGAAGTTGCGCAGCTCGTTGAGCAGTATCTCATATTCCTTCTTTATGTCGTCAGTGTCGCCGGGCACCATAAACAGCAGCAGCGAGTTGCGCTCTATGTGGCGCAGGAATCGCAGACCGAGACCCTTGCCCTCGCTTGCACCTTCGATTATACCCGGAATGTCGGCCATGACGAACGACTGTTTGTCGTGATAGCTCACAATGCCGAGCGACGGCTCAAGCGTGGTGAACGGATAGTTGGCTATCTTTGGGCGCGCACTCGACAGCGACGACAGCAGCGTGCTCTTGCCCGCATTGGGGAATCCAACAAGTCCCACGTCGGCGAGCAGCTTCAGCTCTAAAATTATCGTCATTTCCTCCATCGGCTCGCCCGGCTGAGCGTAGCGCGGAGCTTGGTTAGTGGCGCTGCGGAACTGGAAGTTGCCAAGTCCGCCGCGGCCGCCTTTCAGCAGCAGCACCGTCTGTCCGTCGTATGTAACGTCGCACACATACTTTCCTGTTTCGGCGTTATACACCACCGTTCCGCACGGCACGTCGATATATTGGTCCTTGCCGTCGGTGCCGTGACATTTGTCACGTCCGCCGTTGCCTCCGTGTTCGGCAAACACGTGGCGCTGATATTTCAGATGGAGCAGCGTCCAGTAGTTGTGGTTGCCTCGCAGGTAAATGCTTCCGCCTTTACCGCCGTCGCCTCCGTCGGGACCTCCGTTGGGGTTGTATTTCACATGGCGAAGATGCATGGAGCCTCTTCCGCCTTTGCCTGAGCGGCAGTAAATCTTCACATAATCTACAAAATTGGATTCCGGCATGTTGTTATCGTCTTTGTTAATATTTTGCTGCAAAAATACGAAATTATTGCAAAACGTGCAATATATAAGCGGTGCAGATAATAAAATTAAGTATTTCTTTGGTATTGTTTTGGCCTGTTGCTGATTCCGTATTGTTCCGTCTAGGATATTTTGACGCTCTGATATGTAAACACAGCTTTTGCCTTTCAAACTGATTCTTGTTGACGCTCTAGAGCGGGCATTTTCTGAAATTAAAAATATTTATGCGCAAATACTGCCGAAATTGTGTGCAAATGTAACGCCTTGTTGCTCAACATAATGCCAGCGTAAAACATAAAGTGTGCAATTTTTTTCGTAATAAACGGCCGCAAAAAGCCCTGATTCAGCTTTAAAAACAGCCTTTTCGTGATTCAAAAACGGCCCACTTTTGCCCCAAAACCGATACGTTTATCATCAGAAAGTGCCCCGTTTTCTTCTCTTTGTAAATATCTTTTACCGTTTCAAGTCCTTGTGTCCGCCTCGCTTTTCTATTTCGTCAGAAAATCCAAACATTTCTGTAATGTCATATTGTAAGGCTGTTTGGAAAATTTACTTACTAAAATTAATTTTGAAATCAAATAGAAATAAGTTTAATTTAAATTCAGCCTTAATTGATAACTTCACTTTAAAAGCGGCTTTCTGCATATAAACTTAATTCTATTTTCCTTTTACTTTTCGACAGTGGCATATTTTATATTTGCCAATCGCTAAAACTGTAGTATTCTATCTTAGATAGATTTCGTTATAAATTAAAATATCTTAAATATAGTGTCTTTATCTGTTCTTAATTCAATTCTTTTAAGTTATTAATCAAGCATATACTTTTTAGATACTTAATCAGACAAATTTACAAAAAGAATTTCTGTTGTCGAATATAATTCACTATATTTGCATAATATAATTGCATCTAAAAATATAATTAAATAGAATAAAGATTGTTTTATCGGAGAGAGATTTAAAAACTTGGTTAGCGAAAAAACTGGATAGGAGCTTCAATATAGTTAACTCGTATGCTTGTAACAGAATCCATTCTAATTTGGAGACCTTACAGCAATTACTGAATTTCTTCAGTTGACGTAAAAGATTTGATAACAGACAAGAAGAGCGGCAACAGTTCTTTATAGATGTTATTATTTTCTGTATTCAACTTCCGATAATATAAAAATATAGGAATATATGACACCAGAAGAAAAAGCGAGGCAAAAAATAGATCAGTGGTTTAGCAATGCTGGTTGGAAGGTGGTCGATAGAGATAATTATGAACCAAACTGTACTGCAGTTGCTATAAGAGAAGGACTTTTGAAAGGTAACCTTGAGGCTGATTATTTCCTTTTCATTAACGGAAAGGCTGTTGGTGTACTTGAAGCTAAAAGAGAAGAGATTGATCCATTTTCTGATAAAGTTTGTGAACAAGCTGTCGTATATGCCAGAAATGTTCCTAAAATTTATCAAACATATCAGAAGCCATTGCCTTTCATATTTACTTCAAATGGAAAAGACTTGTATTTCTGTGATTTTCGCAAACAAGATTCTTGTTTCAAGCAAATTATGACGATTCCAACTCCTCATGAATTGGTTAAATTATTGGGAATAAATGATTATTTTGCCGGGCTTCCAACTTTGCGAAGAAAAGGACTACGTGATTGTCAATATGAGGCTGTTACAGAACTGGAAAAAAGTTTCAGAAGTGGACAGAATCGCGCCTTGATGGTATTGGCAACAGGTGCAGGTAAGACATATACCGCATGTCTTGCGGCATATCGTTTTCTTTCATATACCCCAATGAGAAGAGTGTTATTTCTTGTGGACAGGAATAATCTCGGGAAGCAGGCAGAGGGAGAATTCGGAACTTTTCGGCTGACAGAAAATGGAGATGCATTCAATACAATATTTACCGTGAACCGTCTTCGTTCTTCTTCTATACCATCTGATAGCAATGTCGTTATTTCAACAATACAGCGTCTTTTTTATTTTCTGAAAGGAGACACTATCGAGGATAATGACAACGATGATGATAATGAACCTACAGAAGAAGTTGTATTACCTCCGAATCCAAATTTGCCACATGATTATTTTGATTTAATTATCATAGATGAGTGCCACCGCTCCATTTATGGGAATTGGCGTAAGGTATTGGAATATTTTGACACAGCCAGACTTGTTGGATTGACAGCCACGCCTATTCCTGAAACAATGGCATTCTTTAACAATAATCGTATAGTCAACTACACATTGGAAAAAAGCATCGTTGATGGTGTAAATGTAGATTGCCGCGTATATCGAATCAAAACTCAAGTTACAGAAAATGGCGGCGCTATATTAGAAGGGGATAAAATCAAAGAAGAAACACGTTATACCGGAGATGTAAAAACTATTTCCAATAAAGAAACGAAAACATATACCAATAAGGAGTTAAACAGAAGTGTCATTAATCCTGCGCAAATAAAACTTATTCTGTCTACTTATCGTGATGTAGTCTATACTGAGTTATTCAATGATCCACAGCGTGAAGCCAATTTTGACTATTTGCCAAAGACTTTGATATTTGCGCTAAATGAGACTCATGCCAGTAATATCGTACAGATAGCTAAAGAAGTATTTGGACGTACAGATGACCGTTTTGTGCAGAAAATAACTTATTCTGCAGGCGATAGTAATGAATTGATACGTCAGTTCCGGAATGATAAAGATTTCAGAATTGCCGTAACTTGCACCTTGGTTGCAACTGGTACAGATGTAAAGCCTCTTGAAGTATTGATTTTCATGCGTGATGTAGAATCTTTACCTCTATATACACAGATGAAAGGACGTGGTGTGCGTACAATCGGAGATGAGCAGTTACGAAATGTCACCCCAAATGCGTTCAGCAAAGACTGTTTCTATTTGATCGATGCCGTAGGTGTTACAGAACACGAAAAAACAATACCTACGATAACCGATGAGCCTACTACAAAGATTATTACTCTTAAAGAGCTGTTGGAACAGATTACCCATGGTTACCTTCCTGATGAGCATCTGAAACGTCTAGCTGCAACACTTTCCAGAATATATAACAAAGCAGATAATTCACAGAGGAATGAATTCGTATGTTTGGCTAATGACGACATGAAAGAACTTGCTTCAAGAATTTACGAAGCATTTGAAAACAATATCCTGCCGCCATTTATAAGTACCAAAGAACCTAACAATGAGCGAAAGGGTTTAGTTGCGTCACTTGCAAATCACGCTGATGCGCGCAGGTATCTGCTTATTCTTGCTGCTGGATTTGTCAATACTTTGATGCCTGGCGAGGACACACTTATATCTAAAGGATTTTCAATAGAGGAAGCTAAAAATACAACAGAAGCCTTTGAAGATTTCTGCAAAGAACATTGTGATGAAATAGAGGCTCTACGTATAATTTATAATAATGAAGGTGAACCAATTACCTATTCAATGCTAAAAGATTTAGAAAACAAACTCAAGATGGCTAACAATCATTTTACTTCCAAGCAATTATGGAACTCATACGCCATTCTGAATCCAAATAGCGTTCGACGTTCTTCTACGAAAGAAGAGAGTGATGCTTTGACCAATATCATACAGCTTGTACGTTTTGCTTTACACCAGATTGATCGGTTAGATAGTGTTGTTTCCACCTCTAAACAGTATTTCAATCTATGGTTAGGACAAAACCAGCGCGAAATAACAGATAAACAACGTGAAGTTATCAGTCGTATTGTAGATTATATTGCTTCCAACGGAGCTTGTACGATCAAAGAGATTCGTGAAGATGATGCAACTCAGGCAGCACAGATGATCCGTGCTTTTGGCAATATGCAGAAAGCTAATGAAGCTTTACAGTCTCTATACACATTTGTGGTTTTAAGAAAAGCAGCATAAATTTATGGCAACAAATAATACAACAGAGCAATCGCTCACCAAAAAGGTTTGGAATTTGGCAACAACTCTTGCCGGACAAGGTATAGGTTTTACAGATTACATCACACAGCTCACCTATCTTTTATTTTTGAAGATGGATGCAGAGAATGTAGAAATGTTTGGAGAAGAATCTGCAATACCATCTGGTTATCAATGGAGTGATTTAATTTCTCTTGACGGTCTAGATTTAGTAAAGCAATACGAAGATACTCTGAAACTGCTGAGTGAACAGGAAAACCTCATCGGCACAATTTATACAAAAGCTCAAAACAAGATAGACAAGCCTGTCTATTTAAAAAAAGTCATTACTATGATTGATGAGGAGCAATGGCTGATTATGGATGGAGACGTGAAAGGTGCTATTTACGAAAGTATCCTTGAGAAGAACGGACAAGATAAGAAAAGTGGTGCAGGTCAATACTTTACTCCACGCCCACTCATCAAAGCAATGGTAGATTGCATAGCTCCACAAATTGGAGAAACGGTTTGTGATCCAGCCTGCGGCACCGGAGGTTTCCTCTTGACTGCATATGATTATATGAAAGAGCAGTCTGCCAGTAAGGAGAAACGTGATTTCTTGCGTAACAAGGCACTGCATGGTGTAGATAACACTCCATTGGTTGTGACACTTGCTTCTATGAACCTATATTTACATGGTGTGGGAACAGAACGAAGTCCAATTGTTTGTGAGGATTCCTTGGAGAAAGAGCCATCCACTCTTGTAGATGTAATCTTAGCCAATCCTCCTTTTGGCACTCGTCCGGCTGGTTCTGTTGATATTAACCGTCCGGATTTCTATGTAGAAACGAAGAACAATCAGTTGAATTTTCTTCAACACATGATGTTGATGCTCAAAACCGGAGGTCGTGCAGCTGTAGTATTACCAGACAATGTCCTTTTTGAAGGTGGTGCGGGAGAAATAATTCGCAAGAAGTTGCTTTCGGACTTCAATTTACATACGATACTTCGTTTGCCTACAGGTATCTTCTATGCACAAGGTGTAAAAGCAAATGTATTATTCTTTTCCAAAGGTCAACCAACGAAAGAGATTTGGTTTTATGATTATCGTACTGGTATCAAACATACGCTTGCTACTAATAAATTAGAGAGACATCATTTGGATGATTTTGTTACATGCTATAATGCTGGAAATTTAGAAGGACGCAAAGAGACATATGATGCAGACAATAATCCTCAAGGGCGTTGGCGTAAATATCCGGTAGACGATATTCTCACTCGTGACAAGACAAGCCTTGATATAACTTGGATAAAACAGGGAGGAGAAACTGATGACCGCTCCTTGGCTGAATTGATGGCTGATATAAAAGAAAAAAGTAAAAATATTAGCTCAGCAGTAGCAGAACTTGAGAAGCTGCTTGCAAACATAAATGAAGATTAAGCGTATGAAGAATAATAACATAGCAATATCAATAGAACAACAATTCGGAGAAATCATAGATATTATTCTCCAACATAAAACTAATGCTTCAAGAGCTGTAAACGAAGAATTGTTACTCACTGCATGGCATGTAGGCGGATATGTCTCAGCTAAACTAAAGAACGAAGAATGGGGAAGTAAGGTCGTCACGCAACTGTCTGAATATATACGTTCCCAACGTCCTGACATCAAAGGATATAGCAAAAGAAGTATCTACAATATGGTAATGTTTTATGACGTGTATTCGTCAGAAACTTTCATAGCAACAATAAGACAATATTTGAATACTGAATTTGTGCTGCCAAAAACTGCACAAATTGAAGCGAGCGACCATAAACAGGAAGTACCTGTAATTGTGCAGCCAAAAACTGCACAATTTGTCCAGCCAACAGTTGGACAAATGCCTAAGATATTGGAGTTAACGACATTGACTAATCACATAGAAATTTTATGCCGATGTAAAAGCGACGAAGAACGGTTGTTTTATATACTCTATGCCAATAAAGAGCATTTAGTAAAACGTGAGCTCCAACGTTGCATTTCTAATCAGACTTATACTGGATTATTAGGTAATAAGGATAATATGTCAAAAGGATTGCTTGAAACATATCCTAATGCGCCAGTCATGTTCAAAGACACCCTGTTTGTAGATTTTCTCAATCTGCCGAAAAAGCATAGCGAAACAAAACTAAGGAACGGCCTAATAGAACACATGAAACAGTTTATCCTTGAACTAGGAAAAGACTTTATATTCATGGATCAAGAATATCGCCTTAATATTGGTGCATCTACATTCAAGGCTGATTTACTATTTTTTCATCGCGGCTTACAAGCATTGGTCGCTGTAGAATTAAAAAAGACAAAGTTTCATCCTCGCGACCTTGGACAGTTGGAATTTTATCTGGAAGCACTCGACCGCGATGTAAAACGCTCCAACGAAAATCCGTCTATCGGTATCATTCTTTGTCCTGAAGCAGACCGGGTAGTAGTAGAGTACGCTATGAGCCGAAGCATGAGTCCTACCATGATTGCTGAATACAAGCGTATTCTCATTCCACAAGAACGCATGCAGCAGCAACTGAATGAGTTTTGCAATCTATTCTTAAACAAAGACTAACCCAAATGGATACAAAGAAATTACGCCAAAAAATACTAGACCTCGCCATTCATGGTAAACTTGTTCCACAAGATCCGAATGACGAACCTGCATCCGTATTGCTTGAACGCATTAAAGCAGAGAAAGAACGTCTGATAAAAGAGGGAAAAATAAAGCGTAGCAAAAAAAGAACTAAAACTTCTGATACGCCCCATTATGAGAACGTGCCGTTTGAAGTACCAGATGGATGGGTATGGTGCAGGTTAGAAGATATTGCTTATGTAGCATCAGGAAGTACACCCGATAAGACTTGCTTTGTTGAGAATGGTATACCTTACATCAAAATGTATAATCTTAGAAATCAGAAAATAGATTTTGCTTACCATCCACAATATATTACAGAAGAAGTACATAATGGAAAACTTCTGCGTTCGCGCACAGAAGTTGGCGACCTTATTATGAATATTGTCGGGCCACCTCTTGGTAAACTTGCAATAATTCCAGCAACATTACCACAAGCGAATTTCAATCAGGCTGCTGTCCTAATACGCCCTTATAAATTTAAAAAAGTGCTAGTGCCATACCTGAAGGCATATTTAGAGGAAATGTCAGAAATCAATTCTATCGCAACACGAGGATCAGCTGGTCAAGTTAACATATCATTGACCCAATCTCAAAATATGCGAATACCATTACCACCTTTAAACGAAGTCGAACGTATAATAAACGAAGTCGTTAAGTATGACCTCTTCATTGAAGCTATCGAATACGAAACTACTGACTTACAAGCCCTCATCATTAGTATCAAAAACAAGATACTGGACCTTGCCATACATGGAAAGCTAATACCACAAGACCCTAATGACGAGCCTGCTTTGGATCTGCTTAAACGTATAAATCCTAACTTCACACCTTGTGATAACGCGCAGTATGGGAAGAGACCGTTTGAGATACCAAACTCATGGTGTTGGAGCAGGTTAGGAGATATAAACAATATAGCCAGAGGTGGTTCTCCTCGGCCAATAAAAGATTACCTAACCGATGATAAGAATGGAATCAACTGGATTAAGATTGGCGACACAACAAGGGAAGGAAAGTATATTGACTCAGTAAAAGAAAAAATCCGTCCTGAAGGTATGAAAAAATCAAGATTTGTCCATAAAGGAGATTTTCTTTTGACAAATTCAATGAGCTTTGGTCGACCATATATATTAAATGTGGATGGTTGTATACATGACGGTTGGTTGGTTATCTCTCCAATTGGAGAGGTGTATACATCAGACTTCATGTACCATCTACTTTCATCTTCTTTTGCTTTCGAACAATTTACTAATGTTGCAAGTGGTGGAGTCGTTACAAATCTAAATTCCGATAAAGTTGCAGATACGATATTTCCGGTTCCTCCCCTTGCAGAACAGCAACGCATAGTCGCAAAAATTGAAAAATTATTTGAGCAACTTGACTATATAGAAAATTCCTTAGAGGCGTAGGGCTAACCTCTAAGGAAATGAACTCACCAATTTACAACCTTATCCACAATCTTCTGCTGTTCGCTGGCAGTTCTACGAAGATATATGCGAGTCGTTTCAATGCTTTCATGCCCCATGAGGTCGGCAAGTAGAGCAAGATCGTTGAAACGGTCGAGAAAATTTTTAGCAAAACGATGACGGAATGAATGAGGATAAACCACTTCTTTGTTCATTCCGTATTTTTCGGCAAAATGTTTGAGTTGCGACGCTATTCCACGAGTGGTGATACGTTGTCCGAAACGATTTAGAAAGATATAGCCGGATGTTAAGCCTTGGCTCTTTAACCATTTATCTGCTTCTATTCGTAGATTCTTAGGAATGTATAACCGACGAATCTTTCCACCTTTACTATATAAGTCAAGATAACCTACACCGATATGTTCTGCTTTGATATGGAGCAATTCACTGACTCGTGCTCCGGTAGCAGCCATAAACCAAACAATGAAATACCATTCATAATAACCATCTGCCTTAAGTCTGGATTTGAGAAATTTATAATCTGCATCGCTGATTACATTTTCCAAGAAGTTCTTTTGTTGCACCTTTACGAACTTCACTTTTAACTTTTCTTGCTTTGTAAACTCCAGATACTTGTTGATTCCCTGCAAACGAAGATTTACAGTTTGCGGCTTAAAGTTCTCAACTAAATACCCTTTATATGCTAAAAGGTTCTTCTTGTTCACTTCCCCATAATGATTAAGAAAATACTCTACTGTCCACACATACGAGTTAATAGTGTTGCTGGCAAGATTAGTTCTTGCTAAATGATTTTTGAATTTTGTTACCATATTGCATTAATTTAGAATGAATATGATAATAGGTAGGTTCTATTAATTCATAAATTCGAGTGGAAGCCGTTCCGTCAGATACAATCTTTCGGAATCAGTCCCTCA
>ENA-USUJ01000716-USUJ01000716.1-human-gut-metagenome-genome-assembly--contig:-NODE-716-length-29552-cov-6.322986_pt1 | contig 29552 bp, 19 predicted proteins | sample MGYA00250061_ERZ773398 | MGnify/ENA primary metagenome ERZ773398 (study PRJEB29103, sample SAMN06111992) | human gut metagenome | biome: human gut; feature: ankylosing spondylitis patient; material... | reverse complement strand
TTATCAGAATTTGAACGACTGCCAGCGCCAGGGCGTGCTGGCCACGGAGGGGCCGCTGCTTCTGTTGGCGGGCGCAGGCTCCGGTAAGACGACCGTGCTGATTCACCGGGTGGCCAATCTGCTGCGGTACGGCCGGGGCAGCGATACCGAGGAGATACCGATCCCTGTCAGCAAGGACGAGGTATCGTTTCTGGAGCAGTATGCCAAGGTGCCGGACTCGGCGCAGCACGCTCTCGTGGAGTATCTCTGCGCGGTGGAACCGGCCCGTCCCTGGGAGGTGCTGGCTATCACCTTCACCAACAAGGCTGCTAACGAGCTGAAGGATCGCTTGGGGCGGATGCTGGGGGAGGAGGCTGCCGCCGATGTCTGGGCGTCCACGTTCCACTCTGCCTGTGTGCGTATCCTGCGGCGTGATATCGACCGCATCGGTTTCGACCGCAGCTTTACCATCTATGACACGGATGACAGCAAGCGTGTGGTCAAGGACATTCTCAAGGAGCTGGGGCTGGAGGAGAAGTCGTTTCCGCCCCGCGAGGTGCAGTCGGTCATCTCCCGCGCCAAGAACGATATGCAGTCGCCGGAGGAATTTCTGGAGCAGTGGCAATTGATCAACGATTGGCGGAAAATAAGGATGGGTAAAGTATATACGCTTTACAACAAAAAACTCTGTGAGGCCAATGCGCTGGACTTTGATGACCTGCTGTGGCACACGGTGCGCCTGCTGCAGACGGCGCCGGACGTGCGGGAGTACTACCAACGGAAGTTCCGCTATGTCCTCATTGACGAGTATCAGGACACCAACGCGCTGCAATACGAGCTGGCCAAGCTGCTGACAGGACCTGCCCGGAACATCTGCGTGGTGGGCGATGATGACCAGAGCATCTACCGCTTCCGCGGCGCTACCATTGAGAACATCCTTAATTTCGAGCGCATTTACCCGGGCACCAAGACCATCCGTCTGGAACAAAACTACCGCTCTACGTCCAATATCCTGAACGCTGCGAACTGTGTCATTCAGCACAACACCGAGCGCAAGGGCAAGACCCTGTGGACCAGCAATGGCGAGGGCGATAAGGTGCAGGTGTACACCGCCGAGAACGAGCAGGACGAGGCCAGCCACATCGCGGATGTGATCGGCCAGCACCTGAAAGAGGGCGGACATCTGGCCGACCACGCCATCCTCTACCGCATGAACGCCCAATCGGCCCCCATCGAAAGCTACTTTACCCGTGCAGGCATCCCCCACAAGATCGTGGGCGGCCAGCGCTTCAACGACCGCAAAGAGGTCAAGGATATCCATTCCTACATGTCCATCGTGGCGAACCCCCGCGATGATGTGCGCCTGCGCCGCATCATCAACGAGCCTGCCCGCAAGATCGGTGCCACCACCGTGGAGGTCATTGCCGATCTGGCCGCGCAGGAGGGCGTGAGCATGCTGGACATCATCGGCCATGCCGACCAATATGCAAAGCTCAGCCGCGCCGTAATGCCGCTGCTCAAGTTCTGGCAGATCTATCAGCGCCTGCAGGATTCTTTGGAGACCCGCACGCTGGACGAGTTTGCAGCCGATGTGATCGAGCTGACCGGCTATAAGGCCATGCTGGAAGCCGATGCAGCCAAGGGCCACGAGGATGCGGCTGACCGCCTGCAGAACCTTGGTCAGCTGGTCAACAACGTCAAGAACTACTGCGACCAGCACGGTGAGGAAGCCACGCTGGAAGGCTATCTGGAAGATATCGCCCTCATCAGCGATATCGACAGCTATAACGAGAGCGCCGATCAGGTGGTGCTCATGACCATCCACTCCGCCAAGGGTCTGGAATTTCCGTATGTATTCCTGATTGGCATGGAGGAGGGCGTGTTCCCCAGCGAGATGAGCAAGTATTCCGAAGCTGATCTGGAAGAGGAGCGCCGCCTTGCCTACGTGGGCATCACCCGCGCCAAGAAGGAGCTGTACATCTCCAACAGCGTTTCCCGGATGCTGTATGGCCGCACCCAGCGCAACGAGCCGAGCCGTTTTTTGCGAGAGATCGAGCCGGAGTATATCGAGGAGACCCGCAGCCCGGTACTGGAACAGCGCTCCCGCTTTGGCGGCTGGGGCGACAGCTATCGTGATACGGTGCCCGGTGGTGCGTCCGGTTACTCCGGGCCGTCCGGATGGGGCCGCAGCGCCAGTGGGTATGGTACGGGCGGCTACGGAAGCGGCTATAGCAATCGCAGCGGCTACCTGAACCGCGAATACAACGTGGGCGAGGGCCGCGGCTTTGGCTCGACCTATGCAAACCGGGGCCAGAGCCAGAGCGGATATGGTTCCGGCTATGGCCGCAGCGGCGCAGTTACGGGATATGGTTCTGGTTACAGTTCTGCATATTCTGACGGAACAGCGCAGAAAAAATCTGCAAAGCAAATCTCCTTTACAGGCACACTGGCAGCAAAACCCGCTGCAAAAGGCGCAAAACACTATGAGCCGGGCGATCTTGTGGAGCACAAGGTGTTCGGACGCGGTCAGGTAGTGGCTGTGAAGCCTGCCGCCGGAGATCAGATCGTGGAGATCAACTTTGAAAAGGTGGGCATCAAAAAGACCATGGCCAATTTTGCGCCCCTGACCAAAATCACTGCGGAGGAATAACACACTTATGATGACTGTTCGTTTGATCGCACATACCCCGGAACCGGAAAAGGTGGTGGCTGCAGCGGCAAAGCTCTGCTATTCCGATGCGCACATCACCGACCTGCTGGACGGCCTGACCGAGGAAAAGACCGCGAAGTTCCTGACCATGCTCAGCGATCTGGGCCATGCCAGCCCCATTGAACATGCCAGCTTCACCTTTGGCATTGAGGGGGTCAGCCGCACTTTGCTGGCGCAGATCACCCGCCACCGCATTGCATCCTTCAGTGTGCAGAGCCAGCGCTATGTGCGGCTGGACGATTTCCGCTATGTGGTACCGCCCGAGATCGAAGCCATCCCGGAAGCAAAGGAAGCTTTCCTTGCCAGCATGGAAGAGGACGCAAAGCGCTACCTCGACCTTGCCCACAAGCTGGAAGAAGGCCACACCGCCCGCCTGATGGCTGAAGGAATGCCGGAAAAGCAGGCCCGCGCCAAGGCCAGCAAGCAGGCCAACGAGGATGCCCGCTTTGTACTGCCCAACGCCTGCGAGACCAAGATGGTGGTCACCATGAATGCCCGCAGCCTGCAGAACTTTTTCCACCTGCGCTGCTGCAGCCGCGCCCAGTGGGAGATCCGGGAGCTGGCCGAAAAAATGTTTGAGCTGGTGTATCCGGTGGCACCGCATATCTTTGCAAAGTCCGGCCCGGCCTGTGTATCCGGCCCCTGCCCGGAAGGCAGGATGTGCTGCGGCAAAACCGCCGAGGTGCGTGCAAAATATGCCGCGATCAAAGAAGGTGCCGAAGCATGAGCAAGGGAAAACTGATCGTACTGGAAGGGCTGGACGGCAGCGGCAAGGCCACGCAGGCAAAGCTGCTGGCAACACATTTAAAGGAGCAGGGCTTTTCTGTGCGGGAGATCACCTTCCCGAATTATGAGAGCGACTCCAGCGCCCTTGTAAAAATGTATCTGGCAGGGCAGTTCGGCCAGCACCCGGACGATGTAAACGCCTATGCAGCCTCCAGCTTTTATGCGGTGGACCGCTATGCCAGCTACAAAAAGGACTGGGGCAGTTTTTACGAGAATGGCGGCATCGTCATTGCCGACCGGTACACCACCTCCAATGCGGTGCACCAGTGCTCCAAGCTGCCGCCGGAGCAGTGGGAGAGTTTTCTCGGCTGGCTGTTTGACTACGAATTCCATCTGCTGGGCCTGCCTGCGCCGGATGAGGTGATCTACTTACAGGTAGACCCCGCCGTGAGCCAGAAGCTTATGACCCAGCGTTACCACGGCGACGAGAGCAGGAAGGATGTGCACGAGAAGGATACCGAGTATCTTGCCCGCAGCCGCTGCGCCGCCGAGTATTGTGCCGCGCACCTTGGCTGGGCCGTCGTGCATTGCACCAGCGGGGACAACATGCGCAGCATCGAAGACATTCAGGCCGAAGTGCAGGAGATCGTGTTGAAGCAGCTGACATAATTTTCGATAAGAGGGGGCATCCTGACAGATGTATCGTTTGATGCAGCCGGAAGACAAACCGGCAGTGCTGGCCTTGTGGCAGAGCCAGCGCAATGAATCAGAAGAATTTGCCAAAAAGGCCATTGAGCAGTTTGCAGGCGAGCAGAACGTCTATGTGGCCGAGGAAAATGACGAGATCGCTGCGGTGGTGCTGGCTGTGCCGGTCACGCTGCAGGGCCGCAGCGGCACCTACCTGTACGGTCTGTGCGGCGAGGGCAGCCTGATCCTGGCGGGCCTTGTGGACTATCTGTGTGCCCAGCAGAAGCTGCGCGGCGCAGGGTTTACGGTGGCAGTGCCCACCAGCCCGAAGCAGGCCGCACTGCTGCAGGATAAGGGCTTTGCATGGGCCTTCGCCCTGCGCTGCCTGCCGCGCGAGGTGGAGCGCAACCTGTGGAGTCAGGCGGAATTTGACTCCGTCACCGCTAAAAAGCTGTGTGAGCTGCGGGAGCGCTTCTGGCCCGATACCGTGCAGCTGACCCCGGAGCGCATGGCCGTGGTGCTGGGAGATCTGTACTCCTCCGGTGCCACCATCGTTTCCACCGCCCACGGCTATGGTATTTATTTCCGCAAGGAGGATACGCTTTACTTTGTGGAGCTGCAGGCCGACAATGACCGCGCCGCCGAAGTACTGATGGAAGCCGCCCGCGAAAAGGAAGTCATCGTGGAAAAGGCGGTCATTACCGTGGGCGCATCCCAGCCGCTGTTCCTCGGCGAGGGCACCCGGCAGGACTACGGCATGATCCGCTTTGATGCCGAACCCTTTGATGTAGCCGAAAGCTACATGCGCCTGATGCTGGAAAACTAAGATAAAAGGAAGGTGCTTATGGCACACGAAAAAAACACCCGCAAAAAAGGCGGTGTAGGGAAGATCCTGCTGGTGCTGGTGGTACTGCTGGCACTGGCCGTTGGCGGGGCGCTGCTGTTTGCGCACAACGAGATCAGCGGCAATGGTAGACCCGGCACGGAGGTAACGGTGAGCATCCCGCAGGGCAGTGGCGTTTCCGTTATTGCGCAAAAGCTCAAGGATGCGGGTGTGATCCGCTCGGCCTATCTGTTCCGCTGGTATGTGGGGCAAAAGGGTGCGGCATCAAAGCTGCAGTATGGCGATTTTACTCTGCAGAAGAGCGCCTGTTCTTACGATGCCATTATTGCGGTCCTGTCCACCTACGCCAAGGCCGAAACGGTGCGCGTGACCATCCCAGAGGGAACCACGGCCATTGCCATTGCCCAGAAGATGGAAGCCGCCGGGCTGTGCAGCGCCGAGGATTTCCTGAAGGAAGCCAACGAGGGCGATTTCAGCGAATACACCTTCTGGCAGTACGTGCCGGACGATGCCGACGCGCCGGACCGCTTTATGAAGTGCGAGGGCTATCTCTTCCCGGAAACCTACGAATTCTTAAAGGACGACACCGTGCACAACTATGTAGCCACCTTCTATGCCCAGTTCGATGCACAGATCACCGATGAGATGTATGCAGAACTTAAAAAGCAGGATATGACCCTGCCCCAGCTGATCACACTGGCATCCTTTGTGCAGGAGGAAGCAGGCAACAGTCAGGACTCGAACGTGGCACAGGTGTTCCGCAACCGTCTGGCTGCGGATTCACCCTACCCGCGCCTGCAGAGCAACACCTCCAGCTATATCCAGAGCGACAGTGACAACAATTACCTCTGGAACTGGGTGGCACCCTACTATGGCGGCTGGGATAATATCCCGGGAAATATCGTGGCTGCGTATGATACCTACAGCTGCAAGGGTCTGCCTGCTGGGCCGATCTCGAACCCCGGCATTGCGGCTATCAAGGCAGCACTGGCCCCCCAGCCCAATGAGGAGGCCAAGGATGCCTATTTCTTTGTGACCGACCTCAAGGGCAGCTATTATTATGCCCGCACCCTGAGCGAACACAACGCAAACTGCCAGAAGGCAGCACAAGTGAACAAAACTGTGAATACGGAAAAATGAGAGGAATTTGAACTATGCTGCAAATCCCGGAACTGCTGGCCCCGGCAGGCGATCTGGAACGCCTGCGCTATGCCATCAACTACGGTGCCGATGCCGTTTACTGCGGCCTGCCTGAATTTGGAATGCGGTCTGCTCCGGCCAACTTTACGCCGGAACAGCTGGCCGAGGGTGTCATCTACGCTCACGCCCGCGGCCGCAAGGTCTACCTGACCATGAACACCCTGCCCACCAACGAGGAAGCCGACCGCCTGCCCGAGGCCATTAAGGAAGCAGCCAAGGCCGGTGTGGATGCCTTTATCGTGGCAGACCTTGGTGTGCTGGATGCCTGCAAGACCTTTGCACCGGACATCGATGTGCACATGTCCACCCAGACAGGCATCACCAACTGGGCTGCGGCCCGCGCCGCCTACAACATGGGCGCAAAGCGCGTGGTGCTGGCCCGTGAGATGACCCTGCAGGATATTGCGATCCTGCGCGATAAAACACCGCCGGAGCTGGAGATCGAAGCCTTTGTGCACGGTGCTATGTGCATGAGCGTTTCGGGCCGATGCCTGCTTTCCAACTACATGGCGGGCCGCGACGCGAACCGCGGCCAGTGTGCCCAGCCCTGCCGCTGGAAATACTATCTCAGCGAGGAGACCCGTCCGGGCCAGCTGTACGAGATCGGCGAGAACGAGAACGGCAGCTACATCCTCAACGCCAATGATATGTGCACCGCGCCGTTCCTTGACCTGATCTGCAAGGCAGGTGTGGACAGCCTGAAAATCGAGGGCCGTGCCAAGACCTTCTACTATGTGGCAAGCGTTACCGCCGCCTACCGCAGGGCGCTGGACGCTTATCTGGCCGACCCGCTCAACGACAACTTTGAGCTGCCTGCTGAAGTGTACGAGGAGCTTACCCGTACCAGCCACCGCCATTACTCGCCGGGCTTCTACTTTGGCCGCGAGCAGGCCAGACAGGCCACCGACAGCGCTACTTACATCCGCGAGTGGGAGTTTGTGGGCACGGTAGACGGCTGGGAGAACGGCGTTGCCTCCTGCCAGCAGCGCGGCAAGTGGAGCCTGGGCGACACTCTGGAAGCCCTCTGCCCGGATGGCCGCAGCATTCCGCTGAATCCTGAGTGGATCGAGAACGAAGCCGGTAAGCGGGTGGAGAGCACCCCGCATGCCATGGAAAAATACACCATTCCCACGCCGGAGCTGCCGCCCATGAGCCTGCTGCGGCGCAAAACGGTATAAGGAGACCACAATGGAAGCAACACGCCTGTGTCCATACTGCCTGCAGCCGCTGCCCGGAGCAGCACAAAGCTGCCCGCACTGCGGCAAAAGCTTTGCCGGGCGCAACCCCGGCGGCACCCTGCCGGTGGGCACCGTGCTGGCCGGGCGCTACACCGTAGGGGAAATGCTGAGCATCGACGGCGAGGGCATCCTCTACCGCGGCGCAGAGAATCTGGGCCGTTTCCGGGTGACCATCAAGGAATATCTGCCCATTACCCTCACGGCGGAGCGCACGGCAGAAAGCACCCTGCGGCCCAAGACCGGCAGTGAGGTGCTGTTCAAGACCACCCGCATGGATTTTGCGGACCTGTACCGCTCCATCCAGCGCATCACTCCGGCCAATGGTCTGGAAGCCGTGCTGGATGTGGTGGAAGCCAATAACAGCGTTTACGCCATTCTGGAAAATCTGGGCGGCACCCCGCTGGATCAGTGGCTGGAAAACCACCCCGGCACCATCCGCCCGGACGATGCCTGCGCCATGCTGCAGCCGGTGTTTGAAGGCGTAGCCGCCATGCACAAGATCGGTCTGGTGCACCGCGGTATCTGCCCGGAGAACATCCGCGTGATGGAAAACGACCGCTGCCGTCTGGCAGGCTATGCCACGGTGGGCCTGCGCACGGCGGGCAGCGGCCTGCGCGAACAGCTGTACGAAGGCTATTCCGCCCCGGAGCAGTATTCCACCGCAGAGTTCGAGGGCCGCTATACCGATGAATACAGCCTTGCGGCCGTGTTCTACCGCATGGTGTGCGGGCAGGCCCCGGTGCCTGCAGCGCAGCGCATGGTGGCAGACTCCAACCCACGCGCAAAATCGGTGAACGGCAGCCTGCCGCTGTACGTCTCGCAGGTGCTGCAGCTGGGTCTGCGCCTGCGGCCCATGGAGCGCATCCAGACCGTGCCGCAGCTGTATCAGGCCCTTTCTTCCAAGGAATACACCGCCGAGCTGACCCGCACCATGAAGCCGGAGACTCCGGTGCGCACAGCCCCGCCGGAGCCGGAACGCAAGGAGCATCTGCTCAGCTTAAAAGCGCTGCTGGCGGGCATCGTGATCCTGCTGTCCATCCTCATTCTGCTCACGCTGTGGAGCGTGCTGAGCCAGCACATCCACCAGCCTGCCGCGTCGGCTGCGGAGTCGGAACCGGCCAGCAGCGAGGTGATGGTGCCGCAGAACCTTGTGCCGAACTTTATTGGCATGGACTACACGCAGGTGCAGAACAACCGGGAATATACCAGCATGTATCTGTTCTACGTCACCGAGGAATACAGCGATACCGCCCCGGCGGGCCAGATCATCCAGCAGGAGCCGAGCGCGGACACTGTGCTCAAGGCAGGGGAGACCATACGGCTGGTGGTGAGCAAAGGCCCGCAGATGGCCGAGATGCCCAATATCATCGGCTTTACGCAGGATGGCGCGGTAAAGGAACTGGAAGCCCGGGGCCTTGTGGCCAGCTGCTTTATGGTGGTGAACGATGGCTCCTATGCATCCGGCTGCGTGGTGCGTACCAGCGAGGAGCCGGGCACCAAGGTGGAAGTGGGCACGGTGATCACCGTGTATATTGCGGCAGACCCCAGTGTGCAGATCACGGTAACACCGGAGGAACCCGCCGCTACCGAACCCACCACGACAGAGCCGGCCCCTCCGGAAACAACAGATCCTACCCCCACGGAACCGGAACACAATACAGACTAAAAAACAAAAGCAGAAGCGGGAGCCTTGCAAAGGCCCCCGCTTCTGCTTGTTTAGGATAGGAAAGAGAATGGCTTAGTTAAAGGTTGGTGTAGCCCATCAGGTAGCGGTCTACCTCGGCGGCGCAGTCGCGGCCTTCGCGCAGGCCCCACACCACAAGGCTCTGGCCGCGGCGCATATCGCCGCAAACGAACACCTTTTCCACGTTGGTCTTGAAGCTGTGGTCTGCCACGTTGCCGCGGGCGGTCAGCTCCACACCAAATGCATCGGCCACGTAGCTTTCGCAGCCGGTAAAGCCTGCGGCGATGAACGCCAGCTGGCAGTTGTAGGTAAATTCTTCACCGGTGGGCACCATGCTGGTACGGCCGGTCTCGGGGTTCCGCTCCGGCTTCAGGTAGGAGATGATAGCACCGGTCAGATTGCCTGCATCATCCTTCAAAAATTCCTTCACGGTGGTCTGGTACACGCGCGGGTCCTTGCCAAACTTTGCAAGGCACTCGGTCTGGCCGTAGTCCACCTTCAGTACACGGGGCCACTCCGGCCACGGGTTGGAGGCTGCACGCTCCTTGGGCGGCTGCGGCATCATTTCCAGTGCCACCAGATCGGTGCAGCCCTGCCGCAGGGCCGTGCCCTGACAGTCGTTGCCGGTATCACCGCCGCCGATCACCAGAACATTCTTGCCCTTGGCATCGATGGCCTTGCCGTCCGCGAACTGGCTGTCCAGCAGACTTCTGGTCACGCTGGTCAGGTAGTCCACGGCAAAGTGCACGCCGTTTGCATCGCGGCCGGGCACATTCAGGTCGCGGGCCTTTTTGGCACCGCAGCACAGCACCACGGCATCGTAGCCGTTCAGCAGCTCTTCGGCGGCAACAGCCCCGCCCACGTCCATGTTGGTGCGGAACTCCACGCCCTCAGCCTGCATGATCTTGATGCGGCGCTCGATGACGGATTTGTCCAGCTTCATGTTGGGAATGCCGTACATCAGCAGGCCGCCCACGCGGTCGGCACGCTCGAACACAGTCACGGCGTGGCCGCGCTTGTTCAGGTATTCGGCCACCGAAAGGCCGGAGGGGCCGCTGCCCACCACGGCTACGCTCTTGCCGGTGCGGGAGGGCGGCGGTGCGGCGTGCAGCCAGCCCTTGGCGTAAGCCGTTTCGATAATGGCGTGCTCGTTCTCGCGCACGGTCACGCTGCTGCCGGTCACATCGCCGCAGGTGCAGGCCGCTTCACACAGGGCAGGGCACACCCGGCTGGTGAACTCCGGAAAACGGTTGGTGGCCATCAGCCGATGCATGGCCAGCTCCCACTTGCCATGATAAACAAGGTCGTTCCACTCCGGGATGAGGTTATTCAGCGGGCAGCCGGAGGCCATGCCGCCGATCATCATGCCGGCCTGACAGAAGGGAACACCGCAATCCATGCAGCGTGCTGCCTGCGTCTGCTGCTCCTCGCGGGAGAGCCAGACATGAAATTCGTTAAAGTTTTCAATGCGTTCCAGCGGCGGAACATCCGTGCTGGTTTTGCGCGTATAGTCGATAAATCCAGTTGTCTTACCCATAACGCTGCCCTCCTTACTTCTTCTTCTGCACCGTGTAGAATGCTTCAATCTGTGCCTGTTCGCCGTCCAGACCGCGCTCCTCAACGGATGCAATCACACGCAGCATACGGTCATAATCGTAGGGCAGAACTTTCTTGAACTTGGGCAGGAATTCGCTGAAGTTGTCAAGGATCTCTTTGCCGCGGGGAGAGCCGGTGGCCTCCACATGTTCGCGGATCAGTTCTTTCAGGGTGGCAACATCGTACTTGTGCTCCACAGGCTCCAGGCTGACGGTCTCCTTGTTCACGCGCTGGTAGAAGTCCCAGTTCTCGTCCAGCACGTAGGCGATGCCGCCGGTCATACCGGCTGCAAAGTTCTTGCCGGTCTGGCCCAGAACCACCACCGTGCCGCCGGTCATGTACTCGCAGCCGTGGTCGCCAACGCCCTCCACAACGGCGGTGGCACCGCTGTTGCGCACGGCGAAGCGCTCACCGGCCACGCCGGAAATGAACGCCTTGCCGCTGGTAGCACCGTACAGGGCCACGTTGCCGGTGATAATGTTCTCCTCGGGCTTGAACGTGATGCCCTTGGGCGGGCGCACGACGATCTTGCCGCCGGACAGGCCCTTGCCCATGTAGTCGTTGCAGTCGCCCACAAGGTCCAGCGTCAGGCCGCCCGGGATGAAGGCACCAAAGCTCTGGCCGCCTGCACCCACACAGTGGGCGGTGTAAACATCATCCGGCAGGCTGTTGCCGTATTTGCGGGTGATCTCGCTGCCAAAGATGGCACCAAAGGCGCGGTCGGTGTTGGAGACATCCAGCGTCACGCTCTGGGCATTCTTGCTGCTGAGCTTGAACTTCTTCATCAGCACCTTCATATCGAGGGTGTTTTCCAGATGGAAGTCGTAGGTGTCCTCCTTCACGAAGTGAACATTGCTGTTCTCGATGGCAGGGTTGTGCAGGATGCAGTCGAGATCCATCTTGGAAGCGCGGCTGCCGGGTGCGGCAGGCTTGACCTTGAGCAGGTCGGTGCGGCCCACCAGTTCATCGATGGTGCGCACGCCCAGCTTTGCCATGTACTCGCGCAGCTCCTCGGCCACAAAGGTGAGGTAGTTGATGATGTATTCCGGCTTGCCCTTGAAGTTCTTGCGCAGCTCCGGGTTCTGGGTGCAGATGCCCATGGGGCAGGTATCCAGATTGCACACACGCATCATCACGCAGCCCTCGGCCATCAGCAGGGTAGTGCCGAAGCCGAACTCCTCTGCGCCCAGCATACAGCTGATGGCAACATCGCGGCCGGAGAGCAGCTTGGAGTCGCTCTCGATGCGCACGCGGGTGCGCAGGCCGTTCAGGATCAGGGTCTGATGGGTCTCGGCGATGCCCAGCTCCCACGGCAGGCCAGCGTGCTTGATGGAAGTACGCGGTGCTGCACCGGTGCCGCCGTCGTAGCCGGACACCAGAATGACCTGTGCGCCGCCCTTGGCAACACCGGCCGCAATGGTGCCAACGCCGGCCTCACTGACCAGCTTGACATTGATGTTGGCGCTGCGGTTGGCGTTCTTCAGGTCGTAGATCAGCTCTGCAAGGTCCTCGATGGAGTAGATATCGTGGTGCGGCGGGGGAGAGATCAGGCCCACACCGGTGGTGCTGTGGCGGGTCTTTGCAATCCACGGATATACCTTGGCACCGGGCAGGTTGCCGCCCTCACCGGGCTTTGCACCCTGTGCCAGCTTGATCTGGATCTCTTCCGCAGAAACGAGGTATTTGCTCGTCACACCAAAGCGTGCGGAAGCTACCTGCTTGATCTTGGAATTGCTCTCGCTGTGGTAGCGCTCTTCGGGTTCGCCGCCCTCGCCGGTGTTGCTGCGGCCGCCCAGACGGTTCAGGGCGATGGCAATGGTTTCATGGGCTTCACTGCTCAGGGCACCGTAGCTCATGGCTGCGCCCTTGAACCGCTTGACGATGGAGCTTACCGGCTCCACCTCTTCCAGCGGGATGCCGCCGTCAGGAGCATAGTTGAAGTCCAGCAGGCTGCGCAGATGCACGCCGTCAGCACCCATATTGTCCACGGTGCTGGTGAACTGCTTGAAAGCCGAGTAGTCGTTCGTCCAGCAGGCTTTCTGGAACAGGTGGATGGTCTGGGGGTTGAACAGGTGTTCTTCCTTGCCGCTGCGGAACTTGTGTGCGCCGCTGTCGGCCAGCTCCATGTTGATGTCCAGACCCAGCGGGTCGAAGGCTGCGTTGTGCTGGGCTTCCACATCGGCCTGAATGTCCGAAAGGGTAATGCCGCCCACACGGCTCACCGTGCCGGTGAAGTATTTGTCGATGACATCCTTGGAGATGCCCACAGCCTCAAAGATCTGGCTGCTCTGGTAGCTCTGGATGGTGGAAATGCCCATCTTGGAGGCGATCTTCACAATGCCGCTGAGGATGGCGTTGTCGTAGTCCTCCACGGCTGCATAGTAATCTTTGTCCAGCAGGCCTTCGTCGATGAGCTGGCCGATGGTCTCATGTGCCAGATAGGGATTGATGGCGCAGGCACCGTAGCCCAGCAGAGCGGCAAAGTGGTGCACCTCGCGCGGCTCTGCACTTTCCAGAATGAGCGCCAGTGCGGTGCTCTTCTTGGTGCGGATCAGGTACTGCGAAACCGCGGAAACAGCCAGCAGGCTGGGAATGGTCACGTGGTATTCATCCACATCGCGGTCAGAAAGGATGATGATGTTTGCACCATCCTTGTAGGCGCGGTCGACCTCCAGAAATACACGGTCGATGGCCTTTTCCAGACTGGTATTCTTATAGTAGTTGATGGACACCGTGGCTACCTTGAAGCCGGGCACATTCATGTATTTGATCTTGAGCAGGTCGGTGCTGGTCAGGATGGGGTTGTGCACCTTGAGCACCTTGCAGTTCTCGGGCTTGTCCTCCAGAAGGTTGCCGTGTGCGCCAATATACACGCTGGTGGAAGTGACCACCTTTTCGCGGATGGCATCGATGGGCGGGTTGGTGACCTGCGCAAAACGCTGCTTGAAGTAATTGAACAGCGGCGGATGCTGGTTGCTCAGCACAGCAAGCGGGGTGTCGGTGCCCATAGCGCCGGAAGGCTCTGCGCCTGCCCGTGCCATGGAGAGGATCATGGTGTTCACATCCTCATACTTGTAGCCGAACACCTTCTGCAGGCGGGTGAGCTGATCGCCGGTGTAGCTTTCCACCTTCACGTTGGGAATTTTCAGCCTGGCCAGCTCCACAAGGTTGCGGTCGATCCACTCGCCGTAAGGCTCACGGCTGGCGTAGAACTCCTTGAGCTTTTCGTCGTCCACCACTTCGCCCTTCACGGTGTCCACCAACAGCATTTTGCCGGGACGCAGACGATCCTTGACCAAAATATTATCCGGCTCGCATTCCAGCACACCCACCTCGGAGGACAGGATCATGCGGCCGTCCTTGGTGATGTAATAGCGGCTGGGGCGCAGACCGTTGCGGTCCAGCACAGCGCCCATCACGTCGCCGTCCGAGAAGAGGATGGCAGCGGGGCCATCCCAAGGCTCCAGCATGGTGGCATAATACTGGTAGAAATCGCGCTTTTTCTGGCTGATGTTCTTGTTGTTCTCCCACGGCTCGGGAATGGTGATCATCACGGCCAGCGGCAGATCCATGCCGTTCATCACCATGAATTCCAGCGCGTTATCCAGCATGGCGGAGTCGGAGCCGGAAGTGTTGATGATGGGCAGGATCTTGTTCATGTCGTCCTGCATGATGGAGCTGGAGATGCTCTCTTCACGGGCCAGCATGGCATCCGTGTTGCCCTTGATGGTGTTGATCTCGCCGTTGTGCAGGATGAAGCGGTTGGGGTGTGCGCGCATCCAGCTGGGGTTGGTGTTGGTGGAGAAGCGGCTGTGCACCATGCCGATAGCGGATTCATAATCCTCGTCCTGCAGGTCGGTATAGAACAGGCGCAGGTCGTGCACAAGGAACATGCCCTTGTACACGATGGTGCGGCTGGACAGGCTGGGCACATAAGTGCCGTTGCTGGCTTGCTCGAACACGCGGCGCACAATGTACAGCTTGCGGTCAAAATCGATGCCCTTGCTCACCTTGGCGGGCTTTTTGATGAAGCACTGCCAGATAGCAGGCATACAGTCGCGGGCTTTCTGGCCCACGGCATCCGGGTTCACGGGAACCTTGCGCCATGCCAGAAATTCGAGGCCTTCCTTGCGGGTGACCACCTCGAACAGCTTCATGGCCTGCGCACGCAGGTGTTCGCTCTGGGGGAAGAAGAACATGCCTACACCGTACTCGCGCTCGTTGCCAAGGCTGATGTTCAGTTCTTCGGCCACCTTGGAGAAGAACTTGTGGCTGATCTGCAGCAAAATGCCCACACCGTCGCCGGTCTTGCCCTCGGCATCCTTGCCGGCACGGTGCTCCAGCCGTTCCACAATGGCCAGTGCGTCGTCCACGGTCTGGTGGCTTTTGCGGCCCTTGATATCCACCACAGCGCCAATGCCGCAGGCATCGTGCTCAAACTGTGGATCGTACAGACCAAGGGTGTTTTTCTGCTCTGTAAAGTTTTCCATAAACTTTCCCATCCTTATCTAAAATCCTCACCGGTGCGGCACCCTCCGCATTTTGACAAAAAAGAAAAGCGCCCCGCAAGGGCATACTTTACCCTTGCGGAACGCCTTTGTTCCGGTAACTATTATTATACTGAACGCTGAAAAATCTTCAAGTGTCAGCTGCACCAAATATAACAGCGGCTTTCCACTGCTTCTTGTGCGAAACGCCGCGTATGGCGGTCAGTTGTAGCTATAGTGAGAACAGTGCAGGCTCAATGTCTGCCCAGAATGGCCTGCAGGTCATTTTCCGGCGTTGTTACGGCTTTTAAATCGTACTTTTGCTGCAGGGCAGCCACAACGACCGGCGAGAGGAACGGGGGCAGGGTAGGCCCCAGCCGGATGTTCCGGATGCCCAGCGCCAGCAGCGCGATGAGGATGCACACGGCCTTCTGCTCAAACCAGCACAGCACCAGCGAGAGGGGCAGGTCGTTGACGCCGCAGCCAAAGGCGTCGGCCAGCGCCAATGCGATGCGGATGGCGCTGTAGGCGTCGTTGCACTGGCCCACGTCTAGGATGCGGGGCAGGCCGGTGCCCGGCACGGTGCCAAGGGGCAGGTCGTTCAGGCGGAACTTGCCGCAGGCCAGGGTCAGCAGGATGGTGTCGGGCGGGGTAAGGCGGGCAAACTCGGTGTAGTAGCGGCGGCTGGGCCGGGTGCCGTCGCAGCCGCCCACCAGAAAGAAGTGCCGCAGCTTACCGTCCCGCACCGCCTGCACGATCTCGTCCGCGTGCTGCAGCACGGCGGTGCGGGCAAAACCGGTGGTCACCGTGGAGCCGCCGTTCAGGCCGGGCAGCAGGGTGTCCTGCGCGTAGCCGCCCAGCTCCAGCGCCTTTTCGATCACCGGGGAAAAGTCGCGCCCTTCGTCGATGTGGGGCACGCCGGGGTAAGCCACCACCGAGGTGGTGAACACCCGGTCGGCGTAGCTGGCGCGCAGGGGCATGATGCAGTTGGTAGTGAACAGGATGGGCGCGGGGATGTCCTCGAACTCCCGCTGCTGGTTCTGCCATGCGGTGCCAAAGTTGCCCTTGAGGTGGGGGTAGCGGCGCTTCAGCTCCGGGTAGCCGTGGGCGGGCAGCATCTCCGAGTGGGTGTAGACGTTGACGCCCCGGCCTGCGGTCTGTTCCAGCAGCTGCTGTGCGTCGTAGAGGTCGTGGCCGGAAATCACGATGAACGGCCCCTTTTCAATGGTCAGGGGCACCTGCACCGGTTCCGGATCGCCAAACGCGCCGGTGTTGGCCGCGTCCAGCAGCTCCATGCAGCGGTAGCTGGCTTCTCCTGTGGCCTGCACCAGCTGCCACAGGGCGTCGGTGGTCTGGCCGGGGTCGCCCACGGCCTGCAGGGCGGTACAGAAGAACCGGTCCAGCTCCGGGTCGATGCGGCCCAGCACCCGGGCGTGGTAGTTGTAGGCGGCCATGCCCCGCAGGCTGAACAGCACAAAGCATTTCAGGCTGCGCCGGTCGGCGTCCGGTTCCCGCCAGAGGGCCTGCATGTCGTAGTCCGGGCCGGTGCCGGGGCTGGCGTCGTGCACCCGGCGGGTCAGTGCGTCCACGGCGGCGGTGTCAAAGTTCACGTTGGTAATGGTGGTGAACAGCCCCTGCATCAGCAGCCGGGCCTGTTCCGGGGTCGGGCCGCGCCCCGCCGCGATGAGCTGCCCGGCAAACGCGATGAGCGCCCCGGTGAGCCGGTCCTGTGCGGCGGCTGTCTCGGCCGACTTGCCGCACACCCCCGCTGCGCCGGTGCAGGCGGTGCAGCCCGCCGCCTGCTCACACTGAAAACAAAACATCTGCTCGTCCATACAAAACTCCCTTTCTGCCATAAGATACTGCCAGTGTGGGCAGAGCGGGGCGGGGTTATACCAAAAAAGAGCCGCACCCCTGCGGGCGCGGCTCTTAGACGATGCGGTATGACTTAGTAGGTGATGCCCTGTGCCATCATGGCGGTGGCGACCTTCAGGAAGCCGGCGCAGTTTGCACCGACCATCAGGTTGCCCTCGGAACCGGCAGCCACAGATGCATCGTAGGAAGCATGGAAGATGCCCTCCATGATGCCCTTCAGCTTGGCATCCACTTCCTCAAAGCTCCAGCTCAGACGTTCGGAGTTCTGGCTCATCTCCAGACCGGAGGTAGCCACGCCGCCTGCGTTGGAAGCCTTTGCAGGTCCGTACAGGATGCCGTTAGACAGGTAGACCTCAATGGCCTCCGGGGTGCTGGGCATGTTGGCACCCTCGCACACTACGGTGCAACCGCCCTTCACCAGAGCCTCAGCGGACTCCTTGTTGATCTCGTTCTGGGTTGCGCAGGGCAGGGCGATGTCGCAGGGGACAGTCCAGACCTTGCTGCAATCTGCAACATAGGTTACACCCTCGTGGGTCTCGGCGTACTCCTTGATACGGCCGCGGCGGACTTCCTTCAGATCCTTGACGTAGGCCAGATCGATACCGTTGGGATCGTAGACATAGCCGTTGGAGTCGGACATGGTCACGACCTTGGCACCCAGCTGGGTAGCCTTCTCGCAGGCGTAGATCGCAACATTGCCGGAACCGGAGATGACCACGGTCTTGCCCTCAAAGCTGTCGTTGCGCATGCACTTCAGAGCTTCAGCGGTGAAGTAGCACAGGCCGTAGCCGGTAGCCTCGGTACGGGCCAGAGAGCCGCCAAAGGTCAGGCCCTTGCCGGTGAGCATGCCGCCCTGGAAGCTGTTGGTCAGGCGCTTGTACTGGCCGAACATATAGCCGACCTCGCGGCCGCCGACACCGATATCACCGGCGGGGCAGTCCACGAACTGGCCGATGTGGCGGTACAGCTCAGTCATAAAGCTCTGGCAGAAGCGCATCACTTCCATGTCGCTCTTGCCGTGGGGGTCAAAGTCAGAGCCGCCCTTGCCGCCGCCCATGGGCAGGGTGGTCAAGCTGTTCTTGAAAGTCTGCTCAAAGCCCAGGAACTTCAGGATGCCCTGGTTGACAGAGGGATGGAAGCGCAGACCGCCCTTGTAGGGGCCGATGGCGCTGTTGAACTGGACGCGGTAGCCGCGGTTGACCTGCACCTTGCCCTGATCATCGACCCAGGGCACACGGAAGCTGATGACGCGCTCGGGCTCGACCAGACGCTCGATCAGGCCGGCTTTCTCGTACTCGGGGTGCTTCTCCACCACGGGCTGGATGCTCTCCAGAACCTCGCGGACTGCCTGCAGGAACTCAGGCTCATTGGCATTGCGCTGTGCAAGGCCATCGTAAACGCGCTTCAGGTATTCATTCGTCAACATAACAGAATACTCCTTTTCCTCTATATTGCAGCAGTACAGGGCCAAACGCACATTCGCCCTGTGCAGGCTTTTTCCCCTCTGCGGCACACATCTGCCGCAGAGCACTTTGTTATTATAAAGCTTTGCGGGGCAATTTACAATAGAAGCTGTGCGAATATTTTGCGAAAATCTTTCAAAAAAACAGGATAAAAGATGAACACGCTTCACAAAAAATGGAAACTGTGCGGAAACAGGCAAAAAATCTTCTTTTCTAAAGTGAGCGGGGGCTGCAAAAGAAAGACTTTTGTGCGGCTTTTATTGCGCGTTCTGGGCTTCCAGCCAGCCCGGCACCTCGTGCAGGGAGGAGAGGATGGCAGCGGTCATGGACTCGTAAGCCGGGGCCGGGTGGTGCAGGTCGGGCACGCAGAGGACCGGGATGCGGGCGGAGTGAGCGGCCTGGATGCCTGCCTCACTGTCTTCCAGCACCAGTGCCCGCGCCGGGGTGGTGCCCAGCTTCTGGCAGGCAATGAGGAAGATATCCGGCGCGGGCTTGCCGCGGCCCTTGGGCAGGTCCGGGCCGAACACAAAGGCGTCAAAACAACCGCGGATGCCGTGCTGGTCCAGGATGCCGTAGGCCCGGTCTGCGATGCTGGAAGAGGCCAGTGCAATTTTATAGCCATGCTCTTTTAAATAGGTGAGCAGCTCTTTTGCGCCGGGCTTGAGAGCAACACCCTTGGCCAGAAACTCTTTTTCCATGGCCGAAATGCGGGCAAAACACTCCTCCCGGCTCAGGGGCAGGGGGTAATGCTCCAAAAGGGTGGTCACGTTTTTCTCCTCGGTCTTGCCGCTGTAAGTCTCGGCGTAATCGTGCAAGCTCACGGTAAAGCCATAAGGAGCCAAAAGAGCAGAATACAACTGGTAGGAGATGATCTCGGTGTCGATCAGCAGACCATCCATGTCAAAAATAATGGAATCCAGCACGGGCAGCGCACATCCTTTCATCAAAACGTATCGTGATAAAACCAGTATACCAGAATCCCCCGGGACGCGATAGGACAAATCCGTCCGAAAAATAACAAAATCCCGCCATCCTGCACGGGGCAGAACCGCGGGAATATGAAATTTTACTTCTTGAGCAGCTTCTCGCAGGCGTCCGCGGCACCCTCCAGGTACTGGCCGCCGTAGGTCTCAATGAGGCCGGCGTCAGAGAGGCGCGCCAGCTCGGGGTCGATGGGGCATTTGGCCAGCACGGGCAGGCCGTGCTTGGCGGCTACCTCGTCCACATGGCTGTCGCCAAACACATTGATGTGCTTGCCGCAGTCCGGGCAGACAACGTAGCTCATGTTTTCCACAAGGCCCAGCATGGGCACTTTCATCATCTCGGCCATGTTCACGGCCTTGGCAACGATCATGCTCACCAGCTCCTGCGGGCTTGCCACCACCACGATGCCATCCACGGGCAGGCTCTGGAAGACCGTCAGGGGCACGTCGCCGGTTCCCGGAGGCATGTCCACAAACAGGAAATCGACGTCTTTCCAGACCACATCGGTCCAGAACTGCTTCACCGCGCCTGCAATGACGGGGCCGCGCCAGACCACGGGGTCTTCCTCGTTCTCCACCAGCAGGTTGATGCTCATGACGTCAATGCCCATCCGGCTCTGGATGGGCCAGCAGCCCTGCGCGTCGGCCATGGCACGGCCATGGATGCCGAACAGCTTGGGGATGGACGGGCCGGTGATGTCGGCGTCCAGAACGCCGCAGTGGTAGCCGCGGCGGGCCATGGCGCAGGCCAGCAGGGCACTGGTCATGCTCTTGCCAACGCCGCCCTTGCCGGATACAACGCCGATGACCTTTTTGACGCTGCTGTTGGGGTTGGGTGCGTCGTGCTGAGGCGCGGCATTGCGGGAAGAACATGCTGCTCCGCAGCTGGAGCAGTCATGGGTGCATTCTTCGCTCATTCTCTCGTTGCGCACTCCGGCGGCGTTGCCGTAGGGGAATGCGCTTCCTCCTTGCATTTTGTATCAAAGGGCGCGAACCGCCCTTGTGTGACCAACACATATCATACCATAAAAGTGGGAGAGAAACAACCCACGACGCCACTCATCTTTTGCAAAGCGCATAAACGGGCTGTTTTGCCGCATACAGTAAACAAAACCTCCCCGTTTGTGCATTGGCGGGGAAAGGAGGCGCGCCATGCGGCAGAGCTACCTGAAGAATGCGGCCCTGATGACCGGGGCGGATGTCCTGCTCCGGCTGGCAGGCATGGGGCTGCGCATTTATCTGGCCAATGCCCTGGGCGGTGAGGGAATGGGCCTGTACCAGCTGGTGCTGGCGGTGTACGCCCTGTTCGTTACGCTGGCCACGGCGGGCGTCTCGGTGGCGGCTACCCGCCTCATGGCCGAGGAGTTGAGCCGCGGCAGGGCCGAAGCCCGGGGAATGCTGGCGCGGCTGCTGGCAGCGGGCCTTGGGCTGGGGGCCTTTGCCATGGCGGCGCAGTTCGGGCTGGCAGGATTGGCGGCTGCCTGGTGGCTGGGAGATGCCCGGGCCGCGGGCGCTCTGCGGGCGGCAGCATTCGGGATGCCCTGGATGGCCGTCTCGGCGGTGCTGCGGGGGTTCTTCATCGCCCGGCGGCGGGTGGAGCCCAACGTGCTCAGCCAGCTGGCGGAACAGACCGTCCGCATCGGGGTCGTCTATGTGGTGTTGGAGCAGGGGATCTTACGGGGCTGGGATAACGGCCGAAAGTGCACCGCGGTGCTGGCGGCCACGGCCCTGAGCGAGGCAGTCTCGGCCTGTATGATGCTCCTGTTCTACCACCGGGAGGCCCGGCGCTGCTTTGCCGGGGAAAAGGCCCGGCGCCCCCGTGACCCGGCCCGACGGCTCTGGGACATCCTGTGGCCGGTGGAGGGCGGACGGTGCCTTGCCAGCGCCCTGCACACGGCGGAGAACATGCTGGTGCCCGCCTGCCTTGCCCTTGCACTGGGGGCTGAGGGCGGACGCGACGCCGCCGTGGCCCGGTATGGCAGCCTGAAAGGGATGGCGCTGCCCCTGCTGACGTTTCCGTTTGGCCTGCTGGGCAGCCTCTCCGTCCTGCTGATGCCGGAGATCACGCAGGCCCACATCCGGGGCGAGACGGCCCGCCTGCAGGCCCTCATTGACCGGATGCTGCGGCTGACCGGGTATTTCTCCGCCCTGGCCGGGGCGGTGTTCTGGGTGCTGGGCTGTCCGCTGGCCCAGACGCTCTACCACAGCCCGGAGGCGGGCTTCTATTTGGAGGTACTTGGCCCGGCCATGCCGCTGCTCTATTTTGAGAGCATGGTAGACGGTGCCATGAAAGGGATGGGGGAGCAGAAAGCGGCGTTCCGCTACAGCGTGTGGGACTCGATCTTGCGGATCGTGGGCGTGGTGCTTCTGCTGCCCCGGTATGGGATGCCGGGTTTCCTGTTTGTGATCCTGGTGTCCAGCTGCTACACCTGCCTTGCCAACACCGGGCGGCTGCTTGCCAGCAGTGAGACAAAGCTCCGGCTCTGGCGCTGGCTGGGGGCCCCGCTGCTGGCTTCTGCAGGGGCTGCAGCTGTGGGTGTGGCCCTGCGGCAGGGGCTGGCCGGGTGGTTTGCCGGAGCGCTTTTGCCGCGGCTGGGAGCGCTGGCTCTCTGCGCAGGCGGGATGAGCGCTGTCTATCTCGTGGCAGCCTGGCCGCTGGGCCTGGGAGAAGAAGTGTGGGCCGCGCTGGCAGAAAAGCACTGAGTGCCGGAAAAACAGAGCGGAAATGGAAATTTTCTGGACACCGGGGCGGGAAACGAGTATAATACAATGGATACCATGGAGGCCCAGTGCCTTTTGTGGAAGTTCCCGGAAGAAAAACGGTGCGGACAGGCTCTGCACTGATGCAAAAGAGGATTACCTGTGAAAGAAAGAAAAAAACAGCCGCCGAAAGTGTTTGCCCGGCGCGCGTTCCTGTTCTTAGTGGATGCCGTCATCGTTACGTTCAGCTTTTACTTTGCCCTGCTCCTGCGGGCGGATGGTGCCGTGGAAGCCACCTGGTGGCCCCATAACCGAGCCTTGCTCTACCACAACCTGCCCTGGATCGTGGCCGTGTACCTCGCCTGCTTTCTGGCAGGGGGGCTCTACTCTATCCTGTGGAAGTATGCAGGGGAGCGCGATCTCATCCGGCTGGCCGGGATGATCGGCGTGCCCACCGTCATCGTCTATCTGGTCAACCGCACCCTCATCCATGGCGTGCTCTTCAATTCGGCCAATGTCATGGCCGCCGTCTTCATCTTTTTGCTGGTGGGCGGCAGCCGCCTGGCATGGCGGCTCTTCCTGAACCACCCGCTGGGGGAGCGGCTGCGGGGCAACACCAACAAGGACCCCAACCGCCCGGTGATGATCGTGGGCGCGGGCGAGGCCGGCAACTGGGCCATCAACGTCTGCAAGACCAACGACCTCTACGGTCACCCGGTGGTGGCGGTGGACGATGACCCCGCCAAGCTCAACCAGACCATCCACGGCGTGCCGGTCAAGGGCACGCTGGAAGAGATCCCCGCCCTGTGCGAGAAGTACAACATCCATGGCATCATCATTGCCATCCCCACCCTGAAAGGCAGCCGCCTGAACCATGTCATCGACCTCTGCGTTTCCACCCACTGTGCGGTGCAGATCCTGAGCGACCCGCAGCTGGTGGGAGCCAACGCGCCGGGGCAGGGGGCGTTCCGTGAACTGAACACGGCGGACTTCCTCTCCCGCGAGGAGGTCACGCTGGACACCGCCAAAATTTCCGGCTACCTCACGGGCAAGACCGTGCTGGTCACGGGCGGCGGCGGTTCCATCGGCAGCGAGCTCTGCCGCCAGGTGATGAAATTCCACCCGGGCAAGCTGCTCATCTTTGATATCTATGAGAACTGTGCCTACGAGCTCCAGATGGAGCTCCAGCAGAAGTATGGCCGGGACATCCCCGTGACCGTGCTGGTGGGCTCCATCCGGGACAAAAAGCGGCTGGACGAGGTGTTTGAGACCTACCACCCCACGGTGGTCTTCCACGCGGCAGCCCACAAGCATGTGCCGCTGATGGAGGTCAGCCCGGCGGAAGCCGTCAAGAACAACGTGCTGGGCACCAAGAACCTGCTGGTGAGTGCCAGCGAGCACGGCGTGGAGCGCTTGGTGCAGCTCTCCACCGACAAAGCGGTCAACCCCACCAGCGTCATGGGCTGCACCAAGCGCATCTGCGAAATGCTCATCCAGACCTTTGCGGGCAACACCGACATGAAGTGTGTGGCCGTCCGCTTTGGCAATGTGCTGGGCAGCCATGGCAGCGTCATCCCGCTGTTTGAGGCACAGATCAAAAAGGGCGGCCCCGTCACCCTGACCGACCCCAACATCGAGCGCTACTTTATGACCATCCCCGAGGCAGCCCAGCTGGTGCTGCAGGCGGGGGCACTGGCCGAGAGCGGCAGCATCTATGTGCTGGACATGGGCGAACCCGTCAAGATCATGGACCTTGCCAAGCAGCTGATCCGGTTCTATGGCTATGAACCGGGCGTGAACATGGACATCAAGATCGTTGGCCTCCGCCCGGGCGAAAAGCTCTACGAAGAGCTGATGATGGATGAGGAGCAGGACAAAATGCGCCGCACCCAGCACAACAAAATTTTTGTGGCCTCGCCCCGCAGCATCGACCTGGCCCAGTTCTACGGCCAGCTGCAGGAGCTGGAAGCCGCGGCCGAGCACAACGACGAGGGCGTGGTGAAACAGCTGGCCAAGATGATCCCCACCTTTACCCCGACGCGGGAAAACCTCAAGCTGTAAAAATGCTGAAACACGGGCATTGGGCCCGCTGTTACCCATAAAATGAGAGGGATGTATATTATGGAAAAGAAACCGTTTCTGACCGAGGCCATGGCCCAGGAGATCATCCAGGACGTGCCCACGCCGTTCCATGTCTACGATGAAAAAGGCATCCGTGAGAATGCCCGCCGCATCAACAAGGCGTTCAGCTGGAACAAGGGTTTCCGGGAGTATTTCGCCGTCAAGGCTCTGCCCAACCCGGTCATTCTGCAGATTTTAAAGGAAGAGGGCTGCGGTGTGGACTGCTCCTCCCTGACCGAGCTGATGCTCAGCGAGGCCTGCGGTTTTACCGGCAGCGACATCATGTTCTCCTCCAACCAGACCCCCGTGGACGACATGAAAAAAGCCTATGAGCTGGGTGCCTACATCAACCTGGACGACGCCACCATGGTGGAGTTCCTGGAGCGGGTGGCAGGCGTGCCCGAGAACATCTTCTGCCGCTACAACCCGGGCGGAACGTTCCAGCTGGGCGAGAGCAAAGAGGGCTTCCAGGTCATGGACAAGCCCGGCGACGCCAAGTATGGCATGACCGAGGAGCAGATGATCGACAGCTATAAGAAGCTGGCCGCCAAGGGTGCCAAGAACTTCGGCATCCATGCATTCCTCGCCTCCAATACCATTTCGGATGAATACTATCCTGAGCTGGCCGCCATCCTGTTCCAGCTGGCGGTCCGGGTGCAGAAAGCCACCGGCGTGCACATTGCCTATATCAACCTGTCCGGCGGCGTGGGCATCCCGTACCGCCCCGACCAGACCGAGAATGACATCATGGCCATCGGCGAGGGCGTCCGTAAGAAGTTTGAAGAAATCCTCGTCCCCGCAGGCATGGGCGATGTGGCCATCTTTACCGAGATGGGCCGCTTTACCACCGGCCCCTACGGTGCCCTGGTGGCCACTGCCATCCACGAGAAGCACATCTATAAGGAATACATCGGTCTGGACGCCTGCGCGGCCAATCTGATGCGTCCCGCCATGTATGGCGCATACCATCACATCACCGTGCTGGGCAAGGAAGACGCTCCCTGCGACCACAAGTACGATGTGGTGGGCGGCCTGTGCGAGAACAACGATAAATTCGCCATTGACCGGATGCTGCCCAAGATCGACATCGGAGATATCATCTACATCCACGATACCGGCGCGCACGGCTCTGCCATGGGCTACAACTACAACGGCAAGCTGCGCAGTGCCGAGGTCCTGCTCTGCGAGGACGGCTCTCACCGCCTCATCCGCCGCGCCGAGACCCCGCGTGACTACTTTGCAACGCTGGATTTCCTGCCCGCCATGAAGTCTCTGTTTGAGGACTAAAATCACACAAAACAGCGAGGTACAACATGTTCTTTGGCTTTCAGCTCACCTGCGGCCTGATGCTGGTCTTTTACGGCTACTCGGTCATGAAAAATCCCCGTGTCTGGGGAGATCAGGGCCGTCAGGCCGTCAAGGCCGAAAACTTCCCGGAATACTGTCGCCAGAACGGTCTGTTTTTCCTGAAAGCGGGCTTTGTTATAGCGCTCATCGGGGCACTAGATGCGCTGGTTACACTGGACGCCCTGCTGTACTTTCTGCTGTACGTTTTTGGGCTGGCGTTTGCGTTTTACCCGCTTACCCGCTGGTGTAAGGCCAACGAGGGCTTCTCCTGGCCCTGGCCCCGCGTGGAAAGCGAGAAAAAGCGGATCAAGAAGCTGCGCAAAGAGCAGGAAAAAGAACAAAAATAAAGCACAATAAAAGCGGCGTCCCATTCTGGAAAACCAGAGCTGGGCGCCGCTTTTGTTGTGATAGATAAATAAAACATTAAGATGGATAAATAAGACCATGAGAAATTAAAAATGCTTTGGCGGATTTATAGGCGGATGTTCGTTTGCTTCCTCCAGAGAGGGAGTAACCAAGGGCCTTGGAATATTTAGAACCAAAGAAGCGCAAATCGGAACCATAATAGTTGTCATCTAACGACTTTTGGAATTTTGCATCATTTTCTACAGATTCGGCAAAAGTATAGAAAAAATTCTTACAAGAAACTTGGTTTAGATTTCCTGAGATTGAATGCTCGATATCCCGGTACACGCAGAAAATAAAAAAGGCGGAACGGTCAAGCTTGTTCAGGTGCGAAAAAATAATATCGTATAACATTCGTTTTCCACAATAGTAAGATACGCCAATATGCATTTCATCTGCATACTCGAAGAGCTCTGGATTAGGAATGCGGTCATGGTCTACATATCTGGAAATTAAAGCTGAAGCATCTGAGGCGGATAGTTTAGCAGGAACACTCTCACCATGTTCTGCTGCAAGATCTCGAAGATAATCCATTTGAGCTGAACTAGGGGGTGGAGGAGTTTCTCGAGTATACTGAATAGGGTCTTCGTATCCAAGGGCCTGAATAGATGAAAGAACATCTTCATTTTTGAAAATTTGGATATGCCGTTTGGTGCGCATTTTTCCGGTTTTAGTGAATTTTCCGGAAAAAGTATAATCAGTATAGTTGAGATTATTGTCTGTTGCAGAGGAAAATAATTGTGGATATTCGTTATAGTAACCATCTTTATCTTCAAAAGAGGAAGAATACGTATGAATTGGTGATGGAACATCTCGGATGGAAGAAGAGGATGGTGGGGCAAAAAGAGCGTTGAATAACGAATTAAAAAATCCCATATCACAAACTCCTACTCTACATAGTAGTGACTATTTGGAAAACTATGGTCTATAAGACTCTTTTTCCACGACTTCGTAAATGTCCCGTCCGCCGCAGAACGCTTCAAAATGCGCTTTCAGCGCCAAGTTGATATCCCATTTGTGATGCGGGTAAGCACCATAGCGACGTTTGACATCCAGCATCCGCTCTTCAATATCCAGTACGCCCTCCGCCCCGGCCAGAGAGTCACAGAGCTGAATGAGGCGGTCGTATTCATCGTAGACCATGGAAGCAAGGACGCTTTCAATGAGCGCCGTTTCTTCCGGGGTGGTGTCCCGGTTACCGACATAATCCGCCAGCGACTGGTCGTTGAACGAATGGCTCAGGCAGACCCGTGCCACTTCATCATAGCCCAGCTGCATCATGTAGGTGTAACCGTCCGAGACGTGGCCGAGATGCCGTTTGCCATAGCGGCGGCCAATGTCGTGCAAAAGGCCCAGTGCATAAGCCTTTTCCGGGTCCAGAGCTCCACCGCTTGCTTTGGCGATGCACTCGGCACAGTGGGCGGCGGTGCGGCTGTGATTGCCCCAGGGGCCGGGGTTGTGGGGGAGGGCTTCTTCCAAAAGTGCCTCTGCCTCTTCACGGGTAGGGAACATGACAGGCTCCTTTCGCTCACAGTGCATCAATGCTGTTCTGCAAATGCTGATAAAAACGCCTCAGGTGAAATCATACCGCGGCATGGTCTCCGGGTCACGGTACTCGTGCTTCTCGTAGTAGCCGATGAGCGTTCCGTCCTCGTCCCGCAGGGCGACCATGTAGACGTCCTTGTTCTGTTTCTCGTTGTGGTAGGTATAGATGAGATTGTGCTCCGGGCTGGCGGCAAACCAGTCCACGACCGTTTGGATCATCTCGTTGGAGTGGGCATTGTGGCAGTTGGCAAGGCTCCGGCCCACCAGTGCGGCCCCGCCGTGCTTGGCATAGCTGCGGATGGCGGCGGGGTTCATGTAGAGGATGGTATGGTCCAGACCGCAAAGGACAATGGAAGCTCTGTCCTGATCGAGGACGCTTTTAAAATAGGGGTTCAGGTTCATGTCAATGACTCCTTTCCGTGGAAGGGGCTTCCGGCTTTGCCTTGTCCAGCGCATCAAACTGCTTGACGATCTGCGGGTCTTTCAGTTTGATGACTTTGCCGGAGAGGTAGTGCAGGGTGTTTTCTTCCGGAATATCGAGGAAGCTGATCCGCACGGCGCACAAAGCCTGCGTTTTTGCCCCGGTGCGCTCGTTCATCTTCCGGTTGCCGTACTTGATGTCACCCAGCACTGGTTTGCCAAGGTAGGCGAGATGAGCGCGGATCTGGTGCGTCCGGCCCGTGATGAGCCCGATCTTGCAGAGGGCAAACGGCCCGGCGGTGCGCAGCACATCCACGTCCGTGATGATCTGCTTCCGGCGCTCGTCCTGTGACTGGTGGGCGTGGATGCTCACCTTGTTGTTCTTCTCGTCGTGCTCCCACCAGGCGGTAAACCGGCCGCTCTGGGGGATGCCCACCGTGATGGTATAGTACTCTTTCTTGAGCAGGTCCGTGCGGATGATCTCGTTCATGTCCCGCAGGGCGGCGTAGCTCTTGGCGGCGACCACAAGGCCCTCGGTGCCCCGGTCCAGCCGGTTGCAGATGCCGGGCTTGAAGCGGTTCTCGCCGCTGGGGTCGTACTCGCCTTTCTGGGCCAGATACTGGGTAAAGGCGTCCACCAGGTTGGCGTCGCCAGTGCGGTCGCTGTGGCAGAGCAGGTGAGTGGGCTTGTACAGCACCGCAATGTTCTCATCCTCATAGATGACGGTCACTTTGGGCTGGTTCTGCTGCTTTTTGGGCGGCTTCTTTGCGGCGGGCTTGGTCCCCTCCGGCGGGAAAAACTCATCGTTGATGTACAGCTCAATGAGGTCTCCGGCCTGGATGCGGTCTTCCGGGGCTCCTTTTTTGCCGTTGACCTTGATCCGCTTGTTGCGGAAGCTCTTGTAGAGCAGGCTGGTGGGGAGATCGCGGGTCACGCTCTGGACAAAGCGGGAGAGGCGGACGCCCTCATCGTTGGCGGTGGCAGTGTATTGTTTCATGAATTTGGTTCCTTTATTTTCAGAGATGAAATGGTACTTTTGATTTTTATACAACTATAATACAACGCCCGGCGGGCTCTGGCAAGGAAATTTTGCGGGTAAGGCTTGTCTTTTGCCGAAAATGCGGTACGATAGAAGCAGCAATCCAGAGAAAGGGAGAACGAACCATGGCTGCAGAAAACAACCTCCATCAGGGGCACCGCGAACGGATGCGGGAGCGCATTGCCCAGCAGGGCTTTGAGAGCCTGGCCGACCACGAGGCACTGGAAGTTCTCCTTTACCTGACGAACCCCCGCAAGAACACCAATGTCATGGCCCACGCCCTGCTCAAGCGGTTCGGCAGTTTCTCCCGGGTGCTGGACGCGGAGGAAGAGGAGGAGCGCAGAAAGTCCCGCAGGGGAGGCCTGTTCGGCAGGAGGCGCGCCGCCGATCTTGACGACGAGATGGACGACGAGCTGGACGAGGAGCTGGACGAGGAAGAGGACGAGGCCGCCAAGGCCCTGGCCCGCCGTAAGGCAGCCGCTCAGGAAGCCCGCCGCGTAGCC